>WNFT01003467.1_pt1 | contig 20348 bp, 15 predicted proteins | sample 5400191 | NCBI WGS metagenome assembly WNFT01 (sample SAMN13153359, study PRJNA577476) | soil metagenome | isolation source: 80 cm saprolite under Madrone tree | place: USA:California | collected 2016-06-14 | reverse complement strand
GGGGAAACGCTTCCCGAGAGCAAAAGCAAGCTTGGCGCGAAGCAGCCGCTACGCACTCTCCTGATGGCGGCCCAGACTGCCGATCACAACATTCGCCCCGTCCCGGCCGCCTTTGCCGAGTGGTCTCAAGCTCGGCGTGTCTTCCTCAAACGCCTTGTTAAGCCAAAGATGGAGTGGTCGCCGGCGCTGACTGACAAGGTCTATTCGACCCAGCTTTGGCAGCTCGTGAAGTCGTGGGAGATGATGCAGGAGTTTGGGCTGGAAGGACGCGGGCGCGACCTTTTCGGGCTGCTCGCCGATTCCCGCACGTGGTGCAACACCATTCCGGCAGAGACCGCTCCATCGTCAGCTCTCATCCCGGATGGAGCGGCTGGAGTTGGCGGCAGTGCCTTGACCAATGAATATTTCATGGCGGCCTGGTATGAGCTGCAGATCATCCTGAACAGCGGCAATCATCAACACCGGGATCGCGGTCCGGTGGATTGGGTCTATGTGATCGGCCGGTTCAACGACCTTTATGCCCGGACGCACCAGCCAGAGCCGGCGCGACTCCTTGTGGCCGTAACCAAAGCGCTGCAGTCCACCGATCCCCGCTTGGGTCCTGACGACTATAGGCAAGGTTGGCGGCCAGAGCAGAACATCGATCCTCGCATCATGATTAGTCCCGTTTGGGAACCAATCTTCAAACCGCTGCCGGTCGAGTTACATCGGGCTCTAACTGCTTCGCTACTCGCCGCGTGGATGGACAAGAATCTCCAATACCCGGTCGCGAAGTACTTGCCGATGGGTGGGTTGCCCGCGCGGCCTTACGCTCCTCCCGCGGCCTACGGTGATATCAGTGGCGGAAACGCATGGGAAGCGGCACAAAAGTTCCGTGATGCCGGCGTCGCGGCCGAACTGGTCGGGCGCTTGCAGCAATGGGGAATTGCATACACCGACCGGGCAGCTCGCATCCAATACTCTGGCAGTTCTTCCTCCCGAAAGAAGTAGCTCCATACTCCTCAATCTCGAGCGGTTGCCTTCAGGTACTCTTAGAAGCTCGCTGTGTAACAATTTCCCTTCTGAAATACGTCTAATAGTGGTGCACTATCCCGTGCCTCACGCTTATTGGGCGGGAATGACAGAGTAATTTCAGGCCTCGCGTGAATACGAAGGGGATTGAGGAATCAGCGATGGCGCTACGCAAGCTTGTTTACGGGGTATGGTGCTCCGCAGCGGCGATGTGCCTGAGTTTGTGGGCCGGAATCGGCGCTGTTGCTCAAGCCGCTCAGACTCAGACCGCCCCGCAAACCGCTGCTCAAAGTGCATCCAGCACTAAGCCCGTGGGAACTATCAAAGCGATTTCCGGGAATACCATTACGTTGACCACAGATGCCGGAACCGACGTGACTGTTCTCGTTCAAGAAGCGACGAAACTCCTTCGAATCGCACCCGGGCAAACAGACCTCAAAGGCGCCACGCCCATCCAATTCCCGGACGTTCAAGTCGGAGACCGCATCCTCGTCCGAGGCAAACTCGCCGATGACGGAAAATCGGTCCTCGCCGCTTCCGTCATCGCCATGAAAAAAGAGGAAATTTCCCAAAAACAAGCACGGGACCGCGAAGAGTGGCAGAAGCACGGTGCCGGAGGTCTCGTCAACAGCGTGGATCCGGCCACAAGTAACATCACTGTTTCTTTGCCCGCCATCGGCGAAAGGAAAAACCTCACGGTCCATCTTTCGAAAGACACTATTTTGCGCCGCTACGCACCGGACTCCGTGAAATTCGACGACGCTAAGCCCGCTCAGCTCGATCAAATCAAGCCCGGCGATCAGCTTCGCGCGCGTGGCGCTCGTAACGCCGACGGCACCGAGCTGACTGCCGTGGAAATCGTCTCCGGCACGTTTCGAAACATTGCCGGTACCATCTTCGCGATCGATTCATCCGCGGGCACACTGACCCTGCAGGATCTGACTACGAAAAGGCCCGTAACCGTGAAGATCACTTCGGAATCTCAGCTGCGCAAATTGCCGCCCCAGATGGCGCAGCGTATCGCCATGCGCCTCAAAGGAACGCCCGCGGAGGAGGTTGCGACTCCTGCAGCAGATGGAGCCGCTCGTCCGGCGAATGCGCCGCAAAATCCGAGTCCCCGTGGCTCTCGAGCGGGAGGCCCGGGAGCAAGTGGGTCTGATGGAACGGGCAGGCCTGCAGGGAACGGCTCTCCCGATTTGCAGCAGGCGATCAATCGCATGCCCCCCGCCACGCTTTCCGATTTGCAGAAAGGCGAAGCAGTCATGCTCGTCGCAACAGAAGGTGGCCCCGGGGGGATGCCGACCGCCATCACTCTGCTTGGTGGTGTGGAACCGATTCTCCAAGCCTCGCCCAACAGCAACGCATCCACTATTCTTTCGCCTTGGAGTCTCGGCAGCGGCGCCGGTGGGGAAGTAGCCGCGCCTTGAGAACTGGCGCATTCGAATCAATAAACTTTGACGCAGGAGTCTTGATACATTTTCGTCCCGTTCAAACAGTCTTGCTGAGTTTGCTTGCCAGCATGCTTATATTTTGCCCGCTCGCCGCTTCGCGAGCACAAACGCCCGCCGCCGGCCTGAACGGAGTCGTCACGGATCCCTCCGGCGCCGTTATCGCCAAAGCCGTTGTCCGATTGATTAATTCAAGTGGCGCATCAATCGATACGATAACCAGCCGGGACGGTGCCTACGAATTCAAAAACCTCGTGCCCGGAATGTACACTTTGAAAGCCGTCGCAAAAGGTTTCGCTCTTTTTACAGAAGAAGATGTCCAGATCATCGCGGGCCAGCTTCAACAGCTAAACATTCCGCTCACCATCCAGATCGAAGAGCAGAAAGTGGAAGTTACGGATTCGAGCACCACGGTCGGCGTGGATCCCACCAACAACGCTGGCGCCGTGGTTCTCAAGGGCGCCGATCTCGAAGCCCTCTCCGACGATCCCGATGAATTGCTCTCGGATCTTCAAGCGCTCGCGGGCCCGTCCGCCGGCCCCAATGGCGGGCAAATCTACATCGATGGATTCACGGGTGGCACGCTGCCTCCTAAAGCGTCCATTCGCGAGATTCGAATCAATCAGAATCCCTTCTCCGCCGAATACGACCGGCTGGGATACGGCCGAATCGAAATCTTCACCAAGCCCGGTACGGATCAGTTCCACGGGCAAGTCTCCTTAATGGGAAACACTGCGGGATTCAATTCAAGGAACCCGTTCGAAAGCATCCCGGCGGGAACGCAGCCGCCCGGCTATCATTCCACGCAATTCAGCGCCAATGTCGCCGGGCCGCTTCTCAGCAAGAAGGCCTCGTTCTTCTTCAATATCGAGCAGCGCAATATCAACGAATTGTCCATCGTCAGCGCCCAGATCGTGGATCCCACTACCTTTGCAATTATTCCGTTCAGCGAAGGCGTTGCCAATCCGCGCACGCGCACAAATCTCAGCCCGCGTTTCGACTATCAGGTCAGCGCCAACAACACACTCACAGCGCGCTACCAATACGAACGCGAAAATGAAACGAACAATGGCATTGGTCAATTCAGTCTCCCCTCCATGGGATTCAATCAACAGAACCGGGAACACCAGCTCCAGATCAGCGACACCCAAATCATAAATGCCAAAATCATCAACGAGACCCGCTTCCAATTCGTTCGCGAAACCAGCGACCGGACGCCGCAGAGCACGGCGCCAATGATTTCCGCGCAAGGCGCCTTCACGGATGGCGGGAATGGCGGCGGCGTCAGCAGCGATACGCTCGACCGCTACGAACTGCAGAACTATACTTCGATGACGCATGGCAAGCACTTCTTGAAATTTGGCGCGCGTCTGCGTGCCACCCGCGATTCGAACGATTCGCGCTCCGGGTACAACGGCAACTTTAATTTTGGACTACGCCAGAATCCGACCTGTTCGCCGGGCAGCACTCCGGAAACGTGTCCGAAAATCACCGGTATCGAGGCGTATCAAATGACCGTGCAGGGCCTCGCTCAGGGCATAACTCTCGCGCAAATTATCGCTGCGGGCGGCGGCGCCAGCCAGTACTCGATCACCACCGGAACGGCTCTCGCGGACGTAACGTATTTTGACGCCGGCTTGTATTTCCAGGACGACTGGCGCGTCAAACCCAACATTACAGTCAGCTACGGCCTGCGCTATGAAAGCCAGAACAACATCGGCGACCACGCCGATGTTGCGCCGCGCATCGGCGTCGCCTGGGGCCTCGATGGAAGCGGCAAGAAATCGCCAAAGACCGTGCTGCGCGCGGGCTTTGGCATTTTCTACGATCGATTTACGTATGATCTCGTTTTGCAGCAGCAGCGTCTGAACAACATCACTCAACAACAGTTCGTCGTCGCCAATCCGCAATTTTTTCTGGCAGATACTCCATCAACCTCTCAGTTGCAGGCGATGAGCACGACCGCCCCCACGCTTTATCAGCCCAATTCGAATCTCCGCACGCCCTACACCATGCAAACTGGATTGACGCTCGAACGCCAGCTGACGAAAACCGCAAACCTTTCATTCACATACTTGAATGCGCGAGGCGTGCATCAATTCTTTACGGAAAACATCAATGCACCACTTTGCAGCACGCTGCCGTGCGATCCGTCAACCGCTCTCCATCCGCTCGGAAATACCGCCAACCTGTACCAGTATCAATCCGAAGGCATCTTCAAGCAGAACCAGCTCATCATTAACAGCAGCGTTCGAATGGGCACCAAGCTTTCGCTCTTCGGCTACTACACGCTGAACTACGCAAATAGCGACGCCGCCGGCGCCGGAACTTTCCCTTCCTTTGACAACAACATCAGCCTCGATTATGGCCGCGCTGCTTTCGACGTGCGCCATCGCATTTTTTTCGGTGGCTCGGTGGGGCTGCCCCGCAATTTTCGTTTGAGTCCATCTCTCATTGCGCAATCCGGCGTTCCCTTTAGTGTCACGACGGGACAGGACGTGAATGGTGATTCCATCTTCAACGATCGACCGGCGTTCGCATCGCCGCAATCCCTGCCGCAAAATGTGATCACCAACAAATATGGTTCCTTCGATGTTGTGCCCCAGCCTGGTGAAATTCTCGTTCCCGTCAATTTATTGACCAGTGCGGGCCGTTTTTCGCTCAACCTGCGCCTCAGCAAAACATTCGGCTTCGGCCAGAAAAAAGAGCCGGTGAACACCGGCGCGGGCGGCCCCGGAGCCGGCGGCACGTTTGGCCGTGGCCCCGGAGGCCCTGGCGGACCCGGTGGCGGGCGCGGCGGTTTCGGCGGCGGCCGGGGCGGTGGCGGAATGGACGGCGGAGCGAGCAACAACCGCTACAATTTGACGTTCAGTGCTTCGGCGCGGAACATTTTCAACAACGTCAATCTCGACACGCCGATCGGCAATTTGAGTTCGCCGCTCTTCGGGCAGGCCAACGGCCTTGCGCGCGGTTACGGCTCAACCACTGCGAATCGGCGCATCGATTTGCAGATGTCGTTCAGTTTCTAGTCTCTCGCGGTAAACATACGCCAGCATTTTGTCAAACCTACTTTGGTTATTGTTATCGCATCTTAGGTAAAGGGAGTGCGGGCATGTTTCCTGGGCACTCTTCTTAAGCTAAGCTCTATCAAGAAATGATCCAGTGCCCGCCGGCAGGCCACTTCCTTTCGTGCCACGGCAGAACATCCAGGAGCGGCCTTGAGCAAGAATAAGCGCGACCTCGAGCTGGGAATGAAGCGCCCCATCGCGCGACGCGATTTTCTAAACGGTTTCGGTTTGGCCGTTGGCGCTTCGCTCGCACTGCCTCACGAAATATGGGGCGACGCGTTCGGGTTACCGGGTCCGCCTTCGGATCCGCAACAAAAGGAAACCAACTATCCACCCGCCAAGACGGGTCTGCGCGGCAGCCACGATGGCTCATGGGAGGTGGCGCACGCCCTGCGCGACGGCAAGAAGTGGGGAAACGTGGCGCCTGATGCCGAGCCCTACGACCTGATCATTGTAGGCGGCGGCATCAGCGGTCTTTCCGCAGCCTATTTCTATCGCCAAGAGGCCGGGCCGAAGGCGCGCATCCTTGTTCTGGACAACCACGACGATTTCGGCGGCCACGCCAAACGCAATGAATTTAGGCCCGGCGGCCGCTTGCTCCTCGGCTACGGAGGGACTCAGTCGATTGCCGGTCCAGATTTATATAGCGCGGAATCGAAGAATCTATTCCGCCAGCTGGGAATTGAGCCCAGGAAGTTTGACACTTTCTATGACCAGACATTCTTTGCTTCCCGGGGACTCACGAGCGGTATTTTCTTTGACAAAGAGACGTTTGGCAGAGATCTTCTTGTGCCCGGTGTCGGAAAACCCTCCTGGCCTGAATTTGCCGCACGAACGCCGCTTTCGGAAACGGCGCATAAAGATCTCGCGCGTCTGTATACGGAAAAGGTCGACTATCTCCCGGCGAAAAACGCGGCAGAGAAGAAAAACTATCTTGCACGCACCAGCTACAGGGATTTTCTGCTGAACGACGCGAAGGTTCATCCAGAGGTCGTGCGCTATTTTCAGTCTTCCACGTACGGCTTATATGGCGTCGGGATCGATGCGGTTCCCGCGGGCGATCTTGCTGGTCTCCATTTTCATCCAGGATTTCAGGGCATGGATCTCTCTGGGCCGCTCGGGCCGGGCATCGGGCTGGAGGTTACGCGCCAGGATGATGAGCCGGACGGCAACGCTTCCATCGCGCGGTTGCTGGTCCGCGCACTAATTCCCGGTTCAGCTTCCGGCCACACTATGGAGGACATCGTCCTCGCGAAGACGGACTATTCGAAACTAGATTCCCCCGATTCACCTGTTCGAATTCGCCTGAATTCGACCGCAGTCAGCGTTCGAAACTCTGGCGACTCCTCCGCAGACGGCGTTGAAGTCATCTATGTGCGCGACGGGGAAGCGCGTTCCGTGCGCGGCTCTGCTTGCATTCTCGCCTGCTGGAACACGGTCATTCCCTATCTCTGTCCGGAGATGAGCGACAAGCAGAAGGAAGCCCTCGCATACGGCGTGAAAGTTCCGCTGGTTTACACCAATGTGCAGCTTCGAAACCGTGTTGCATTCGAAAAACTGAAAATTCACGGCGCTTCGTGTCCTGGCAGCTATTTCAGCAACGTCGAGCTCGACTTTCCGGTCAGCATGGGAGGTTACCGGTACTCCGAGAAAGCCGAAGAACCCTGCCTCGTTCACATGCAGCACGTTCCTTGCTCACCGGGGTTGCCCGCCCGCGATCAACAGCGCGCCGGCCGTATGAAACTCTACACCACGAAATTTGAAACTTTCGAATACAGCGCGCGTGATCAACTTACGCGGATTCTTTCCACCGGCGGATTCGATCCGGCGCGTGACATTCAAGCCATTACCGTCAATCGCTGGCCCCACGGTTACGCTTATGAATACAATTCGCTGTACGACCCGGAGTGGCCTGCGGGGCAATCACCCTGCGAAATCGGCCGCCAGCCGTTTGGCCGTATCCACATTGCGAATTCGGATGCCGGCGCGCTTGCTTATACGAATGAAGCAATCGATCAAGCCTGGCGCGCCGTTCGGGAATTGACCACGAAATAGGCTCTCCATGAAACGGAAACGAAAAGCAGTCATCGACAAGGGCGTGGAAGCGCGGCGCGCGGCGCGGAAGTCCGGACTGGCGCCGGCCGTTACGCGCGTGATTCCAGACAAGCGGAAACGGCCCGCGAAACACAAGAAGCAATCGCTGGACGCCGACCTCGAATAATCCTGGATCGAATTTTTGCTGCGGCTCCTTACTCGTCAAAAGCGGGAGCGGGGCTCTGGCACTCCAAACTTTTCAGGTCCGACCGGACCTAGTTTTTGGAGCCTCATCCGGGTTTGTTGATGGGAACGACCTCGTCCGGACGGAAGAGCGGCGCGACCATAATATTGCGGCGCTGGGCCAGTTCCGCGGCGATGGTTTCCAAATCTTTCTTGTCGAAACCCGTGGAGCTGACTTTCACGGTCCCTTCCGTATCGATTAGAAAAATCGTGGGGACACTGGTGAGGCCGTAGGCATTCGAAACGATGTAGCCGTCCTCGTCGTCGAGGAGCATCGGGAACGTGACGCTGAATTCCTTGGCAAAATCCCTGGTGTCGCGCGCGTCGTCCTGGGAGATGCCCAGGAAGGAGACGCCGTCGCCGCCGTAACGTTTGTAGAGGCGCTCGAGAAAGGGAAACGTGAACTGGCAGACAGGGCAGGAGATTTTGAAGAAGGCGGCGACGACGGAGCCGCGTTGTAAGAGATCGTGGAGCGAGTATTCCTTACCGTCGAGAGATTTGAGCGAAAATCCAGGACCCATGTTCCCGGCAACAATGTGCGTCATTGGTTGGTCTGTTCCCATCCAGCGTCTAAGCCGCCGCAGAATTCCCATCGGTTGAGTGTAGCGTAAGAACGGTGAGTGGTGAATGGTGAATGGTGACTTGTGCATCGCGACTGATGACCAGCGACCAGTCGCCTGGGAGCGAGGATGGGCCCAGGAGTGGGCCGAGGGATGCGCTGATGGATGGATGAGCGGGCATGATCAACCGCTCCCTTAAAACCGAAGAGTGCAGCACCCTGCAGGTTCCGAACGCACCACGATTCAGAGCTATTTCTTGCGTTCGTTTTGGGCGATCCGCAGCTTTACCATTTTTTTCAGAAGAGCGGCCGAGAGAGGCTTGTCGAGAGGGAATTGGATGGTTCCTTTGGAGATGGAGAAGCCCTTAAGTTCGTTCTTGATTGCCTCGATCACGGATGCAGTAGGAAACAAACTGCAATGATTCGAAAACGCGGCGAACCACAGCAGTGGTCGTCCTTTGTACTTGAACGCAGGCATCTGATAGCTGATGGTCTCGGTGGCTTCCGCGGGCATCGCGGACCGAATGGCGGCCCGCACCTTGATCAAAGTGCTGCGGGCGGGCTCTGGGACGCCAGCAAGGTATTCGTCGACGTCCTTCGGAGCGCCATTGCCTTTCGCGGCAGAACTGCGATTGCCAGATTTCACCTTTTTCATGCGCGCCATGCTACAAGAAGCTCCAATTCAAGTCTATGCCTCAGCGCGGCGTGCAACTGCGCGACATCAAAAATGCGATAGCGTCTACCGACACGCGCGCACTTGCGCGTGTCTCGGACATCTGCGAGACGTTCCTCACAGGCGCCGCATGGAGTGTTGCAAGCTTCTCTCACGCCTCCGCCATTTCGTCCGGGGCGCCAATCAGTAAGTACCCCTGCTCTTAAACTGGCCTTTTGGACAGATGGCGGTTTCCCCTTTTGGAGGGTAGCCTGCCAAGTACAGCCCAGATCCATGACGTTCCGTTTGGGAGGCACTATGCGTACCCTGAAGATCCTGCCCGTGGCGCTGGCACTGGCGCTGGGTGCGATCCCGCTTCCTGTGGCTGGCCAGCAGCAGATGACCTTAGCGCAAGTGGTGGACAAGATCGTGGCGCAAGAACAGGCGGAAGTGCAGTCGCTTCGCCAGTATTCACCCATCGTGGAAACATAGATCCAGATACTTCGCCCTACCAAGGCAGGGGGCGCCGTGCCCAACGGCGACAAATATTTTCTCGGCCGCGCCGAGCTAGCGAAGGGCGTGGAACTCCAACCGCTGATCAGCGGCACTCGCAACAAGCACAACTTATTCAGCGGTTTGGGGAGCATCTTCTCGATGGAGTTTCTCCCGCGCGGCTTCCTCCAAATGATCTACCTGGACACCAACGGCTTCGACCGCCAGCATTACAATTTTAAATATGTGGGCCGCGAGTTCCTGAGTGAAATTCGCTGCCTGATCTTCGACGTCGATCCATTAGCAAAGGCCGACAAAGGGCGCTTTGTCGGGCGCATTTGGGTGGAAGACCAGGATTACCACATTGTGCGCTTCAACGGCGGCTATAGCGGCAGGTCCCAGACCAGCTTCTACTTCAATTTCGACAGTTGGCACACGAATGCGGGGAAGAACGAATGGCTCCCTGCTTTCATCTACACCGAAGAAGTGGACAGCCAGGCAGTCGCGACCTTCAAAGCGCAGACGCGGCTTTGGAGTTACGCTCCCGACCACGCACGGGAAGAGCAAGAGCTGAGCAAAGTCCTGGTAGAGACGCCGGCGCCAGTGAAAGATCAGACGGAAATCGCCAACGACTATTCGCCGCTTCAAGCGAAGCGCGCCTGGGGCCGGCAAGCCGAAGACAACGTCGCGACGAAGATGGAGCAGCTGGGCTTGATGGCACCATATGGGGACGTGGATAAAGTGCTGGAGACGGTGATCAACAACCTCGAGGTCACCAATAACCTCGATATCGAACCTGCGGTCCGCTGCCGCATTCTGATGACTTCAACGCTTGAGTCGTTCACGATGGGTCACACCATCGTTCTGAGTCGCGGCTTGGTGGATGTGCTTCCGGACGAGGCCAGCCTTGCCGCCATCCTGGCGCATGAGCTCGGTCACGTCGTGCTCGGACATCGCCTGGGGACGCAATTTGCGTTCTTCAATCGCCTGCGCTTCGAGGAAAAGGAGACGTTCCGCCACTTTGGCTTTACGCGCACACCGGAAGAGGAACAGGCGGCGACCCAGCAGGGAATCGAACTACTCAACAAGTCGCCCTACAAGGATCAGCCCGGAAACGCGCAGCTCTTCCTCGAAGCGCTGAAAAACCGTTCAAAAGAGATCCCCAACCTGGTCAGTCCGCACCTGGGCAGTAGTGTCGCGACAAGCGGGACGATCGCCTCCGCGCAGCCGTCCGCGGAAAAGCCAGCGGGCAACGTCATTGCCGCGCTACCGCTGGGCGGCCGCATCAAGGTCGAACCATGGAACAATCAGCTGCAGATGCTCAAGTCCAAGTCAGCAGGCGGGCTGACCAAAGACGAGAAGATGGCGTTCGAGGTGACTCCGTTGTTTCTCTATCTAACGCGGCAGGGAAATAACTTAGCGAAGGAAGCTCAGAGCGCAGTATCTGTGAAGTCAGATACAGACGCGAGCATACCGGACACAAAACCGTAAGCGACGCAAAAACAAGCGCCGATCATTCTCCGTTTACGTTCCAAACGTACAGGAAGCTCGCGTCCGTGGCGGTCGCGACATTTCGTTTGGATTTTCGAGTAGCGCGGTTCAACGCGGAACGGACGTTTTCCTTGCTGTCCTTCAGTTCGGCCAAAGGGACCCTGAGGGCCGCACCGTCCTTGAGTTGGTCGAGGTCGCGCAGAATCATGGAAACAACCAGCTTGTGTTTGCCATTGCGCGAATGAGGAACATCCCCCAAGTCCAGGGTCCTGAAATGAGCTGCGGCCACGCGGTTCGTTTTCAAGATGCGCCTCCCACTTCGCAAACGTAAAACTAACGCCACGTATTACTACCACAGACGTAGTGCCACGTGCAACAGAAAAATGCGGAGCTAAAGGTACCCTCTCCTCTCTAGCCGACTCCATCCGCTGGAAGCTGACTCGGTCGCGCTAACACCATCCACGGGAAACTACTGAGCCGCGGCTAACACCAGCCACGGGAAACTGACTCAGCCGTGCTAACACCATCTGACTTCTCCATAAGAGACGCTGGGTTAATGCAAAGAGATTTAGAAGATTCTCCCCGTATGAATTGAAGACTGCTACTTTGCACGCAGCCAAAGGAGCGGCCGCGATGAGAAACAGAGAAACGTATTTCGAGCAAGTTCCCATTGCGATAGTCGAGACAGTTCTCCGGCAGGCTGCAGCGCTTACAGAAGAGCTGGAGAAAACGCCTGCGCAAGTTGCGGCGCTAGAACGCCAAGCCCTGGAGGAATTATTGAAGCAACAGGAGAGTACTCCGTCCAAGGAACAACCGTGAGGAAAATGACTTGGGTCAAATCCGCGCACAGCGAGTTATGGTCTTGCTCTCAATGCGCCTGGGCGTTCAAACCTTCGGGTCCGCCGCGTGGCACCAATCTGGACGAGATGATGCAGAACTTCGAACGCCAGCGCGACCAAGAGTTTGCATCTCACGTTTGCACCGAGCACCCGCGGACCGAGGGCAAAGAGCCAGGAGTGCCAAAACGAACCCAAAGTCCGCAGGAGACTTGACGATTGAACGTGAGCCGTAAACCACAGCCGAGGGCCGTACCAGCCTGTGGCGCGTAGCGACCCGCTTGCCTCTTCAGCAAGAATTCCTTCAATGGCGTTACCGGCATCCGCGCAGCTATGGTGTTAGGCCGATCTCGAATGACTTTATGGTTGTCGTGCCCTTCCACAAGACAATCTTGGCATTGATCCCCGTGGCCGGGCTTGGAAACATGGCTTTTATGACTTGAAACATTGCCTGCGGTGCAGTCGTTGTTTGAGTCGTTCCAGCCAGAACTACTTGGAAGGTCAGCGGATCGGGCTGACTCAGGTCGATCTTGATGGCTCCGCTTACGGTACCGGCAGAACTGATCGGAAACGTGCCAAGGGCGCTGAAGGTAGTTGAACCTATACGCTGAGCTAGCACGAGATTACCAGCCACTGGCGTGCCGTCGTCCCATGTCAACGAAGCAGATGCATTAAGAGTACCAACTGGGGAAGGAGCACTCACCGTTTGATACGAGATGTTGTCCAGTTGGATCGTCCAGCCGCCGGGAAACCCCACAGTGATGACCGATGCGGGTTTCGAGAACCCGGTTTGGAAGGTCTGAAACGCTGTGGTAATCGAATGGGAGAAGGACTCGCCGGCGTCCGTGGAGATCGTGAGCGTTCCTGTTCCGCTGGACGTGGCCGCGCTCAATGAAACGAGAACTTCAGGGGAAATAAACCTAAATTGCCCGTTGGTAATCCTCTGAAACCAAGAGATGCTTGTCCCCGTTTGACCAGATAGAGCAGGATTCTCGCAGTCCCAAGGCGAGAGACTGAAGTCAATGCCTTGGTAGGTGCGAACCACGTTCCCGCTACAGTAAGGATTGTCAAAGGTGGCCACCGTTGATTGTGCTCGCGCCGATGCTGCAGCGAGAGCGAAAAACAGAATTATTAGAAAACTCTTTTTCACTGAGCCCTCCCGGGTCGTATGAATTCAGAAGCATGAGATGGTTTCCGGACAGGCGAGGTAATGGGAGGGATAGGTTCCCAGCTTGTCGTACCAACCTTCTCCAACATAACCGTTTGGGTGACGTATCGCCAGTGTTCGGAAGGACAGATTTGGTGCAGCTGTAATTCTGCCCTTCTGATTGCCCTGAGCCGGCAGTCAGGGGCAGAATCCCAGTCTCGAGGGAATCCGCAAGTTGACTTTGCAATGTGTCGCGTAACCGGGCATCGGAAACTGATCTGCTTCCGATGAAAGCAGGTTTTTTGTTTCTGTTCGTTGAGCGCAACGCCGGCGTTATTTTCGGACGGTGTTTTGCTAGGCGGTCTGGCGTAGCTGCACTATAATTCGCCGTCGAACGAGGAGCTCCTTGTGAACATGGAGAAATTTCAGAGACGAGCGTTTTTTCTGTATCTTCTTGCGCCTATGGCGATGACCGCGATGGGAGCGAGGGCGCAGGACCGTTCGCAAGGGCGGTCGATGGTGATTTCGCGCGGCGGGATTGTGGCGGCGGAATCGCCCCTGGCTGCGCAGGCCGGTGTGCGAATCCTCGAGCGCGGTGGGAATGCAGTGGACGCGGCGATTGCGACGAACGCGATGATGGGCGTCGTGGAGCCGATGATGAACGGCATCGGCGGGGACTTGTTCGTAATCGTGTATGACGCGAAGGCGAACAAATTGTATGGCTTGAACGCCAGCGGATGGGCGCCGAAAGGATTGACGATCGAACATTTGCAGAAGCAGGGAATTCGCAGCATGCCGCAGCAAGGCGTGAATGCGATCACCGTGCCGGGCGCAGTAGATGGATGGCAGAAGCTGGCGGAAAAATTTGGAAGGAAAAAGCTGGCGGAGGATCTGGCGGCGGCGATTCGAACGGCGCAAGACGGATTTCCGGTGCCGGAATGGACGGCGGGGTATTGGGCCGCAGAAGTGGATTATCTGCGCAGAGATGAAGCGGCTGCGAAGACGTATCTTCCGGGGGACCGCGCGCCGAGAGTGGGCGAGGTGTTTGGCAATCCGGATTTGGCGTGGTCGCTGCAGCGGATTGCGCAGCATGGCCGGGATGCGTTTTACAAAGGCGAAATTGCCGCGAAGATTCTGGAGTCGATGAAACGCCATGGCGGGCCGATGAATAGTGAGGACCTGGCGGAATATTCGAGCGAGTTTGTAGAGCCGATTTCGACGACGTACCGCGACTGGACGGTCTACGAATTGCCGCCGAACGTGCAGGGGATGGCGGCGCTGGAAATGCTGAACATCATGGAGACGTTTCCGCTGAGGCAGAAGGATTGGGGATTCGGCTCGGCGAATGCGCTGCACGCGATGATCGAGGCGAAGAAGCTGGCGTACGCGGATTTGGTGAAATACATCGGTGATCCGAGGAAGCAGAAATTGCCGGTGGCGACGCTGATTTCGAAAGAGTGGGCGGCGCAAAGAGCGAAGCGGATCGATTCGAATCATGCGAACTGCGATGCGGGCGCGGAAGAAATACCGGCAGGGAATGATACGACGTACTTGAGCGTAGTGGACCGCGACGGAAACATGGTTTCGATGATTCAAAGCAACTACGAATCGTTTGGTTCCGGAATCGTCGCGCCGGGTACGGGGTTTGCGCTGCACGACCGCGGCGGGCTGTTCAGTATGGATCCGTCGTCGCCGAACGCGCTGGCGGGAAGGAAGCGGCCGCTGCACACGATTATTCCCGCGTTTGCGCAGAAGGGCGACACGCGGGTAGCGTTTGGAATCATGGGCGGGTGGAACCAGTCGCAGGCGCACGCGCAATTCATCGCGAATCTCGCGGACTTCAAGATGAACATTCAGGCGGCGCTGGAAGCCCCGCGCTTCAGCAAGCAGACGTTCAGCGGGTGCGACGTGATGATGGAAAATCGATTTTCGCAGAAGGTCCGCGAAGAACTCGCCGGCAAGGGACACAAGATCGATCTGAAGGGCGCGTTCACCAGCGCAGTGGGCGGGGGACAAGCAGTACTGCGGGATTTTGGCGCAGGGGTGAACTACGGGGCTTCGGACCCGCGCAAAGACGGCCAAGCGGCGGCAGAGTTACCCTTTGAATAGGAGATAGCTATCGAGACAGCAAAAGGCTTTGGCGGCCAAAACGTTGCAAGAATCTTCCCTAATTGAGTGACAGAGGGCATAATTTTGCTCTTCGAGCCGTCCCGACAAGCCGCCATAATTAAGTAAATCCTTATTTCTTAACAACTTGAAAGCTGGTCACATGGCCAGTGAGTTGCACCTGTACCAAAGGCCAGGGACCGCCGCCCGCAGCTACGCGACCTGGATATGGAGATCCCGATGGGGTACGCTCGGGTGGCTTTGAGGCTCTTGCGCTGCCTGCCGCTGACAGCCCTCCTGCTGTTGGCGATTCCTTCCTGCCATGCGCAGAAAGTGGATCTTTCCGGGAGGTATCAGTGCGCTCAGGCGAAGATGCATGGGAAGGTGATTCCGTGCAATGCGGCGCCGCTCATCCTGAAAAACGACGGGCGATTCGAATTACGTGGCTGGGAAGGAAGCTACCTGGTGAACGGAGAATGGGTGGAGCTTTCGGATTCGCTGATCAAAGCGAAAGCTAAGATTGAACCGGGCCACAAGATCGTGCTGCGTTACTACGGGAAGCATGGCTTGGTGGAAATGACGTACGAACGGCGTGTGGCGGAGCTGGGGAAGACGGCGCTGGGCTAGTAGCCGTACGTTCGCCCACGCCGACTATTCATTGATTGCCCTCTGACTCCTTCCTATCCAAGCACAAATTTCAATTAGTCGCAGGTTGCCAGCCGCGTCCACGCAAGACGCGGCCCGCGGTGGCGCCTGTCAGCTTGCCGTGATCATATTCGACCTGGCCATTCACAATAGTGAAATCGATGCCTTCGGAGAGCAGGTCGGGCTTCGTGAAGGTGGCGTGGTCGATGATCGTTGCGGGATTGAAGATGGTGATGTCCGCAAAATAGCCGGGCTTCAGGAGGCCGCGACCGTCGAGATGCTCGCGCTGAGCGGGGAGAGAAGTGATCTTGCGGATGGCGGCTTCGAGGGGCATGAGATGTTCGTCGCGAACATAGTGTCCGAGGAAACGCGGCATGGAACCCATAGCACGCGGATGCGTGTGCGGCTCGTAAGTCGGGCCGTCGAGAGACATCTCGCCCGCGTCGAGGCCGATGCTGGTCCAGGGCTGGCTGAGTCCAGTGCGCAGGTCTTCTTCGCTGGCCATGAAATAGATCGCGCCGGTTTGCGCGCTGTCGGCGAGGACGAAATCCATGAGCGTGTCTTCGGGGGATTTCTTCCAGGTTCTTGCCACTTCGTCGAGCGTCTTTCCTTCAAATTGCTTTAGCTCCGGTTTCTCGGCGGATGCGATAAGAACGCCGGGAGCTCCTCCACAATCGTAGAAGAGGTTTTCCCAGTCCGGATGATCGCCAGAGAGCTCTTTTTTGATTCGCGCGCGAATCTCGGGGTCCTTCAATCGCGCGAGCAATTTCTGTACGCCGCCATCGGCAACCCAGGGCGGAAGCGCGGAAGCGAGCGCGGTAGCGCCGGCCGGGTAGGGGTACATGTCCGCGGCGATATCGAGGCCGGAATCGCGCGCGAGTTGAATGGCGGCGACGACGTTCTTCATGTTGCCCCAGCGGGGCTTGCCGCTGACTTTGAGGTGGAAGATTTCCACGGGCAACCGGGCTTCGCGGCCGATGCGGATGGCTTCGGCGAGTGCGGGCATTTCCGAAGCGCCTTCGCTGCGCATGTGCGTGCCGTAGAGGCCGCCGTATTTTGCGGCGACTTGCGCTAGGGCGATGAGTTCGTCCGTCTTGGCGAAGATGTTCGGCGGATAAATCAGGGCGCTGGAAACGCCGAGTGCGCCGTCCTTCATGGCTTGCTCAACTAGAGATTTCATTTCATCGAGCTCGGCGGGCGTGGGAGCTCGATTGTCGTCGCCGATCACCGTTGCGCGAATTTGCGCGGAGCCGACATAGGTGCCGATGTTGAGCGGGGTGCCTTGCTTTTCGAGGCGGCGGAAGTAGCCGTCCAGGGTGGTCCAGTCAACGGAAAGTTTGTAGCGCTCGAGGAACGGTTTCATCGGGGTGAGGGTTTTTTCGTTTTGCGGAGCGATGGAGCCGCCTTCACCAGTGATTTCCGTGGTGATGCCCTGGGAGAGCTTGCTCAGAGAGCGATTGTCGAGCAGCAGCGAAACTTCGGACTGGCCGAGCATGTCAATAAAGCCGGGAGAAACGATGCGGCCTTTGGCATCGATTTCACGCTTCGCGTGAGCTTCGTGCAAATCGCCAATGGCGGCGATGCGATCGCCGCTGACCGCGACATCGACGGAATACCAGGGATTGCCGGCGCCGTCGATGACGTGGCCATTGCGGATGATGAGATCGTAGTCGCCGGATGTGACGCTTGGGGAATTGCTCAGATCGGCGTCGTAAGCGGCTGCGGCGATTTCGCCGAGCGCCTGGCCAGCGACCTGTTGGGCGGCGTCCGTATCGGGGGCGAGCGAAACGTGATTGACGTAGGCCGCAAAGGCCAGTTTCTTTCCGTCCTTGGTGATCACATAGCCGGCGAGGCCTTTTCCATTGAGCATCATTCTGCCGTTGAGCTTGTCTTCGGACCCGAAAGTGCCGGTTTTTGCGTGGACGTGCCCGGCGCCTGGAGAATTGGGTTGAATTTTCGCGAGGGTACCATCCTTGCCGAGAATCGGAAGCGCTTTGAAAAAGACTTCGTAGTCCGGGCGAGTGGTCCAGTAGGTGAGGTAGTGGACCATGAAGGCTGGGCTGAAGAGATCGGCCCAATCGCCTCCGGCGCCGTCGCCCTGCGCGGCGCCGGAAAGATTAAGTTTTGCGGATTGCAGAAATTCGCGTTCGACCTTGAATCCCGCGTCGAGCGGCGCTTTTGTGTCTTTCGCGATAAGCGTTCCGAGGAGATACGGCCCCATGCCGGCGTGGAGATTCTGGCTGACCTTCAATGTAATTTTGATTTCTTCGGAGAGGGGAGGAGAAATATGTTCCGCGACTTGATTTTCCGCCATATAGGAGCGTGCCGCGGAAGAAAAATCAACGGAGGCGGAATTGGAGGCGGACTTGATTTGGACACCTGCAGCGGCGAGGGCCTCTCGAAAGACCGTTTCTGCGAACTTTGTCGGCGACGGTATCGCTATTGACGCAGGTTGCGCGGCGATACCCAGCGGCAGGTTGCCGGAGAGCGTGACCCCGACCGAGCCGTCAGGATTTGCAGAGAAAATTGGGGATTCAAATGATGGCTTGGAGTCGGCCGGAGAGGTGATCACGTGATTTACGATTCGGATGTAGGAAGTTTTGGGCAGTGAGTCGAGCACGATGGGGTCGCCGACTTTGGCGCCGGGTTTGGCAACGAGATCGATGACGTTATCGTTGATCATAACGGAAGACATGACGACTTCGGTGCCGCCTTCGCGAGGGCCATCCGGGAAGAGCGTTGAGTCAATAAGTACGCGGCCTTCGATTTTGCGAATCCCTTTTGCGGCGACGTCCTTGGCAAGCTGCTTGATGACCAAGAGCGGATCGCCCGGCAGGGCGGGGCCCTGGTAGGAGTGATCCTGGTCGACAAAGGCGAGAGTGCCGTCGGGCTGAATACGATTCGAAAGATTGGGATCGCCGCTGGCGACGAGGATGAGATCGCCCTTCAGCTTTCCTTTCGAATCGACCGGGCCGGTGCGATAGACGCGGGTATGGAAGCGGTAGTCGGCGCCCAGTTTGGCTAGTAGCGTGCCCTCGGTGAGGATTTTCGTGGTGGAGGCGGGGACGAAGAGTTTGTCAGCGTTTAGAGCGTAGATAATTTTTCTGGTATCGAGCGAATAGAATTCGATGCCGAAATTGGCGTGAGCGAATTCGGGACGGGAAATGACTTTCTGGATGCGCTGGGCGAGCGAGGCTTCAGACTGCGCATGGGCCTGTGGGATTGGCAGACAGAATAAGAACAAGAGGATCGCTGCGCAGGAAAGGGCCGCGACGCGCGATTTATTTTTCAAGAGAGAGTCCTCCCAGAAATAATTTGGCTGCGCGTTAGTGCACCAAGCCGGGCGCACCGACGGAGTCGAGCTTCTCGAAGGGAACATTCAGGATCGGGTATTCCTTCCAGTCCTTGTAGTCGAAGTGCCACCATTCGGATTCGTAGACGGAGAAGCCTTCGGATTCCATGGCGCGCCGAAGCAGGTCGCGGTGCCAGCGCTGGAGCGAAGTGCCGCCGGGATAGCTGGGGAAGGAGCGCGGCGACATTTCATCGTAGGTGCCGGGCATCTCGATGGGCTTGCCGCTGGCGAGATCGTAGAGCGTGAGATCCACGGCGCAGCCGCGATTGTGGCGTGAACCCTGTGCGGGATCTGCGACGAAAATTTTGCCTTCGGCAGGAGTGGCGTCCCAGAAAATTTTCGTGACATACCAGGGACGATAGGCGTCGTGGATAAGCAAACCGTAGCCAAGCGGCTTAAGTTTTTGTTGAATTCTCAATAAAACTTCGGCGGCGGGCCGCTGGAGAAAAGCTCGGGCTTGGGAATAGACGGGCGTGCCGAGGAAATCGTTGGAGGTCGCGTAGCGAATGTCGAGGTGAATCGTGGGATCCAGCGGGTTTAGTTCAACGAGTTCCGGCTTGCGAAAATGGTCCGTCTCGATGGGCGGCGAGGTGGTAAGAGCCTCCTTGCGCAAATCTTCGATTGGGCGGACCGGTTTGATGCGGGCGACGTCTTTGGCATCGATACCATAATCCAGACGATCCAGCCACATCTTGCCAGTAAATAGGACGAGTCCACCTGAGGGCTGGCGGCTAAAGCGCACAAGGGGCGCATCCGGCTCATTTGACGTTGGAAGTGCGAACGAACCTGGCGATACCTCATTCAATTGCCACTGTTTGGTCTGATTGAAAAGAAATAGATGACCATCGCGCTCCAGAACAACGCGCGGTTCCTTCGAAGAGCCATAGTCGCCGATCCAGGGCTTCCAATCCGCGCGAATGTCAGCAGGCTTGGACCCGGGAAGAAGAGAAGAAGTCTCCTGAGATCTGCCGGAGAGGACGAGGCAACAACAAAATAGGCAAGCTAAAACAATCCATCGCTTATGGTCGTTGCGGTCACCGAGCACGCCAGGTTTCCTTCTCAACAGTCCACCGTTCGATCAGGTCGTGGCGAACATGGTAACCGAGTCCAGGTGAGGTGGGGACAGGAATCGTGCCTCGGGGAGTGACTTCGACGGGCGGATCGATGAGGTCTTCTTCCCAATAGCGTTTGCTGGCGGAAACGTCGCCAGGCAAGGCGTAGCCGGGCAGGGAAGAGACGGCGATGTTGTGAACGCGCCCGATGC
>WNFT01006537.1_pt1 | contig 20353 bp, 12 predicted proteins | sample 5400191 | NCBI WGS metagenome assembly WNFT01 (sample SAMN13153359, study PRJNA577476) | soil metagenome | isolation source: 80 cm saprolite under Madrone tree | place: USA:California | collected 2016-06-14 | reverse complement strand
GCGCTGCTCGGCGCTGAAGAATTCGGATTTGCGACCGCGCCGCTGGTGGGCCTTGGCTGCGTCATGATGCGCGTCTGTCATTTGAACACCTGTCCGGTGGGTGTTGCGACGCAAGATCCAAAACTGCGTGCGCGCTTCACCGGCGATCCATCACACGTAGTGAACTTCATGTGCTTGATCGCACAGCAAGTGCGTGAGCTCATGGCTGAACTCGGCTTCCGCGCGATCGATGAAATGGTCGGACGAACGGATTTCATTGAAATGCGCGCCGATATCGACCATTGGAAAGCGCACGGGCTCGACTTTTCCCAGATAGTCTACCGGCCCGACACGTCGGACTCAGTCGCACGCTACTGCCAAATCGATCAGGACCACGGGCTGGAGAGTTCACTTGATGCCAGAGAGTTATTGAATCTGTGCAAACCTGCCCTCGATACCGGAGAGCGGGTCGAAGCAACCTTGCCAATCCAAAACGTGGACCGAGCGGTGGGAACGATGGTTGGGAGCGAAGTCACCCGACGTTACGGACCAAACGGACTTCCGGAAGACACGATTCGTTTGCACTTCAATGGTTCGGCCGGCCAGAGTTTTGGGGCGTTCGTGCCGCGCGGCATGACGCTTAGCCTGGAAGGGGACGCAAACGATTACCTCGGCAAAGGACTTTCCGGCGGCAAAATTATTGTCCACGCACCGCGCGAAGCAACGTTCATCGCGGAACAGAATGTGATTATCGGCAACGTCGCTTTTTATGGCGCGACGAGCGGCGAGGCCTACATCTGCGGCGTAGCAGGTGAACGCTTCTGCGTGCGCAACAGCGGAGCATCGGCCGTCGTCGAAGCTGTTGGCGATCACGGTTGCGAATACATGACAGGTGGACGCGTAGTTGTGCTGGGTCCGACGGGACGAAATTTCGCCGCCGGGATGTCGGGCGGTATTGCTTACGTGCTCGATGAGGAAGGCGAGTTTTCTCGCCGCTGCAATGAAGAGATGGTAGCACTCAACGGACTGGACGACGAGCAAGAGATCGAAGCCCTGAAGGACCTGGTCTTCCATCACGCCGAATACACTGGCAGCCGGCGCGCAACCGAAGTGCTGTTGGCGTGGGATGACTGGCTGACAAAATTCGTACGCATAATTCCTCATGACTATCTTCGCGTGCTGGAAGCACGGAAAGAGTTCAAGCAGGCAGGCATGATTAGCGAACATGCGGCAATGGCCGCTTTTGAATCGAACGCGCGCGCGCTGGCGCGAGCGAGTGGGACGTAAGTATTGCCGATTGGAAACTCCCTCTCCCTTTGGGAGAGGGCTGGGGTGAGGGCCATTTTGGATTAAAGCGTTGCCGGGGTTCCGGCATTGTGCGGGTTGTTCCGCGTGCTGCCATCCGAAACAATCGTTTCGTTGCGCAGCCGCAGAGCGGCGAAATGTTTATAGCCTGCGAAACACGAACGGTTGCCAGCTCCGGAGGAGCGCAATGTGCCGTTCGCCGGAAGATAACATCGCGCTCCTACGGAGCTTTAGACCAATTTTTGAACCGTAAATCTATAAACATTTCATCCCTACGGGACTAAGAATGAGTTGTTAACTTTGGTTCTCTTCAGTCCCTTGAACCGAGGCCAAATGTCCAAACTCCAACTCTCCCAAAGGGAGAGGGAGATGCGAAAATGGCTAAGACCACCGGATTCATGGAACATGCGCGCGCCCTTCCGGTATTACGTCCGGCGGCGGCGCGCGTGTCCGATTGGGGCGAGTTTCACGGCCACATGCCCGAGCCGCTCTTACGCGAGCAGGCAGCGCGTTGTATGGACTGCGGCGTTCCGTTTTGTCATACGGCAACGACGATTAACGGCGCAGCTTCGGGCTGTCCGATTAATAACTTGATTCCCGAATGGAATGATTTGGTTTATGGCAACCGCTGGCGACAAGCACTCGATCGCTTGCACCAGACGAACAACTTTCCTGAATTTACCGGTCGCGTCTGTCCGGCGCCGTGCGAAGCATCATGCGTGCTCGCCATCAACGATTCACCGGTGACGATCAAGACCATCGAGCAGGCAATTATCGATAAAGGCTTTGAGGCTGGTTGGGTCGTGCCCACACCGCCAAAAACGCGCACCGGCAAGCGCGTTGCCATCGTTGGTTCAGGTCCGGCGGGCCTCGCGTGCGCGAGTCAACTAAACCGCGCCGGTCATCAGGTCACCGTATTTGAGCGTGCCGATCGTGCCGGCGGGCTGTTGATGTACGGCATTCCGAACATGCGCGAATATGCTGTGGATCAACTCACATCGGAGTTCGACGCGATTGTTCTTTGCGGCGGCGCGACCAGACCGCGCGATCTCTCAATTGAAGGACGAAACCTGAAGGGCATTCACTTGGCAATGGAGTTTCTCCACGCGAATACCAAGAGTCTTCTGGACAGCGATCACCAGGACGGCAATTACATCTCGGCAAACGGTAGGGATGTAATCGTGATCGGTGGCGGCGACACGGGCACTGATTGCGTCGCCACCGCGCTCCGACATGGATGTCGAAGTCTGGTCCAGTTTGAGATCCTGCAACAGCCGCCGCCGCAACGCGCGCATGACAATCCCTGGCCGCAATGGCCGAAGATTCATCGGATTGATTACGGCCATGAAGAAGCCGTGGCGCTATTCGGAAGAGATCCGCGCGCCTACTCGGTGATGAGCAAGCGATTCATGGGCGATGACGACGGACACGTTTGCGCCGTTCGCACCGTCGAGGTGGACTGGGCTGCCGGAAACAACGGCCACGCTGCACCACGAGAGATTACCGGAACTGAGAAGGAATGGCCCGCGCAGTTGGTTCTGCTCGCGCTTGGCTTTCTCGGTCCCGAAGCTACCGGGTTGCTCTCCCAACTCGGCGTGGCAATCGATACGCGCGGCAACGTCGCAGTCGATGAGGAAAAAGCGACGAATGTGCCGGCAGTCTTCGCCGCCGGCGACATGGCGCGCGGACAATCTCTGGTCGTATGGGCGATTGCCGATGGCCGCCGCGCCGCTAAAGGTGTCGATAGGTTCTTAATGGGAGAGACCATACTTCCATGAGTCAATACCACCACTAAGTGGTTTGCTGAAAGACTCCCTCTCCCTTCGTGGAGTGCACAGACAGGGAGAGGCCGGGGTGAGGGCTTAGCTGAGCGACAGGAAAGAATCCTTCCTTTCTTTGCTTCTTCGCTCCGCCCGGATAAGAAGGGAAAAGGTGGGCGTGGTTTCCATCGCTAGACCCTCACCTAACTCTCTCCCAGAGGGAGAGGGAATTGTTTTATGACCAAGCGAATTGAAATCTACGACACCACGTTGCGCGATGGCGCGCAAGGCGAAGGTGTGAATTTCTCAGTCGCGGACAAATGCCGGATTGCCGAGCATCTCGACGCCTTGGGTTTCGATTTCATCGAAGGCGGTTGGCCCGGCTCCAATCCTCGCGACATCGCCTTTTTCGAGCAAGCCCGAATTTTGAAACTCAGCCACGCGCGCGTTGCGGCATTCGGCGCTACTCGGCGAAAACAGATCACTTGCAATGACGATCCAAGCATTCAGTCATTGCTGAAAGCCGAAACTCCCGTCGTCACCGTTTTCGGCAAGTCATGGTTGCTCCACGTCACCGATGCGCTCCGCGTCGAGCCGGACGAGAACCTCGACATCATCGCCGACACCATCGCCTATCTGACTGCGCGGGTTCCTTTTGTAATTTATGACGCTGAACATTTCTTTGATGGTTATCGCGCAAATCCGGAATATGCGATTGGCACGCTGAAGGCGGCCCTTTCTGGTGGGCCACAACGGATCGTCTTGTGCGACACCAACGGAGGCAGCTTGCCGGAATTCGTCGCTGCTGCTACCCGGCAAGTGGTGCAGTTGGTACGCACGCTTCCAGCGTGCAGCACGCCGGAGGCGTGCGTACCCATCGGCATTCATTGTCACAACGATGGAGAGCTAGCGGTTGCTAACACAATCGCCGCAGTATCGGCGGGTGCGACGCACGTGCAGGGAACGATTAACGGCTATGGCGAGCGATGCGGGAACGTCAACCTCTGCTCAATAATTCCCAACCTGGAATTAAAGCTTGGCCATATTGTGCTCGGCCCCGAACGTCTAATGCGGCTACGCGAAACAGCTCACTTCGTCAGCGAGGTCGCAAACTTCTCGCTGGATTCGCGCGCCGCTTTCGTCGGTGACAGCGCCTTCGCGCACAAAGGTGGCGTGCATGTTTCCGCCGTGGAACGAAATCCGCAAACGTACGAGCATATCTCGCCGGAAGCGGTTGGCAATCGGCGGCGAGTCCTGGTTTCGGATCTTTCCGGACGCGCTAATCTGTTAGCGAAAGCAGAGGAGTTGGGTTTCGACATCCATGATGAGCAACACGTGCTCGACGAATTGAAACGGCTCGAGCATGACGGTTACGAGTTCGAGGCAGCGGAAGCGAGTTTCGAGCTGCTCGTGCAGCGCCTGCGCGGCGCGCATCGACCTTACTTTGAATTACTCGGCTTTCGAGTGATTGACGAGCATCGCGGCGCCTCAATGCCGATGAGTGAAGCCACGATTAAGATCAAGGTCGCCGATTGTGTCGAGCACACGGCGGCATCCGGCAACGGCCCCGTCAATGCGCTCGACAGAGCTCTGCGTCGCGCACTTGGAAAGTTCTATCCGGCTTTGTCGGAAATGCATTTGTCCGATTACAAGGTGCGAGTGATCGGCAGCCGTCTCTCAGGAACCGCGAGTCTGGTGCGCGTGTTAATTTCGTCGGGAGACGAGCACGCGACCTGGGGAACCGTCGGCGTTTCACCAAACATCGTCGAGGCAAGCTGGCGCGCGCTTGTCGACTCGGTAGAATACAAGCTCGCGCGCGACGGAATAGCGCCGATCTCTCTCGATCGAAATGAACCGGCACGCGAACTTCTCAAATTAACTCCCAGTTAACATTGTCACGCACAATTTTGTCGTTCGCCTTACGAATTTCGTACCGCGAGCACATCGACCCAGGGCGCATCTTCTCCGTCCCAGTTATCTTTGCGGCCTCTGCGCCTTTGCGCGAAACAAAGTCTTCGACTGCGAACGAAATTTCACACAAAGACGCGGAGGACGCAAAGAAACTTGTCAATTGAGCGTCAGCTTTGACGTTTATTCATCCAAAAGTGAACAACGAAATTGCTCACCCGCCCCCACGCGACAATCCTGTCTTGACCATTTTGCGTCAGGCACAAATCCGTCGGATGTCAATCGCATCTTCAAGTCGGTTGAACCGGTGAATAGCGGCAATCTGCCCTAAAATGGGGCTGATCGCAAGCTTCCGTGTCTGCGGAATGGTCGTTGCTCAAGTGAACGCAGGGAAGCTCGTTTCAGTGACAGCGCATGTTTTCCATGGGCTCGTAGCTGACGACGGCTTCCCTAATAGTTTTCATTTGGGAGGACAAGGTGGGATGAAAAGAGAAAGTAAGAGACGACGGCACATGGTGCTGGGAGTTTTGCTGCTTGGTGCTTCTTCTGGTACTCGAGTGTGCGGCCAAGCTCAGCAGTTCGCTGGCGAAACCGATCGAAGCTTCGTTAATGGCCCGACCGCGAAAACAACGACAGAGAACTATCAGCAGGCGATTTCGCAGTATCAAGCAGGACGCTACCACGAAGCGCTGAGTTCATTGCAAGAGGCAGTGAAACTCGATCCCAATTTCGCGATTGCATACAACAGTGCAGGCGTCGTTTACGACAGACTTGGACGATCCGAGGAGGCAATCAGCTCCTGCGAGCGAGCTGTAGTACTTAAACCGGACCTTGCCGCGGCGCATTACAACCTTGGCGTTCTGTACGACGACGCCGATCGAACTGATGAAGCAATACGATCTTTCACGATCGCCTTGCGTCTTAATCCCAAAGACGCTCGCGCTTACTACGGCCGGGCCTGTAGCTACTCGCGACGCGGGCGATATAGTGACGCGATCGGTGATTTGAAAACCGCAATTACGCTGCGGCCAACTTACGCCGAAGCCTTCAATGAACTTGGCGTTGCGTACGCTCAGACGCGTCAATATGATCTTGCGCTGGGGGCGTTTTTACGCGCGATTGATTGCCGCCCTGACGAGGCGCACCTCTTCGGCAATCTGGCCAGTGCTTATTATTTCCTGGATCGCGACCCTGACGCCCTCAAGGCTCTCGCAAAGGCCATCCAACTTCAGCCAACTTTTGCCCTGACCTATGCCAAAATGGGCCAAGTGTACCTTCGGATGCATAGGTATAAAGAGGCTGTGGCGTCGATTTCAAAAGCCATTGAACTCAACCTCAAGGATGCCACGGCCCTTAATGACCTTGGTTATGCCTACGTGAAACTGGATCGGGAGCAGGAGGCCCTTGTCGAATTCAAGCGCGCCATCGCAATTGAGCCAACTCTGGCGGTAGCGCATTTCAACCTTGGGGTGCTCGATTTGAAGCTAAAGAACAAGGATGCGGCGCTCGAACAATACGCCGTACTTAAGACGCTCGATATCGAAGCGGCTAATCGGCTCTTCGAGATGATCTTTAGAGCGAGAGTCGTGCGAGCCGCCACGCTGACCATAAGCCATGGCAAGTAGTTTATTTGATTTCTGTAACCTTTCCGGTAACAACGAATCGTCGCGTGAGAAAGGTGGCACCTTTGGCGGTTGCAGTTGGCGTCCTCCGCCGGCGTTGATCTCGAACTCGCCAGGTTCGATAACGCGCTTACCTTTATCGATCAATGACATTTGGGTCGGCGTAACGGTGAATGAAAGGCTCTGTTTCTCGCCTGGTTCTGAAGATACATCGCCTTGCCAGTCATCAGCGGACACTAGACACGCGAAGGCGATGTGCGCGAATTACTGTTGAATACTGGCAATATGTCTGTCATCTGCAGGTATGTGAGGACAGGAGTGCTTGCTCTTAGTGCCCAGTTCGTGACGATTCCTTTCAAGTCATCGATACCCGGAGCCTTAGTAATAAAACTCACCAAAGGCCTTACCGAAGCGCCCAACATAGCAATCGAGCCGTTTGACAGAAGGTTTCCGATGCACTAGAGTTTTTTGGCATTTCTTAAAGCGATCCTTTTAGGTCGGCCTAAGGAATCGACACAATTTTTTGGAAGAATCTAGATGATTTACGAGAGATAGTATTTTGCATGATTAAGTGACGTCTCGATCGGACGGTGGCGCATAGATCCAGGCCCAAGTGCGGAGCGAGTCCTTGGCGTGCGGTCCAACCGACAATCTACCCGAACGGTGCAAGGAAGTAGCATGAACGATTGCTCCGGCAAGGTCTGTTGCTCCTACAAGGTGCAGCACTTTGGGCCATCGCTATTCAGCGGCGACGCCTCGTTTCTCCCTTGCTAGTCCGTCAGCCCTCTCAGGGCGCCTACCCTCGTCACTCGGTTATGCAATTCCAATTAGTGAACGGAGTCAGGTTTTATCCGGAAGGGACAGGGTGCGTCGCGGGAACAGAGCCATTGATGGCGTCGCTCGGTCCCTTTTAACTTCTCTGAATGCCGCCTCGCGAGAGAGGTTTCCCTACGGGGTTTTCGTGTGAATGCCGGGATTGATTTCCAAGCTTCACGCCAGGGGTGGAATTCTGCTCATCATAAGTGTAAGGTGCTGCCGTGTCCTTCAAAGTTCTAAGAACCATACTAACTACTAACCTGACAGTGGCGCTCGTGTTAACGATCAATTCAGCCGCTGTAATAGCGCAACAATCGGCAAGTGCTTCTGCGCCTCCGGCTCAGTTTGGCAACACGATACCCACTCCTTCGCCCAGAGTCGCATCCGACGACCGTTACCGCATAGGCGCCGGCGACGTACTGGACATCAAGGTGCTTAACAAACCTCAATTCAATCGTGAAGGAGTCAGGGTGAGTCCGCGTGGGATGATTCGCATGCCCCTAATTAAGGACGAGATAAAGGCCGCGTGTCGGACTGAAGAGGAACTCGAGGTCGAAATCACCACGCAACTCAAAGAGTACGTAAGAGAACCCCAGGTAACAGTTCAGATTCAGCAATACCAATCGGAACCCGTCGCCGTTCTAGGGTCAGTACGCGCACCAAGCCGCTTTCTGCTTCAGCGCCGCGTACGCTTACTGGAATTGCTGACATTCGTGAATGGCCCTACGGATAATGCCGGAAGAACCATACAGGTCGTTCATACAGGACCGTTGACAGCGTGTGACTTTTTGCCTTCCGCTTCTGACCCAGCCGCCGAAAACTCGACTGACCAAGTTGATTATTACAACCTCAAAGACACTGCTCGAGGTGAGGAGAAGTCCAACCCTTATGTGCGGCCAGGCGACGTCATCTGGATCGCCGCGGCGGATCAGGTTTACGTGATTGGCAACGTCGTTCATCCGACATCGATCGCCCTCACCGAACCGATGACCGTCTCGCGAGCCATAGCCATAGCTGGTGGGCCAGCCCTTGATACCAAGAAGAACGAAATTCATATCATTCGACAAACGCCGGGCACGACTGAGAAAAAGGAGATTCTGGTTGACCTCGAGGCCATAAACCGACACAAGGCAGAAGATATCGTTTTAATCGGCAACGACATTGTTGATGTCCCGGCTTCGGGTGGCAAGAGACTATTCCGAAGTCTGGTTGGAGCAGTGATTCCAAATATTGGCACTCTGCCAGTAAGAGTCATTCCCTAGCGAGTCAACTTCTTTCAGATTGCGGCCTTGTTCGTTCTCTAATGAGCTGATACCAGGACCGGCGGACGAGTCCGCAATCAAAACGGGAGGCTTTTCAGCAATCCGCGAGATTTCAGCGAAAGGAAAAGTTGTAAGAGTAATGAAAGAACCCGCCGAGTTAATCGAGAAGAGCAATGGTTCGCGCGATGTCGGAGGCGTCATGGAGCGCTCTCTGGCGCCTTATACGCGGTACGATTCGTACGCGGATGAGAGCAACGGGTACCATCGACTTCGCGACTACTGGCGCTCGGTTCGAAAGCACTTTTGGCTGGTCATTGCGATTTTAATATTGGTAACTGGCATAACCGCCATCTATATGGCGCGGCAACCCGACGTCTATGAATCGCTTTCAAAAGTTCAAGTTGATTCCGAAACCGCGAACAATCCGGCAATTGGCGCGCTCAAGGGTAATCCCATTTTTCTAAACAACCCCTCACAGGATCCGACGTACTTCAACACTCAAATCCAAATCCTCACGAGCGCCGGCTTACTCGGCCGCGTCGCCAGGACTCTCGATCTGGAACACAACCAGGCTTTTCTTCACCCACAATCAGCCCAGGACCTGTCCTTTGGGGAAAGCTTAAAAGGTCTGATTGGCTTGAGGAAAAGCCAGAGCAAAACCAAAGAGCAGGAAGGGTACGTACTGCGGCCAAACTCCGCCCTTTCAAACGATGATATTGCGGAGGCTAACCACCTCCAGCCTTATGTCGAAATGCTTCAATCGCAGGTGTCTGTTAAGCAACTAAGCGACACTCGGATCATCGAGATTCGTTTCAAACATCAGGATTCGGAGATCGCTGAAAAGATCAATAACACCATCGCCGATACGTTCGTCGTCTCTAACCTCGAGCGGAAGACTGAGACGACTAATAGTGCCGGCGACTTTTTGCAACGGCGTATAGACGATCTACAGTCAGAAACCCGTAGTGATGAAGAGCAACTCATAAATTACGCAAAGAATCATCAAATTTTATCGCTGGATGCCAGTCAGAATACGGTAGTTGATCGGCTCGCCGGCCTGAATAAGCAGTTGCTCGAGGCGGAGAATGAACGGAAAGCAGCCGAAGCTTCCTATCGCGCGGTCTTGGCTCCGGGGGCCCTTGAGGCGCAAGCCGAGGCAACCAGCAACAAATCATCTGCCACGCCCGAAGCGAAGTTGGCGGAACTGAAGCAGCATCGAGCGCAACTACTTCTCGAGTACACTGAGAAATATCCGGAGGTTAAGGATGTAGACCAGCAGATTGCGATGCTGGAAAAGCAGGTGGACCAATCACGCAGGCATACAGAATCGGTGGTCAAGACCAATCTTGAGACCAGCTATCGACAGGCGCTACAGAAGGAAGAAGCTTTGCGTCAGGCGTTCGATAAGCAGCGCGCTGAAACACTGACACAGAACGAGGCGGCAGTGAATTATCGAATAATCCAGCAACAGATCGAGACGAACAAGTCTCTGCTGGATGGTCTCCTTCAGCGCTCAAAGGAGAACGAAGTAATTCTCGCCGGCACTCCTAACAACGTACACGTCGTCGACCATGCGGCGATACCAAAAAACCCCATCGGCCCCAAGAGGATGCAGGCGATTGTGCTGGCTGCGCTCTTCGCGCTGATTGTAGGAATCGCTCTGGCGCGTTATCTCGACTATATGGACGATTCGGTTCGCACGTCCGACGACGTGGAGAATTTTTTGCGTTTGCCTGCCCTGACAGTTATTCCCACCGTCGGTAATTCCGCACGTCGTCGTCTGCTGTCAGCGATGCCGGGCAGCAAACGGAACGGGCACCAGGGAGGCCCGGAACTCTTGCTCAATGGTTCGCAACGTTCCGCGCTGGCTGAGTCATACCGCCAGCTTCGGACATTGGTCCTTTTGTCATCGGCCGGAGGAGCGCCCAAGACCCTGCTGGTAACCTCGAGTCAGCCTGGTGAGGGGAAGACGACGACGGTAGTGAATACTGCGATGATTCTCGCTCAAACGGGCGCCAAGGTGGTTATCGTCGACGGCGACATGCGGCGCCCGCGGCTTCATTCAATTTTTGATGTTGATAATGACAAAGGACTAAGCGGAATTCTTGCGAGCAAGATGAGCGAAGCAGAAATGCTCAACTGCGTGCAACAACATGAGGAGAGTAGTCTCTACCTGCTTCCTTCGGGTCGACTTCCACCTAATCCCGCGGAGTTGCTCGGTTCCGATCAAATCCGCAGCTTGATGTCGGTGCTGGAAAATACCTTCACGCATATTGTTATCGATTCGCCTCCCGTCGCATCGTTTACTGACGGCGTCTTGCTTTCCTCTGTTGCGGATGGCGTGCTGCTGGTCGTTCATGGCGGGGCCGCATCTCGTCACATAGTCCGCCGCTCTAAGCAGTTGCTCTCGGACGTGGGCGCAAAGATTTTCGGCGTGGTGTTGAATAACGTCACCGTATCGAAGCACGACTATTACTACTACAATCAGTATCGTGAATATTATCATTCCACTGCCGACATCCAACCGACCGAGATTTCACCGAGCACCGCCGACTCGTAAGCAGTCTCGATCCACGGGCCGGCCTTCCGTACCTCATTCAAATTCGCGCATTATCAAATCGAAAATGAGAATCGTCTATCTGAATCCGATCGGAGAAATGGGCGGGGCGGAAGTTGCGTTGCTCAACCTCTTGGCGAGCTTAAGAGACGCTAAACCACACTGGAAACTTCATCTCGTTGTCGCGGCTGAAGGCTCATTGGCTGCAAAGGCAACGAGCCTTGGTGTTACTAGTCATATTCTTCAATTCCCCGCCTCGTTAACCCGGCTCGGAGACGCTTCCGCAGGTGGGCCGGCGGGCGATAGCGTCGGCCGTTTGGCTTTGCTTCGTCAGCTACTTCTTGCCAGTTTCGGAATCGCCGTCTATGTCTCGAAACTGCGAAAATTGTTGCGGCAACTCAATCCGGACATTATCCACACCAATGGCTTCAAGATGCATTTAGTTGGGGCAATGGCCAAGCCCCGAGATGTTCCTCTGATTTGGCACGTTCACGATTACGTTCGCTCGCGTCCAGTCATGGCCCGCCTAATGAGACTCTTCCGCCGGCGTTGTTCAATCGCATTGGCAAATTCGAACAGCGTGAGAGAGGACGTGCGGACCACCTGCGGAGACATACTGCCGGTCCAAACCCTCTACAATAGCGTCGACACAACGGTTTTTTCTCCCCACGGCCCAAGTCTGGATCTGGATTCGCTGGCTGGTCTTCCGCCTCCGGACCAGAACACGGTTAAGGTAGGATTGCTTGCAACCTTTGCGCGCTGGAAAGGGCATCACACCTTTCTCCGCGCGCTTTCGTTGCTTTCGGCCGATCTTCCCTTACGCGGTTACGTGATCGGTGGGGGCTTGTACGGGACTAACGGAAGCCAGTACTCGAAGGATGAATTAAAAGCGTTGGCCCAGGATTTAGGGATTTCCGATCGCGTCGGGTTCACAGATTTTGTTGCTGAGCCCGCAGCCGCAATGCGCGCGCTGGACATCGTGGTCCACGCGAGCACCGAGCCCGAGCCGTTCGGACTGGTAATTGCTGAAGGCATGGCGTGCGGGCGCGCCGTGATCGCCAGCGCCGCGGGAGGCGCAACAGAAATCATCGATGCGGAAGTCAACGCTCTTTCCCACTCACCTGGCGACGCGGCCCGTCTTGCCGAACAAATCAAATCGCTTGCGGCCAACGGAGAGTTGCGGCAAAGATTGGGGCTGGCCTGGCCGGGAAACAAATCGATGCCTTCGTCGCTGAATCAGCAAAAACAGACTATGCAAGTAGTAATACTTCGGACAAAGTCGCCACGACATTAGGTAGATTCGATGCCTCCGACCGAGTACGTGGACTAGACAGCCTTCGCTTCATTTGCGCTATGTGGGTGGTCTTCGTCCACTGTGGTTTTTTCCCATTGCTTCAAAATGTCGATAAGGCCAGATTTGCTGGTAAAGTCATCGCAGGTCTTTATAACAATGCCTTTAACGGATCCGCCGCCGTGATTGTTTTCTTTGTTATTTCAGGATTCTGTATCAACTTCCCTTACAGTAAAGGACGGCAGCTCTCCCCCAAGGCATATTTTTCGCGCCGATACATCAGAATTATTATTCCCATGATGGTTGCCATTCTCTTGGCGAGGCCTCTCAACATCCAGTTCTTTCTACTTAGCGACTCAATTCTTTGGAGCCTTCTCGCAGAAGAGATCTACTACGTAATTTATCCTCTACTGCTGATATCAAGCAGGAGTATCGGATGGACCAAAATTCTTGCAATCTCTTTCGTGTTGTCGCTTGGGGTTGTCCTGACAAATCCCTCAGCAGGTGATTACCCTTCGTATGGGCCTTACCTAAATTGGCTTTTAGGACTGCCGTGCTGGTTGCTCGGTTGCTTGTTAGCGCAACACGTAAATTCCACCACTACCTCTTCGGTTACAGCAGCACGCATTTGGAGTTGGCGCATAGCAGCATGGGGACTCAGCAGCTTTTGCAGTTTTTTAAGATTCCATTCTGCATTAAAACATCCTTGGACGCTGAATTTGTTCGCAATCTTTGTTTATTTTTGGTTAAGTAAAGAAATCGCATTTTACAGGCAGCATCAGGTCTCAAGGGTTTTGGAGAAAGCAGGTAAATGGAGTTATTCCATATATCTCTTACACCTTCATGGCCAAGCCATTTTCATCCTGCTTGCGTTTTCACCATTCGCGGCCGGAATGAATTGGATAATAAAAATCGCTTTTGTATTGCTCGTTAGCTACACGTTCTATTTGACCGTAGAAAAACCGTCTCACTACCTGGCGCGAAGAGTTGCACGCAAACTGCTGCGCCCGGTTTCAGCGCTACCTCAGCCCGGTTTTTCGGAGGCCGCGCCTTAGTAACAAACCTACTCGTTCGTTTAAGACACGACGCGGGAAGGCAATCCCACGTAATAAACTTGGCTCAACAGATTAGTTCACGTGCGACCAGAGGTGAGTTGCGGCTAAGGACTTGAAGTGAGCACAACTCTTTGACTCTGATCGGCCCCATCTATTCGTAATTACCCGATGTCTAAATCATCGGCGCATAAGAGTTTTCCGGCACCGTCCTGGATGATGGAACTTAAGCGCTCAGGTCTTTGGGTAGTGCCTTTGCTGCTGGTTCCTCATTTACTTGTCGCGGCCCACTTTGGAAATAGGTTGGTTGAATATCCGGACCAGGGTGCTTACTTAAGTGCGGCTGAGAATATCCTCGCTGGCAAAGGACTTTCACTCTCGTTTGACGCGTTGGGAGGATTCGTTAAGAAAGGTGAACCGACCTCTTACTATGGATTGGGAGCGCCGCTGTTCCTCGCACTCCAAATTGCGATCTTTGGTCAAAACTACTTTGTCCTGCGATTGGGTAACATCCTTCTGTTCGCCTTTAGCCTTCTCTTTTTTCGAGGGATTTGTTTGCTTTGGATACGGGAACGTTGGGCGAATACAGCCATGATAGTGATGAGCCTGAGCCCCTTCTACATAGCTTTTAATCAGTTGTTTCTCTCAGAAATGCCGTTCCTCTTTTGTGAACTCGGCACATTCTTTTTTCTATTCAGTTACCTCAAACGAGGCGCGAGGAAGGACCTTATCCTGTCCTCAATTTTCATTGGACTGAGCTTGCTAGTGCGAACAAACCTGCTGCTCTTCCTGCCCGTGATCGCGATTGTAATCGGCTTTAATAAGAGATGGTCCCACGCGCTTATGTATCTCGGTATTGCTATTTTGGTTGTGGCCCCCTATTGCATCAGAAACTCGATTAACAGTGGCGCTTTCTTTCCGTTTGACGGAAAGGCTGCTCTAAATATCTGGCAGTTCAACTCTGACGTTCACCAGGGAGGCTTTTGGAGCGAGAATTTTGAGCAGGCTCCGCAGATGCCAAATCTGGACGGATTGACAGAAAAAGGGCGATCGGATTTGCTCATGAGCCTAGCGGTGAAATGGATTAGGCAGCATCCGATTCGATTCCTGCGGTTTGCAGCAATGAAAGCAGTACGCTTTCTCTCGCCGCTGCCGCAAAAGGCAGCCAATTTCAAGTATGCGGTTCTTTTGACTCCATATTCAGCAATGATAGTTTTCGGTTTTCTTCTGGGACTTCCGGCTTTTTGGTCAAGAGAACCAAAGTCTATCCTGGTACTGCTGCTTTTCTTATACACGCTTACGATCGAAATGATCTTCATGGCCGCGACACGCCATCGCTTGCTGTACGATCCCTTTTTCCTGCTGGTGACTATAAATGGCATCGCTTGTGGGGTTCCGTTTCTCGCACAACGACAACTGATTAGACCTCGCGTAGCTACGTCATGACAGACTAAATCCGGCGTACCTGCTGTTCTACCACTCCTATATGAACAATTCCGTTACCTTCAGATGGGATTCGGTTATAGACCTCGCTTCGATCATCGAATCGCCGATTCGATATCGGATGAGATTATGGTAAGGCCTCGTTTGATATTCTCATAGTATTGAGACGCGTTTAAGTACGCGCGTTTCTGGCCTGCCTTCAATGCGGATTCTACACGTTCATAGCGGTAATCTGTACGGTGGCGTGGAAACCACGCTCGTTACACAGGCTCGCAACGCTCATTTATATTCTGGGATGCACCTGTCATTTGCATTGTGCTTCGAAGGACGCTTCAGCAAAGAGTTAATCGACGCTGGAGTGACGATCTCATGGTTGGATCACGTGCGAATCAGGAACCCTCTAACAGTCCGCCGCGGGCGTCGGGCCCTCAACGAGCTTCTACAGCGAGAGGCCTTCGACGCAATCGTTGTACATTCCTTTTGGTCGCAGGCTATTTTTGGCCCGGTGGTTTGCGCCAAAGGCGTGCCCTTGGTCTTTTATCTTCACGGACCGGCGAACGGGCATCATTGGTTGGAGCTGTGGGCGCGCCGCACCATACCGGATATGGTCGTATGCAACAGTCGCTTCACGGCGGCAACAGTTCTTCACTTGTATCCGCGGATCCCGGCTGAAATCGTTTACTGCCCAGTTGCGTCACCAACGCTTGGCCATTCCCAAGCCGATATCAACAGAACTCGCGCCGAATTAAAAACGCCAAGGGATGCTACGGTTATCATACAGGTCAGCCGAATGGAAGAAGGTAAAGGACAGGCCAAACTTCTTGAAGCATTGAGCTTATTGAAGGACCTTCCTAATTGGGTGTGTTGGCAGGTCGGGAGCCCACAACGATCAGACGAAAATAAATATCTGCAACGACTGAAGAAAATGGCCGGCAACTTTGGGGTGGCACAGCGGGTACTTTTCCTGAATCAGGACGCCAATGTGAGTGAACTTTTAGCTGCGGCTGATATCTACTGTCAACCCAATACACGCCCGGAATCGTTCGGGATCACATTTGTGGAGGCGCTCTATGCCCATCTGCCCGTGGTAACCACACGCATCGGTGGCGCCCGCGAGATAATCGATGAGTCGTGCGGCCTGCTGGTTAATCGCGATGACGTCCGCGCCGTTGCCGATGCACTGACACTCCTTATCCAGAATAGTTCCTTACGACGAAGACTCGGAGCTGCCGGACCAGCAAGGGCGCGCGCGCTTACTGACGTCCCGTCGCAAATGCTAAAACTACAGAACTGTTTCTTCAGAGTACTCAGTGGTAACGGCAAAACGTCTAGCGAGAATCTTTGTTCCTCGTGAAGTTCGTAACTGGTTGCGCTCGCCGATCGGTTCTATGGGATGGGCGTGGGCTCAAGCGAAGTATCTCGCTGGGGTCAAGCAAGTAGTTCAGATACGTCCGGGCTGGTCTTTAATCTGCCATCCCGCGGCCTTCGGTTTTGCTTACTCGTCTCAAAACGACGATCCGGATCAGGTAGCCGAGTTTGATTGCTTTATTAAAGAGATCACTCCTGGCGCAGTTCTGTTCGATATCGGCGCTCACTTTGGGCTCTTCAGCCTGGCAGCGCTTCATTACGGGGGAGTGAATGCAACAGCTATCGCAGTGGACCCGTCGCCCATGGCGGCCGGTTTCATTAAGAGACAGGCTAGACTGAACGGAGTTTCTGATCGGTTACATGTTGTTCAGGCTGCCGTGAGTGATCGAATGGGTTGGCAGCCAATGATATCCGTTGGGATATTGTCAAGTGGATACTTCGTACCTCCTTCGACAGAACATACAGAAAGCGAACTGACTCAGACTCGCACAACAACTCTGGATCAGTTGGTCGAAGAGTTTAGTCTGGTGCCCACTCACGTTAAGATTGACGTTGAAGGATACGAATTGGCGGTGATTAGTGGAGGTGTCAAACTTCTTTCGTGCGACAACCCCCCACACCTCTTTATTGAGTTGCATAACGAGATGGTTCAACAAAATGGCGGCTCTCCCATGGAAACCGTGCGATTGTTGAGAACTGTCGGCTATGAGACATTTGCGACCAATGGCGATCGTCTCGCTGATCGAGAAATCCTCGAAAAGCCATTGATCCGTATTGTGGCGAAAAGGGACCTTCGCGGCCCTCGCGCGGCGGCAAGGTCGACTAGCTGAAGACGGTTTGAGAAAATCAGGATTCAATTCATATAGTTATCTGAAATGATATCGCTGCTCCTGTGTATTGGTGCGTTTCTGGTTTGTTTTTTTGCTGGCCGGCGTTCCCAGGTCATCGCATTGGTTCTCCTGTTGGCAATCGGATACGCCTATGGCATTGTCAGAGCTAATGTACCCGATCCTTACTCCCATTTTATTTTTGATGCTGGAGTATTGGGCTTCTACTGTTCGCAACTCTTCCAGCGATTGACGCGTGCTCAAGGGTATAGGGTCCAAGGTGTTAAGCCATGGATTGGATTACTGATTGCGTGGCCGCTAGTTCTCCTTCTCATTCCGTCTCAGGATCTTCTAATCCGTTTAGTCGGTTTGCGCGGCAACATCTTTTTCTTGCCATTCATACTCATTGGCGCTCGGCTTACCGACGTAGAAAGATATGATATGGCCTTGTGGCTAGCGGTTCTGAATCTCGGTGCTTTTGCTTTTGCCACCACGGAGTTCTTTACGGGCCTTGAAAGCTTTTTTCCCCGAAATGAGCTTACGCGCATGATCTATCTAAGCAAGGACGTGGCTAGTTATAGCGCCTATCGTATTCCCGCGACGTTTTTGGGTTCTCATGCATATGCCGGCTCGATGGTGATGAGTCTCCCCCTATTTTTAGGCGCTTTACAACAAACAAGAAAAGAAGCTTTCCACAAGCTAATACTCGTGGCGGGGACGATCGTCTCGTTGTTAGGTGTACTCATGGCGGCAAGTCGATTACATTTCGTTACTGCCGCGATAATTGTGTTGGTCGCTGTGTTCTCAATGAAGTCCAGAGTCAGGCATCTCTTAGGGTGGGTGCTCATTCTTAGCGGGATTAGCTGGCTGGCCTTCGGCGAGGAGAGACTCCAGCGATTTACGGAATTACAAAACACGCAGATGGTCTCAGAGAGGGTTATCGGCAGCGTAAATATGGGGTTTTTCGAGCTTGCCGCCACCTATCCTTTTGGCAACGGTCTGGGCGGTGGCGGCACTAGCATCCCCTACTTCCTAAGGGATCGGATCGAGAGGCCAATAGGGATGGAAAACGAATACGCTCGAATCATGTTAGAACAGGGAGTGCTTGGTTTGGGTTTGTGGCTCGCGTTCATTAGTTGGTTGGTGACGCGCCCGGGCTTGGCCAAGTCCGATCCATGGTTCTATGGTAACCGGCTTGCTTGGGTGACGTGTGCCGTGTACTTCGGAACTGGTTTGATTGGAACCGGTCTCTTGACTTCAATACCACAGACTTGCCTGCTGTTATTAAACGTAGGCTGGGTGGCGGCGCGCCAATCGGCTCAGGGTAACGAGGCCTTTTTCTCGGAGCAGAATAACGTTATGGCCCAAGTTCCACGTTTACGATCTTCGGCTGTGCAAGTGGGAAGAATATGAGTCGCACTAGTCGCTTTCTCAGCGGAATGGGTTTTGGTTACAGCACCCAAATCCTGACCATGATTATTGGGTTCTGGCTAGTCCCGTTTCTCCTGTTCCGCATCGGGCAGCATGATTACGGTTTGTGGCTTGTGGGCACGCAAATCATGTTCTACCTCGGGCTTCTTGACATCGGCATTATTGCAATCTTGCCGCGTGAAGTCGCCTTCGCCACTGGGCGAGCCGGCAGCATACAGAACGCCGTTGACTTGCCGAATCTAATCGGCGAAACAGTTCGCGTGGTTTTGGGCCAACTCCCTTTCGTCATCTTAGGCGCTTTGGTCGCGTGGCTCATGATTCCGGCCGATTGGAAAGCCTTAAGCAATCCAATCGGTCTGCTCCTGATCGCCTTTGTAACTACTTTTCCGCTTCGCATCTTCGCCGCCATCATTCATGGCCTTCAGGATTATACGTTTGCGGGCGGGTTGACCCTCTTCTCTTATGTTGTAAGCACGGCGGTTACCATTTTGTTGATTGTCGCCGGGGTTGGGCTCTACGCGTTGGCAATCGCCTGGCTCGTTCTCCAGCTAATGAATTCGCTAGGGTCGTGGCTGCGGCTGCGGAGACACTTTCCGGGCGTATTACCCAGAAGGCTCCCGCATTTGGGTTGGGAGCGGGCGCTCAGTCGATTGCGCCAGGGCTTTTGGGTGAGCCTCAATCAAATCGCGGCGGTGCTCTTGACCGGCACCGATATGCTGATCATCGGCAAGCTGTTTGGCCCAGCGGCAATCGTCCCTTACGCCTGCACAGGCAAGCTGATTAGCGTGTTGGCGAATCAGCCACACATGTTGATGTCGGCGGCCGGCCCCGCGCTGAGCCAGATAAAAGCGGGTGAGTCGCGCGCACGTTTGTCCGAAGTATGTATCTCGATCGCTCAGGCGACGCTGATGCTAAGCGGAGCGATAATCTGCGTGGTGTTGCCTATTAATCAAGCCTTTGTCGGACGCTGGGTGGGCGCAAGCCAGTATGGCGGGTACTGGCTCACGGTGCTAATTCTCTTGAGCATGTTGTTGCGACACTGGAATTTGACTGTCGGCTATACTCTCTTCTGTTTCGGCTACGAGCGACGTTTATGCCTAACAGCTTTGCTGGATGGTTTGCTAAGCGTCGCGGTGGTGGTCCCGCTCGTGTGGCTGTACGGTGTTGTTGGCGCGCCGATCGGCATGATTGTGGGCGTCTGTCTGGTGAGTTTACCCTTGAACCTTTCAGCGCTGGCCAGAGAGAGCGGTCTGTCCCTCTGGGAATTAATTAGGCCGCTCTCGCCTTGGTGCTTGCGCTTTGTCGCCCTCATGGTCGGAGCGGGCGCCTTGGCGAGAGTCTGGATACCAAACACAGCCTTACTCATCTCAGTGACCGCTTTGGCCAGCGCGCTCGCTTATGCGGTGGTCATGTTTCCCCTCATGTTGCGTTACCCGCTCGGGATGTACGTCCGCCCACGACTCTTTCCACTAGTACCAAGAATGATGCGCGCTCTGCGACTTGGGAGTTCGGTTTGAGTGTAAGGGAGACGCGCCTTCCGATAGATAGCGTGGAAGACCGAGCAGAGGGAAGTTTGTTTCCTTCGCGCGATGCCGCTCGGTATTTGAGTGCTGGCCGCGATCTAAAAATCATTAGGGCAATATGATTTCTAAGAATACCGCCAAGATGTTATCTCACAGGCAGGTTAACATCAGCGTCTTTGAGGAGCGGGACGAGCTAGTTGCATTTGAAT
>WNFT01004603.1_pt1 | contig 20354 bp, 17 predicted proteins | sample 5400191 | NCBI WGS metagenome assembly WNFT01 (sample SAMN13153359, study PRJNA577476) | soil metagenome | isolation source: 80 cm saprolite under Madrone tree | place: USA:California | collected 2016-06-14 | reverse complement strand
TCGCGGCCATGACCACCACATCGCGCCCATAGCACCGACGGATAACCCGCCCGTGCGGCGGGCGCGAGTGCTCGGCGTGCGCGTGGATTGCGTCGACATGGATGGTGCGCTGGCGCGAATCGAATCCTTTGTCGACGGCGGCGGCCGCCACCAGGTGGCCACGGTGAACCCTGAATTCGTGATGCGGGCGGGCGAAGACAGGGAGTTCGCGCGCGTGCTCGAGTCCGCGGACCTCTGCCTCGCAGACGGCAGTGGCGTGGTCTGGGCCGCCCGCCGCCAGGGGTGCGTGCTGTCTGCGCCCGTCACGGGAGTCGATTTGATCCCACCGCTGGCAGCCCTCTGCGCCCGCCGGCACTTTCGTCTCTTCCTGCTCGGGGCGGGTCCAGGCGTGGCCGACGACCTCGCGCAGCGGCTGAGGGCCCAGCACCCAGGACTGCAGGTGACCGCGCATTCGGGCTCGCCAGAGCCATCTGCGGACGAAGAGACCGTCGGCCGGATCGTCGCCGAGCGGGCTCAGGTGCTGATGGTCGCGTACGGCGCCCCCAAGCAGGAGCTGTGGATCGACCGCGTCGCCGGCCGCCTGGGCGGCGTCTCGGTGGCGATCGGCGTCGGCGGCGCGTTCGACTACCTCACGGGACGCGTCCCGAGGGCGCCGTCGTGGATGCGGCGTGCAGGCATGGAATGGCTGTTCCGGCTTGCCCGCCAGCCATGGCGCATTCGCCGGATGGTCGTGCTGCCCGCATATGCGCTGAGGGTCTTGCGTGCCCCGAGGAAGAATTCGCGCTAGTCTTGCGCGGGTTGGAGAGCGAGCCGCTGGGGGGCGGCGATCCAAGCGCTGAACATTTGGATTCCCGCGCTTCTGGGCCGGCCGTACGCGTCCGCAAACGCAACCTTCGGTGGGTCGCGCTGGGGGTGGTCGCCATCGTGCTGGTGTCATCGATCACGTATTACCGGCTGCTTTCACCACCTCCGCTCACCACCAAGCAGGTCATTGCACTCATTCAGCCCTCGGTGGTGACCGTCAAGGTCACCGTCTTTCGCAGCGATCCCGTGGAAGCATCTGGTTTCGTGTTCCAAAAGCGTGGACACATCCTGACCAACGCCCATGCGGTGGCTCGAGCCCTGACCATCCAAGTCGTCGATGCTTCGGGGGCCTCTCACCGCGCTTACCTGATTGGGGTGGATCGTGTCAAAGACGTCGCCGAGCTGGTCGCGTACGACATGGTGGCGGGCGTTGCCAAAGCGCAGCCGCTCAAAGCTGCGAGCGCGCGGGTGGCAGTGGGGGCGAAAGTGCTCGTGATCGGCAATCCGTTTGGCGCCTTGCCCAACACAGTCACGAATGGGCTGGTGCACGGCACCGGCCAACAAGTGACCGATGGCAGCACAACGTACGAGAACCTGATCGAGACCGACGCCGTTTTCAACCCCCGGAATATTGGTGGACCGATGGTCGACTCGGCCGGAGATCTCGTCGGGATGGCCACCATCGGCGGCTCTGGGAACGTCTTTGCGATCCCGGTCGCCGGCTTCCAACCTGACGCCAAAAAGTGGACTTATGACGACATCACCCTCCCCCTGGGTCCGCCCCTAGTCACTGCCGGCGCCAAATCGCTGGTCCTGGGAGGTGTGGGATCAGGATTCCAGCTCGAGACGAGCGAGCCCTGGAGCTCGACCGGCTATCACGTCTTCTACAGAAAGAGTCGCACCAGCGTCAGCGATGAAGAAGGGATCTCGATCTTCCTTGTAGTCGACGGAAGCGAGGACGAGGCGATCCGCAGCTATCAGTTCTATTCGGCTGAGTCGACCCAGCGCGGCTATGCCAACCTCGGAATCAAGGTCGACCTGGGTGACGAGGCGTCCGCGGGCACCACCAGCGGGATTAGCAATTGGGGTGTCAACCACCGGCTGGTCTGGAGAGATCGCAATGTCATCGTGATCATGCTCTGGGATGCCGACTACAGCAGTGACGTTTCGATCACCGACGTGCTGAACCTGGCTGACGTTCAGGGAAAGGTGATCGGCACCAACCTGGCCTCTTATCAGTAGCGACTCAGGGCAGCACCACTCGAACCTCTGATCCCGCGCCGTTACGATGGGGCGCCGTGGCCAGCGCCTCCCCGCACCTGAGCGTCGTCATCCCCTGCTACAACGAGGAGCAGAGGTTGCCGCTCACGATCGAGCAGGTCGAGCGCTATCTCGACAAGCGCGGCGATTACGAGTTGATCCTCGTCGACGACGGCAGTCACGACGGCACGCGCCGGGTGATGGACGAGGCCGCGGCGCGACACAAGAGCGTTCGCGTCGAGGCACTGCCCGAGAACCGTGGCAAGGGCCGCGCCCTGGCCGAAGGCGTGAAAGTCTCCCTCGGCGCGGAGGTGCTCGTCACCGATGCCGACCTCTCGACCCCCATCGAGGAGCTGGAGAAGCTCGAAGCGGCTCTCGCGGCCGGCGCCGGGGCCGCCATCGGGTCGCGCGCGGTCAAGGGCTCGCGCGTCGAGATCGCGCAGCCGATCTATCGCGTCCTCATGGGCAAGGTCTTCAACCTCATCGTCCAGGCCGTGCTCCTGCCGGGAATCTGGGATACCCAGTGCGGTTTCAAGCTTTTCCGCGGCGACATCGCGCGCGAGGTCTTCGCCGGCCTGACCACGGACGGCTTCGGCTACGACCCCGAGGTGCTGTACCTGGCCAAGAAGAAAGGCGTTCGCATCGCTGAGGTGCCAGTCGTCTGGCGGAACTCGGCGCCCACGAAGGTGATGCCGATCCGCAGCTCGATGGACATGTTCCGCCACGTTGTGAACGTCAGGCTCGGGCGCGGCGCCCGGAGCGCGGCCAGGCCGTGACGGATGGGGTGCTGGTGGTGCTGCCCACCTTCAACGAAGTCGAGAACCTCGAGGGTGTCGTTGACGGAGTCAGGCGGCTAGGGCACGACGTCCTGATCGTGGACGACGCCTCGCCCGACGGCACCGGGGAGCTCGCGGATCGGCTGGCGGCCGCGGATAAGGGGGTGCGAGTGCTGCACCGTGCGCGCAAGCTTGGCCTCGGCAGTGCCTACGAAGATGCATTCCGCGTTGGGCTGGCCGATGCCGCGCAGCTCTTCGTCGAGATGGACGCCGACGGCTCGCATCTCGCGAGCGACCTCGACGGCATCGTGGAAGCGGCCCGTCGTTCCGGCGGACTGGCGATCGGCTCCCGCTACGTACCCGGCGGTTCGATCGAAGGTTGGCCGTACCACCGCTGGCTGCTGTCCTGGGGCGCCAACTTCTACTGCCGCACGCTCCTGGGCCTGCGGACCCGAGACTGCACGTCCGGGTTCAGGTGCTACACCCGGGACCTGCTCACCCACATGGGGCTGGACGACGCGCTCCGGCTCGGATATTCGGTGGTTGAGGTGCCGATCCGGTTCGAGGACCGCGTCGCCGGCGCGTCCAAAGTCTCCAGGGGCGAGGTCCGGCGTGCGCTGTGGACCGTGCTGCGGTTGAGCCTGACCAGATGGAAAAAAGTATGAGAGGAAACCTGCCGGTTTCTTCTCATCGCGGGGCGGCGCCACGGCGCCGCGCCGCTGCTCTCTTTCCCGCTGTTTGGATTATCGAAATAGTTACGCCTGGCCACGCTGGGAGACAGCGACAGCGCGCTGGGTTGCGGCCGGGATGAACCCGGCCGCCAATGCCCTGAGTAAGCCGGCAGCGGCCGCGCGGGCCGAGACCACGTCGTCCGGCGGTGAGTGGAGGCTGCCCTTGCTGACCGGGCTCGTGCTCGCGGTGGTGACCGCGGTGCCATACGCGTACGCCTACGCGGCCCAGTCGCACGGCCAGGTGTTCATGGGGTTCTTCTTCCTCGGCGACGACGCCAATACATATCTCGCCAAGATGCGCCAGGGCTGGGAAGGAGCGTGGGCATGGCAGAACCGCTACACGACCGAGTCCAGCCCCTCCGCATACCTCTTCATGTTCTGGATCCTGCTCGGCCACCTGGCCGCCATTCTTCACCTGCCGCTGATCGCAGTCTTCCATCTGGCCAGGGTCGGAGCGGCCTTTGCGCTCATGGGCTCGGCGTGGCTCTTCATCTCGCATTTCATCGAGGACCGATCGGCGCGCCGCTTCGCTTTCTTCTTCGTGGCGATCGGGCTTGGGATGGGCCTGGTGATCCAGGCGCTCGGCCACCCGGTCATCTTCGGACACCAAACCGACACCCTCGACCTGCGGATGCCCGAGCTGACCGCCTTCTACTCGGTGCTCGCCCTTCCGCACTTCGCGTGGTCGGGAGTATTCGCCGGCGTCGGCGCCGCCCTCACCCTGAAGGCGATCCAGCGGGGCAGTCTCGGGCTGGCCGCGTTAGCGGGGGTGGCCTGGCTCGGGCAGGCGTCGATCCACCCGCAGATGCCGATCCTGATGGGCGGCGCCACCGCGGTGGCGCTGCTGCTCCGTCCGGCGTCGCCACGTGGATGGGCGGCGGCGTCGCTCGCCTTCGCGATCCCGGCGCCCTACATCCTTTATTCGTACCTGGCGTTCGTGGGCAACCCAGAGGTCCAGCGCTGGACCTTTCATTCCAAGAACGCGCTGCCGCCAGAGGGCATCAGCCTGTTCTTTGCGCTCGCCCCGCAGCTGCTGCTGGCGCTCACCGGCATCCCGGGAGCAATTCGCCGCCGCACCCGCGAGGACCTGTTCCTGGTCGCCTGGCTGGTGCTGCTCGCCGCCATCCTTTACCTTCCCAACCCCGCCGGCGACCTCCGGCGGCGCTTCCTCGACGCGATCTACCTTCCGCTGGGCGTGCTGGCCGCAAGGGGCATGTACGAGGCGATCCTGCCCAGGCTCCGGAGCGTCCGGGCGCGCGCGCTCGTGCCGTTCTCTTACGTGGCGTTCGCCTCGATCGGGAGCGCGTTCCTCGTGCTCGCCCCGCTGTTGTTCGTTGGGAGCCCTATGTATTCGGTTAGCCAGGCCGAGTACGACGGCCTCGCGTGGCTGGGAAATGCGCCGCCGGGGACCGTCCTCTGCATGCCAGGCGTCGGCCTCTACGTCCCCGCCTACAGCCCAGACACTGTCTACGTCGGCCACTACGACGAGACCTTCGATTACTTCAACAAGACGCAGCAGGCCTTCGACCTGCTCACAGGCAGGGCCGACCTCGTCGATTTCGTCCACACCGACCACATCCGCTATGTGATCTGGACGGCCGACCTGCGGTCACCACCCCCGGCCGCTCTAGGACCGCCGGCGTACGACAGCCCGAACTTCAAGATCTATCGGGTGTATTGAAGGAGCCCTGTTGGGCTAAGTCTCATTCGGGCACGGATCGTCGCTTTCCGGGCAATCGATAGCGCCATTCGGGCACGTTTGGACGGATCCAGGGCCGGGAGCGGCCGCTACCGCGACCGCACGTAGATCACCGCCTCCGGGTCCTCGTACACCAGCTTCCAGCCCGGCTGGGTGGCGAGCACGTTGGCGAGCGCCTCGCCCCGGTTGTACACGATGTAGTCGACCTCGTACTTATCGAGCAGGGCCGTCCAGTCCGGCCGCAGGGTCTGGATGTCCTCATAGTCGTTGAGGAGGGCGTCGCCCATCAGGGCCGCCTCGCCGAAGATGAACACCCGCCGGTTGACCTGCGGATAGAACCGGTAGGCGAGGTAACCGCCCCAGCCGTACTGGTTGTACATCCTGGTTCCGACCTCGGGATGGCCGGCCAGCCAGTCGGCGGCCGCGACCGGGTAGTTGGAGGCGGTCAGGCTTTGCTGATGGCTCGGCAGCGTCTCGCCGGCGATGTGGACCGCGGTCGCCAGCGTGATCACGACCAGGACCAGAGCCGTGATCGCCGCGAAGGGGCCGCGCGTTGGCACGGTGAGCTTCCAGCCGCGCGCCGTGGAGACCTCCTTCCAGTATTCCGAGTAGCTGTTGATGAGCAGCGGCGTCGTGGCGGCGACGAAGAGCGCGATGTTGCGCACGGACTGCAGGGCCAGCGCCAGGGCGACGATCGACAGCAGCAGGTCGTACGGTTTCGGCCGGCGCAGCGCGAAGCCGACGATCAGGAGCAGGACCATGGCTTCGAACGGGTGCAGGAATGGCTGGTGAAAGTCCGGCGAGAACCACTCCACGATCAGGCGCTCCTGGGCCACGCTGGCCACCGTCTGGAATGGATAGAGGTAGACGCTGAACCCATGCGGCGTGGCCAGCACGGCCACCGCTGAAGCCGCGGCGATGATGGCCAGGAAGCGAACGTGCATGCGGTGGGCGGGATTGGTGGGCTCCCAGGCCCAGCCCACCAGCTCGGCCGCAATCGCCACGCCCAGCCAAACGAAAGCGATGACCCAGCCGCCATGCAGGTTTGCCCACAGCACCATCACGAGCGGAAAGAACTGGAGGTTGCGGCTGCGCCCGCTCAGGTATCCATGGAGCCAGTACAGCTCCAGGCAGGTGAGGGCAAATGTGATCATCTGCGCGCGCGGACCCCAGATCGGGGCGCCCGCGACCGCACCCAGCGCAAGCCCCAATCCGGCGAGGACGAACGGCTGCCGGCTCACCTGCCTGTACATGAGGTAGAAGCCGGCGTAAGTGATCAGCCCGAAGAAGATGCCGATCCCGAAGGCTCCGGTCTTCGAGTAGACGAGCCACATGAGGATCTCGGTGAGGTACTCGTGGTCCGTCCAGACGTGGTTCGGCACCGTGAACGTGAAGATGTCGTGGGCCGGCAGACCGCCGTTCTCCGCCATCCACTGTCCGATCCGTATGTGCCACCAGAAGTCGGGATCCTGGACCGCCCCGACGAACAGGGCAGCGATCACGATCATCACCCCGCCCAGCAGGAGCGTCCGCGCGCTCAGCCGATCCACCAATCGAGTCAGTTGCGCTTCCTGAACGGGTTGGGCGCGTACCGCGGCACCGCGCGGGCGTAGTCGGGGTAGTCGGCCGGGAACGCGCGCGAGAGCACGCCTTCCTCCCATCTCAGGCGCAGGAGCTCGCAGCCGATGAAGTAAAGGATCGCGAGCGCGCCGAGCCAGCCGGTGGTGGCCAGGTTGATCCCGATCGCTGTGAGGATCTCGCCCAGGTAGACGGGGTGGCGGCTGAGCTTGTAGGGGCCGCCCGTGACCAGGCGACGGGCCTCGGGGATGATCGAGAACGACCGGCGCAGGTAGGCGAGGCCCCAAACGGAGTAGGCCAGGCCGACGGTGGCGATGATGTCAGCCGGCAGGACCAGCCAGTCGCGGCGGACGCCGCCAGGCAAGAAGCTCGCCGCGAGCACCGAGAAGGTGCCGGTGAAAGCGATGAAGATGACCCCGAGTCGGTGATCGGTGCCGCGCTTGGGGAGCCGGACGCTGTAGAGGATGACGAGCATCGTGAAGTAGGCCAGGGCCAGGCCCTGCTGGACCACGAACAGGTAGTCGGACGGCTGCCGGATAGAGTGCAGGCCGTCCCACGCCGTCAGGAGGTAGCGGACCAGGAAGACGCTGAAGAACAGGGCGGGGAGAACCCGGCCGAAGACAAGGTCGCGCCAGTAGACAGCCGAGTGCCGGCTCACCTCGTTCTCGACGCCGGCCGCGATCATTCCCGGCGCAATTGTGTCCCGAACCGGTGGCTCGCTGGAAATTCGACGGCCTGGGCGGCCGGGCGCCTTCGGCGCTGATGCCTGCGTCAAGGGGCCCGGCGCTTCGTCGTCACGCATTGCGAATGCGCTCCTCCTCGCGCCGCCCTTTCCTTGGCACCTGCCGCCGATGCCGCGACTTTCTCACCTCACCACCGGCCCAGGACACTATCAGCCGGTAAAGTCATCCAGCCGGCTTTTTGGCTAATGAATTGACCTCCCGGGGGACGCCCGGGTAGGATCGACTGCCGCGGCTGAGATCAGGAGCGCAAGTATCCGGTACCCGCTCCGTCAGTCCGGATAGCAGTCTGTAGTTCTAAAAAAGGAGGTGAATCGCAGATGTTGAACCTTTACTTCAAGCTTCGCAGCCTTACGTCGCGTCAGGAAGGCCAGGGCATGGTTGAGTACGCCCTGATCCTCGTACTCGTTTCAATCGTGGTCATCGTCATCCTTCTTACGATGGGCAACCAGATCAAGAACGTGTTCTCGAACGTCGTAGCCGCTCTCGGCTAACGAGAACCAAACGTCCTAGCACCTTCAAGAGAGAGCCCCGCAAGGGGCTCTCTTCATTCCCTAGAAGGAACCGGTTGGAGGGGGCCGATCATGGTCCCCCTCGCTACAATGGCGGCGTTCTACAAGATCAAATAGCCCGGAGGTGACTTAGTTTTGGCCGTCGCACCAGCTCCAGCAAGACCCCGCGCAGGCGGTGGGCGTTTCCTCATCATCATCGGCTTGCTTGTCGCCGTGGCTTCGGAGGCGGCGGCGGAGGCGGCGTGCTCTCCAGTGGCAATACTGTCGTCGTGGCCGCACAGGCGATCCCCGTGCGGCACCAGATCACCGAGGCCGACCTGACGACCACGAAGGTCTCACCCGCGCTGCCCAACACCTACGCACAGACCAAAGACGTCAAGGGCCTGATCTCGGAGCTCCAGATCAGCAAGGGCGCGCTGATCACCTCGGACATGCTGGCCAGGGACGTTGGCCTGATCCCGGCCGGGTCCGCACCGGCGTATCTGCCGCTCGCCAGCGGCTACGTCGCCATGACGATCCCCACCGGTGAGCAGCAGGGCGTCGCCGGCCACATCACGCTGGGCGACTACATCACAGTCATCGCCTCGGCCAACGTGATCGTCCCGGTGGGTCCCGCGAAGGTGGTGACCAAGACCGTGTTCACCAACGTCCACATCATCGGGCTCGGCCCGGCAGTCGCCAACGTACAGCCGGCCGGCGGCGCCGCCGCAGCCGGAGGAGCCCAGGGCACCACCAGCGGGATCACGTCCAGCCTCACCATCGAGGTGACGCAGTGCGACGCCGAGTTCTTCACATGGTTTCTCCAGAACATGACGGTCCGCTACACGCTCGAGTCCTTCAACGACTACTTGAAGCAACCGCCGACTACTCCGGACCCTGTGTGCCAGACCATCAAGGACGCGCACGGTGTCAGCTTCAAGCAGATCGACGACAGGTACGGTTTCACGAAGCTGTGATGTTCAGCGATAGCTGAAATGGGTCTACTCGACAGGGTCAAGCAGAATCAAACCGGGGTGCCCGCGCCTGCGGCCCCAACGACCAACGGTCCGGTAGCGACCGCACCGTATGCGGCGGCGACTGCGATTCCGCTCGCCCGCACTGCCGCCCCGGTGGAGACACCGGCTCCAGCGCCGAGCCTGTCCTCGCGCGCCGCCTCCGCCGCCGGCGGGGAGATGAGCCCCGCATTCACCGCGGCGAAGGTGCAGATCCACGCCAAGCTCATCGAGAAATTCGCCGACCAGATCGACTCCAGCAACAAGGCCGGCGTTCGGGAAAAGATCTGGGAGCTCGCAGAGGAGTACTTCCGGACCACGGCGATGACGATGACCAAGGCCGACAAGGAGCGGCTGGTCGATTCGGTCCTCGACGACGTGCTCGGATTGGGCCCGCTGGAGGCGCTGCTGGCCGACCCCAGCATCACTGAAATCATGGCCAACCACCCGAAGCAGATCTACGTCGAGAAGAGTGGGGAGCCCGCGCTCTCGGCGGTGACGTTCGAAAGCGAGAGGCAGATGCGCCAGGTCATCGACCGCATCGTCAGCCTGGTCGGGCGCCGCGTCGACGAGTCGACACCAATCTGTGACGCGCGCCTCAAGGATGGCTCGCGTGTCAACGTGGTCATCCCTCCCATCGCGCTCAAAGGTCCGTGTCTCACCATCCGGAAGTTCGCGAAGGAGAAGTGGGGGCCCGCCGACGTGGTCAACCGCTTCCGCTCCTCGAGCCCCGAGCTGATGACCTTCCTGCGCTCGTGCGTGCGGGCCCGTTTCAACATCCTGGTGTCGGGCGGCACCGGCTCCGGCAAGACGACGCTTCTCAACATCCTGTCGTCGTTCATCCCGGAGACCGAGCGCCTCATCACGTGCGAGGACGCGGCCGAGCTGCAGCTGCAGCAGCCGCACTGGATCCAGCTGGAGTCGCGGCCGCCCAACGTCGAAGGCAAGGGCGCTGTGCCCATCCGCGAGCTCGTCAAGAGCTGCCTCCGTATGCGCCCCGACCGCATCATCGTCGGCGAGTGTCGTGGCGGCGAGGCCCTGGACATGCTCCAGGCCATGAACACCGGCCACGATGGCTCGATGTCGACCTTGCACGCCAACAACCCGAAGGAGTGCCTGGTCCGACTGGAGACCCTTGTCCTTCAGGCCGGCCAGGACCTTCCGTCTCGCGCCATCCGCGAGACCATCGGCTCCGCGATTCATTTGATCGTCCAGCAGTCCCGCCTTCGCGGCGGCGTCCGCCGAATCGTGAGCGTGGCCGAGATCATCGGCATCAGGGACGGGGAGGTTCAGTTCCAGGAGCTGTTCACGTTCAAGCAGATCGGGGTGAACGCCGAAGGCAAGGCCGTCGGTTACCACACCGCGACCGGCGTGCTGCCCATGCGCATGGAGCATCTCAAAGCGGAGGGCGAGGACGTCCCGGAAACGCTATTCAGGCCCACCCCTCAGCCCCCGCCGGATAAGCTGTACTAACCCGGTAGGAGGTCCCAGATGACGTACGGCATGATTTTCGCCCTACTCGCCTTCGCAGGAGTCTTCCTGTTCTTCATCGGCCTCAGCCAGATGCGACGCTCGGCAGGCGGCTCCGAGGACTTTCAGGCCCGGCTGGCCGCATACGGAGTCACGACCGCCGGCGCGACGACTCTCCCTCCGGCCACGGGCGCTCGAGACATGCTGAACCGCCTTTTCCAGCCGGCCGCCGACCGGGTCGGCCGAGGCAACGCCAAGAAGGGCAAGCCGTCGGTGGCCGAGCAGCTCGGCCGCGCCGACCTGAAGCTGCGGACGTCCGAGTACTTCATGATCCAGGTCGGGTCCGCCGTGCTGCTCGGGCTGATCGCGGCGGTTCGCTTCGGGTTTCCGGGAGGCATCATCCAGATCGTCATCTTCGCCATCGCCGGGTACCTGATCCCGGGGTTCTACGTCAAGTACCGGATCGGCCGCCGCCTGAAAGCCTTCAATGGCCAGCTCGGCGACACGCTGACGCTGCTGTCCAACGCCCTGAAGGCCGGCTATTCGTTCGCGCAAGCAATCGACACGGTGGCCAAGAACGCCGTGCCACCAATCGCCGACGAGTTCGCTCGCGCGGTCCGCGAGATGAACCTCGGCGGGTCACCCGACGAGGCGTTGCAGAACATCACCAAGCGCATCGCCAGTGCCGACTTCGACCTGGTCGCGACTGCCTACTCGATCCACCGCACGGTCGGTGGCAACCTCGCAGAGATACTCGACAACATCGCCTACACCATCCGCGAGCGCGTTCGCATCAAGGGCGAGATCGCAACCCTCACCGCGCAGGCGCGCGCATCTGGCACCCTGATCACGTTCCTGCCCCTCGTGCTCGCCACGTTCATGTACTTTGTGACGCCGACGTACTTCCGGCCCATGTTCGAGAACTTCATCGGCTGGATCCTGATCGCGATCGGCGCCTTCATGATCTTCGTCGGCAATCTCATCATCCGGCGCGTTGTCGCCATCGAGGTCTGATCCGATGATTCCAGTTCTTGCGTTGGCGGTCGGCATCGGGATCTTCATCATCTTCCTGGGCATCGCGCGCACACCGCAAACCAACACGGCTCAGATGGTCCAGCAGCGCCTCTCGGTCTATGGCGGCGAGAAGCCGCTGACCATAGAAGAGGTCGAGCTGTCAAGGCCGTTCAGCGAGCGTTTCCTGCGCCCGATGATCGAGAGGCTGGGCACCTTCCTGTCGCGCTCTACCCCACAGAAGGCGCGGCAAGACCTCATGAACAGGCTCGACCTTGCCGGGAGGCCCGGCAACCTGACGCCGGAGGACTTCTTCGCGGTTCGGCTGGTGGCTGGGGCCGTGGGGGCGGCAATCGGCTTGCTGCTGGGTTTCCTGTTTGCGAATCCGGTGTACCTGATCATCTCGCTCGTCGTGGGGACGCTCCTCGGCTACTTCGCACCGGTGCTTTGGTTGAAGCAGAAGGTGGACGCCCGCCGCACGGAGATTCAGAAAGGCCTGCCGGACGCGATGGACCTGCTGGTGATCGCGGTCGACGCCGGTCTTGGCTTCGATGCCGCTCTGGCGCGGGTGACCGACAAGTACAAGAACGCGCTGTCCGAAGAGTTCGCCAAGGTCCTCCGCGAGGTCAGCCTCGGCCGGCCTCGTCTCGAGGCCATGGACGAGATGGGTCGCAGCAGCGGCGTCGAGGACCTCCACAACTTCATCCAGGCCGTGATCCAGTCGGAGCAGTTCGGCACCGGCATCGGCAAGATCCTGCGCATCCAGGCCGACGAGATGCGCCGCAAGCGGCGCCAGCGGGCTCAGGAAAAGGCAGCGCAGGCGACGCTGAAGATGCTGCTGCCCATGGTGGGCTGCATCTTCCCGACGCTCTGGATCGTCCTGCTCGGACCCGCCGCCCTGATCCTGCTCGCGCCGCGGAAGTAAAGCACGCCCGCTTTCCTGCAGCCGACGGTCCACCCGCTGGAGCTGGTGCTCCGCGCGGTGCTCATCTACGCCGGGCTCCTGATCGCGCTTCGCATCTTCGGCAAGCGAGAGGTCGGCCAGTTCACGCTGTACGACCTCGTGTTCATCCTTTTGGTCGCCAATGCGCTCCAGCCCGCGATCACGGGGCCTGACACTTCACTCACCGGCGGCTTTGTGCTGATCGTGGCCCTGGTCGGCATGAACTACATCGTCGGCAAGCTCGACAACATGCCTCGGTTCCACCGGCTGTTCGCTGCGTCGCCGGCGGTGATCGTGAAGGACGGCAAATACCTGGCCGCTGTGATGGACCGGGAGGGAGTCGACCAGGCGGAGGTGGAGATGTCGATGCGCGAGCACGGCATCACCGATCTGAAGGAGGTCCAGCTGGCGGTGCTGGAGCCCGACGGGACGATCTCCGTCGTGCCGACCACCGTCGCCATCACTCGGACCAAGCACCGGATCCGCTACCACCACCGCGCCGGCTGACGGCGCGGCTCAGTTCTCAGCGAGGAATTCCAGCGCCGCCTCCTTGAACGGGCGGGCGGGCACGGTGCTGAGGTGATCGCGGCCGGGGATCACGACCAGCCGGGCGGTCGGGATCTGAGCCGCCAGCTTGGGGGCGCCAGGGGCGATGTCGTCGCGATCTCCGGCCACGAGCAGGATCGGCGTCCAGATGTCTGCGAGCCGCTTGCTGTCCACCCGCCCGCTCCGCCCCAGGCCCTCCATGCAGGCCGCCAGCGCCTCGAGGTCGTTGGCCGGCCGGGCGGCCGCGAATCGCTGGAAGGTCAGCGCAGATGCGGTCTCAGGCTTGCCGCCGCGGAGCGCCCGGGCGATCGCCTCCGCGTCCTCGACTCTCCCGAACGTCCCGAGGCCCCCGAACACGGCTCGATACAGGCGATCGGGAAAATCGAGCGCGGACTGCAGCCCGATGCGAGCTCCCATCGAGTAGCCGAGGTAGCGAACGGAAGGAAGCCGGAGCTCGTCCAGCAGCCGCCGCACGTCGGCCGCCAGCATGTCGATGGCGTACGACGCCGGGTCGTGGGGTTTGTCGCTCTGCCCGTGGCCGCGGCAGTCCAGGCCGATCACGCGGTAGTTCGCGGCGACCAGGGTCTCCTGCCACCGGGTGCCCACCCAGTTGAGCTGGTAGTCCGACGCGAACCCATGCACCAGCAGCACAGGCGCCCCGGTCTCGGGACCGTGAACCTCGTAATGCAGCCGGACTCCATCGCTGTCGAACTCCATCGTCCCGCTACCCTACGTCACTGAATGGCAGGTCCACGCGCCGTCCACGCGCGTACTGGCAAGCTCCTCGCCGAGGAGTTGGAGGTCCCGCGCACTTTCCTCGGCCGTGGCATCGGCCTCATGTTCCGCCGCGAGCTCGAACCAGGACACGGGATGTGGATCAACCCGTGCGAGGGCGGCAGCATCCACATGTTGTTCATGAGGTTTCCGATCGACGCGGTTTTCCTGGACAGCAAAGAACGCGTGAGGAAGGTGTACCCGAAGCTGCCTGCGTGGTATGGCGTGGTCTGGTTCGTCTGGGGCGCCCGAAGCGTGCTCGAGCTGCCGCCGGGCTCGACCGCGGAGCTCGACCTGCAGCGAGGGGACGAGATCCACATCAGCTGAAGCGTTGTAAAGGCGGGCTTGACGCGCGCCGGTAGCCTCGATGCGTGCTTGCAGGCTTCATCGACCTGGTCCTGCCTCCGCGGTGCGGCGGCTGCCGGCGTGTCGGCGCGTGGCTCTGCGATCCCTGTCGTGGGCGCATCAGGCGCCTCCAGGAGCCACTGTGCCGCCGGTGTGGGGCAGAGGTCGAGTCGGCTCGCCGCGAGTGCGGGTGCCGGCTGCGCCTCCGCTCGCTGGCTCGCGTGCGTTCCGCGGTCGCCTACGACGGACCGATCGAGCTCGCGATCCAGAGGTTCAAATACCAGGGCTGGCGTCGCCTGGCCGCGCCACTGGCGCTCCTGCTGGTGGAGCGGCTCGTGGTAGAAGGCCTGGCCGCTTCGTGGGCCGTGGCCGTGCCCCTTCATCCAGAGCGGCAGTGGGCTCGGGGATTCAACCAGTCGGAGCTCCTCGCCGCGGAGCTCAGGGCGCGCATGTCCCTGGAGAGACCCCCGGGCCAGCTCGTCCGGGCGCGCGCGACCCCGCCCCAGGTCGGCCATGATCGCCTGTGGCGCCAGAACAACGTGCGCGGCGCGTTTGTATGGCAGGGACCCGATCTCGCGGGCAGATCGGTCCTCATCGTCGACGACGTCGCCACCACCGGGGCCACCCTCGAGGCCTGCGCGGCGGCTCTTAAAGCGGCCGGATCGGGCCCCGTGATCGGGGCGGCGGTGGCCCGGGTAAGCGTATGAAGGTCGGGGCCTGACCCGTATAGTTGGTCGGCGTCCGTATCACCTCGGGAGGCTGACGAATGGCAGTTCGGATCCCCGGTATCAATATCGATGAGTACTACCAGCAGCTTGGGCCGATCGAGCCCTTGATTCGCGACGACCGCGTGACTGAGATCATGGTCAACGGCAGCGACCACGTCTACGTTGAAATGGGCGGCAAGGTCGTGCTCACGAACATCAAGTTCGTGGACGAGGACCAGCTGCTCAACGTCATCCAGTTCATCGTCCGCACGGTCGGCCGCCGCATCGACGAGCGCCAGCCGCTCTGCGATGCCCGACTCGCCGACGGCTCCCGCGTCAACGCGGTCATTCGCCCGCTGGCGCTGAACGGGCCGCTGCTCACGGTCCGCAAGTTCTCGCGCGACCCGTTCCAGGTCGAGGACCTGATCCGGTTCGGCACCTGCAACGAGGCGGGCTTCGGCTTCCTGAAGGCGGCCGTGCTCGCCAAGGCGAACATCATCATCTCCGGTGGCACGGGCACCGGCAAGACGACGTTCCTCAACGTCCTCTCGGGCTTCATCCCGGTCGAGGACCGCATCGTCACCATCGAAGACGCGGCCGAGCTTCAGCTCCACCAGGAGCACGTGTGCCGCATGGAGACGCGACCCAAGGACATCAACGGCGAGGGCGAGATCACGATTCAGCGGCTCGTGATCAACTCGCTGCGCATGCGCCCGGAGCGGATCGTGGTCGGCGAGTGTCGTGGCGGCGAGGCGCTCGACATGCTCCAGGCCATGAACACCGGCCACGATGGTTCGATGACGACGCTGCACGCCAACACGCCACGCGACGCGCTCGCTCGACTCGAAACCCTCGTGCTGATGGCCGGCGTCGACCTGCCGGTGCGCGCCATCCGCCAGCAGACCGGGTCCGCCATCAACCTCATCATCCAGCTCAACCGCCTTCGCGACGGCTCGCGCAAGGTGACCAACATCAGCGAGGTCGTGGGCATGGAGCAAGACATCATCACGATGCAGGACATCTTCGTGCTCGAGCAGAAAGGTGCGACTGCGGACGGCAAGGTCATCGCCGAGTTCAGGCCCACGGGCTTGCGGCCGAAGATCCTCGACCGGATTTTCAACCAGGGCATCCCGCTGCCGAAAGAGATCCTGACGCTGTTCCCGCCGCCGCCCGGATACAAGCCGTCCAGCCGCTAGCAGGCCGCTAGGCCAGGTTTATACTCGGGCTGTGAAGGTCGTCCTGAACGACCGCACCGATGGGCTGCCGCCGGCGCTCAAGGCCTACGCCGAGCGAAAGCTAACCCGCCTCGAGCGCCATTTCGGCAAGGTGGCCGACGCAGTCGTTGATTTCTCCGAAGAGCACAAGCGATTCGGAATCGCGACCGTGGTGTGCCGCATCAACGTCCATGTGAATGGGCGCCGCACGCCGGTGCTATCGGCGCACGAGCGTGGGGTCGACGCGCAGTCGGCCCTGGACCTCGCGCTCGACAAGATCGATCGGCAGGTCGTCAAGCTCAAGGAGAAGAGGACCCACCGGCACCTGGAGGTCTCGCCGATCCGGCAGCCGGCGCGGAAAAAATCCTCCCAGCCCCGGACCGCAGAGCCGGAGCGGATCCGGGTGAAGCTGCTCCCGCAGTCGACCGAGCAAGCGATCGCCGACCTCGTATCCGACGGCGAGGCCTTCCACATCTACCTCGACGAGTTCTCGGGCGGCATCCAGATCGCCTTCCGGCGTGCCGACGGCACGGTGGCGATCATCGAACCGGTAATCACCTAGTTTTGCCGTGCCACTCCCTCCCCATTCATGGGGAGGTCCCTGCGCGCCCGCAGGGCGCCCAGGGGGTGGGGAGGTCCAAATGACCCAAAGCTGTGGCACGGGCGTCGATTAACCCGAAGCCGCCAAGGGAAAGATTTGGAGCAGGTACCCTAGATCTAGACCCATGCTGAACCTGACCAAGCTCCTGGACCCCAACGAGAGAGAAGTCAAGCGCCACCTCATGGTGGCGGCCGCCATCAACGAGCTCGAGCCCGAGCTCGAGGCGCTGGACGACGCCGGCCTTCGCGCGCGCTCGGACGAGCTGCGACAGCGGGCTCGCGACGGCCACGACCTAGACGAGCTCCTGATCGAGGCCTTCGCCGTCTGCCGCGAGGCTGCCCGCCGAACGATCGGCCTCCGGCACTTCGACGTCCAGCTCGTGGGAGGCATGGTCCTGCACCAGGGCAAGATCGCCGAGATGAAGACCGGCGAGGGCAAGACGCTGGTCGCCAGCCTCGCGCTTTACCTGAACGCACTCGCCGGCAAGGGCGTCCACCTGGTCACCGTCAACGACTACCTCGCTCGTCGTGACGCGGGCTGGATGGGGCCGATCTACCACCTGCTCGGTCTGAGCGTCGGCGTCAACGTCGGCACCACGGGCACGTACATCTACGACCCCGAGTTCGTCGACGAGACCCACCCGGATACCCGGCTGCAGCGCCTGAAGCCGGCGACCAAGAAAGAGGCCTATCTCGCGGACATCACGTATGCGACCAACTCCGAGCTCGCATTCGACTACCTGCGCGACAACATGTCGCTCGACCTCACCCAGTGCAGCCAGCGCGGCCTGAACTATGGGATCGTCGACGAGGTCGACTCCATCCTGATCGACGAGGCGCGCACGCCTCACATCATCTCGGGACAGTCGGAAGAGTCGACCGAGAAGTACTACGAGTACGCGCGCTGGGCGGGGCGCCTCGTGGAGATCGACGACTACGAGGTCGACCTCAAGCACAAGTCCGCGTCCCTGACCGAACCGGGCATTGCGAAGATGGAGCGTTGGACTGGGATCCGCAACATCTACGACCTCGAAAACGTGATCGAGGCGCACCAGATCAACCAAGCCTTGAAGGCGAAGGCGCTCTTCCTGCGCGATCGCGATTACCTGGTCAAGGACGGCGAAGTGATCATCGTCGACGAGTTCACCGGCCGCACGATGGTCGGCCGGCGCTGGTCCGACGGCCTGCACCAAGCGGTCGAGGCGAAGGAGGGCGTCAAGGTCCAGCAGGAGCAGAAGACGATCGCCACGATCACCGTCCAGAACTACTTTCGCCAGTACGAGAAGCTGGCCGGCATGACCGGCACCGCGCTGACCGAGGCTGAGGAGTTCCACAAGATCTACAAGCTCGACGTGGTCGCGATCCCGACCCATCGGAACATGGTCCGCAACGACAGCCCCGATGTGATCTACAAGACCGAGAAGTCGAAGTTCGAGGCGGTGATCGAAGAGATCGTCGAGATGAATAAAGAGAAGCGGCCGGTCCTGGTCGGCACGGTGTCCGTCGAGAAGTCCGAGCGGCTCGCGCGAATGCTCGAGAGGCGAGGGGTCAAGCACAACGTGCTCAACGCCAAGCAGCACGAACGCGAGGCCCAGATCGTGGCCGAGGCGGGCCAGCCGGCCGCAGTCACCATCGCCACCAACATGGCCGGCCGCGGTACCGACATCGTCCTCGGCCCAGGCGTGACGGATGTCGGCGGCCTGCACATCATCGGCACCGAGCGCCACGAGAGCCGGCGTATCGACAACCAGCTGCGCGGCCGCGCCGGCCGCCAGGGCGACCCCGGTTCGAGCAAGTTCTTCATCTCGCTGGAGGACGACCTGATGAAGATCTTCGGCCCGGCGGCGGAGCGGATCGGCAAGCTGATGGACAGCCTCGAGGTGGAGCCGATCGAGCATCCGTGGGTGGCGCGATCGATCGCCGGCGCGCAGAAGAAGGTCGAGGGCATGCACTTCGACGCCCGCAAGCATGTCGTCGAGTACGACGACGTGATGAACAAGCAGCGCCAGATCGTCTACGAAGAGCGGCGCAAGGTGCTCGAAGGCGCCGACGCTCGCGGGAACATCCTCGAGTATGTCAAGGAGATCGTCGCCAAGGGCATCGAAGCTCATTGCCAGAGCCGTCATCCCGAAAACTGGGACATGGAGGGGCTGGTTCGTTACCTGTCGGCGTACCTTCCGATCGAGCCTGGTTCGCAGATTCCCGAAGAGGTGGTGGTGCGCGGCCCCGAGGCACTCGCAGACCACTTGAACGCGGCGGCCGCGGACGCCTACGACAAGAAGGTCGAGGAGATCACCGTCGAACTGATGCCTCTGGTCGAGAAGGACGTGATGCTCCGGACCATCGACTGGCAGTGGATGGAGTACCTGACGCAGATGGAGCACTTCCGCGAAGGAGTCGGGCTGCGCGCGTACGGCCAGCGCGACCCGCTGGTCGAGTACAAGAACGAGGCCCTCGAGATGTTCAACGAGCTGCGCGAGCGCATCCAGAGCTCGATCGTCGCGGGGATCTTCCGCGTGCGCGTGCAGCGCAACGCTCCACCCCCGCCACCCAAGCCGCTCGTGCGAGATCTGCTGGAATCAGGACCCAGCGATCCGGATGGCGCGACGAAGGCGGGCCGCAACGGCGCGCCCAAGCAGCGACGGGCGGCTCCGGTGGGCGCCGCGGCAGCCGAGGGCGGGGCGGCGGCCGGTAAGCTGGGCCGCAACGATCCCTGCTGGTGCGGGTCGGGCAAGAAATACAAGAGGTGCCACGGACGGTAATGGACGTTCAGCTGAGTCCCAAGGAGCTGCTCGAGCGCATCGTGCAGCTGAAGGAGCACCTTTGACCTGCCCGCCAAGCTCAAGCGCGCCGAGGAGATCGATCACCTCCTGACCCAACCCGGGGTCTGGGACGAGCCGCGCCGCGCGAGCGCGTCGGCTCGAGAAGGGGCCGAGAACCGGGAGCTGATCAAGACGTGGGAGCAGCTCGAAAAGCGCGCCCGCGACCTGATCGAGCTCGATCAGCTCGCCTCCGGCGATCCGGAGCTGACCCAGCAGGTCGCGGAAGAGGAGGCCACGATCGCGGCCGAATTGCGCTCTCGAGAGCTCGACCTGCTCTTCACCGACCCGTACGCGAATCACAACGCGGTGGTGACGATCTCCGTCGGCCAGGGTGGGGTGGAGGCTCAGGACTGGGTCGAGATGCTCATGCGCATGTACCTGAAGTGGGCGGAGCGCCATCGCTTCGAGGCGGAGGTCATCGACCAATCCCCTGGAGAAGAAGCCGGGCTCAAGAGCGTCACGTTCATCGTCCGGGGCCCGCGCGCATACGGCCTCTTGCGGTCCGAGCACGGGGTGCACCGGCTGGTTCGCATCTCGCCCTTCGACCAGAACCACCGGCGCCACACGTCTTTCGCGCTGGTCGAGGTGATGCCCGAGCTGGAGAGCACCGACGAGGACGCGGTGGTGATCAACCCAGGGGACCTCCGCATCGATACGTATCGCTCCACCGGCGCGGGCGGCCAGCACGTCAACAAGACCGACTCGGCGATCCGCATCACGCACCTGCCCACGGGAATCGTCGTCACGTGCCAGAACGAGCGCTCCCAGATGAAGAACCGCGAGATGGCCATGAAGGTGCTCAAGGCCCGCCTCTTCCAGCGCCAGCAGCA
>WNFT01010189.1_pt1 | contig 20363 bp, 20 predicted proteins | sample 5400191 | NCBI WGS metagenome assembly WNFT01 (sample SAMN13153359, study PRJNA577476) | soil metagenome | isolation source: 80 cm saprolite under Madrone tree | place: USA:California | collected 2016-06-14 | reverse complement strand
CCCCGGGGTACTTTTCGTATGTGGCAACTAAACTAAAGGACTTATTCCTTCAAGAGTGAAAAAGAGTGACCCTTGGAACCATCAAGGCTGCCAACCTGAAAAGGGCACATGCGCTGATCGAGAGCGGCCGCGCTCGCGGCAAATTTGTGCTGGAAGGGTTGTGATCCGGTCTGGGCGGTTCGATTGCACCCTTCGAAGCACGAGATTCATCTTTTCAGAAAAAGGAGAACTTTCATTGGCAGAAAAACATGACTACCAGCGTTTCAAGCCTAACGAAATCGCCCGGTCATTTCCAGAGACTGCGGAGACGCTGTTGTTGGATACCTACCTGACCGACGAAGCGACTGCGAGCGTCCGAGTCTTCCGCGTCTACCGCGAGACCCCTCCGCATTATCATGCGGGCAGCGACGAGTACCTCTATGTTCTTTCGGGGAGAGGTACCTTCTGGATGGGCGACGCTTCCAACGGAGGCGAGTTCACTCCTGGCGACCTCCTTTTCTTCAAGCGCAGGACCGTTCATGCTCTGCCCATAATTCTTGAGGAGCCGGTGGTCTTTCTCTCGTTCGACACGCCGAGACGCGACCCGAAAGACATCATCTTCGTCAACCCTGAGGACGGCACGCCGGAAAGCTTTATCCGACGAAAAGAATCATGAAATTTGTACGCTTAGTATCTTTCGTGTGGCGGCTTTCATCACGCTGTCGCCGATCACAGACCGGTCATTCGCTGCAGGTGTTCCGGATACCGATCACCCTCCACCGTGATTTTCGAGGCCGCGCTGTCGATTTCGCGCAGGTCGTCTGATGTGAGTTTGATTGCAACCGAGCCTATGTTCTCGTCGAGGCGAGACACCTTGGTCGTGCCTGGGATGGGAACAATCCACGGTTTCTGCGCAAGCAGCCAAGCGAGCGCGATCTGAGCGGGTGTCGCCCCTTTCTGCTTGGCGATTCTGGCGAGCAGATCGACAACAGCCTGGTTCGCCTTCAAAGCCTCTGGCGTAAAGCGAGGGAGAGTGCTGCGGAAATCGGAGCTTCCAAACTTCGTATTTTCGTCTATCTTTCCGGTGAGAAAGCCTTTTCCGAGAGGGCTATACGGGACTAAACCAATTCCAAGCTCCTCAAGGGCTGCCAGCACTTCCGCTTCAGGCTTCCTCCACCACAGCGAGTATTCGCTTTGCAGTGCGGTCACAGGCTGAACGGCGTGCGCTCGACGGATGGTTTGAACTCCCGCTTCCGAAAGTCCGAAGTGTTTCACTTTGCCTTGCTGAATCAGGTCCTTCACCGCGCCGGCCACGTCTTCAATCGGCACGTCCGGATCAACACGGTGTTGGTAGAACAGATCGATGGCATCTGTCTTGAGTCGCTTAAGCGAAGCCTCGGCGACCTCCTTGATGTGCTCCGGCCGACTATCCAGCCCCAGCCAGCCCGGCTCTCTATTGGGCTTGAGTTTCCACCCGAACTTTGTGGCAATCACGACCCGATCGCGGATGGGGGATAACGCCTCGCCCACGAGTTCTTCGTTTGTGAATGGGCCATACACCTCAGCCGTATCGAAGAACGTGATTCCCCGATCCACGGCTGTGCGCAGAACGGAGATCATTTCCTGCTTATCTTTAACCTCACCATAAGAGAAGCTCATGCCCATGCAGCCGAGGCCGATGGCCGATACTTCCAAGTTGCTTTTTCCAAGTTTGCGCTTTTGCATTGTTTCTCCTTCCAAACCGTTTCGCACATCCTGAGATTAGGATTAAACGCCGTGGAAGCGGTAGCCAGATCCTTCCGATTTATTGCCTATTCCTGTCGTTATGGGAAAAATTATTGGTGTATTCGCAGCCGAGCGGCTATCTTTGGGCAAGGGCAAGGAAGCCAATAAAATGAAGACACCCAGCAAAAACGCCTCTCCACTGTCAAACCGAGCGCGCGAATTGCGCGCTGAGCTGGCTCGCAAGATTGCTTCGTTCATGGGTTCCGAAGAGAATCGGGCAACGGACATTCCCGGCTTGACGCTCCACCGGCGCATCGCGCCGACCGCTCCGTGTTCGGCAACCTACGAGCCGGGCGTCACTGTTATGGCGCAAGGGCGAAAGCGAGTTGACCTCGGAAGAACCTTTTTCATCTACGGTGAGTCACGATACCTGCTGACCTCTGTTGATTTACCGATTGTCAGCCAGATTATCGAGGCCAGTAAAGAAGCACCCTGTCTCGCAATGTCACTGAAACTCGAAATGCCCGTGATTCGCGAACTTCTCAGCCGGGAAGAGATTCGGGTGGCTGAGGCGCCTTCTGACAGTCCCGCCATGGCGACCGGCGAAGTCACAGTGGAATTCCTCGATGCATGCTGCCGGCTCATGGACTTGCTGGATACCCCCCAGGATATTCCTTTTCTGAGTGGCCTGATTCAACGCGAGATTATCTACCGAATCCTTCGCGGTCCGGAGGGCGCACGCCTTCGCGCGATTGCGACGCTGGGAGATCAAAGCCACAGGACGGCAAAAGCGATCGCGTGGATCAGGACGAACTACGCCAAGCCGCTACGGGTGGAAGAACTCGCACAAGTAGCGGGTATGGGCCTGTCCACGCTGCACCATCATTTCCGGGCGCTGACCGCGATGAGTCCTCTTCAGTATCAGAAGCAGTTTCGGTTGCAGGCAGCGCGGGGACGCATGCTGGTTGATGGTCTGGACGCCGCCAGCGCGGCCTTTGAGGTCGGATATGAAAGCGCCAGTCAATTCAATCGCGAATACAGCCGTCTCTTTGGCCAACCGCCTATGCGGGATATTCGGACTCTCCGGTCGCTAGGCACTCTACCCCCAGAGCCGGTCAGCAATCGGCTAAGCGTTATCTAATCGTCTCGCGAACACTCGAACTGTGGGTTGAATGGTGGGAGTTTGAACTCATGATTTCGGGAAAAGGGCACAATGTATCGTGCCCCTACCAGAGACTCAAATCAGGGTGCCTGAAGACTTACGGTGCCGGCGATTACGCGGCTACTGTCGGTGCCGGCGACGTAGATGGTTTGCGAATTCACGATGTAGGCTGCAAAGTTGAGCGTGGTCGAGGGATTGCCGGCCAGCTTCAGTGAAAGAGTATTACGCGTGCCGGTGCTAGTGGTGCCATCGCCGCCGACGGTGAGGCCGTTGCCGGAAACCACGACATTCAGGAACGCGCCCTGATTGGAACTGAACGCGCTGAAGTCAACCGCGCCGCTGACGTTATTCGAAGTCGCGTTCGTCAACGCGATCTGTCCGACGTAGTCTTCTTCACCCAATACCCCGTTGGTGCTGTTGTTACCGATGCCGCTAAAATTAAATCCATAATTGCCGGCGAGACTGGAATTGCTGAAAGGAGCGCCGGTTTGCAACTGAATATTGCCGTCGGCAACGGTGTTTTTGCTGACGTCCTGCATGACGCCGCCACTCGATGAACTAAGATAGACAATGTAGCTGAAGGTGCCGAGCTTGGAATCGGTGAACGTGAGCGTTCCGCGTCCCGAACCAGGGAAATTGGTGTCAATCGCATAGGTCATTGCGGAAAGCGAGCCGTTGGGAACTTGCGCGGCCGTACCACCGTCGTTGGTATCGGCAAAAATGCTGCCGAGTCCGCCGTTGCCGTCGGCGGTAAAACGCCCGATCCGCGTCAATTGGCTGCGCGATCCGACGCCACTGAGCAAGTAGGCAAAATTGCCGTTGAAGTTAGTGTTGGTGGTGGGGACGCTCGACTGCGAGATAGCATCACCAACGGTGAGCCCGACGGCGCCAGCAGTGCCGGTTTCCATCATGCGCACACGAGAACCGTTCACAATGTAAAAAATGTAGTTGAAGGTGAATCCGTTGGCAGTGAAGGTGACGACGCCGCGACCTGAGGTGGGACCGTTTGTGGCGTCCATCTGATAACTTCCGGCGGTGAAGGGCGCAGCGCCGGAGGTCACTGCGTTATCATTTTCATCGAGCAGGCCGCTCGAGAGCGAACCGCTACCGGTAGATACGAATTGGCCGACGATGGAATCCGGAGCTCCGCGAGGATCAAGGCCGCTGAAGTCAAAAACGTAATTGCCGCTGATACCTGCGGCATTGAATGAACTCGAACTCTGAAGCAGGAATGTTCCGCTGGCCGAGGCGTTCAAATCGGTCTCAACAATCAATCCTTTGGTAGGCGAAAGGATGGTGATGCTGAAGGAGAGTGTTCCGGTCGCGTTCGATAGGTTAATGACACCGCGGCCGTCGGCCTGAACCGTATAGGTACTCGCGGTAAATGCCAGCGTCTGCGGGCCGTTGAGGGCGGTGTTGACGTCTTCAATCCCACCGGTGATGTTGCCGTTGCCGTCCGCGGTGAAAGAGCCGACGCGAGCGAAAAAGCTGCCGGTTATGGCGTCGGAGCCGCTCATTGCGAAAGCATATTGTCCGTTGAGGCTGGAGTTCGAAAAATTGCCGGTCGGAGGCGGCGGCGCAGGAGTCGAGCCATTACCTCCGCAAGCCGCGGCAAAAACTGCCGCACAAAGAGTAAGGGCCAGGCATAGGCGGTTCATCGTGTTCATCGGGCACCGCCCTTTTGCTCGGCTTGCGCGCTTGTAAGCAGCGCTTTGTTTGCGCGAAGGCCAGCCGAACCGAGTGGCAAACCGTGAACTGATCGAACGGCGACTACCTGCGCGCCAACCTGAACCAGGCGGGCGAGAAAAACTTGATTCTTGCCGGCGGTGCTCATCTGGCCGACAAAGCGCACGCTGGCGCCTTGCGTAATGTTCAGTTTTGTCAGATGCAGAAGGCGCGCGTCGCCCAGGTGAACGTCAACATTGCCGGCAGTAGTTTGCAGCATTACATGGGCGCCGATGGGCGGTGTTTGAGAATTTTCCGTGAAGCTCAGCACCGTACCTTGCAGCGAAACATCTTTTGCAACGTCGTAGGTGCCGGGAGCAGTTTTTCCGGATACCGCGTTGGCGGTGGGCCGCTGCGCATAAACTGAACTTGCGCAAACCGCGGCGCACACCAAAGCCACAATCAGATGAAACTTCGGGAACAACTTCATCACTCACCCCATTTTTTCGGCTTAGGGTTTGTTAAGCACAAACCCTAAGATCGATTTCAGGTTAGGGTTTGTAAGTTCAAACCCTGAGACCCGTTCGCGGCCCATTGAGAGGGCGCTTATCTTGAAACCCCGAGCCAGAACGCGGGGCGGTAGGTCAACTTCAGCTTTGATCAACTCCGATTCGATCAACCCCAGCTTAGACGACGGCTTTGCTTCACGGGTTTCCCAACTACAGAGCGTGTGTCGCAAAAAGTAGCTGTACGTAAGCTGTACTTCTGGCTGATCTAAAACCGCTGTCGTTCGAGAGACATGAACCCGGATGTTGTGGAAAAGTTGCGCGGCGATAAAAATTTTCGATGCGGCGGCACGAAGACTTCGAATTGACAGAACGTCTTAGCTTGCCCATAATTGTTTGTACGTCATTGGAGATCAGGGTTTCTAAGGACAACTTGTTTATCTCAGGGCTTGTAAAACACACCCTGAAACCCTGAAACCCTTCCTGCGGCGGGCTGAGATGGTTTTAAACATGGCCTCGCCTGAGAGGTAAGAGCAGTCCGGTGTGGTGAAGCGAGTCACCACGCGGGCTATACGGATGGCGCCAAAATATATATTTGTTACCGGCGGTGTTGTTTCTTCACTTGGTAAGGGCGTAGCAGCTTCCTCCATCGGTTGTCTCCTCGAAAGTCGCGGTTTCACAGTCAACATTCAGAAGTGCGATCCGTATCTCAACGTCGATCCCGGCACGATGAGCCCGTTTCAACACGGCGAAGTGTTTGTGACCGAAGACGGCGCGGAGACGGACCTGGACCTCGGGCACTATGAGCGATTCACGCACGCGAAGCTGACGCGCGACAACAATTGGACGACGGGAAGAATCTACGAAACGATTTTGACCAAAGAGAGACGCGGCGATTACCTGGGAAAGACGGTGCAGGTGATTCCGCACGTCACCGACGAGATCAAAGCCATCATCAAAAAAGTTTCGACGGATGTAGACGTGGCGATCGTCGAGATCGGCGGCACCGTTGGCGATATCGAGTCGCTGCCATTTCTCGAAGCCATTCGCCAGATGCGCTTGGAGCTTGGCGCGGAAAATACTTTGTTCGTTCACGTGACATTAGTTCCCTACCTTGCCGCGGCCGGCGAACAAAAGACTAAGCCCACTCAGCACAGCGTAAAAGAAATGCTGGGAATCGGAATTCAGCCGGACATTTTGCTTTGCCGCAGCGATCGCCACATTCCATCCGACCTGAAACGTAAGATCGCGCTGTTCTGCAATATTGCCGAAGGCTGCGTCATTTCGATGGAAGATGTGGACACGATTTACGCGGTGCCGGCCGAACTGGCGCGCGAAGGACTGGACGCACAAATTTTGCGTTTGCTGAAACTGGAAGGGCGTCCGCAAAATTTTCAGCCGTGGCTGGATTTGATTCAGCGCATTCATCACCCGGCAGGCGAAGCGCGCATCGCGATTGTCGGTAAGTATGTGCAGTTGGAGGATGCGTACAAGAGTTTGCGCGAAGCACTGCTGATCGAGTCGGAAGAAATTGATTCGTTGGCGACAGCCGCGGAGAGGTTGCGCGGCTACGACGGTATTTTGGTTCCGGGCGGATTTGGCAAGCGTGGCATTCAGGGAATGATTTATACGATTCAATTTGCGCGCGAGAACAAAATTCCCTTCTTTGGGATTTGCCTGGGAATGCAGTGTGCGACGATTGAATACGCTCGCGACGTTGCCGGATTGAAACAGGCGGACAGTACCGAATTCGATCCGCAAGCGCCGTATCGCGTGATTTACAAATTGCGCGAACTGCTGGGCGTGGACGAAATGGGCGGCACCATGCGGCTCGGCGCATGGCCATGCAAGCTGGAGCCGGGATCGTTTGCGCATAAGGCTTACGGAAAACTCGAAATCAGCGAACGGCATCGCCACAGATATGAATTCAACCGTGAGCACGAAAAAACGTTGGTTGACGCGGGACTGAAAATTACCGGACGAACTCCCGACGAAAATTACGTGGAAATTGTGGAAGCGCCTGACCATCCGTGGTTTTTGGGCTGCCAGTTTCATCCGGAATTTAAATCGAAGCCGCTGGAGCCGCATCCGTTGTTCGCGGCGTTTATCGGGGCGGCGCTGCAGCATAAGAAGGAACGCAGCAAACCTGCTTCGGCGTCCGTTGCAGCGAATGCTTCTTATGAGGGGCAGCACGCGCCCGCAGCGGAAACTTCGCGCACACCGGTGTTGCGCGCCGCGCCACACGCTACGGCGTAAAAGTAGCGACAAGCCTCGTCTCCGGTAGCGTAGCCAATCTTATCTTGGCTGCGTGCCGCGTCGACCAGGCCATCGCAAAACCGCGCAGGCAAGATTGCCTGTGCTACTCTGCTGCGAGACTTTCATAGATGACATCCACCACTGAGATCTCTGTAGGGCCGGTACGCCTTGACGGCAAATCCTTTTTCTTGATTGCCGGACCGTGCGTGATCGAATCGGAGGCGCATGCGCGGATGATGGCGGAGCGCGTGGCGAAGATTGCTTCGGATGCGGGCGTGCCGTATGTATTCAAGGCGTCATTTGATAAGGCGAATCGATCATCGGTGAATTCGTTTCGCGGCCCGGGTTTGACTGAAGGACTTCGGATTCTGGGCAAGATCAAAACAGACTTGAAGTTGCCGATTTTGACCGATATTCACGAGGCGGCGCATGCAGCGCCTGCGGCTGAAGTTGTAGATGTTTTGCAGATACCAGCGTTTTTGGCGCGCCAGACTGATTTGCTTGTGGCGGCAGGAAAAACGGGACGTGTCATCAACGTGAAGAAGCCGCAATTTGTTTCTCCGGCGGACATGAAAAACGTCGTGGAAAAGATCGCGTCCACCGGAAATACCAATATCATTTTGACGGAACGCGGCTCGTCGTTTGGCTACCAGAATCTGGTCGTCGATTTTCGCGGAATTCCGCAAATGAAGAAGTTAGGTTATCCCGTAGTGTTTGACGCTACGCACTCCGTGCAACTGCCCGGCGGACAAGGCCATGCGAGCGGCGGGCAGCCGGAATTTATTGAGCCGCTGGCGCGTGCGGCGGTGGCTGCCGGAGTCGATGGAATTTTCATCGAAACCCATGACAATCCAGCGAAGGCACTTTCGGATGGTGCGAATGCGTTGCCGCTGGACCAGCTGGCTGGTCTGCTTTTGCGATTGAAGGAAATTTCGTCATTGGTACGCACATGGGACAAAGCGTGAGACTTCAGGCTCAAGCACGTTCAGGTTCGCTCGGACGGGCGCAATATATTGCGCCCCTACAAAATCGTGGAGAGACCCGCGCCTTGCTGATCGCTGATCGCTGGTCACTGGTCGCCTGCTTATGAGCCTCGACACTGCACGCCGCGTGTTGCGCATCGAAGCGCAGGCCATTCAAGATGTGATGGCGCGATTGGATGGAGCGTTTGAACGCGCGGTGGAGCTTCTCTTTGCTTGCAAGGGGCGCGTGGCTGTAACCGGAATGGGCAAATCCGGAATTGTCGGCCGTAAAATTTCCGCGACGCTTTCGAGCACTGGCACGCCGTCATTCTTTCTGCATCCTGCGGAAGCTCTGCACGGTGATCTGGGCATGCTCGCCGCGGGTGATGTGATTTTGGCTGTCTCCTACGGCGGTGAAACGCGCGAAATCATCGAGTTGCTGGATGCGTTGAAGCGAATGGAGATTAAACTCGTCGCACTAACTGGAAATGCAAATTCCACCATTGCGCGGGCCAGCGACATTATTCTGGACGTCAGTGTGAACGAGGAAGCTTGTTCGCTGAATCTGGCGCCGACGGCGAGCACTACTGCGGCGATGGCGGTCGGCGACGCTCTCGCCGTTGCCTTGCTCGAAAAGCGTGATTTTCGCCATGACGATTTTGCCGCGCTACACCCTGCCGGGAGTCTCGGCAAGCGGTTGCTGCGGGCGGAGAAGGTGATGCACGCGGGAGACAAGCTTCCTCGCGTTGCGCCGGATACGCCGATGGCTCAAGTGTTTCACGAAATGTCCGCGAAAAAATTGGGAATGACCACCGTGGTGAACGCTGATGGAACTTTGGCGGGAATCCTGACCGACGGCGATTTGCGGCGCTTGATGGAGAAACATGGCGGCGCGGTGGTCGAGATGAATCTTGCCGACTGCATGACCCGGAATCCACAGACCATTAAACCGGGAGTGCTGGCCAGTGAAGCTTTGACGTTGATGGAGAAGCGACGGATCACTTGCGTGATCGCGGTGGATGAAGAGGGGAAAGTGCTGGGAGTGGTGCATTTGCACGATTTGTGGGGATTGCAGTTGGTGTGAGTGGTTTAGTGAGGGAAAAGAAAGACGGCGGCATAAACTCTGCCTGCGGCAGGCAGACCGCCGCTACAAAACCGTGAGAACAGAAAGAGAAAGAACCACGCAAGCTTATTTCTGGAGGGGAATGTGGCTTGGACGCCTAAGACTTCACCCGCATTAAGAAAACGAGCGGCGAAAATCAAAGTGGTGCTGATGGACGTGGATGGCACAATCACGGACGGAAGCGTGACGCTGCTTTCGCAGCCGGATGGATCGGCAATCGAGATCAAAACATTCGACGCGCACGATGGTCAGGGAATGACCCTGGGACATACGGCCGGTTTGCGCATGGGAGTGATCACCGGCCGGGAAAGCGCCGCCCTGCGCCGCCGCATGAAAGAGATGAGCGTGGAGTTTGTCTACGAAAAGCAGCCGCAAAAGATTGCCGCGTACGAGGAAATTTTGAAGAAGGCCGGCGTCCAGGAAGACGAGGTCGCCTATCTTGGCGACGACTTGCCGGATTTGACGGTGATGAAGCGAGTCGGCCTGGCGGTCGCTGTCGGTGACGCCGTGGACGAAGTAAAAAGCGCGGCTCACTACACGACGGCGAGCAACGGCGGCAAGGGCGCGGCGCGTGAGTTGATTGAGTTGATCCTGAAGTCCAAAGGAATTTGGGAAGAAATGATCGATAGGGCGCGCGCTTAGTACCAGGAGAACGGGTCGCACAACAGAATAAGGTTCCCCTCCAGCTGACCTTTATTCCCTGCCCTCAAGGATTTGAGATAGCATCTCAAACCGAATCGAGGTCACTCTATGCCCGAATTACGCTTGAACTTGAACCCTGTTACTCGCGTGTTTAGCCCGGCGGTAGCTCTTCTGCTCGCTTCCCTTCTGCTTTGTTCGCTAGCGGTGGCGCAGGAATCAAAACCAGCCCCGAACAAAAGTTTCGCTCAAATCAATCAGCGCGTCGAAGAGCTACTGAAAAAGATGCGCTCGAGGAAAAGATTGGGCAGCTCAACCAAGTGTCCGCGGCGAATCTTCTGAATCCGCCGAATCGCGAAGAGATGATTCAAAAGGGTGAGATTGGTTCGTTTCTTTGGAGCGTTGATTCGGTACAGCTCGACAAATATCAGCACATCGCAGTGGAGAAAAGCCGACTGCACATTCCGCTCCTTTTTGGCTACGACGTGATTCACGGCTTCCGAACGGTTTTCCCGGTGCCGATTGCGATGGCGGGATTGTGGGATCCGCAAGTCCCGGAAAGAGCGCAGGCGTTTTCCGCGCGCGAAGCTCGTGCCAGTGGTATCAACTGGACGTTCGGTCCGATGGTGGACATCGCGCGTGACGCACGTTGGGGACGCATCGTCGAGGGGGCGGGACAAGATCCGTACCTGGGAGCGGCCATGGCGCGCGCGCAGGTGCGAGGATTTCAAGGAGCAGAACTTGGCTCTCCAGACCACGTGCTGGCTACCGTGAAACATTTCGCGGCAGAGGGCGGGCGTGACTACGACTCCGTATATTTGCCGGAGACTTCGCTGCGCAACGTGTACTTGCCGCCATTCAAGGCTGCTGTGGACGCCGGTGTCGGCTCACTGATGAGCGCATACATGGATTTGAACGACGGGCCTTCGAGCGGAAATCGTTGGCTGCTGCACGATGTGCTGCGCGCCGATTGGAGCTTTCAGGGATTTGTGGTCACCGATGCTCTGACTACCAACGACCTGATCATCCATGGGTTTGCGAAAGATGAATCCGATGCCGCGTACCGCGCTCTGACTGCGGGAGTAAGTGTGGACATGGCCAGCAGAATTTTGTCTGCGCAACTGCCCGCGCTGGTACAAAGCGGAAAAATCAGCGTGGCGCAGATTGACGACGCGGCGCGGCCAGTGCTCGCGGTAAAAATCAGGATGGGCCTCTTTGAACATCCGTACACCGATTTATCGAAGACCAGTGCTGTCTTGAGCGATCCCGCAACTCGCAACTATGCCCGCATTGCGGCACAGCGTTCCATGGTGCTGCTGCGCAACGAAAACCATACACTGCCTCTGAGTAAGAAGATTTCTTCCATCGCGCTTATCGGTCCGCTGGCAAACGATGGCATAGATCTCGATGGCGGTTGGGGCGTGGGCGGCGAGACTCCCGCCGTAACCGTAGAAGAGGGGCTTCGCAAGAAATTGCCGAACGCGGCAATCGTCTCGGCGCGCGGCGGCGAAATTCGCAGGACCATCCCGAGCCGATTTGACGATTTGTTTCCGTCAACAAAGAAAGGGCCTCCACTCACGGCCGAAGAAAACAGTAAAGAGATTGCCGATGCGGTGGCGCTGGCACAAAAATCGGAAATGTCAGTGCTCGTGCTTGGGGAAACCGCAAATACGAGCGGCGAGTACGCGTCACGTTCGACTCTGGAACTGCCGGGACGGCAAGAGGAATTGTTGGAAAAGATTGTCGCTCTGGGAAAACCGGTAACTCTAGTGATTGTCAGCGGCCGGCCATTGAACATTTCATGGGCCAGCGCGCACGTTCCGGCAATCGTGATGGCTTGGCAGCCCGGCAGCGAGGCTGGTAACGCGATTGCTGACATTTTATTCGGAGACGCCGTGCCCGGGGGAAAGCTACCGGTGTCCTGGCCACGCAATGCCGGACAAGAGCCGCTCTACTATTCGCACAATGTCACGCAGTATCCGGAGAGCGATCCGACATACCGTTCGCGCTACTGGGAAGGACCGAGCACGCCGCTCTATCCGTTTGGGTACGGCTTGAGCTACACAACGTTCTCTGTGACGGACTTGCGGCTTAGCAAAACAGAGTTGACGGCCGGAGATCACTGGAAGCCACAACGATAGTGACTAACACCGGTGCGATAGCGGGCGACGAAGTGGTGCAACTCTACATTCATCAGCGAGCCGGTTCAACTTCACGCCCGATTCGCGAATTGAAGGGTTTCGAACGCGTCGCGCTGCAGCCGGGAGAATCGAAGACAGTTCGTTTCACGCTTGGGGAAAAGGAACTCACATATTGGAGCGAAAGCCGCAGAGCCTGGGTGGCAGAGCCGGAACAGTTCGATGTCTGGGTCGGCGGAGATTCGAACGCTCAACTGCATGCAACTTTTCGCGCGGTGGAATAGAAACGCCGTGGGCGCTATCCAGATTTTCGTCGCGCTTTCGGCGTGAGCTGATCCAGCCTCTGGCCCTTAGCGGAGACCTCAACAAGTTTCGCAAAGCGCCGCATCTGCGTTTCATCCTGCTTGGCAAAAAACTCCCATGCGAATGCGTTGGCGCGAAAAAGCTTTTTGAACTTTGCGGAAAGGCCTGGCCGCTTCTGTTCGAACGAGTAAATTCCAGTGCGATGTTTCTCACGCAATGCAAATGCTTTTATTCCCGATTCCGCCATTTTTCCAGTCTTTTGCAAACGCTTTACGTGACGGACATTCACCAGACTCCAGATGCTTTTCGGTTTTCGCGGAGTAAAACGAATTACATAGCTTTCTGAATCTATCGAACGGCGCACGCCGTCGATCCAGCCGAAACACAGAGCTTCATCCAGCGCTTCGGGATATGTTGCGCCCTTTTTCCCTGAAGATTTTTTATAGAAACCGACGAAAAGTTCGGTAGCGGCCGCATGATTTTTCACCAGCCACTTGCGAAATTCTTCCGGCGATGAAAAGTGCACGATTTCCGTCATCATCCAACCAGTACTCGAAATGCGCGGCGCCAGCCGTCACCTAAGAACGGGCAGCATAATCGCCGAGCCGTGTTCGCCGCCGTGATACACCCGCTCTGTAGCTTTCTGAAAATCCGCCGGCTTGGCATCGGGAATATTCTCAAACCGCTGCGGATTGCGATCCACCAGCGGAAACCAAGTGCTCTGGATCTGCACCATGATGCGATGCCCGCGACGAAACGTGTGATTGATACTGGGCAAATCGAAATTGATCGCAGTCGGCTGATTCGGCACGAGCGGTTCCGGCTTTTCAAAACTGTTGCGGAATTTCGCTCGGAACGGTTCGCCGCGAACCAATTGCTGATACCCACCCATGTGGACATCTTTGGGATTCGAATCAGGATCCGGATAGTCGATCGGATAAACATCGATCAGCTTTACGTCGAAATCGGAATCCGTGCCAGAACTGGAAACCCATAGTTTGGGCGAAACCGAGCCTGCGACAGTGATGTCCTGCTCCAGCGGTTCAGTTTGATAAGTCTCGACGTCGGTGCGCCTCCCGGCGAAGCGCTGATCCGCGTCCATGTAGGTTTGCGGCACGCTCGTGCTCTGCGTTTCCACGAACGGGATCGGGCGATTCGGATCGCTGACATATTCGTCGTAGCCGGAATTTTCTTTCGTCGATTCGAACGAAAGTTTTCCTCCTGCGTGGAGATACAGGGTCTTGGCCTGCGTATTTTTCGGCGGCCAGGAATCGTAGCGACGCCAGACATTCGTGCCCGTTTCAAAAATCAAAGCGGTGGGTAGCTTCGCGTCAGGCGCATCTTTCAAATATTGCTGAAAAAACGGCAAGAGCACCTCGTTGTTAAAATAAGCGGAATTATCGGCGGCAAAATTCACCGGGCCAAGGTGGTCGCCCTTGGTAAAAGCCCAGCCGCCATGCACCCATGGCCCTTCCACAAGGTGATCCGCAATTCCCGGGCTCATCGCGGCGACGGAGTGAAATATTTTATAAGGGCCTTGCAAGTCTTCGGCGTCAAACAGGCCGCCAACAGCCATTACCGCGCAATGCACGTTTTTCATGTGCGCGGAAATATCGCGAATTTTCCAGTATTCATCGTAGTTAGGGTGCTGCACCTGATCGTCCCAATAAAAATTGGTGTCTTTCAGGTACAGCTTCTTGGCGTTCGAAAGCGGTCCCATATTCAAATAAAATTCGTAACCATCTTTGGTCCCGTAGTTGAAATTGTCCCAGTCCTTTGGAGGATATTCGAGGCCGGAGCGCGGCTTGAAGAATACATAAAATCCGAAATTAGCTTCCAGCATGAAGGCGCCGTTGTGATACGCGTCGTCGCCCATATAAAGGTCGGTCACTGGCGCCTGCGGCGAGCACGCCTTCAGCGCCGGATGCGTATCCGGCATTCCCGCAGCAACATAAAATCCCGGATAAGAAATTCCGTAGATGCCGGCTTTGCCATTGTGGTTCGGCACATTCTTCAGCAGCCAGTCGATGGTGTCGTAGGTGTCCGTACTTTCGTCCACGTCCTTCGGTCCCTTTTTCACGTCCTTGGCCGGAGTCATTTCCTGCCACGTGCCGTCGCTCTGAAAACGTCCGCGCACGTCCTGGTATACAAAAATAAATCCATCCGCAACGAAACTCGGCGCCGGTCCCAAATGCTTGGGGTAGTTGTCCGCTCCGTAAGGGCCAACGCTGTATGGCGTGCGCTCCATTAAAAAGGGATAAGTCTTCGTCGGCGCGCGTCTTCTTCCGTCTCCTGAGCGCGGATGCCATATCCGCCTCCAAGCGACGCAATTCCCAATGCGGCAAACATTCCTGCGAGAATCATTCCGCGCTGCCTGCGTTTGTTCATCAACCCGCTCCGGTGAAAAAATGTACTGACCGATTCGCGTTGGGCACGATAACGCCCACTCTACATTGTGTCAACGCACTGCATTCTTGCTCCTATTTATTTTTTTTCGGATGCGAAAATGTTGTCTTGACCAGAACTGCGCACGGCGCTAGCCTGGCCGTTGTCCCTTAGCCCCGAGTTCCACTCCCCCCTCACGGCTCGAACTCAAGCATTTAACATCACAGGAGGCATCTCATGATCGCTCGCATCATTACTTGCACCGTTACACCGTCGAAGGTCGGCGAATTTCGCACGCTGCTGAACAATATTTTATTACCGAAAGTTCAGTCGCAACACGGATTCGTTGAAAACATCGAGGCGCTCGACCCTAACACGGGACAGTTCTCCAGTACCACGCTTTGGCAGAACCGTTCTGACGTCGAAAATTATGACAACGGCGTCTTCCCGGAAATCGCCGCAAAGATGAGCCCGCTTCTAAACGGCAATCCCACCGTGCAAACCCTTCCCGTGGAGAATTCCTCGGAACATAACGTGCGAACGGCAGCAGCAGGCAGTTCACGTTAGCCTTGGTTGAATCCACATCCGCCTGCAACAGAAACGCAAATGCCGGAGGGCAGGCACACGCCTCCGGCAGAACGGTTTTGCGCTCTCGATAACAAAAAGCGTCCGTCGTATCCACTCGACGGACGCTCTTCGTTTTCGTCGCTGGGCAATTGGAATCGTTCAACAACTCGTTCGATTCGGCGTTTCTTCCAGGGCCGTCATGATTGTTTGACGGGGCCGCCTTGCCACAGCATCGATAAACCTAATCGTTAATTTCCAATCGAAGAATCTGGCCTGCTCCTGGCGGCGCAGCACCAAAATTCGAGATATAAATTGCACCGTCGGGCCCAATCGTCATCGCCGTGAGAACTACGAGCCCTCCCAGTATCTCTTCCACTTCGCCTGAAGGGCTGACGCGAACGAGCTTGCCCTCGCCTGGAGTCGGATTGCCAGCCGCATCCGATAACTCGAGCACATAGAGCCGGTCGCGGTAATCGAAAGCAACTCCGACACGGTAGTGAATCCAGCGTCCCACGTCTTGAAATTTCCACTTGGCGTCAACTTGTGAACGCTCGCACTTCCAGGAACGATGGGAAACGGCGCAAGATTGCCGAAGAACAAATTACCGTGATAGACCATTCCGGTCGGGCCCACCCACTTGGAGCTGCTCGCTGATATATCTGCCACACGGTGCACCGCACCTGTTGTTGGCGATATACGATCAATCTCCTGGTGATTTGGCTCGGTTGCGTAGATCTGGCCGTTCACGACAACCATGCTGTACCACGACCCGTCGGGTTCCCAGTCGCCCAGAGACGGGCCCGGATTTGCGATCGGGTTCGCCATCTGAAATGCGGAGAGATTCGCGACATAACTGAATGATTGATGATCGACGTCTACCAGGATAATTCCATTGGGAGTATCAGGATTTCCGTGCGAGCACCCGCCACCCGCAAGGAGTGCGTACAGATTGTTGCCGACAAAAGCCACGTCCGCCACCCCAAGTGTATCGCCTGACGGCAGACTGTTTTTTCCGGAAGGCAGTCCATCAATCACCGTCGTTACTTGCAAAGGCGCGGTGACCTTTGAAATGCGCGCGGATGGACCGCCCGAGTATGGCCCGACGGGTGGCGGAACAAGCTGAGCGCAGCCAAGAGTCGCGCTGGCGGTGGAACCACCGCTTCCTGCTTCTGCTACGTACAGAGCGCCATCCGGGCCGAACTTCAAACCACGGGGGCCAAGTAAGCCTGTAGCAAACACTGACATCGAAACGTTTGGTCCAAACTTCAGTCGCTGCGCACTGTTCAATCCAGCCGAAATGAAATGCACATTGGGCGACGGACTTTGCGCCCACGTATCGGGAGCCAGCGTCAGTCCGCCCAAAATCCCCATCCCGAAAATCGTCCCACACAGATAAGTTTCTTCGAGTTCACGGTCGTTCTCCTTGAGGCGATATCTGCCGCTCCTCCATCTGTGGTCGCAGGGACGCCGCCGGGAGGCCCGCAAGCGGGCTCAATCTGTCTCGATACCGGCTCACACGTCAATGCACGCCGGTTCAACGAACCATCAACTTTTGTTCAACAGATAAGTTAAGTGGGTTCATCGAGATACATCGTTCTAAAGAACTCGTTACAGCCCATCGCAATCCTTGACCGCCGCCAGATCCGTTGTTAATCTCCGTTTCGACGTCCCCAAGCAAGTTTCCCGAGTCTTTGTACATGCCCAAGCCCTCGCTTATTCGTTTCGGTCCGTTCACGGCCGACCTTGATTCCGGCGAATTACTCCGGGAGGGCGTGAAACATCGCTTGCAGTCTCAGCCGTTCCGGGTGCTCACGCTGCTGCTGATGCGCCCTGGCGAAGTCGTCGCCCGCGATGAAATCCGCGAGAACTTATGGCCGGCCGATACCTTCGTTGACTTTGATCACAGCCTCGGCACCGCCATTAACAAAATTCGCGCCGCCTTAAAAGACTCCGCCGAAGAACCTCAATTCATCGAAACTCTTCCCAAACGCGGCTACCGCTTCATCGGGAAAATCGAAACATCGATTGACCCTCCCGCCGAGCAACCCGTGAGCTCCCCGGTGAATTCCCGCGCGAATGTTTCCTTGCCCCTCGCCTCAACTGTGGCCTCGCAAATACCATCGCATTCCCCCGAACAAATTCCCTCGTCACCCACTCGCCGTTCGCTAAGGTTCGCTCCCCGGCGCCTCACTGGCGTCGCTGCCTTAGCAGTGTTGCTCTTGGCTTCCGCGGCCTACGCCTGGCGCAGCGTAGCCGTTCGCAAGACTTCCGCGGCGTCGGTGCCGATCCACTCGCTCGCCGTCCTTCCGCTGGACAACCTGTCCGAACACCGACGAAATGTACTTCGCCGATGGCATGACCGACGAACTCATCACCAATCTCGCCAAAATCACTTCTCTTCGCGTGATCTCCCGTACCTCTGTCATGCGTTACCGCAACGCACATAAGTCTGTTCCCGAAATCGCGCGCGAACTCGGAGTGGATGCCATCGTCGAGGGCACCGTCCTTCGCAACGGCGGCAGAGTCCGCATTACCGCACAATTGATTGACGGCGCATCCGACCGCCACTTGTGGGCCGAAGAGTACGAACGCGGCGCGCAGGATGTCCTGACCATGCAGAGTGACATCACTCGCGATATCGCCTCCAGCGTCAACGCGCGCCTTACTGCCGGTGAACGCGTCGCGCTGGCCCACAGCCGCCCGGTCGACCCGGAGGTCGAAGACCTCTATTGGAAAGGTATCTACCACTTCAACAAAACCACCGTTCCCGATTTTCAGCGTGCGCGCGATTATTTCGAACAGATGCTTCAGAAGGATCCGCAGAATGCGCGCGGATGGACCGGCATCGCAATGTGCAATCTTATCCTGGCTGCCTGGGGCGATACTTCGCGCGTTCCGCTAGCCAAAGCTGCCGCGCTGAAAGACATTGAGCTGGATGATTCCCTGGCCGAGGCCCACGCCGAGTTGGGCATGCTGTCTTTCCATTTTGAATGGAATGTTCCGGAAGCCGAACGTCAGCTCCGCCGCGCCATCGAACTGAATCCGAATTATTACCGCGCTCACAGTTATTACTCAATTATGCTGGCGCAGCTTGGCCGTTCACGGGAAGCCCACGAGCAATTTCGAGAGGCCAGAACGCTGGACCCCCTCTCTGCTTTCAGCGCCGCCGTTGGCTGGCACGTTTTTTATTGCGCCCGCGAGTATCACGAAACGATTAAGGTTTGCCGAGCCGCTCTCGAAATGGAACCGGGCATCGCGTCCGCTTACGGTGGACTCATTCTCTCCTTCGAACAACGCGGGGAATACGCAAAAGCTATCGAGCAACAAGTCCTTTCCATCCAGCCGGGAGGTCCCGACATCGAGCAGCGTAAGCGCGATGCTGATCGTTTGCGGCACGCTTTGGCTTCCGGCGGCGAGCGCGGCTACTGGAAAGAATGTCTTGCCCTTTTCCTTGAAAATCACGATCCAAAAGATCCCAACGACCTAAACGAAGCTGCCAGACTCTACATGCATCTCGGTGACCGAGCCCGGGCCCTCGATTGGCTGGAAAAAGCTTACAAAGCGCACGATCCCGGTTGCGCGAGCATGGTTCGAATGGAGAGGGAATTAGAAGGGATCAGCGGGATGATGCTTGCGCTAAGGCCGTCTTGCCCAGGGCAGATAATTGCCGGTCAATGATTTTGGTAAAATCCGCGTCCGACTGCGCTCCGCTCAAGAACTCGCCGTTGATAAAAAAAGTCGGCGTCGCGTTGACCCCGGCCTGGGAACCGGCCTCAAGATCTTGCTGCACCACCGCCTTGTACTTGCCGGATTTCAGGCAGGGCGCAAACGAGTTCTGGTCCATGCCCAAGCCGGCGGCAGTCTTAACCAAGGCAACCTCGTCGAGCTTGGACTGATCGGCAAGCATCGCGTCATGCATTTCCCAATATTTTCCTTGCGTGAGGGCGCAGCGCGAGGCCTCGGCCGCCATCTCCGCGTGCTGATGTATTTGCGAGAGAGGGAAGTCCAGGTAAGCTAGCTTTACCTTCCCCTTATATTTACCGAGCACGTCCTTCAGCAGGGGCTGCACCCTGCTGCAGAATGGGCACTGAAAATCCGCGAATTCCACGATCGTAATCGGTGCATCGGCTTCTCCCTTCACCCGAGCGGCGTCGTAGCCCATCTGGACCACAGGCGGCTGAAGGAGAATAGAAACCTGGGTCTTGTCGCGCAAGGAGTCCGCATACCTTTCGCGCGCCTGCTGGATCTCGGAGTTCTTCAGTAGCTGTTTGACCTGCGACTTGATCTGGTCAAAGGGCAACGTAGTCCCGCTCTTAACCCCCCAATAATAGCCTTTGGCTTCGTCGTCCGAAGGCTCAGCAATCTTGGAGTCAACTTCCTGCTTAAGCAGTTCATCGACCGTCAGGCCCTTTTTTTTCGCTTCAGCCTCGACGACCTTTCTGCGAATCAAGGAATCGAGGGCGTCCCGTTTCAATTGATACTCCTGCTTGTGCAGGTCGAGCAGTCTCGGTCCGGCCACGGACATCAGGTCCTGCTCGTAGATTGGCTGCCCCTCGACGGTAGCGATCGGCTGTTGAGGGTTCTGGGCAAGCGAGACGAGCGGGGCTGCAATGATCAGCCCTGCGCAAACGAGAAAACTAAACTTTGTCATGTTACTCCTTACTCTTGAGAGATTTTCAGCTTGCGGTTGGACGGCTCAATGCTGCTCGCTTTGGAAGCGGAATTCTCAGATGGAAATGGCCCTTCGAGCCCTACCTGGGTTAATAACTCCGCTTTGACCTAGCGTTTCTCACCAGTCTGGGGCTCTTCGTCGTGCGGCCTCAGGCCGGGTTTTGGTTTCCACGCGGCCGCCAGAGCTCGTCCCTTTGCGACCTCGCCCGGTGCCATTTGCGCTTCGGCAGCGTGGAGGGCAGCGCGATAGAAGTCAAGATTGTGGTCGGCGGCGAGCAGCAG
>WNFT01004388.1_pt1 | contig 20364 bp, 21 predicted proteins | sample 5400191 | NCBI WGS metagenome assembly WNFT01 (sample SAMN13153359, study PRJNA577476) | soil metagenome | isolation source: 80 cm saprolite under Madrone tree | place: USA:California | collected 2016-06-14 | reverse complement strand
CCGAGGATCTGATAGTCCCGTTGGATTGACGAAGTAGCTTTGCCCCAGGCCAAGCGCCTGTGCTCGCGCATTCATCTCTGCGACGAAAGCGGCCTCACTGCCACTCACTGCCTCGGCCAACACCATAGCCGCATCATTGCCGGATCGGGTTATCACTGCGAGGACGGCGTCCCGCACGGTAATCCTATCTCCGGCAGCAAGACCGAGACGGGAGCCTCGCTGCCCGGCGGCATGGACGGAGACCCGGAGTTCCTGGTCAAGCTTAAGCGAACCATCCTCGATCGCTGTGAAGGTGAGGTAGAGGGTCAGTAGCTTGGTCAACGAAGCTGGAGGCCAGGGCAGCGTTGGCTCGCTCCTCGACAGCACTACGCCAGTCCGGGCATCGACGACAATGCTGGCGGCACGAGCCTGAAGCGGGATTCCCCAGGCCAACATGCACAAAGCAAACCCGAAAGCCCAACTCAGAAAGGCCGCTATGGAGACTCCATGATGCCGAGATATCGCGTGATCTCCGTCGCTGATTCGCGGCATTGAAGCGCGGAAATCGCTCACGGTCAGCTTGCCTAAAGTGATGAGCCGGAAAGTGATGCGTAGGGGCGCAAATCGCCTCTTTCGCCAGCACGAGTCAGATCGCCCCGAAGTGATGGGACAGATTTCCGAGGCAGGCGGCTAACGAAAGGGCGATGCCAAAAATTTGGTGCCTGTTCAGCCGCGGCGTAAGTGGACGCAAAATCGTTGTCCGGGGCGAGCCCGGTCCAGCTGGTGGTGCTAGGCCGGGCCATAGTCCCTGGGAATGGCGCGATCGTGGCTGAAACGGGGAACACGTCGGTTGGGTGCTGCCGTGTAGGGTTGGGGCTTCGAATCCGACGGCACGCATTCCTCGTCCGGGTATGGGGAGAGCAGCCATATTGGCGACGAGAAACCAGAGGCGTCCCCCTAATGCTTTTGGTGAGTATTGTTTATGCCGACCGGGTCGCCGTCATGCTGAAAGGTCGCCTGATCGCCGAGGGACCGCTCGAGAAGGTCTTCGCACCGCCGTATCATCCCTATACCGAGCTGCTTCTGTCTTCGGTGCCCGAGATGGATACGCACTGGCTCGACGGCGTGCTTGCCAAACGAGTGAGGCAAGGGGCAAGCGCGCCTTCGTGACCTGAACTCGCTTCAGAACCGCTATCCGCGCGGCTTTTTGCCCCGCGGCCGGCCGGCGCGTTCGGCGATCAGGGAGAAAAGGCCGCGGATGGCCTGGGCTTCGCCGCCTTCGGGGCGCCCCGGCCGGGCGTTGGGATTCCAGGCCATAATGTCGAAATGCATCCAATGGGTCGCCGGATCGACGAAATCGGCGAGGAAGAGGGCCGCCGTAATGGAGCCGGCAAAGGGACTGTCGCCCGAGTTGTTGATATCGGCGATCTTGCTGTCGATCATCCGACGATAAGGTTTGTGCAGTGGCAGTCGCCAGAGCGCATCGTCCACTGCCTTGCCGTGACGCAACGCCGATTCGGCGACCGCATCGTCATTGGCGTAAAGCACCGGAAGGTCCGGACCCAGGGCAACCCGGGCCGAACCCGTCAATGTCGCCATGTCGACCAGCAGATCGGGCTTCTCACCATCTGCCTCAGTCAGGGCGTCGCAGAGAATCACGCGCCCCTCGGCATCGGTATTGCCGATTTCCACCGTCAGGCCCTTGCGCGACCGGATGATGTCCATGGGCCGATAGGCATTGGCCGAGATGCTGTTTTCCACGGCCGGAATCAATAGGCGCAGCCGAAGGTCCAGCCCCGCCGCCATTATCATCTGGGATAGGGCCAGCACATGGGCCGCCCCGCCCATGTCTTTCTTCATCATCAGCATCCAATTGGCGCCCTTGATGTCGAGGCCGCCGCTGTCGAAGCAGACGCCCTTGCCAACCAGCGTCACCTTCGGCCCGTGACTGCCCCAGCGCAGGTCGATCAGCCGCGGCGCCCGGCTGCTGGCCCGGCCCACCGCATGGATGCAGGGGTAGTTCTTCTTCAGCAAGTCTTCGCCGACGATGGTGGAGAATTTGGCCCCGCCCGCACGTGCCACCTCGCGGGCCGCAGCGGCGAGTTCCGCCGGGCCCATATCCTCGGCCGGGGTATTGACCAGATCGCGCACCAGGAAGATGGCATTGGCCTCGCGCCGGACGGAATCCTTGTCGGCGGTCTTGGGCATGGCCAGGCGCGCCGGCTGGCGCGCGCGCTTCTTGTAGCGGTCGAAAACATAACCGCCCAGCGCCCAACCGAGGGCGGCAGCCGTGGCGTTCTCGGCGGCCATTGAATCGGGCAGGCGATAGGCGCCTTCGGGCAGGCCCAGGGGCAGGCCGCCATAGGACCAGATATCGCGCCCATGGGCGACGCCAAGGGCAACCGCGCCGATACCGCCGGCGGCATCGGGGATCAGCAGATGCTGGCCAGGCTTGCCCTTGAAGCCATTGGCCGCGATCCAGACGGCGGTCGCCGGGCTCTGCTGTTTGGCCCAGCGATCGAGCCCGCCCTCGACAATTGGCTCGATCAGAATCGTCTTCCCCGAAATGCGATCGCTCACGTAATCCAGCATGCCGTCTCTCCTACCCATGACGCCCATGACTCGGGCGGCGCAGCATGCCTGCCGGCGATGAATCTGCAAAGGGGGTCTCCCGGAAGGGCGATGTGGATTATTCCGCCTTGCCTCGAGCGGCCCGGCACGGGACGGCTGAGAAGCCGGCTGCACGGACGATCAGCCGATGGCTGAGAGCGGCGCCACGGCTCCGACAAGAGTCGGACAGTTTGCGAACCTGAAATGGCCGGTTGGAAAAGAGGTTGCCGGGCCGCCGGCAAATCCGCAGACTCGGCGGCCTTATTCAGGGAGAAGACGATGGCCGATCTATTCTTGCTCATAGGCAACAAGAAATATTCCTCATGGTCGCTCAGGCCCTGGCTGGTCCTCAAGCAGGCGGGCTTGAGTTTCGATGAACAGCTGGTGGCGCTCGACCGCCCGGATACACGCGCCAATATCCTGAAATTCTCGCCCACGGGCAAAGTACCCTTCCTGCGCCACGGCAAGATCGAGGTCTGGGAATCGCTGGCCATCTGCGAATACCTGGCCGAGGCCTTCCCGGCGGCCGGGCTCTGGCCCAAGGACGTCGCCGCCCGCGCCCAGGCACGTGCTGTCAGCAACGAGATGCATGCCGGTTTCGGCGACTTGCGGCGCTATCTGCCCATGGACGTCAGCCAGGATCTGAAGGGCGAGAGCCGCGCCCATCATGTGGCCGGCGACATTGCCCGGGTGCAGCAGATTTGGACCGATTGCCGCAAACGCTTCGGCAGCGAGGGGCCGTTCCTCTTCGGCCGATTTTCTGTGGCCGACGCCATGTTCGCCCCGATGGTCACGCGTTTCTCAACATATGGCGTGAAGCTGGAGCCGGTGGGCGCCGCTTACGTGGACACCATCATGAAATTGCCGGCCATGAAGGAATGGGTCGAGGCCGCGAAGCGCGAACCCTGGGTCATCGTCTATCCCGATCCGACCAAAGCCTAGATGAACGCCGACGATCCAGCGACGAGCCAAAGCGAAGCGCGTCCGCTTGTTTGCCGGCGCTTCAAGAACCCCACCATCGCCTTCGGCGCGGCCGTGGACCTGCTGCGCTCGCACAAGCCGTTCAGTCAGGCTGCCTTCGGCAACTATGCCTCCGTGCTGCGCGGACAGATCGCGCGCGAGCACTACGTCTTCGCCGTGCAGAATAAGCTGGTCGTGGGATATGTCGGCTGGGCGCTGTGCAGCGAGGAGGTCTCGCGGGCCTGGACCGAACGGCGCCATGCCCCGAAATACGCCGAATGCCTGTCGGGCGATTGCTGGGTGGGGCTGACCTATTTCGCGACCAGCCGGCACGCCACCTTCGCCCTCATGGGCCATATCAAGCGCCGCTATCCCGGCTACAAGATCTACGGCCTGCGCCGATATCAGGACGGTCGCGAGCGCTTTCTCCATACCGGTCCCCGCCCTGCCGGCCTAGGCCCCACCGGCGACTAGGCCCGCGCCCGCGTTCTGTTGACAGTTGCCGCAACAGATCTGGCCGAACGTCTGGCCCATCGGCGGTTTTCTGGTGGTGGTTGCCCTTGCGGCGCTGCGCCGGTATAGGCAGACGCTGGATTAGCGAGAAGGGAACCTCATGTCCGCCGCTCAACAATCGACCTCGCCCTGGCAGACGGCCAAATTGCCGAAGATCGCCTATGGCAAGGGCAGCTACCTCTACGATACGTCCGGCAAGCAATACCTCGATGGTTCGGGCGGGCCGGCGGTGTTCTGCCTCGGCCATGGCAACGAGGAGGTCAACGACGCCATCAAGGCGCAGCTCGACCGGATCGCTCATGGCTATCGCTACACCTTTACCAGCGATCCCCTGGAGCAGTTGACCGAGCTGGTGATCAAGCGCTGCGGCAAGGATAGCGGTCTGACGCACATGATCTTCGTCACCAGCGGCTCCGAGGCGGTGGAATCCTGCTTGAAGATTGCCCTCCAGTATCACAGCGCCCGGGGCGAGCCGGGCCGGCGGCGCTTCATCGCCCGCCAGCGGAGCTGGCATGGCAACACCCTGGGGGCGTTGGGCGTGTCGGGTTTTCGCGACCGGCGGCTACCCTTCGAGGGGGCGCTTGTGGAGGCGAGTCTGCTCTCGGCCGCCAACACCTACCGCCCGCCTGCCGGCGTAAAGCCGGAGAACGTCGCCGAACACTGCGCCAACGAGCTGGAGGAGGAGATCGCCCGTCTGGGGTCCGACAAGGTCGCCGCATTCATCTTCGAACCCGTCGTGGGTGCTGCCGGTGGCGCGGTGCCGGCCCCGCCCGGCTATGCCAAGCGGGTGCGCGAGATCTGCGATCGCACAGGCGTGTTGATGATTGCCGACGAGGTCATGTGCGGCTCGGGGCGCTGCGGCACCTGGCGGGCTCTCGAGCATGATGGTGTCGTGCCCGATGTGATGTCGGTCGCCAAGGGCCTGGCGGGCGGATATTTGCCCCTGGGGGCCACTATCCTGAGCGAGCGTCTGTGGGGGCCGATGATGGCGCGCCATGGCGCCCTCATGACCGGCCACACGTTTAGCGGACATACGGCGGCTTGCGCTGCCGGTGTTGCGGTCCAGACCATCGTCGATCGCGATGGCCTGCTGGACAAGGTGAAGAAGGATGGCGTCTATCTCATGAATCTGCTGCGCCGGGCCCTCGGCGATCGCCCCTATATCGGCGACATCCGCGGCCGCGGATTCTTCATCGGGATCGAGGTGGTGGCCGATCGGACGAGCAAGGAACCCTTCGAGCCCGCCCTGCAGCTCTTCTCCCGGATTCGCGACCAAACCTTCGCCAATGGGCTCATCTGCTATCCGACCGGCGGCAATGTGGATGGCGTCAAGGGCGACCAGGTCATCCTGGCCCCGCCCTATAATGCCGGCCGGGCCGAGCTGGAGGAGATCGTCGACAAGCTCCAGCACAGCCTGACCGAGGTCGTGGCAGCGTTGCCGAAGAAGCGCTGAGATTCTCGTCGGCGTGCTCGCCGGCGCGCCGGTTCACCCCACCCCACCCCATCCCGCCCCCATCAAGGGGGCGGGGGAAAAAAGCGGCTCTTGTTATTCCCGCCCCCCATTGTGGGGGCGGGTTAGGGTGGGGGGCTTCTCGCTGTTCGGCTACAGCTACCACCGCCCGCGAACCTACTCGCTTCCGCCTTCGACGATCTGACGCAGCGCCCGCCAGCGGAGCATGCCGCCGGGCAGATTGGCGGCCTGCTCGAACCCCAATTTCTTCAGGGTCGAGAACGCCTGAGCCGACCGGCCGCCGGCCCGGCAGACTGTGACAATCGGCTTGTCGCGGGCCAGGCCGGGGGCCGCCTCGGCGAACCCTCCAAGCGGCAGCAGCTTCGCGCCCGGGATGTGGCCCAGAGGGCCGGAGAATTCATCGGGCTCGCGTACATCGACGATCTGCAACTCGCGCAAATGCTCCTCGACCCAATGAGGGTCAATCTCCCAGATGCCGGCAAAGGTCAGCGTCAGGGGGCCCCAATCCGGCTCTTCGACGGGTGATGCGCCCTCCCGAATGCCGCATTTGAGATTCGCGGGGACGGCGATATCCATCTGCTTGGGATGCGGCAGTCCCAGATTGCGCATGTATCCGACAAAATCGTCCTCGCTCAGCTGCCCGCCGAGGCGCGGGTTGAAGCGTCGCTCCTCACCAACGCTGGTGACCATGAGCCCGCGATAGTCATGTCCGGGATAGAGCAGGCAGGCCTCGGGCAGGGAGAAGATCTGCGTATGCACTGAACGATACATGGTCCGCGGGCTGCCTTGCTGGAAATCGGTCCGCCCGCATCCGCGGATCAGCAGGCAATCGCCAGTGAACGCCATGCTCTCGTTGTCCAGCACATATGTCACGCAGCCGTTGGTGTGCCCCGGCGTCGATCGGACCTCCAGGTATCTCTTGCCGAAGGCGACCCGCTCGCGGTCTTCGAGGTAGCGGTCCGCACCATCGGCACCGGAAGCGGCGCCAAGAGCGATCTTGCTGCCCAGGCGGCCCTTGAGAGCCGATGCGCCCGTCACGTGGTCGGCATGAACATGGGTCTCCAGGGTGCATTGCAGCTTGAGGCCAAGCTCGCGCACGAGCGCGCTGTCACGCGGCGCCTGCTCATAGACCGGATCGATGAGAACGGCCTCGCCCCCGGCGCCATCCCCCAGCAGGTAGGAGTAGGTCGACGATTGCGGATCGAAGAGCTGTCGGAATATCAACAAGGCAACCCCCCTTGGCCCGGTTCGGCACAACTGTCGCGAAGATCAGCCTTTCGCCCCGGAGCTTGGCCAGATGACGATACCACAGTGACGGCCTCCCGCGTATTCTTGGCATCCTGAGCGAGCCGGAAAACAGCAAGGTCGGGAATGGAAGATTTTACGCCCGGCGCGGCCCGTGATCGGCGTCGGCGCGATCCTTTTGGACCTCGGCTGGGGGGTCGTGGGCTATTGCCCCGGCCCGGTCCTGACATCGCTGCGGCTCGGCCGAGGCGAAGCACTGCTCTTTGTGGCCGCGATCCTCGCCGGCAGGGGCAGGGCAATCGCATTTGGCGATACTGTTGCCTTTTTCTCCTCTGTCATTCCCGCGGAAGCGGGAATCCAGCGCCCCAAAACCCGTCACTCGCCCCTGGATTCCCGCTTGCGCGGGAATGACGGCAACAGAGTGGTCGGAGAACCCAAATACGATTGCCCTGCAGGCATGGGCGCCCATCCGTGGTTCGAGCTATTGTCGACAACGAAATCGAACAGCCAAATGGCCGCCCGCCGCTCGCGGAATTTGCCGCATTGACCATCGGGCGGCTCACCTTGGCGCAGATGGATGCAGCATCCATCGTTCATCGCATGGCATTCGACGATCGGCTGCCCTGGCTTGCCGGAATTCATACGCCCGAAGAAGACCGCAGATATTTTCGCAAGCGCGTATTTCAGGCTTGTGAGGTCTGGGGCGACCTTGGCGACGGCAGCCTGCGTGGGATTATCGCCTTCCGAAGCGGTTGGATCGATCAACTTTACGTTCTCCCGAAATTCCAGGGCCAAGGAATCGGTGCTGAGCTTTTGGGCATCGCCCAATCGGCCTTTCCCCACCTGCAACTTAGGACGTTTCAGCGCAACCTGCCGGCGCGCCGGTTCTATGAGAGGCGGCAGTTTGTCCTCGTCAAAGAGACCGACGGATCGGAGAACGAGGAGAATGAGCCGGACGCACTCTATCTCTGGTCGCGCCAAAACGCATAGCGCACCGCTTCACCCCACCCCAACCCGCCCCCATCTGTTCAGACCGGAGGCGCCAGGCAGTCTGATGTCGCGGTCCTTAAAGGCGGTCAACCTCCGCGGCTGAATTTGCGCAACTGATCAAGGGCGATGATTCGTATCACATGCCGAGGCGCTTCATGAAGCTGAGGTCGTATGACACGCCGCCCTGGAGCGTTCCGTAGTCAATGACGGGCAGTTGATGGATATGGACGTCATCGGCCGCGCGTCGCCTCAAAATCTCCAGGGCTAGGCTCTCCTGATCTGCGTTTGCCAACGCAACCCAAAGCACAAGCCCGCCCTTCTCCAATTGTGTCTGAAGATACTGCGCGTGATGCTCCGCAATTATCTTGGCGAGCGCAGCACCAATCAACCCTCCCAGGCCACCGGCGACGGTGACGGCCAGCAGCGCCGCAAGGATGGTTCCTCCCGATGCGACGACAGCGCCGGCGGAGGCCACGGCACCAACGTAGGCAAGGCCGCCCACGACGACACCCTTTGCTTCCGTCCTGGAGTCCGACCCCATATAAGCGATCCGCGGAACCCCTGGATCGTCCTCGAGCTCTGCGACTTTTCCATATGAATGATGAAGCCTTGCCTCAACCGCGTGCTGTCCCGCAAGCAAGCTGACGGCGGAGCGATCGAAACCCGAGATCAACAGCTCGTCGACGGCGCTCTGAAGAGAATTTTCATCATGAAAGACGGCAACAGCCTCGCGTGAAGTAACGTCCGGCATGGCTCACCTCCCTTCCTTCCAAGGAACAAGCAAGCACAGGACTTGAACGCACATGAAGCGCTGGCATTTCGCAGTCCAGGGTGGCCAGCTCTTCACAAGACTTTACCATAAAAAGCCAGGCATGACTTACCGCAGCGCCTGCCCGATAGGCAGCGTTCGGCGCGCCCACCTTCCGATGGGACTCGGAACGGCCCGTCGGCGCCGCTAAAGTGATCTCGAAACTCTGCTTGGAGGGATAAATTGACCGGTATCTTGGAAGGCGGCTGCGCGTGCGGGGCGGTGCGCTACGGGCTCACCTCCCTGCCGATGTTCGTCCATTGCTGTCATTGTCGTGACTGCCAGAGACAAACGGGAAGCGCCTTCGTCATCAACGCACTAATCGAGACTGACCGGATCACGCTGCGTAGCGGCAGTGTCCGACCCATTGCGATGCCCACTGACAGCGGCAGTCCGCACCACATCCATCGCTGCTCGAGCTGCCATACGGCGCTATGGAGCGATTATGGCGGGCGCCCCACGCTGCGCTTCGTGCGCGTCGGCACGCTCGACGATCCCTCGGTCCTGTCGCCGGACGTACACATCTACGTCCGCTCGAAGTTGCCCTGGGTCGCATTGCCCGAAGGCGTTCCGGCTTTCGATGCTTACTATGATTCGCAGAAGCTATGGCCCGCGGCGAGTCTCGAGCGCCGCCGCGCCATCCTCGGCTAAGCAGAACGCATCTCGCCCGTTCGGCTTACATGGGGCATCGAAACCCGTGCATTCTCTCTCCGCCGGCAACAGGCCCGCGGATCCTGTCGCCGGTTCGGTGCCGGTGCTACCCTTCGACCGAAGGGGCGTCCGGCGCGAGGAGACTGCATCACCATGATCGAACTGTGGCTGCGCAGCGGCACAGTGGGGATTGTCTTCGTCCCCTTTGTCCTGCTGTATTCGATCGCGGCCGGAATCGTATGGTTGACGCATGAGTCGCCGGCGCGGCCGTTTTTCGCCAGCTGCATAGGCATCGCCGGCCCGTTCTTTGCCTCCGTCGCCGTCCTCTTCAGCCTGTTCGCGGCGTTCCTGGCCAACGACGTGCAACATCGCAACGGCGAGGCCGAGGCAGCGGTCTTCCGTGAAGCCGACGGGCTGCGGACGATTATGCGGCTGGGCGAAGCGCTGGGCGTGGCGGGCGGTCCTATCAAGACCGCGGCCGTCGGCTACGCTGAGGCCGTGCTTACCAAGGAGTGGCCGGCGATGCAGGAGCTGGGCGGCGAAACGGAAGATCTTGGAGCGCTACGCAACCTGACTCTCGCCGTGCTGGCGCCGGCGTTGACCGCCGCCGCGCCGGCCGCTGCCCACCAGGCGATTCTTGACGGCCTGATCCAGGTTCGCCAGGCACGGCTGGTGCGCCTGACGTTGACCGCCGGCGTGAGCGATCCCATGCACTGGCTCGCCATGCTGATCCTAGGCATCCTGACCCAGGTCGCGGTCGCTGTCGTTCAGCTCGAGCGGCTGAGGCCTCAGGCGCTCGCACTCTTCGTGTTCACCACCGCTTTCGCCGCGACGGTGGTGCTGATCGGGCTTTCCGAGCGGCCGTTCTCCGGCAGGGAGATCGACGCCGCGGCACTCCGCGCTGCAGTGGCATCGGGGACGCCCTAGAGTACAAGCCGACAGCTGCCCCGCGACACTGCGCCGATCGCAATCTATCTCCGCTTTCGGTAAGGCGCTTAGGCTAGTCGAAATCGCCCGCCAGCGCATGGCGCACGGGCTCGGGCATCACCGTCATATGGGCATAAGCGGGGTGGTCGAATCCCACCACGATGCGCGTGCCAGGCTGCTTGAATTTCGCGATCTCGGGCGCGGCGAAGAGGAAATGGATGAACTGGACGGCGGAGGCCTTGCCCTCGGCGCTGGTGCGGTCCTGATCGGCCTCGGCGACCCCGGCAATGCGCATGCCGGCAACCTCGATGAAACCTGACTGCTCGATGCCGCCGAGCTTGGCCAGGAACGCCGCCCGGCGGACAGGATCGTCGATCTCGAACAGGACAGTCGCCACCAGCTCGCGCCCATTGGGCACCAGCGGATTATAGGCGGCCAATTCTCCGGGAAGCTGCTCGGCCCCGCCGCGCTCGACATGCAGCATCTCCTGGATCTGCATGCGCATGGTCTCGAAATTCTCGAAATGCAGCGTCGCCGCCGGCCCGACATGCAGGCGCCGCTGGCGCTTGAGCGCGACGACGGCCGCGCGCAGTTCCTTGCGCCGCGTGGCGTATTCCTCGGCCGGGATGATGTCGGCGGCGGAAATGACGTGGGCCATGGCTAGACTCCGTAGGCGCGGGCGAAGAGTTCGATGGGGTGCGGCGCGTTTGCCGGCGGGGTTCCGCCCTGTCGTTCGATACCCTGCAGAATATGAGCACCCGCCAGCGGGCATTCGGAGGCCACATGGCGCTTAGCCGAATCCTTCGCCTGGCGCGCCACCGGCCGGCCGATCTTGATTGCCACCTCGAAGTTCTTCTTGCGCACGCCCCAGGATCCGCCATGGCCCGAGCAGCGCTCGATGACGCTGAGGTCGGCGCCGGGAATCAGGGCCAGCATTTCGGCAGCCTTCTGGCCCATGTTCTGGGCCCGGGCGTGGCAGGCGATGTGGAGGGCGACGCCCCCATCCAGCGGCTGCAGGCCGGGGGCGAGCCCCGCAGTCTTGGCGATCTTGACCACATATTCGCTGATGTCGGACGTGGCAGCGGAGAGGCGCTTCACATCCGCGTCCTCGGGCAGGATCAGCGGCCATTCGAATTTCAGCATCAAGGCACAGGAGGGAACCAGTGCTACCACGTCGTAGCCCTTGTCGACCCAGGGCAGAAGCGACGATGAGATCTGGCGGGCCGATTCGGCCACCTTGGCCAGATCGCCCTGCTCCAGCTGCGGCATGCCGCAGCAGCGCGGATAAACCACCTCGGTCTCCACGCCGTTTTTCGCCAGCACCGCGCGCGCCGCCATGCCGATGCCGGGGTTGTGGTAATTGGCAAAGCATGTCGCGTAAAGCACCGCCTTGCGCCCGAAGCCCGGCGCCTCGCGGTTGACCGTGAGCGGCGCCGCCTTGGCCTGAAGGGCGAAGGTCTTGCCGTGAAACTTTGGCAACGCCGCGTCGCGATGGACGTCGACGATTTTTTCCATCGCCGGGCGCGTCAGCTTGTTCGACCGGTCGATGGCCCAATTGGCCAGCGGCGCCACAGCGCCCCCCAGCTTGCCGTTACGATCGGTCCTGGCGAGTTCGCCCGGCAGGCCCTCCGACTTGCCACGCTTCAGCTCGGCATAGCGGTAGCGCAGCATGAGATGGGGAAAATCGAGGTTGAACGGATGAGGCGGCACATAAGGGCATTTGGTCATGAAGCAGAGGTCGCAAAGCGTGCAGGCCTCCACGACGGGCGCGAAATCCGCGCTCTGCACCCCCTCGACCTCGCCGCTGGGGGAAGCATCCACCAGGTCGAACAATCGGGGAAAACTATCGCAGAGATTGAAGCAGCGCCGGCAGCCGTGGCAGATGTCGAAGACCCGGCGCATCTCCGCGTCCAGCTTCGCCGGATGCTCTTCCCCGCCGCTGAGGGCGAAGAAGAGCGGGAGAGACGCTAAACGGCCCGCGACGAGATTGCGGGCGGGCCGAAAGCCTAGAGGGTGTCGAGGGCCTTCTGGAACCGGCCGGCGTGGGACTTCTCCGCCTTGGCCGGGGTTTCGAACCAGTCGGCGACTTCCTCGAAGCCTTCGTCACGTGCCGTGCGGGCCATGCCCGGGTACATGTCGGTGTACTCATGGGTCTCGCCGGCGATCGCGGCCTTCAAATTGTGAGCGGTCGGGCCGATCGGCAGTCCGGTGGCGGGATCGCCCACGCTCTCGAGGAATTCGAGATGGCCATGGGCATGGCCGGTTTCGCCTTCAGCTGTGGAGCGGAACACCGCGGAAACGTCGTTGAAGCCCTCCACATCTGCCTTTTGGGCGAAATAGAGATAGCGGCGGTTGGCCTGGCTTTCGCCGGCAAACGCGGCTTTCAGATTTCCCTCGGTTTTCGATCCTTTGAGCGATGCCATGTTTCAGGTCTCCTTCTAAGCGTTGGCAAAATCGGCTGAATGAAATTTGAGCGGTCCAGCGGCCCGTGTCAATAGTTTAGAATCGTTCAAAACTATTTTTCGCGGCCTGCGACGCGCAGAATGACATCGACCCGGCGCAGGCGCGTACCCGCCGGCGCCGCCGGCAGGCGGGCGACCTCGATATGATCGCCGGGGATATCCATCAATTTTCCCTCGTCTTCGAAGAAGAAATGATGATGGTCGGAGGTGTTGGTGTCGAAATAGCTGCGGCCGGCCTCCACCACCACTTCGCGCAACAGGCCCAGTTCGGTGAACTGATGCAGGCTGTTATAGATGGTGGCCAGTGAGACGCGGACCTTGGCCGCCCCGGCCTCCTCATGCAGCTGCTCGGCCGTCACATGCCGGGCGCCCTGCTCGAACAGCAGCTTCGCCAGCGCCAGGCGCTGGCGCGTCGGGCGCAGGCCGATGCGGCGCAAACGCTCCAGCGCCTGGGCATAAGTGCGCGGGCGGATCACGTTTTCCATCGAATAATCTCTCTAAAATGAGATATAGTGTCACATTTTACGCAAAAATCTAGAATATGTCTAGAGTAGGAGCCCCCCGTGGCGGCCGGCGGTGAAGGGCTTAGGCGTTGGCCGCGGCAAGCCGCCGGCTGCGGAAGGTGAGGAAACCATAGCCCAGCCGGGTCAGCCAGGCATGAAGCCGGCCGTTGGCATTCAGCCCGGCGGCCTTGAGCGCCATGGCTACGCCGCGCTCGACATGGCGCGGGCGATAGAAGGCGTAGGCGCGCCTCGCATAGGCGGCCGCGAAGCGCTTGCGCTCGTAGTTGGCGCCCAGCGGTTGCGTCGCCGCGAAATAGGCATAGGCCAGTTCGTCGTCTTCGCTTTCCCGCAGGCGCCCGATGGCGACCGCCAGGCGGCGCAGGCGCCCGACTTTTTCGGATTTCAGATAGCGGCGCAGATAGTCGTAGAACAGCTTGTAGTGGCGATGCTCGTCCGCCGCGACGTTGCGGCAGATCTGCTTCAGCACCGGCTCCTCCACCGCTTCCATCAGGGCCGTGTAGTAGGAGCTGGTGCCCGTCTCCACGATGCAGCGCGCCACCAGCTCGCCGGAGCGCGAGCCGCGGATGGAGGTCTTGGCGTGGGTCGCGATCTTGTAGCCCGCGGCGAAGCGCTTGAAGCTGGCATCGAAATCGAAATCGGGATCGGCGAGCTTGGCCCATTCAGCCAGCGCCTGACCATGCTGGACCTCCTCCGCCGCCCAATTACGGGCGACGGCTTGAAATTCGGCATCGTCATGAAAGACGTTGCACAGATATGTGCCGTAATCGCCGCCGTTGTGCTCCACCATGGCGGCGGCTTTGACGACTTTGAGAATTTCGGCATCAACCTTGGTCGAATCGAATTCCTGCCAAGGAATATCCGCCAGCGTCCAATGCCTCTTGTGCGCAGGCTGTTGCTGCATAGCCCCGGTTCGCTCCATTGCGAATATCTTGGGTGCTTCGGCGGGCTTGCGCAAGCCCCCCTGGCCGCCGGTTGGCGCCCGGGTCTGGCCCGGCTGAGATTGTCTCAATAGACCGGGCTGTCGAGCGCGGCGAGCTTGGCCTCGGCCACCGCAATGGCGCGCTCGGCCGCGACCCGTTCCGTATCGCCCTTGGCCTCGCCCAGATCCTCGCGGGCATCCTTGAGTCCGGCATCCGCCGCCGCCCGATCGATGTCGCTGACCGGCATGGCCTGCTCGGCGAGCACGGTGCAGCGCTCGGCCGTCACCTCGGCAAAGCCACCGGCGACGAAAATGCGCTCCTGGACCTGACCGCCGTCGAAGACTGCGATGACGCCGGGGCGAACCTCGGAGATCAGCGGCGCATGGCCGGGCAGCACGCCGAAGTCGCCCTCGCTGCCGGGTACCACCACCATCTCCACCGCGCGGCTGAACTGCAGCCGCGCGGGCGAGACCAGTTCGAATTGGATGAGGTCGGCCATCCGGGGCTACGCGGCCTCGGCCGCCATTTTGCGCGCCTTCTCCACCGCTTCCTCGATGGTGCCCACCATGTAGAAGGCCGATTCGGGCATGTCGTCATACTCGCCGGCTACGATTCCCTTGAAGCCCTTGATGGTGTCCTCGAGTTTGACGAAGACGCCCGGGCTGCCGGTGAAGACCTCGGCGACGTGGAAGGGCTGGGATAGGAAGCGCTGGATCTTGCGAGCCCGGGCCACCACCAGCTTGTCTTCTTCGCTCAACTCATCCATGCCCAGGATGGCGATGATGTCCTGCAGCGATTTGTAGGTCTGCAGCACGCGCTGCACGTCGCGGGCGACCTGGTAATGCTCGTCGCCGACGACCCGGGGATCGAGAATGCGGCTGGTGGAATCCAGCGGATCGACGGCGGGATAAATACCCAGCTCGGCGATCTGGCGCGACAGCACCGTGGTGGCGTCCAGATGGCTGAAGGATGTGGCCGGCGCCGGGTCGGTCAAATCGTCGGCGGGCACGTAAATCGCCTGAACCGAGGTGATCGAGCCCTTCTTGGTCGTCGTGATGCGCTCTTGCAATGTGCCCATGTCGGTCGCCAGCGTCGGCTGATAGCCCACCGCCGAGGGAATGCGCCCCAGCAGGGCCGAGACTTCGGAACCCGCCTGGGTGAATCGGAAGATGTTGTCGACGAAGAACAGCACGTCCTGGCCTTCCTCGTCGCGGAAGTACTCCGCCGCCGTCAACCCGGTCAGGCCGACCCGCGCGCGGGCGCCCGGCGGCTCGTTCATCTGGCCATAGACCAGCGCCACCTTGGAGCCGGGGCCATCGGTCTTGATGACGCCGGACTCGATCATCTCGTGATAGAGGTCGTTGCCCTCGCGGGTACGCTCGCCCACGCCGGCGAAGACCGAGACGCCGCCATGGGCCTTGGCGATGTTGTTGATCAATTCCATGATGATGACGGTCTTGCCCACGCCGGCGCCGCCGAACAGGCCGATCTTGCCGCCCTTGGCGTAAGGCGCCAGCAGATCGACGACCTTGATGCCGGTGACCAGAACTTGCGATTCCGTCGACTGATCGACGAATTCCGGCGCGGCGCGGTGGATCGGCATATGCGTCTTGGCGTCGAGGGGCCCGCGCTCGTCCACCGGTTCGCCCACCACGTTGATGATGCGCCCCAGCGTCTCCGGCCCGACCGGCACGGTGATCGCATTGCCCGAATCCGTCGCCGGCTGGCCACGAACCAGGCCGTCGGTCGTGTCCATGGCGACGGTGCGCACGGTCTTTTCGCCCAGATGCTGCGCCACTTCCAGAACCAGGCGCTTGCCCTGGTTCTCGGCATAAAGCGCGTTCAGAATTGCGGGCAACTCGCCCTCGAACTGAACATCGACGACGGCGCCCAGCACCTGGGTGATCTTGCCCACGGAATTGGTGGCGGAAGCATTGGCCATGGCGAACTCCTTTAATCCTTAGACTGCTTCGGCGCCGGAGATGATCTCGATCAGCTCCTTGGTGATATAGGCTTGGCGCGAGCGGTTGTAGAAAATCGTCAGTTTGTTGATCATTTCGCCGGCGTTGCGCGTGGCACTGTCCATTGCCGTCATGCGCGCGCCCTCCTCGCTGGCGCTGTTTTCCAGCAGGGCGCGGAAGACCTGGACACCCAGGTTGCGCGGCAGCAGGGCCTCGAGAATCTCGGTCTCGTCCGGCTCGTACTCGTAGAACACGTCGCTCGGCCCCTGGCCCTCCGGCACCGCAAACGGGATCAGCTGCTGGAATGTCACGAACTGGGTCATCGCCGATTTGAACTTGTTGTAGACGAGATGAGCGACGTCGAACTCGCCTTGCTCGAACAACTGGACCAGCTTGACGCCGATCTGATCGGCCACGGGGAAGGCCAGCCGCGGACGGCCGACCTCCTCCATATGGCCGATGATGATATCGCCCAGATCGCGCTTCAGCTGGTCGCGGCCCTTGCGGCCGACGCAGAACAGCTTCACCTGCTTGCCCTCATCGCGCAGGTCCCGCACCTTGCGCCGCGCCGCCCGCACGATGGAGGAATTGAACCCGCCGCAAAGCCCGCGGTCCGAGGTCATGACCACGATCAGCTGCACCTGGTCGCGCCCGTTGCCCGCCAGCAAGACAGGCGCGCCTTCGCGCCCCGCCATGCTGGCGGCGAGCGAACCCAGCATGCGCTCCATGCGCTCGGCATAGGGGCGCGCGGCTTCGGCCGCCTCCTGCGCGCGGCGCAGCTTGGCCGCGGCCACCATCTTCATGGCCGAGGTGATCTTCTGCGTCGACTTGACGCTGTTGATCCGGACCTTGAGATCCTTGAGCGAAGGCATCGATCGCTATTCCCGCCTCACACGAAGGACTTGGCGAGATTGTCCAGGATGCCCTTGAGGCTCGCCTCGGTCGCCGCCGAAATCTCGCCCTCCTTGCGGATGGTGGCCAGCACGTCGGCGTGCTTGGAGCGCATCTCGGCAAGATACGTGCTCTCGAACTGGCCGATCTGCTCGACGGTGATGGCATCGAGATAGCCACGCACGCCCGCGAAGATGACCACCACCTGCTCCTCGATCGGCATGGGGCGATACTGGCCCTGCTTCAGCAGTTCGGTCAGCCGCGCGCCGCGGGAGAGCAGGCGCTGGGTCGAGGCATCGAGGTCGGAGGCGAACTGGGCGAAGGCCGCCATCTCGCGATACTGGGCCAGTTCCAGCTTGATGCGGCCGGCGACCTGTTTCATCGCCTTGATCTGGGCGGCCGAGCCGACGCGGCTGACCGAGAGGCCGACGTTGATGGCCGGGCGGATGCCGCGATAGAACAGCGTCGTCTCCAGGAAGATCTGGCCGTCGGTGATGGAAATCACATTGGTCGGGATATAGGCGGAGACGTCGCCGGCCTGCGTTTCGATGACCGGCAGCGCGGTCAGCGAGCCCAGGCCATGCTCCTTGTTCATCTTGGCGGCGCGTTCCAGCAGGCGTGAATGCAGATAGAACACGTCGCCCGGATAGGCCTCGCGTCCGGGCGGGCGGCGCAGCAGCAGCGACATCTGGCGATATGCCACGGCCTGTTTCGACAGATCGTCATAGATGATGACGGCATGCATGCCGTTGTCGCGGAAGAACTCGCCCATGGTGCAGCCGGTATAGGGCGCCAGGAACTGCAGCGGGGCGGGCTCGGAAGCCGTGGCGGCCACCACGATGGAATATTCCATGGCGCCGTTGTCTTCCAGGGTCTTGACGATCTGGGCCACGGTCGAACGTTTCTGCCCGATGGCGACATAGATGCAGAACAGCTTCTTGGAATCGTCGCTGCCGGTGTTGGTGGGTTTCTGATTGAGGATGGTGTCGATGGCCACCGCCGTCTTGCCGGTCTGGCGATCGCCGATGATGAGCTCGCGCTGGCCACGGCCGACGGGCACGAGCGCGTCGATGGCCTTGAGTCCCGTCTGCATCGGCTCGTGCACCGAGCGGCGCGGAATGATGCCCGGCGCCTTGACCTCGACGCGCTGGCGCTTGACGTCCTTCAGGGGGCCCTTGCCATCGATGGGGTTGCCCAGACCGTCGACCACGCGCCCCAGCAGGCCGCGGCCCACCGGCACGTCGACGATGGCCCCGGTGCGCTTCACCAGGTCGCCTTCCTTGATCGTGCGGTCATCGCCGAAGATCACCACGCCGACGTTGTCGGCCTCGAGGTTGAGGGCCATGCCGCGGATGCCGCCGGGGAACTCGACCATCTCGCCGGCCTGGACCTTGTCCAGGCCATAGACGCGGGCCACGCCGTCGCCCACGGAGAGCACCTGGCCGACCTCGGCCACATCGGCCTCGGTGCCGAAATCGGCGATCTGTTGCTTCAGGATGGCGGAGATTTCTGCGGCGCGGATTTCCATTATCCGACCCCTTTCATGACCAATTTCAGACGTTGCAGTTTGGATTTCAGCGAACTATCGACCATCCGGCTGCCGACCTTGACGATCAGGCCGCCAATGAGGCTGGCGTCGGTATGGGTTTCGATCGAGACCTTGCCGCCCACGGCACGGCGCAGCGCGTCGGTCAGCGCCGCGCTCTGGCCATCGGACAAGGGGGCAGCCGAGGTCACGCTGGCCGTCACTTCGCCGCGCCGACGGGCGAGCTCGGACAAATAGGCCTCGATCATGTCGCCCAGCGCGAAGAGCCGCCGGTTCTCGGCGACCAGACCCACGAAGCGGCGCACGAGGTCGGAGGTACCGGCCCTTTCCAGCACGGCGGCGATCGCCTTGCCCTGCTCGGCCCTGGTCAGGACGGGGCTGCGCACCAGGCGGCGCAGATCCGCGCTCTCCGCGATCAGGGCGCGAATGGCCCGCAGATCCGCTGCTACCGCATCGAGCTGCTTTGCCTCGTCGGCCAGTTCGAACAACGCCGCAGCGTAGCGCGCGGCAAGCCCGGCTGTGCCGGTGTCCTGGGCTGCCAAGTGGACGACCCCGATCCTTGAAACGAGCCCGTCGCCGGGCGCAAAATCTCGAAAAACCGGCCGCGCGCGGACTCCCTCAGGACCCCCCGCCCGGAACGGCGTGGCGTATCTATCATAGAGCCCCGAGGGTTGCAACCGGAGGGCCGAATCACAGGAAACTGTAGGGATCCACCTGCATCTGCAGGAAATCTGCAGGGGAAAGGTGCCCGGCAGTTTGACCTTCAGGGCCAGTCGCGGATGATCGGTTGCGCGGCGATGTCGCCGTAGTGCCACCCGCTGCACCGAACGAGAAGGGGGCGAGCCGTAGCTCGCCCCCATTTGGTGCTTTTCAGCTTGTTAACGGGAGGCCCTCAATCACCAGACCGCTATTCTTGGCCTAATAAAACCTCAAACTTGTTAACGTAAGAATTGTTCCCCTTTTCGTGTGCCCTTGTCAATATGACAATTAAGAATTGCGTCAGCGCAGCGTTCGGGGGGCATTCCAGTGATTGAAACAACCAGACGACGCTATCGCCTGGGTCTCGACGTCGGTTCCAATTCGCTCGGCTGGTTCATGGTCTGGCTCGACGAAAAGGGAGATCCGAACGAGCTCGGTCCCGGTGGGGTGCGGATCTATCCCGATGGCCGCGATCCCCAATCCAGGGAATCGAACGCGGCCGATCGGCGAGTGGCGCGCGGCGCGCGACGTAGGCGCGATCGCTATCTGAAACGCCGCTCGAATCTCATGTCGTTGCTCATCCAACATGGCTTGATGCCTCAGGATGCAGCGGCCCGTAAAGCGCTCGAAGCGCTCGATCCCTATGAACTTCGCGCCAAGGCGCTCGACCAAGCTCTGCTTGCGCCGCAGATCGGCCGCGCGTTGTTCCACCTGAATCAGCGGCGCGGGTTTCTCTCCAATCGGAAGACCGAGAAGAAGGACAACGAAGCCGGCGCGATCAAGCAAGCTACTGGGCGGCTTCAAGAACTCATGCAGGCTGCCGGCGCACGCACGCTTGGCGAGTTCTTCTACGGTCGTCAACGGACCCGGCAATATGTCCGCGCCCGCAATCGCAGCATCGGCGCCAAGGCGGAGTACGAGTTCTATCCGACGCGGCAGCTATTGCTCGACGAGTTCGATGCCATCTGGGCAAAACAGGCGCCCCATCACCCCTCCATGACGGCGGAAGCCCGCGCCGTCATCCACCGCGCGATTTTTTATCAACGCCCCCTCAAGCAGCCACCAGTCGGAAAATGCTCGCTCGATCCCGCCGAAGATCACAATGACAAAGAGGGATTCCGCTGCCCCTGGGCGCACCCGCTCGCTCAACGTTTCCGCATCTGGCAAGAGGCGCGCAATCTCGCTGTGGTCGAAACCGGCAAACCTT
>WNFT01002314.1_pt1 | contig 20385 bp, 16 predicted proteins | sample 5400191 | NCBI WGS metagenome assembly WNFT01 (sample SAMN13153359, study PRJNA577476) | soil metagenome | isolation source: 80 cm saprolite under Madrone tree | place: USA:California | collected 2016-06-14 | reverse complement strand
CGACCGTCGACCGCATGATGGCGCTCGGAGATCTCCTCGATCTCGTGGCCGGACGCGTCACCCTCGTGATCGAGATCAAGAGCCGGTTCGACGGCGACCTGCGGCTCGCGACACGAACCGCCGCCGTGCTCGCTCGTTACCACGGCCCGGTCGCCGTCATGTCGTTCGACCCGGCGCCCGTCGCCGAACTGCGGCGCATCGCTCCTGGCATTGTCCGCGGCATCGTCGCCGGACGCGGTCATCCGCCGCTGGTTTGGAAATTTCTCAAGCCGGCGCAACGCTTCGAGCTGACATTTATGCTGCACGCGCCGATGAGCCGCCCCGCCTTCCTCGCCCATCAGGTGGACGATCTCGCCGCCATCACGCCGCGGGCGGCGCGGCTTCTGTTCGGATTGCCGCTGCTCGCCTGGACTGTGCGCACCGCGCAGGACCGCGCCATGGCGGCCCGCTTCGCGGATCAGGCGATATTCGAGGGGTATCGGGCTTAGGGTGGGTTGAGCGGAAGCGAAACCCACCATGGGCCTGCCCATCCACGCCGCACGGTCAGTGATCAGTTTCGCTGCCACTCAACCCATCCTATGCCCGTTGATTCATGGCTCGGCTCCCTGCTCCCGATCAGGTTCCTCGCGCGGCCGGCGCAGCAAGTCTTTGACGGCAGCAATCGCCCGTTCGTGAGCGGCGGCAAGCGCGGCGCGACGACTCGCCAAACGACCCGCATCTTCTGCGCGGCGGTAGACTTCCTCGGCGGAATTGATGCGGTGCGCCTCTTCAAGCCCCTCTAGAAAATCCCATGTCGTAATCGAAATCATCCGGTCGCGATCCTGATCCAAAACGACATAAGTACCCGTCAGCAAACGATCGTCTTCGGTAATAAAGATCGCGCGTTCATCCTTCCCCAGGACCAAAGCATGGCGGATGGCTTCGATCGCGGCGCGTTCGCTCAAATCGCGCGGCGTTTTCAATCCGGCATCAACCATGGCAAGGTGATCGGCGAATGTTTGAGTGACGAGCGGAAAAACCTGCTGGCTGTGGCCCTGCGCCCATTCGGCAATACTCTGGGCACCAAGAGCATCGCCCCTGATCGTGGCCTCATAGAGAACCGCATCCGGCACATAGACAGGTACGCCTGGGTAAAGCAGATAATCGAGGCTGTCGGCTGCCGCCAAGGTAATCAACGGCCCGGTGTCGGGCACAATCAGCTTGGCGCGAAGGTCTTCATCCGGCACGGGGCGCTCGTTCGGCCAAGCGTCGAATGAGCTTCACGCCAATCGAGTCCGGATGGGCGGGAAAACGCGGCAGCGGAAATCGGTGCGTATGCAAGGCGCCGAGCAACTCGCCGACGCTAATCTCCCTGTTCAGGCGGTCGCTGATATCGCGCCGGCTAATTTCGCCGCGGCTATAGCTCTGCAACAAAGAGGGATCGATTTTCGCGTCCATGGTTTGTTCTTAATATGGGTGGCCCGTAGAGGCAAGCTGGAAGTATGTGACGGAGAACGTCATTCCAGTTGCCTCAACTCTTCCAGCACCTACACGTCATCTTCTTGCGTCGGCTCCACCTGCTTCAATCGCTCCAGCGCTTCCACAATCTTCGCCCGCCGGGCCACTGCCTCTTCCCGCTTCTCGCGATCGGCCTCGACCACTTCCTCGGGCGCGCGGGCGATGAAATCGGGGTTGGCGAGCTTGGCATCGATGCGGTTGATCTCGGCCTCGGCCTTGGCCTTTTCTCGCTCCAGACGCGCCTTCTCGGCGGCGAGGTCGACGATGCCTTTGAGCGGCAGCGCCACCGTGTCACCGCGCACCAGAAGCTGCACGGCGCCGGCGGGCGGCGCAGCGGCGGTCGACATGTCGGCGATCCTCGCCATCCGCTTGATCACGTCGCTCCAGCGTTGTGCGCGGTCGTAGGTTTCGGCCGCAACTCCCGCCAGCACCAGGGGGATCTGCATGGACGGCGTGATATTCATCTCGGTGCGCACCGAACGGATCGCGGTGATGACATCGACCACCCAGCCGATCTCGGCCTCGGCGGCTTCATCCTCAAGCCCGGCGGGCAACGGCCATGGCGCCAGCGCCAACAGGCCCTCGCGGGCGACGCCGCCTTCAGCCGTCACGCTCCACAGCTCCTCGGTGACGAACGGCATGAACGGATGCAGCAACGCCAGAATCTGGTCGCGCACGAACGCCACCATGGCCTGAGTTTCAGTCTTGGCGGGGCTGTCCGGCCCCATGAGAATGGGCTTTGAAAGCTCCAGATACCAGTCGCAATAGACGTTCCAGACGAAGCGGTAGACCGCGCTGGCGGCGTCGTTGAATCGGAACGCCTCCACCGCCTCGGTGACCTCGCCCACCGCACGGGCGGTCTCGTGGCCGATCCAGCGATTGAGGGTCTCTTCCACCTCGTCCGGCTCGAACCCCGGCAGCGTGGCGCAGCCGTTCATCTCCGCAAAGCGGCAGGCGTTCCATAGCTTGGTCGCAAAATTGCGATAGCCCTCGACCCGCGATGTCGCGAGCTTGATGTCGCGGCCCTGTGCCGCCATAGCGGCGAGCGTGAACCGCAGCGCGTCGGCGCCGTACCGGTCGATCAGTTCCAAGGGATTGATGACGTTGCCCCTGGTCTTCGCCATCTTGGCGCCCTTCTCGTCGCGGACCAGGGCGTGGATGTAGACCGTGCGGAACGGCACCTCCTTCATGAAGTGCAGGCCCATCATCATCATGCGGGCGACCCAGAAGAAGATGATGTCGAAGCCGGTGACCAGCACATCGCTCGGATAGTAGCGCTCAAGTTCGGGTGTCTCGTCGGGCCAGCCCAGCGTCGAGAACGGCCACAGCGCCGAGGAGAACCAGGTGTCGAGCACCGCCTCATCGCGAATCAGGAACGGCGCGCGGCTGGCCGGATCGAGCGCCATGTCGTGACCCTGCATCGGCGTGATCGCCTCGGTCTCCGCGTAATAGGCGAGCGCGCGCGATACCGCCTCTTCCTCGGTCTCGGCGACGAACACCTTGCCGTCCGGCCCGTACCAGGCGGGAATCTGGTGGCCCCAGAACAGCGGACGCGAAATGCACCAGGGTTGGATGTTTTCGAGCCAGTCGAAATAGGTCTTTTCCCAATTCTTCGGCACGAACGCCGTGCGGCCGCGTTCGACCGCCGCCATCGCCTGGACAGCCAGCGCCTTGGCGTTGACAAACCACTCATCGGACAGGAACGGCTCGATCACCGCAGCGGAGCGGTCGCCGTGCGGCACCATGTGGGTGTGGGGCTCGACCTTGGCGAGCAGCCCCGCCGCCTCCAGCCGATCCACGATCTTTTTTCGCGCGGCGAAACGGTCGACGCCGTGCAGCTTGAGCGTTTCGTCAAGCTCCGTGGAAGGTGACACGTGGTCCAGGAACGCGATGTTGCCGTCGAGGTCGAGCTTTCCCTCCACGTCGAGCACGTTGACCATCGGCAGGTGATGCCGCTTGCCGACGTCGAAGTCGTTGAAGTCGTGAGCCGGCGTGATCTTCACCGCCCCGCTGCCTTTCTCGGGGTCGGCGTAGTCGTCGCCGATGATCGCAATGCGCCGGCCGACCAGCGGCAGAAGCGCGGTCTTGCCGATCAGGTGCTTGAGGCGCGGGTTTTCCGGATGGACCGCGACCGCCGTGTCGCCCAGCATGGTCTCCGGCCGCGTGGTGGCAACCGTGATGAATTCCTCCGTTCCCTCGATCGGATAGCGGATGTGCCACAGATGGCCCTTGGTCTCGACCTGTTCGACTTCGAGGTCTGAAATCGGCGTTTGAAATTTCGGGTCCCAGTTGACGAGGCGCTTGTCCTTGTAGATGAGCCCGTCATTGTAGAGGTCGACAAACACCTTGAGCACCGCGCGCGCCATTCCTTCGTCCAAGGTGAAGCGCTCCCGGGACCAGTCGCAGGAGGCGCCGAGCCTTCTCAGCTGATTGACGATGGTGCTGCCGGATTGCGCCTTCCACTCCCACACGCGTTTGACGAAAGCCTCGCGGCCGAGAGCGCGCTTGCCGGGTTCCTGCCGCTCCGTGAGCTGGCGCTCGACCACCATTTCGGTGGCGATGCCCGCATGGTCGGTACCGGGCTGCCACAGCACGTCGCGCCCGCGCATGCGCCAGAACCGGCACAGGACGTCTTGCAAGGTGTTGTTGAGAGCGTGCCCCATATGGAGCGAGCCGGTAACGTTCGGCGGCGGGATGACGATGGTAAAGGGCTTGGCGTCGCGCCGTTCCGGCCGACCGGCGGCAAATGCCTGCGCATCCTCCCAGGCCGCCGACATGCGGCGCTCGATATCGGCGGGGTCGTAGGTTTTTTCAATCATTGCAGGCATCCGGCAAGAGGTGCGCCAAAAAGCGCCGCAGGGTGTTGGTTGTCAACGGGCGGAAGCACGGGGGCGTTGCAAACGCGATGGCCATGTCGACGAGCGAGAAGCCCGCCATTTGGCTTCGTGGTGCGGCGAACGGTCATCATCGTCAAAGCAAGTGGAGAGCGGCAGCCCGGATTGATGGCGCTCGGCAGCAGACCGGGCCATAGCTGCCGCGGCCGCACGGACGTATGTTCCTTGAAGGTCAGATCAGAATGTCTATATTTATGGTCTGACAGGACGGAACGACGATGGCGACATGGCAGGTCCAGGAGGCCAAGACGCGATTGAGCGAAGTGATCGAACGCGCCCGCACCGAGGGACCGCAGACGATTACGCGTCATGGCGCCGCGCGCGCGGTGGTGCTCTCGATCGAGGACTACAGTGCGCTGGCGGCCCATAAGCCGGACTTTAAGACACATCTGCTAGGTGGTCCAAAGTTTGACGAATTCTCCGTCGCCCGTGACAGCGACACCGGTCGTGACATAGAGATTTGATCGTGGCGGTCGGGTACCTGCTCGATACGAATGTGGTGTCGGAAACGCGGAAGAAACGCCCGGATAGCGGCGTCACCGCTTTTCTCGCGGCGGCCGATTCGGCGACATTGTTCTTAAGCGTTCTGACCATCGGAGAGCTGCGCAAAGGCGTTGAGGCCAGGCGCAACACCGATCCAATTGCCACCGACCGGCTCAGCGCATGGGTCGATACCATCGAGACAGAATTCGCGGATCGCCTGCTCGGTGTGGATGCGGCCACCGCAAGACTGTGGGGCGAACTGTCAGCTGGCCGCAGCCTTCCGGTGATCGATACGTTGATCGCCGCCACAGCAATTCGGCACGGCGTCACACTGGTAACGCGCAACACCGGCGACTTTGATTCGACAGGCGTGCCGCTCGTGGATCCGTGGCAGATTCGATGAGCGATCGGCGACGCGGTCCCGGGCGGCCGGCGCCCTACCCGCGCCCGCGCGAGACCCGCTCGATCTCGGCGCGGACCAGGCGCTCCACTATGTTGGGCAGGTTGTCGTCGAGCCACGCCTTGAGCATCGGCTTGAGCATTTCGCGCACCAGGTCTTCAAGGGTGCGGGGGTTCTGCATCAGCACGGTGTGGGTCAGAGAATTGAATGCGGTGTCGACAGCCGCCGTCGTGCGCGGCGACAGGAGCGGGCGACCCGGCAGCTCCTGCGCGGCCTGATCCATCCCGTTGAAAGCCGGCGCCTTGGCTTGCATCGCCTCGGCAAGCGCGATCACATCCGCCGTGACCTCGGCGTCAGCCGGATCGTCGGACGGTTGGTCGCCGGCTGCATCGAAACCTCCCGGCATGGCATCGGTGTCATTTTGGCGGTTGTTCGCATCAGCCCTGGCGGTTGCCGTTATCGGCGCGGGTGCCGGCTTTGAGGAATTGGGCTTGCCTGCATCATCGTCTGAAATGATGCGGCGTATGGAGGCCAAAATCTCCTCCATGGACGGCTCTTGAGCCTTTACGGGTTGAGACATCGGCACTTTCCTACCGAGACCCCTACCCTCCCCCGCATGCGGGGGAGGGTAGGCAGGGGCGGCACTGTGGGCGCGCCCAGCGTGTAACAGATGGCGCCAGCCAGTATCCCGCTCTTGCGGCCGAACGAATCGCGATCGAATGCTCAAGCGCAAGCAATGCGCAAAACTTATGCCGAATCTGCGGCGAATTGATGAATTCTCCGCAAGCGGAGGCTGATCAGCGCCCGTCGGGAGTGCGCACGCCGACCCATGCGTCGCGCACCTGCTGATAGTGCACCATCGGGTCGTAGAGCGGGATGTTTATCCCGAGCTTCGGCAAATTCAATTCGCCGACCGCGCCCAGGAGCGAGTACGACGCGACGACCCGGTCGTGCTGGGCGGTGACTGACGCGGTGCGGGCATTCACCAGTTCCTGCTGGGCATTGAGCACGTCGAGCGTAGTGCGCTGGCCGACACGGGCCTCCTCGCGCACGCCGTTGAGCGCAATCTCGGCCGATGCGACCTGGGCGTTGGTTGCGAGAATCTGCGCCTTCGATGCTTCCAGTTGCCCCCACGCCGTTACCACGTTGGCCTGAATCTGGTCGCGCGCGGTGTCGAGGTCCATCCGCTTTTGTCCGACCGTCTCCTTGGCGGCGCGGATCGACGAGAATGTGTCGGTCGCTCCGGCCGGACCCGCATTGTAGATCGGGATCGTCACCTGGGCCTGCACAAAGGCTTGGAATTGCTGCAGCGTGTTTTGCTGCGTTTGGCTTTCCCAGTTTTGCTGGACGGAGCCGATGAGACGGGCCTGGGGATAGAGCGAGCCCTCGGTGATCTTGACCTGGAGGACAGCCGTATCGATGCCGAACATGGCGACGCCTACACTCGGGTGGCGCGCCCGGGCAATCTCAATCGCCTCTATCAGGCGCCGCGGTGTCAGGCGATCGACTGGGGACCCCGGCTGCAAGACACCGGCCTCCACGCCGACGAATTGCCGGTAGTTTGCGCGCGACCGGGCGTATTGAGATTCGGCGGTCAACACCGTGGCGCGTCCTTGGGCCAGACGGGATTCGGACTGCGCCACGTCGGTGCGCGTCACCTCGCCGACATTGAAGCGATCGCGGGTTTGCCGCAATTGCTCCTGCAGCACTTCGACGTTGCGACGCTGCAACTCGAGCAACGCGCTATCGCGCAGCAGATCCATGTAAGCGGTTGCGGCGTTCTGCAGGATCGTCTGCTCGGCGACCCGCAGGGTCTCGCGTGCCGCCGAGGTATTGGATTCGGCTTGGCGGACACGATTCGCAGTCTGAAATCCATTGAAAAGATTTTGCGAGACCGTCACGCCGATGGAGCTTGGCGAGGAGCCGAAGCCGACGCGGGGATAGCTGTTAGTCGCCCTCGAAAGCGTGCTCGTCCACGCCTGCGCGGTCGATGCGGTCCCGGTTATAGTCGGCTTGTAGCCGGAGAGCGCCTGGGGCACCGATTCATCGGTTGCTCGCACCACGGCGCGCTGGGAATTAAGCTGCGGGTTGTTCTGATAGGCATTGATCAACGCGCCATTGAGCGTGTCCGCCCGCGCCGTCAGCGCCACTGTGAACCAGATCGCTAGTCCTATGCCGGCCGACGCCATCCCCCAAGCAACATCGCCGGCACTTCGCGCCATAATCGCGCACCCCAATTCACACCACGCTACAGCAAACACAATACGCAACATTACTTCTCCGCAAAACCCTATTCCGACACCTCTGTCGGAAATTTCACAATTGGGTCAAAAGGGCAACACCGTCGGGACAACGACTCGGCAGCCGCTTTCTGCGGCACGCCTAGCCGCTTTCTGCATCACATGTCACGCAGATTGGGCGCAAGCGCCACGTAGCCCGGATTGAGCGCAAGCGAAATCCGGGACCGCCTTATCAAGGTGGCGCGGCCGCCCCCCGGGTTCGCTTGACGCTCAACCCGGGCTACACGCCCGCGAAACTATCTTCCGGGGAGCGACAACTAGCGGAACCGACGCATCAAAAAACGAAGGCCGGCGCCGAGCTGAAGCCGGGCAACACCGGTGCATTTGCGTCAAACAACTCCCTGCCGCTGCATTTCCCGTTTGCCGGCTGAAATAGCTTTGCTTTTCCAAGCGGCCCGGCGCTCACAACTGTCACCAGCCGGCCGCCTGACGTGAGCTGCCCGCAAAGCCGGTCCGGCACGATTTCGGCGCCTCCGTCGATCAGAATCACGTCGTATGGGCCCGAGGCCGGCGCCCCATCCGTGAGCGGGCCATGGATGACCGTGACATTGTGGCTTCCGAGTGAAGAAAGGACCGACCGAGCCTGTTGAAAAAGCGACTCATTCTCTTCGAGGGCGATCACTTTACCGGCCAGCCGGGACATCACGGCCGCGGCATAGCCGGTGCCGGCGCCGATCACCAACACACTATCGCGCGGACCTGGATCGGCCGCCTGGATGAGGCGGGCCAGCACCATGGGCTTCATGAGATATCGTGTCGGTCCTGTGGCGGTGGCATCGGCAATCACGACATCGCGATCAAGATAGGCGAGAGCTGCGCGAGCTTCCGGCACAAAAGCTTCACGTGGGATTTCCAGCATCGCGGCAATGAGACCGAGATCGGTGACGTCGCTGGTGCGCACCTGACCGTCGACCATCGCACGGCGGGCCTGCTCAAAATCCACCATCACTGCCTCACGCAACCCGCCTGCTGACACTCGAACCTGCCCTTGCCATCCCGGCTTGCCGGGAGGGTCGGGAGGGGGCGACCGCGTTTTGCGGCAAGGCCTGGAAAAAGGCAAGGCACCCCGTTTGTCGGCATTTGCCACCTAACCATCTGGCCAGTTGTCCGGGAACCGGAACGATCCCATCTTCTGGACAAACACGGAGGTACCAATGACAGATGCTTCGCCCAATCCATCCCAACGTCAATCCCAACTCCAATCCCCCTTGCAGCTTTCCAATGAACTCGCCGCGTTAGTCGCCAACGCCGCCCAATCGGTTGTCGCCGTGCATGGCGGCGGTCGCCGGCCATCGAGCGGCATCATCTGGCAACCCGGTATCGTGGTAACGGCCGAGGAAACGATCGCGCGCGATGCCGATCTTGCCCTGACGCTGCCCGGCGGAAACCAGGTCCCGGCCACGCTCGCGGGACGCGATCCTTCGACCGATATCGCGGTGCTCCGCTATGACGCGGCGCCGGCGCCCAAAGCGTTTGCAACGACCCCGTTCGCCACCGACCTGCGGGCGGGCCATTTTGCTGTGGCGATCGGCAGCGCCGAGGGCGAGGCCGTTGCAACCTTAGGGATCGTATCTTTGGCAGGCGGCGCGTGGCGCAGCCGCGATGGCGGCCAGATCGATGCCAGGCTCGTCATCGACGCGCGCCTTCCGACTATTGCGGAGGGCGGTGCGCTGATCAGCGCCGATGGCAGCTTGATCGGTATCCCGGTGTTTGGGCCGCGACGGCGCGTCCTCGCCATCCCGGCGGCGACCATCGCCCGTGTGGTGCCGATCATCGAGAACCGGGGCGATGTCACCCGCGGCTACCTCGGGGTCGGACTGCAGCGTGTCCCGCTCGCCGCTGCCGAAAGCGCCGAGACACGGCGCGGCGCGATGGTGGTGACGCTCGATCCGGCGGGCCCAGCCAAGGCCGCAGGCATTCTCCAGGGCGACATCATCGTGCGGCTGGGCGGCTCGGCCGTGACCGGCCTGCGCAGCCTCTACCAACAGCTCGGGTCCGATGCGGTGGGGAGAAAAATGGCAGTCGATCTCATCCGGGCGGGGGCACACAGGACCGTCGACATCACCATTGCGCCACGTCCACAGCCCTGATCTGCGGCGTCGCGCCCGACCGATCCGCCTCGTGCTTCGCATTGCGGATCGCGCTCTGACATCGCCGGCGCCTGCGAAGGCGCCGACATTGCGGTGGTGGCCAACACGTGCGCTTGCGAGCGTGTTCACCCGGCCCCTCCTACCCTCCCCCCGCACGCGGGGAGACGTACCGAAGCGGCTGCCGCTGCGTTGACTTCAGCGGCACGGGCTCTGAATATTTGACGTTCGGCGGTCCAAAAAATGATGTGACCGGAAAATGACCCCAACAGCGACGCTGCTTACCTCCTCGGTGCGGCTTCCTCGCCCGGATGCCAAGTGGTTTGTCGTCGGCGCGGCCGTGGCGCTCGCGGCGTGGCTGTCATCGGTGCCGCTCGGTTTCCTGCTCTGGCAAAGCTTCATGACCCCCGAGACCGCGGCGACGCCTGCGCAACTGACGTTTGACAATTATCGCACCGCCTATGGGAGCGTCGAAACCCTGCGCGTGTTCGGCAATTCGGTCGAATTCGCCGCCGGATCGGCGGGTCTCGCCTTTGTGGTTGGAACGTTTTTCGCGTGGCTGAACGAACGGACCGATACCCCGTTCAAGTCCGCTTTTTTCGCGCTGTCCCTCGTCCCCTTGATCATCCCCGCCATTCTCTTCACGGTGTCGTGGATTCTCCTGGCGAGCCCGAAAATCGGCCTCATCAACGTCGCCATCCAGGAACTGTTCGCCACCGACCGCGTCGTCGCAGACATCTATTCGATGGCCGGCATGATCTTCGTCGATGGCCTGCATCAGTCACCCCTCGCCTTCCTCATGATGACGGCGGCGTTCCGGTCGATGGATCCGTCGCTGGAGGAATCCGCCCTGATGTGCGGCGCGACAGTGTGGCAAATTGCCTTAAGGATGACGTTGAAGCTCGTTTGGCCTGCGGCGGCGGCGGTCTTCCTCATTCTCTTCCTGCGCGCCATCGAGTCATTCGAAGTGCCAGCCCTGCTGGGGCTTCCGGTCGGAATCGAGGTCTACACCTCATCGATCTATCAGGCTGTCCAAACCTATCCGAGCGACATCGGGCTGGCATCGAGCTACGCGGTGGCGCTTCTCGTGATCGCATCGCTGTGCGTCTATGCGCAATCGCGCACCGCCGCCGCGGTCGAGAAGTTTTCGACCGTCACCGGCAAAGGATTTCGGCCGCGGGTGATGCGCATCGGCCGGTGGCGCTACCTCGGCGCCGCGACCTTCGCGGTTTATCTCACCGTCGTCGCTGCACTGCCGTTCCTGGTGCTGCTCTGGTGCTCGCTCCAGAAGTTTTACGTCGCCCCTTCGCTGGCGGCATTACAGAACGTGACCTTCGACGCCTACCGCGCCGTCTTCGGCTACCCGGTCTTCGCGAGCGCTGTCTGGAATAGCCTGGTGCTCTCGGTCGCAAGCGCCACCATCGTGGCACTGACGACCGCCGTGCTGTGCTGGGTCGTCACGCGAACGAAGCTGCCCGGCCGGTGGCTCATCGACAATCTCGCGACGCTGCCCCTGATGTTTCCCGGCCTTGTCCTGGGCCTCGCCATCATGGTCTGCTACCTCAACCTGGGCATCGGCGTCTACGGCACCCTCTGGATCATGCTCATCGCCTATGTGACCCGGTTCATGCCGTACGGGATGCGTTATAATTCAACCTCCCTGCTTGCGCTGCACAAGGAGCTGGAGGAGTCCGCGATCATGAGCGGCGCGTCGTGGGGCATGACGTTCTGGCGGGTTGTGTTGCCGTTGCTCAAGCCCGGGCTGATTGCCGGGTGGATCTACGTGGTGATCGTCTCCGTACGCGAGCTTTCCAGCTCCATTCTTCTCTACAGCCCGGGATCGGAAGTCGTGTCGATCATGATCTGGGAATATTGGCAGAATGGACAGTATGTGGAGCTTTCTGCGCTCGGCGTGATGCTGATCGCTGCGTTGCTGTGCCTCGTCCTGCTCGAGCGATTCGCCAGCCGGAGGTTCGGCATCGCGAACCCCGGAGTCTGAGGGCTGCGAGTACTTTCCGATTAGCTTGGCGCGCTCTAAGCTGTCATCGCCCTCCCCCGACTTGATCGGGGGAGGGCAATGACAGGTCGGTCAACCTGAACCGGGAAACGCTCCAAATCGTGCTGATCGTCAAGTCGCTATGCACAGAATATCCGGGCGACCGCGGCCAGGCGGTGCGGGCGACCCGTGACGTTTCGTTCGAAGTGCCGGACGGAAAGCTCTTCACGCTGCTCGGCCCGAGCGGCTGCGGCAAGACGACGACGCTGCGCTCCATTGCGGGCCTCGAAGTGCCGAAATCCGGCGAGATCAGCCTGCACGGAAAGGTCGTGTTCTCGTCGGCGGCGGGTATCTTGGTTCCGCCCAATCGGCGCAATTTCGGCATGGTGTTCCAATCCTATGCGATCTGGCCGCACATGACCGTGTACCAGAACGCAGCGTTTCCGCTTCAGGTCCGACGCCATAAACCCGATCGCAAGAAAATCGCCGACAAAGTCATGGGCGTTCTGCACGCCGTGGCGCTCGATGACGTGGCGGAGCGGGCGGCCACCAAGCTGTCCGGCGGTCAGCAGCAGCGGCTCGCCCTGGCGCGCGCGCTCGTCATGGAGCCGCAACTCCTGCTGCTGGACGAACCACTGTCGAACCTCGACGCCAAGCTGCGCGAGCGCATGCGCTTTGAACTCAAACGCATGCAGCGCGAGCTCGCGCTCACGACCGTGTATGTCACCCACGATCAAAGCGAGGCGCTGGCGCTGTCGCACGAAATGGCGGTGATGAGCGCAGGACGGATCGTGCAGATCGGCTCGCCCCGCGAGATTTACGAACGGCCATGCAACCGGTTCGTCGCCGATTTCATCGGCACCACGAATTTCATCGATGCGCAAGTCATCGAGGAGACCGGGGAAGGTCGCTGCCGCGTCGGGACGCCCGTCGGCGTGCTCAATGTCCAGTGCCTGGACCGCCTGCGCCGCAACGAGGCCGTGATCGTGTCGGTCAGGCCCGAAGACGTCGAGTTGTCGGAGCCGGAGCTGGAAGGCGCTGACCGCGATACTGTTTGCGTCGGCGTCGTCGATGCCAAGGTGTTTCTCGGGGAATACCTGGATTTCCGCGTCAAGATCGGCGATGTTGTCCTGCTCGCCCGGGCACACCCGTCGCTCAGGACCCCGGTGGGCGACAGGATCTTCGTGCGCATGCGAGCGGAGAAGTGCATGGCACTGCCGGCCGCATCAAACCCTCGGACCTCATCCTGAGGAGGCCGCGCTATTTGCGCGGCCGTCTCGAAGGATGGCCGCGGGTACGATCTCGCGTGTGGCCGTCCTTCGAGACGCGCGCATCCTTCGACAAGCTCAGGAGCGCGCTCCTCAGGACGAGGCCGATTGATGATTTCGATATGACTCGTACTTGGAAACGCTGCACTAGATTTCTGCCACGAGAGGCCAGCATGGCGAACAACGCCACCGTTTCGCAGGAACTGGCAAACAAATTTGCCGCCGAGAAAGAAACGCCTTACCTGCGCTGGGTGCGCGACGAAGGTCTCGACATCATCAGCGCCCATTATGTTCCCAACCTTCGCACCGTCGCACTGAAACCCTGGGCGCGCCGCGGGGGCGCCGGCGTGTTCATCAACCACGAAGCGTCGCGGACCTCGAACGACTGCTATGTGTGCGAAATTCCGCCCGGCGGAAAGCTTGCCCCGCAGCGCCAGCTCTACGAGGAGATGATCCTGGCGCTCGACCGCCGCGGATCGACGACCGTCTGGAACGACGCCGGCGACCGCATCGGCTTCGAGTGGAAGGCCGGCGCCATGTTTGCGATCCCGCTCAACGCCTGGCATCAGCACTTCAACGGCTCGGGCGCTCATCCGGCGCGCTTCGTCGCCGTCACCAATTGTCCGTCCGTGCTCAACCTCTATGATGACCTCGCATTCGTCTTCAATACGGCGCACGACTTCAAGAATCGCTTCGCCGGCGAACCGGACTACTTCAGCGCCAAAGGCGAGCAGAAAGGATTTCTGCTGACAACGAATTTCGTTCCGGATGCCGTCAATCTTCCGCTCATCAGCGCCAAGGAGCGCGGCGCCGGCGGCGGCCACATCCGGTTCAACATGGCGAGGGGCACCATTGCGAGCCACATCTCGCAATTCCCGATCGGCACCTACAAGAAGGCCCATGCGCACGGGCCCGGCGCCCATGTCATCGTGCTCAGCGGCGAGGGCTACTCCCTGATGTGGCCGGAAGGCGACCCGCCGCACCGCTACGATTGGCAAATCGGGACCATGATCGTGCCCCCGAACGCCTGGTTCCACCAGCACTTCAACACAGGGCCGACGCCCGCGCGTTATCTCGCGTTCAAGCACGCGACGCCGCGCAATGCGCAGGGCGTTCCGATGTCGTGGATCAGCCGGCGCCTGGGGGGAATGCAGATCGACTATGCGGACGAGGATGCCGAGATTCGCCGCATGTTCGCCGAGGCCTTGTCCAAGCATGGACTGAAGCCGCGCATGGACGACGTCTACGAGGCAGAAATCGCAACCTTGCCGCCCAAGGCTGCGTGAGGCGGGGCTCTCCCCGCTTGCGGGGAGCTTGTAGGGCGGGCAAAGGCGCATCGCGCCTGAGCAGGTTGTTGGCACGGACGCTTGTGCGCCTTTGCCCACGCTGTCCGACCTCGCCGTTTGACCGCGTGGGCAAAGTCGCACCAGGCAGTGTGTCATTTTGTCGGCTGCGGCAGGCGACTTTGCCCACCCTGCGCCCTGCCGACGTGCTCGGCTTTTCAGCAGCGCCGCGGGTTGATATCATCTTTCCGCTTCGGTCCTATCCGGGGAATTGCGATGCGTGATTGGCGTCCGCAGGTAAAGTGGTTGCTCGCGCTCACAAGCTTGCTTGCGGCGCTGCCATGCTGGTCGGCATTCGCGCAGGTGCAGGTTTCGACCAGCGCAGAGGTAGCATCCTACGTTGGGGCGGACCGGACCGAGAAGCTGATTGCCGGCGCAAGGAGGGCCGGCACGGTCACGGTCTACACCTCCGCGAACAGCGAGGATATGACGGTTCTCGGCGATGCCTTCGAGAAAAAGTACGGCGTCAAGGTGCGGGTGTGGCGCGCCAGCTCGGAACAGGTCGTTCAGCGCGGCGTGACCGAGGCGCGCGGCGGCCGCTTCGATGCGGACGTCTTCGAGACGGGCGGCGCCGCAATGGAAGCGCTTCATCGCGAGAAGCTCCTCCAGGAGGTAAAATCGCCGGCGCTGGGCGGCCTCAATCCGGCCGCACTGACCGCGCACGGAGAGTGGACCGGGACAAGGTTCAATGTATTCGTCGCCGCTTATAACACGCGACTCATCCGAAGGGACGAGCTTCCGAAAAGCTACGACGATCTCCTCGATCCCAAATGGAAGGGCAAGTTGGGCATCGAGGCGGACGATAGCGACTGGTTCGGCGCGCTGATGGACCAGCTGGGAGAGGAACGCGGCCTCAAACTGTTCCGGAGCATCGTCGCCACCAACGGCATATCGGTGCGCAAAGGGCATACCTTGCTGGCGAACCTCATCATCTCCGGCGAAGTGCCGTTTGCGATCACCACTTACGCCTACCGCGTCGAGCAGCTGAAGAAAAAGGGTGCGCCGGTTGATTGGTTTGCCCTGCCGCCCGTCATGGCGCGCTTTGAAGGCATCGGCGTCGCCCGGCGCGCCCCTCATCCCGATGCCGCCGTCCTGTTCTTCGATTTCATGCTGACGGACGCACAAGAGCTGTTGCGCAGCCGCGACTACTTTCCGGCCACCCGGGAGACCCGGCCACTCCCCGATGGGATTTCGGTTTCATTTCTCGACCCGGTCAAGGACTTAGACGAGAGCCGGAAGTGGAGCAGAGCTTACCGCGACGTCGTCATCAATCAGGCGCGATGAATGCGCCTTCACGAGGGGGAGCATGGGCAGCCAACAGCATGATCCGGACAAGGAGCGGGTTTTCGTCCGCGCCCTGACAGGCGCCTACAGTCTCAATCAGGAACTCGACCGGCTGCGGAGCTTGCCGCGGGTCATCAAGGGAAAGGATCTCAAGCTCGACGGCGGCCCGCAACATTTCAGCCGCCATTATGTCGAGCCCGAGGACGGACGCACCCAGACGCTTCACATCCATCTCGAGGAGTATGCGCCCGGCGGCAAGACCCAGAAGCACGGGCACGTCAACGAGGCGGCGTTCTACATTCTCGATGGCGCGGGCTACGAGATCCACGACGGCATTCGCTACGATTGGAAGGCCGGCGACATCGCGATCGTCCATAACAACTGCGTGCACCAGCATTTCAACGCCAGCGAAAGGGAGCCCGCGCGGGCGTTGGTGATCAAGACCAAGCCGATGTATCTGTTCATGAACATGCTGTTCCAGCACACGGTCGAGAAACGGCCGAAAACGCCTTCCCCGACCCAGGGCAATTTCGTCCCGCGGGATGAGGAAGAAGACCATAATCATCCGAGCGACTAGCACGGCGTTTCTATGTACGAATCATAGAGGTAAGGGATTCCAGCCCGCGCAAAGCCCGCGATTGATCGAGTCTTCGCAAGCTTCGACCGCCGGGCGCCTCGCGGGGGCCTTGCGATTCAAGCCCTTGAAAAGACTCGTTTTCATTTTCGGTCAGGCTCTGAGGAGCGCGCTCCTGAGCGCTTGCGAAGGATGCGCGCGTCTCGAAGGACGGCCACAAGCGAGATCGTGCCGGTGGCCATCCTTCGAGACGGCCGCGCATCGAAATCGGCTGTTGCCGATTTCGACACTTTAAGGTTGCCGAAGTCGGGCAAGCCCGACTTCGGAGCGCGGCCTCCTCAGGATGAGGTCCGAGGGTTTGGCAATTGCGGGGGAAGCTGAACGATGGCTTGGGATGAAGCAAAGGTATGGATGAGCGGTACGCTGAGCCAGAAGCTCTATGAAGGCTTGCTGGAGCATGCCGCGGAGCAACCGACGCGCATGGCGGGACGCAAAAAGATCCTTCATCCGGAAGACCTGCCCTGGGAAATGTCGCGGCAGGGCCTGCTGAAGCATCTCCTGAACGAGCAGATGAATACGCGCATGGAGACGGTGGACGCCTACATGCAGGTTATTCCACCCGGGAGCCGCTCCGGCAAGCACCGGCACCTTGCCGAGGAATGCCTCTACGTGCTCGAGGGCCACGGCTATGACCTCCACCAGGACTGCGACGTGGAGATTACCGACTCCTATCAGTGGAAACCACGGGCCGAAATCAAGCGCTACGAATGGGAGGCGGGCGATGTGATCTACGTTCCGCCGTGCACTATACATCAGCACTTCAACGGCGATCCGCGGCGCCCTGCACGGCTGATCTCGTGCATCAACCGCATCTACAAGAACAGCGGTCTCAATGACCTCGCGCAAATCGAGGATGCGCCGGAATACGATCCGAACGTCGTGCTGACCGCAGCGTTGATGAAGAGGTACCTTGCGGTGCCGGCCGATCAGCCTGCTTGATGCAAGTACATCGGCGCGCCGCCAAAGTGCCGCCAGATTGCGAGTAATCGAGCCGGAGAAGGGTCAAATGTCCAGGCGGTGGGCTGCGATTCTTGTTTTTCTGGCGCTCGCTGCGTCTGATGCGCGAGCCGACGCGGTCGCCGACTTTTATCGCGGAAAGCTCATCAGGGTTGTCGTCGGGTTTGCGTCCGGTGGCGGATACGACGTCTATGCGCGCCTGCTGGCGCGGCACCTCGGCAAGTACATTCCCGGCAACCCCGGCTTGGTGGTGCAGAACATGGTGGGCGCCGGCGGGCTGCGGGCTGCCAATTTTGTTTATAGCGCCGCACCCAAGGATGGCACCACCATCGGCATCTTGACGCGGGACATGCCGCTTCTTGCGGTGCTCGGCACCAACGCGGGAGTGCAGTTCGACCCGCGCAAATTTACCTGGATCGGCTCGTCCTCGAGCTTCGTCGACGACGCCTACGTCCTGATCGTGCGGGCCGATGCGCCGGCGACCTCCATAGCGGAGGCGCGACGACCGGGCGGGCCACTGCTCGTACTTGCCGGCAGCGCCGAAGGTGCGCCGGGCAGTGACGTCCCGGTGATCCTGCGCGACACCATCGGGCTCAACGCCAAGGTCGTCGGCGGCTATCCGGACAGCGGCGCGATGTTCCTTGCTATGGAACGCGGCGAGGTGCACGGCCGCACAGTGGACCTTTCCACGGTGCGAACCTTCCGCTCGGGCTGGCTCCAGCCGGGCAGCGCCATGCGTGTGCTCATGCAGTTCGCGCGCAGGACGCGCCATCCGGAGCTGCCGGGAATCCCGACGGCGCGTGAACTCGCGGGGACCGACGACGCTCTGGCTTTGATCGAGTTGACCGAACAACCCTACGCGATGGCGCGGCCCTTCGCGGCGCCACCCGAGGTGCCGCAGGACCGAGCCCAGGCTCTGCAGGCGGCATTTCTCGCCACCCACAAGGATCCGCGGTATCTGGAGGAAGCCGCCAAGCTCAAGATCGACGTCAGCCCGGTGAGCGGCGCCGATGTGCTGGAGATGGTCGAGCGCATTGCCAGCGCCGCCCCGCGCAGCGTCGATCGTTTGAGGAAACTGCTCACCGAAAGCAAAGGGGGTAGGGCGCAATAAGCGCAGCGCATTGCGCCGCTCCAACTTGGGGCAGCGTCAGGCGGCTTTCGCACCGGGATGGCGCAATGCGCTACGCTTATTGCGCCCTACGGCCTGTCGCTCAGAAATCCGGCTTGTTTGCTACCGGCATCCCATAGTCGAATAAATGCTGGTTGTTCTCGGCGCAGGCTTCTTCCCGCATCTGTTGCTGTACGCGCCGAAAACGCTGGATCCCTGACCACGGTGCATAATACGTGTCCGGATCGTCCACCCTGATGTTCACTTCCAGCATGTTGCCGTCGTCAATCAACTTCCAGCGCTCGGTGACGTGCAGCTTTTCGCCGTGCGGGGTGCGGTAGTTATCGACGAAGGTCTTGTCATTCAGCCCGACGGTGTCGATCACGAGGGTATCGCCCTCATAGTGGCCAACCGACTCGCCATACCAGGACTGCGGCGGATTCTCCGAATGAGGCGTGTCGAGATAGACGCGCCGTACCTGCGCATCACCCGCAAAGATCATCGTGACCTGTTTAGGTGTTTGGAGGAAATAGATCGGCTCGAAACGACTATACGTCATGAAGGTCGGAACGCCAGCCGGCTTGCAACTTGATCGCGCCGTATAGCCGATCTTTCCGGCGAGCACTTCATCGTTGTCCTTCTTCATCTGCTCCTTCGCCCAGGGTTTCAGGTTTGGATTGGTGAGATCGGCGATCCGGTACGTGGGCTGGGCCCCGGCGCCGTTAACGACGTAGGGATGCCGCGGATCGTTGCGGACAAGAGGCGGTCCCTCGCCGGGAACTTCAATGAAATCGCCGCCGATCGGGATCCACCCAACCTGGTTCGATGAAAAGTCCGGCAGAGATGCCCGCTGTTGCGCCGCGGTTCCACTCGTCAGTGCCGCGCCGACGAGGCCGGCGAGCATGCAGTGGCCGAGAAATCTTGATCTTGAAGTCGATCTTAACATTCTCCTCCTCCTTGCGTTCACTCCTTCCAAAAAATGCAGTTTGGTCGCGTCGATACTCAGCTTAACGAGGCAGAAGCGGGGAGCGCAACGGCCGCGGCGCCGCTTTGCTGCGGTGCGCGCAGCATATCCATCAACAGGCGGACTGACGGCAAATGCTCCAGTCGCACGACTGCATCAATCACGTCCTCGATGTGCGATTGCGAAAGCTGTCCGCGCGCATAGGTGCGGAATTTGGCCTCGATCTGCGGACGCGAAAGCCGGTTTTCTGGCGCACCCAACGGCTCCTCGCAACGCGCCGAGAATGACTCGCCGCCGATGGTCTTAACGTCGACAAGGGCCGCTGCGCCGCGCAGGTGAGGTTCGGCACGCACCTCGACCCGCTCGGCGAAGCGGCGCAGCTTCGGATCGTCGTAACGTTTGGGCTCGAACTGGGCGAGCGTGAGTTCCCGATCGTGCAGGATTGCGGCCGCGACGTAGTGGGCGGACAACAGCGCCTCGAATTTCGCTTTGTATTTCGCGAAATTTCCATGCAGGTCAAAGACGGGCTGGCTCAGCGCGATGCGCAATGTCTCAACCTGCGCGGGATCGACCTTGTGCTTCTCGACGATATCGAACATCGCCGTCATCATGCCCTGGATCGATGACGCCGCGGGCCACAGGCGCAATGCAATCTGTTCAAGTTCCCAGCGCTGGCCGAGATCCGCGATGGCGGCTTGCGGACGGGAGTTGCTCACGTAGCTGTTGTAAAGCCCGCCGTCGCGCGCGGTGAGGAACTCGCGGGTGGCGACAAATTTCTCGCTTGCGAGCAGCGCCGCCATCAGACCGGACAAGGCGCCTCGACACTGATGAAATTTCACCGTCGGCGTCCCCCAGGCCGCGAAAGTGCCCGCGGCCTGGCTGCCGGCAAGGCCGAACGCCCGTGCCATGGCGTCCGCATCGAAACGCAAAAGGCGGCCGACCGCCGCGGCGGCGCCGAACGGACCGAAGATGCCCGGGCCATGCCAACCGCGGGCGCGGAACTCGGCAAAATCGACCCCGATCCCGATCCGCGTCGTCACCTCAAACCCGGCCGCAAGCGCGACCAGCAGTTCGCGGCCGGACAATGCGTCGCGTTCGGCTATCGCCAGCGCAGGCGGAACGACTTCAGGCGTCACGTGAGTCATCGTCGGCCGGTGGGCGTCGCACATG
>WNFT01002354.1_pt1 | contig 20389 bp, 21 predicted proteins | sample 5400191 | NCBI WGS metagenome assembly WNFT01 (sample SAMN13153359, study PRJNA577476) | soil metagenome | isolation source: 80 cm saprolite under Madrone tree | place: USA:California | collected 2016-06-14 | reverse complement strand
TCGAAAACGCCTTCTGCCGCCTCAAAGACTTCCGCCGCATCGCTACCCGTTACGACAGGCTGGCCAGAAACTTTCTCGCCTCCGTCTGTCTCGTCGCTGCTATCGTATGGTGGATTTTATGAGTCTGGGCCCTAGTGCACCGATGAAGGCACCCAGAAAGATCGCGGCGGACCATCGGGTCTCTCTAAGAAGCCGCTTGAATTCCGGATCGTCGGGGTGATCTTTCGCAGCCCAATTGAAGAGCACCAGCAATTCAATTTGGTTCGCGCGCTGGCCGTAGTAATAGTCGCTGCGCGCGCGTTGCCAACTCCAAAACATCTTCCGCCACAATTCCGGATAGCGCTCGCTTATGACTTTTGAGAGCGTCGTCGAGCGCCTGAAGTAAGAAGCGGCTGCGCAAAAAAATATCAGCCACGCCAGCACAGAGCCCCAAACATAATAGTTTGTGAGATAAGCCATCGTCACGGATCAGATCCATGAATTGGTCTCTAGCGTCCTAAGCCTACCAGAAACACCCGCCATCGCGGGTAACCGGAGCGTCTCGCGTTGACGCGGACGCTCAGGTGAAGTTCCGCTTCCGAGGCAATCCCGGGCACCATTGTCCGCCGCCGGCGGGTTCAACCCAAAGCAGACATGCTCCTGGTTCAGAGGAACAGATAAACAGCGACCCCGACACCTATCAGGAACACGAAGACCGCAAGGCCACGCCAACCATTCCTCGCGGGAGGCTTCTCAACGGGCGGCGCCATGTGCATTTTCGTCATGCGCGACCTAACCTCTTCATCATCTCGACATGAGCTCAAACGGTATTATCGGTCAGTGGGTATAGGGCTATTCGGATTCTTTTGAGGGCACGGTCTCAACCTCATCCCCAACCTCAGCGGTTTCGTCTTTGAGGAACGAGCCGTACACCCAACCGCGTCGAGGCTGGGTGTTGCGGCTGTTGCCCTCTATCTGAACAAGCGTCCAGTCGCCGCGTCGCTCGATCGTCGCGACTTTCAGGCCGCGCGGCAGCGTGGTGATGACCTTTGCCGTCGTCGAAGGTCCGGCGCGAAGATTCACATCGCTAACGACAGCAGCCAGGCGTTGCACGGTGACATTAGGCGGCGGCACGACTCCGCCCGTTATCGCGGTAATATTCGACCGCCAACTGTCGGGAAGAAGAGGCTCGACCGTGGGATAGGTCACGATGACCAATATGGCGAGCGACGCGACCACGACGATATCGCGGAGGGCGCCACGTTTTCTGGGCGCGTGAGGTTCTTCTACGATCGTCATCTGTTTCGGCCGGATAACGATCTTGGATCCCTGTGTCGCGCTTCCGCGCTCTTCCCGGTTCGGCAAGCGCATTGGCGCCGACTCGGTTTCACGTTCGGCGGGCCTTGCCCCGAACGCGGCGCGTTCGCCCGACCGGATGCTGCCCCCGACAGCGTCGCTGCGCGCGCGGTCGGCTTGCATCCTCACTTGCGCCAGCATCCCCTCGGCTGCTTGATAGCGCGCCGTCGCTTCGTTGAGTGCGTCTGCGGATTGTTTCCACCACTCGGCTTCAGCCGCGGCGAGGCGCGCGGCCTCACCGGCCTCCCAGGCCTTCGCTTTGGCAAGTGCTGCCTCCAACTCCTGCTGGCCGCGTTCGCGCACCTGCTCGGTGTCCAAAGCGGCCTTTGCCAGAGCTGTTTCGTGATCCGCCAGAGTTGCCCGGAGTGCGGCCAACTGGTCTTGCAGGCTGCGGATGTTCCCATCGGCCTGGTTGCGGGCCGCCTCGGCTTGCGCGCGCGCTTCCGCTAGCGCCCTCGCGGACTTTGCTTCGGCTTCGGCGAGGCGTGCGGCCTCGGCGGTCTTCCAGGCATGATCGGCCTTTGATAATGCGGCTTGGCTCCCTTGCCGCCACGTCTCACGGGCCTGCTCATGGTGCGAAGCGGCCTTTGCCAGCGCGGTCTCGCGATCCGCAACAGCTGACCGGAGCGCGGCCAATTCGTCGCGCAGGCTCCGAATTTCTCCGTCGGCCTCGTTGCGCGCCGCCTTGGCCTGAGCACGCACTTCCGCCAACGACATTGCGGCCTGTTCCCGCCATTGCGCTTCAGCTTCGGCGAGGTGTGCGGCCTCGGCGGTCTTCCAGGCATGCTCGGCGGCTTGGCTCTCATGCTGCCAACCCTCGCGGGCCTGCTCATGGTCTAAAGCGGCCTTTGCAAGCGCGGTCTCGCGATCCGCCAGAGTTAGCTCGAGTGCGGCCAATCGATCTTGCAGGCTGCGAATATTTCCATCGGCCTGGTCGCGCGCCGCCTCGGCCTGAGCACGTACTTCCGCCAACGACATTGCGGCCTGTTCCCGCCATTGCGCTTCGGCTTCGGCGAGGCGTGCGGCCTCGGCGGTCTTCCAGGCACGCTCGGTGGCTTGGTTCTCGTGCTGCCGACCCTCGCGGGCCTGCTCATGGTCTAAAGCCGCCTGCGCCGGCGCGGTCTCGCGATCCGAAAGAGCTGATCGGAGCGCGGCCAGATCATCGCGCGGGCCGCGAAGCTCTCCATTGTCTTGATCGCGCATCGCGACCGAATCGGACCAAGCCTTCGCTTCGAGCTTGAGCACGGAAGGACCTGCTTCGCCTTTGTTCACAAGAAGGCCCGCCGTCGAGCTCAAAAATCTGCTTTTGTGCAGCTCGACTTTCGAAGGCTCCGCCGATGGCGCGAGCGTGAAAGCCTGTGGATTGCCTCGGCGCAAACACAGGTCTGCGGTCAGGCTTGCAAATTTGCTCTCGTCCAGCTCGGCTTCCTGCGCGGCCAAAGCGACCGTGCGGTTCGTCTTTGCACGGACCGGCCGCTTAGCAACTCCGGCTGCGCGTTGCGCCATTGTGCAGGACTCCATTTCACCGTTCTGACAGCGGCATCAAAATTTCTGAAATGAAAGGCGGCACGGATTTCCGGCACGGCAAACCGCTGTTCGTTCAAACAACTAACCGATGTGGCGATGCTGCGGCGTTATGCAAATCAGGAGCAATTGTCTCAATTTTTACCTGTCGTCGATTCGCCGCCATTCGATCGATGATTCAAAATCGACCGCTATCTGGATAGGTCCAAATGCGTGCGCACGGTAAGCGGCCATCGGTGTAGCGGCCCATGTCGTTTTCCGACGCGCATTGTCGGGGGCGCTTTTAGCCTTGCAGTCCCTTGGGCATGGGGACATTATTTCTTGGGGGCCGGTTAGAAGGAGAGATGCGAAATAGCGCAGAGGTGGCCCGACGGCACCGTCTCCGCACCGAAGAGTTGCGCACCATTGCCGAGAGTATGCAGGACGAGAGCGCGCGAAAAACTCTTTTGCAGCTTGCCCATGATTACGAGCAATGGGCGCTTGCGGCGGAAGAGACGGACCGCGCCAACAAGCGGCTTGGCCGATTCTCTACCTCAAACTAACTGCCTCTCGCCCGGAATGACCGGAAAAGCCTCATGAACGGTCCAATCCTGCACAAGGCAGCAACGCGGTTTGCCGGATGGGGGAGGTAAATCGTATTATCGGGCGGTAGCCGGCGTTCGGCACTCGTTGAGAAGACACGTTATGCGCCGATTGATCCTGGCCTGCGCCACGGCGGCCGCGCTGCTTACCGCTTCCGCGGCGTTCGCGGCGCCGACGTGCCAGGATAAAAACGGCGACACCATCAAATGCGGCACGCCCGGCGCGATGCCCGTGGGCTGGACCCCATCGCCCCAACAGCTTTTGGAGCGTGAACTATCGAGACCAATGTCCCCGAGCGCGAACCAGCTGTTGGAGCTGATCTGTGCCGTCGGCGTGCTGTTCGCCTTGATAGCGCTCATGCCCGACTTCGACGGGTCGCGCGCCGGCGACTGGGATGAGCAGGAGGGCGATCACGACGACCGACGATAGGGCCTCGCCTTTGTGGCGCGGAGCCAAACGGGATATTCTGACGGACATAAGCACAGGAGGATTCAAGATGGCCAGCCATATGCTTGGAATGCGCTCATCGGGCTCATCGATTCTGGCCGTCACGGTCTTGGCGAGCCTGTTGCCGTTTGGCGGTCCCGCAACTGCGCAAACACCATCGGCGCTGGCGGGCAAGGTGACCTCGCAACAGGAAGGCGCGATGGAGGGCGTGCTGGTCAGCGCGAAACGTGCGGGCTCCACGATCACCATCAGCGTCATCAGCAATGCGCGAGGCGAGTTCAGTTTCCCGCGCGACCGACTGGAACCGAGGACTTGGAGCATCAGCTCTCCAGCGGCGAGTGGCTGCAAAGTTTTCCTGGGACGAAGCCCTTCAAGGAAGCGCTCTTCAATTGCACGAGCTGCCACACGCTCGAGCGCGTCGCCAAGTCCCGCTACAACGCGGAAGAGATGGGCAAGGTCGTTCAGCGCATGAGCACCTGGGCTCAGGGTAGCATGCCCACCCAACCTCAGCCGCAACTCGGCAGGAAGATCGGCGCGCCGACCTCCGGACAGGCAGCGCTGGGCAAATTCATCAGCACGATCAACTTGAGCTCCGGAGATCCGGAGCGGCCCTACCCGCTAAAGACCGATGCGCGTCCCAAGGGCAAAGCGACGCGCGTGATCATCACCGAATATGACCTGCCGCGGCCGCTGGCGATGCCGCATGACGCGCAGCTCGATGCGCGCGGAATGGTCTGGTACAGCGATTTCGGCGCGCAATATATCGGGCGGCTGGACCCCAAGACCGGCAAAGCGACGGAATATCAAATTCCCGTATCGAAGCCAGGCGCCCCCACCGGCAGCCTCAACGTCGAGTTCGACCGGGAAGGGGTGCTCTGGATCGGCAACATGATGCAGGGCTCGCTCGTCAAATTCGACCCGAAGACCGCGAAATTCCAATCCTGGGGTTCGCCGACGTTCCTCGATCGGAATGAGGCGCGGATTGCCATGGTCACGCCCGTGCAGAGGCAGGTGGACGGCAAGGTTTGGATCGGCGGCGACAACGAATATCAGGTAGACTTGGCGACCGGTAAGTGGACGACCGTCGACTATCTGAAGGGTCAGCCTGCCGGCGCCAAAGATCACGGCTCCTACGGCGTGGCTGCGGACTCGAAAAACAATTTCTACGGCATGGAGCTCAACGCCGACTACATCATCAAGGTCGATGCCAAGAGCCTGACCCCGACCTACTACCAGACGCCGACCTTGAATTCCGGCCCGCGGCGCGGTCACTTCGACAATCAGGATCGCTTATGGTTTGCGGAAAATCGCGGCCAGAATATCGCGATGTTCGATCCCAAGACCGGGAAATTCCAGGAGTGGAAAGTTCCGACGCCCTTCGCTACCCCCTATGACGCGATATTCGACGACAGCACCTATGCCTGGACGGGCGGCATGGCCAACGATCATGTGTCGCGGCTCAACGTCAAAACGGGAGAGATCATCGATTATCTGCTACCGTCCGAGACCAACATCCGCCGCGTGGACGTCGACAAGTCCGTAAACCCCTCGCAATTGTGGGTGGGCAACAATCACAAAGCTACGCTCGTCAGAGTCGAGCCGCTGGAGCCCTAACCGGAGCAAACCATGCGCGTCGCAGCTTTTCTTACCGCCGCAATCGTTGTGCTCTTGTCGGGCGTCGCGGCTGCGCAATCTTCGCCGCCTTTTTATATCAACCGCGAATATCGCTTCGCGATCATTTTTCCGACTGAACCCACGGCCAAGGACATTACCTATACGACAAGGTCCGGAGCTTCATTTCCGGCGCGGCGGTTTGCCGTCGAGCAGAACGCAAATCAGCACGTCATAACCATTGTCGACGTCGCTACGGGACCGGCTGTTGATATCCCGATCGTCGATCAGGCGGCTGACGCATTGCGTGCACGAGGCGAAGTCCGCTTCCAGGCGGCCGAAGACTACGATCCCGGACTGCCGGGCCGTCAGTTCAGTATTGTTCAAAGCGACGGGCGCCAGCTTCGGGCGTCCGTTTATATGTGGGACCATCGTCTCTACATCACCGAGGCAAACGGGGATCCGGGGGCGACCTCGCTGCTGCAATTTGAGCAGTCGGTCACGCTTCTCGACGCTCAGGGAAACGAGATCAATCTCGACGCGGATCAGTTCGGCGGTCGGGGCGGCAGAGGCGGTCGTTAGCACCCACAATGGGACGAACTGCCCGCTTAGGTTGGACCTAAGCGGGCTCGAAGAATGACCGCTTGAAATTCGGACGTCAGTTGTTTTCGTTTTCGTCCCGGGCGTTGGCGCGGATGATGGCTTTTCCGCCCGGAAGTGTCGCCTGGATGAATTGTCCGCCGCGCGTCCCATCCTTCATCGGATGAAAGGTCACCGAGACGCTATCGCCTGGTCGCACCGAGTTGGCATGCATGCCCATGGTGGTCAGCCGCGCCGGCGAGCTCAATTCGAGCGCCCATAGCGCCGGCTTGCCCGTCTTTGCGTCGTTGACCGTGACGCGAAGCCACGAATGCGGATTGGTCCATTCGAATTCCTTCACCGTGCCTTGCACGGTGATGGTCTTTTCGGCATCGAACATGGCGAAGGAATGATGGGCAAAGGCCGGCACCGTGAACACGGTGGCCGCGACGGCTATGAGACTGAGGGCTTTGAAGTTCATGGGCGTCTCCCCAAATGATTTGGCCAAGCGATAGTCTGTCGGCTAGCATAATAGTGCACTATAATAAAACGGTACAGAGACGTGGGGCGGTGGAAACATTAAGCTTGCCCAAGGTTCTAGGGCAGGCGATTTCAGGGAGATAGAGATGCGTTTGACGGCCTTGGCGATTTCGGCAGGCGTCGCACTGGCGGCGATGACCGCCCCGGCGGCGGCGGCTTGGCGCGGCTACATCAGCCATCCTCTCGGGTTTGCCTTCGCGGCGCCCGGCGAGCTGAAAGTGACGAAGGGAACCTACAGCGGCGCCGTCGCGGGCGGCCCGCATGACAGCGCCACCTACCAATTCGTCGACGACAACATCGAGTATAAGGTGGTGGTCATCGACATGCGCGACAGGGCCAACGACGCCGCGACGCTGCTGGGCGAGGCCGAGTACGCCTTCCAGGACAAGAAGAAAGTGCTGATGGACACGTTTGGCCGGGTCGACCGCCAATTCGGGCGCAAGCTCACGATCGATCTGCCCAACAATGGCGGACGGTCGACGGCAGCGTTCTATTTCGTCAATGGCCGCATTCTTTCGCTCCAGGCGACGGTCCTGCCGGCCAACGGCGATTACGGTTCGCCGGAGATGGGACGGTTCGTGGACTCGGTCACGTTCTACACGGTGCGCGCGGCCGACGATGCGATCGAGCTGCCGGCGCCGCCGAAATAATCCGATTTTCTAAAATCTCAGGGAGGACACGATGCGCAGATGGATGACAGCGGCTTTGGCGGGTGCGGCTCTTTCGATGGCGGCGATGCCTGCACAGACCGCGCAGGATGCGTGGAAGAGCTACATCAGCAAGGATCTTGGTTTCTCGTTCATGGCGCCGGGCCCGATCAAAACCGAAGTGGGCACGTTCAGGGGCGCCGACGCGGGACCGCGCCAAACCATCGTGTTCAGGTCGGTGGCGGACAACATCGAATACAAAGTCACCGTGATGACTTTAATGCAGGCCCAGGCTGAGGGCGCCAGCATTCTCGGCGAGCGGGAATACATGTTCCAGGATAAGAAGAAAGTGCTGAGCGACACCTTCGCGCGCGTCGAGACGGGCAAGGATGCAGTCTACGGCCGCAAGATTGTCGTCGATCTTCCCGACAACAAGGGCCGGACGACGGGCGCGTTCTATTTCAACAAGGGCAAGCTCATCACGCTCGAAGCGACCGTTGCGGCTAATGGCAACAAAGCGTCGACCGATCCCGCGCGCTTCATCGATTCCATCGCCTTTACGCGCGCGGTCATGGGCGCCGTCGAGTTGCAGACTCCGAAGTTCGAATAAAGGTTCTTAAATTTTGCCGCCGTGGCTTCTGATGACCGAAGCAACGGTTGCCAAATCCTCGCGAACGCCTTGGCGTTTGTTTCCCATGGCGACAACAGTTTGCACGCCGGGCGCATATTCATTGGGCAAGGATGCCCGGATCGAATCGACCGCCGCTCCATCGATGGAGGCAGCCGAACCGTCGGGCCGCGTCAGAGTCGCGATCGGATCTATGGGCGGAGCGGGCGCGTTCGTGGCCTGAGCCGGATTTGAGTCCGTGCCAAGCAGGCGCGCGATGTCGCTGACATAGTCACGCGTCTCGCTCGGCAATTTACGGGCTCCGGCGGATTGGGCCTCGAGAGTTCCGGGCCCGGCATTGTAGGCGGCGAAGAGCTTGGGAAATCCGTATTTTTCATAGAGCCAGTGAAGATAGGCCGCTCCGGCGAGCACATTGTCACGAGGATCATAGGGGTCCGCGCCCAGCCCATAGCGTTGGCGCATGTCCTGATAGGTATTGGGCATGATTTGCATGATGCCCATTGCGCCGGCATTGGACGTTATGGGCCGGCTGTCGTCGAGCAGCGTGCGGCCGCCGCTTTCCATGCGCATCACCGCTTCGATCCAAGCCTCGGAAACCTTGAAGCGATGCGATGCCTCCTTGATGAGAGGAACCCAGCGGTCCATGAGCTCTTTCGGGCTCATCGCCTGTTCCTTGTCGAACGCCGACGGCGTGGTGGAAACGAGAACGGTGGGATGGATGGCCGAACTCAACGCGACCGGCGCGTGGCCAGCTGAAATGGGATCGCCTGAAATAGGCCGCGAGAAGACGCCGCTGGAAGGTGCAAACAAAATCCCTGCCGTGAACAGAGGCAAATAGATCAGCTTGGCAATTTTACGCAACTGGAACGCAACCATTCAACATCCTGTGCTTCGCTGCATGGCGATAAAAACCATCAAGCTCATACCCTGGATCGAGGATGGAGCCTCATCACAAATTGGTGGCATCAGGCTCAGCTTCAAGGGAACGAAACCGCTCGCCAAGCCACGGTTAAGCTCGAAGCACCGACATTGCCTCGGCATATGCCGCAGCGAGGGCCGGCTTCATTCATTTGGGTGCCGCGTGATAAAGCCGGTGCGGGACTGATTTGGCGAGGGGTGCTGGAAACGCATGGCAACTTCAAGATTGGTTTTGGCACGGTTGGCTTTGGCGGCAGCCGCGATGGGGATTGCGCTGGCATCGGCTCGCGCCGCGGAGTCGTCGCAGAGTTGGGTGGATGCGCTTGCGCTCGAGCCGCCGCGCTGGGAATTCGACAATTATGAAGTCCGGCTCGGCGGAACGGCCGCCGGCGCGCTGTTCTCCACCTATGAGAGCAGCGGCCCAGCCCACCCCGGCGGTTATGACACCACAGGCGCAAGCGCGGTCGCCAACGCCAATATCCGTATACAGAGGACATTGGACACCGGCATCGTGCTCGGCGCCCGCAGCGATTTCTTGCTCTATCACGACGATCTATCGGGCGACAATTACGACAACGACACCGTCGAACGTCTTTACCTGTTCGCGCAAACCGGATTCGGGCGCGTCGAGATCGGCCAGCAGGACGGCGCCGCTTTCACGCTGGGTCTGGTCGGCCCCATCGTCGATGAGCAGGTGACGCTGGAGAACCGCAACATTTCGCTGTTTCGCGACCCAACGACAGGAGGCGATTTCGCCGGATTTTTCCAGCAAGTGACAAACGTGCAAACCAGTTCCAACTACCCCAAGATCAATTATGTCAGCCCGCGTCTGTTGGGGATCCAAGTGGGCGCGTCGTTCACACCCGATACGGTGCGCAGTCCGCTGCCGTGGACCGGCAATCCCAGCGACGATCCCGATCAGCAACATTCTATTTGGGAAGTGGCGGCAAGCTACACCGGTTATTTCTCCAATATCGCCGTCGGCCTGTCGGCCGGTTATGCGCATGGCAGGTTGAAAAATCGCACACCCGGATTCGAGAACCTTTACGATTGGGCGCTCGGCGCGCAGTTCGCCTACACAATCTCCGACATCAAGCTTTCCGTTGGCGGCGCTTACCGCGGCACCAATTCCTACCTCTTAGACGTCGAACAGGTGCGCAACGATGCCAGCACGCGCCTAGTTCACCTATCCGCGATGGCGGAAAAAGGTTCGTGGTTGCTCGGCTTGGAATTCTCCAATGCCGACGTCAACGGTCCGGTGGATTATGAGATCACCGGATACCAAGCGGCCGTCGGCTACAGGCTCAACACCAACATGCAAATCACCGCCGGCTGGCAATGGTATAATTACCAACGGAATATCGGCACGTTCTATAATGGCTCGCCGTCGATCGACCGGAACGCGGGATTTTTGACGCTTGGCTATGAGCTTTAATCCCCAACAAGGCCTTCGATCGCAGCAACGCCCGCGAGAGGCGCGTCCTTGAATCGGCCGACGGTCGCGGCATTGACGCCGCCGAGCACATAGACCGGAACCGTGGCGAGGGCGGCCATCAGGCGAAAACGAGGAACGCCAAGCGGGGGGCGCTCCTTGTGGCTCAAGGTAGAAAAGGCGGGTGCGAGCAGCGCCGCATCGGCGCGAAAGAGACCGGCGATGGCAAGTCCGCGCGCCGAATGTGCGGCTACGGTGATCAGCCAGGACGGGTGCAGCGCGCGCCAATGGGCGGCTTCGCGGGCGCGGATTTCCGGCAGATGGAGCCCGTGTGCGCCAACTTGGGCGGCCAGCGCTGCATCTCCGGCAATCAGGAGAATGAGGCGGCGCCGGCGGCCAATTTTCGCCAAGCCGTGCGCCAGCGAAGCGCGAATGTCCGCGTTGGTATGGCGCAAAATGATCGCGGCACCGGCGGGCAATTGAAGCGCCGCCTTCGAGGGATCGGGCAGGCGCTTTTCGTCGGTCATCAGAATCAGCGCCGGCAGCCTACTGTGGGGAAGCTTCGCATTGAGGGCGCGGGCTGCCCTTGCTAGTTGTTCGCGATGCAGTCCCAATGTCATGGCCCGTGACGTCCGAAGCAAAGATCATATCCGCAAATCCGGCCGAGAACCTCAAGACGGTTCTCGCGCGCATCGCTGCGGCGAGGAAGGCCGCGCTCGCGCCCGCGCCGGAAACAAACCTCGTCGCCATCGCCAAGGGCCACGCTCGCGAGCGCATTCTCTCCGTGCTTGAAGCCGGTCACCGCATATTCGGCGAGAACCGGGTGCAGGAGGCCAAAGCGAAGTGGCCGTCCTTGCAGGCCGAATTTTCGGGGATCGAATTGCATCTGGTCGGGCCACTGCAAACTAACAAGGTGCGCGAGGCGCTCGAGCTTTTCGATGCGATCCATTCGCTCGACCGCTTGAAGCTGGCCGAAGCATTGAAGGCCGAACTGGCCAAGCGCGGCAGCGGCAAAACGCTGCGCCTGTTCGTGGAGGTGAACACCGGGGAGGAAGCGCAAAAGGCGGGCGTGGCGCCCAAAGAGACCGCTGGCTTCGTCAGACTGTGCCGCGACGAGCTCGGCCTTCCCGTAATCGGCTTGATGTGCATTCCGCCGCTCGACGAGGAGCCCGCGCTGCATTTCGCACTGCTGAAGAAGCTCGCGCAGGCATGCGGCCTATCCTATTTGAGCATGGGCATGAGCGCGGATTTCGAAACCGCGATCCGATTCGCCGCGACCCATGTCCGCGTCGGCACCGCCATTTTCGGCGAGCGGACGGGTTAACGCTGCACGATCAACCGGTCATCGGTCTTCAGTTGCGCGAGCGCGTCCAAAAGATCGCGGAGCGTGAGCGCAACGCAGCCCGCAGTCGGAGAAAAATCGGCCCGCGAGACGTGAACGAAGATGGCGCTGCCGCGCGCAGGGATGACCGGCGCGTCGTTGTAGCCGACGACGAGAACGACATCGTAGAGACCGTCATCGCGCCACATGGATTCAGTGCTCGAGCGATGCGGAAGCCCGACCAGCTGATTGTAGTCAGCATCGTCAGGGGTTTCGCACCAGCCGTCATGTTCGTGAAGCGCCGAAACGGGAAGCGCGCAGTTTGGCGCGGCCAAGCGGTCGGCGCGATACAGGACTCGGCGCAAGGGCCACGTGCCCATCGGCGTCACGCCATCGCCTTCGCAAAGTTTTTCACCAATACCGCCGCGCCCTACAGCGCAGCGGCGCGCACCCACGCCCCAATCTGCGAAATAAAATTGACCTTGGCGCCCGACGACGATGTTCATTCTGAAGAATTTAGGACAGGCGTTGCTTGATGTCCGCCTCAAAGTGCCGGTGGCAGAGACACGAGATGCTTCTTGTTTTCGATTGCGTTTTGGTAGGCCAATGCCGCGCGCGCCGCTATGGCAGGATCGACGCCTTGCTTTTTCAACGCTTTCATCAGTGCCGGAAGGCCGGGAACTGCCTCGCCGGGCAATGACGGCTTCACCGGCACAGCAGAAACGACCGGATGCACCGGCGCCCGGGCGCCGGCCTTGGCCAATTCGGTCCGCTTATCGCCAAGACCGATCCAGCCGGCCACCGTCTCGCCGAAATCCTTGCCGGTTTTCTCCGTGAAGATGACGTCCGCGAGAGAAGCGAGCGCGCCGACGAGGCCCCCGAAAAGTGCGCCCCCGGCGACTTCGGCCGCACCCGACATCGTGTCGCCGGTGAGCCGGCGATAAATCGTGCTGACGATCGGAATGTGCTGCAGCGGGTTGACGACGTCGAGAAAATCGGCAAAGCCGAAGCCGCGATGTTCGGGCTTCGCCGTTTTCGCCGGCGCGGGAATCGCGGCCGAGGGGGGCAAAAAGGTGACCGAGCTTGTGCTCGCGGCCATGGGAGGCTTTCGCAACGTCGCACCGTGCAGAAGCAATATTCCGGCCAGTTCGAAAGGGCTGATTTTCCAGAGTTTTTTGTCAGGCTGTCGAGCATCCGGCAGTTATTGCCGGCCTAAAGCAGGTGCCCGCCCTTTGTCGCCTTGACGCGCAGATAATCGCGATTGTGGACATTGTCGGGGAAGCTGTGCGGAACGCGTTCGACGACCTCGATGCCGGCCTGTTCGAGCGCGGATACTTTATCGGGGTTGTTGGTCATGAGCTTGACTTTGCTGTAGCCCAAAAGCGTCAGCATGCGCGCCGCGACATCGTAGAGCCGTTCATCCTCGGCGAAACCAAGACGACGATTCGCCTCCATGGTGTCGAAGCCCTCGTCTTGCAGGCGATAGGCGCGCAGCTTGTTCATCAGGCCGATGCCGCGGCCTTCCTGCGCGAGATAAAGCAGCACGCCGCCGCCCGCCGCGGCAATGGCCTTGACCGCGCCGCGCAATTGATCGCCGCAATCGCATTTCAGCGAGCCCAAGAAATCTCCGGTAAAGCATTCGGAATGAATCCGCGCGAGCACCGGCCCGGGAGGAGCAAGGGCGGGAGTGTGTTTGTCGCCGATGATGACGGCATAATGTTCCTGGCCGCCATTGCTCGGGCGAAACGCGGCGAGCTCGGCATCCTCGGCACCATCCAGCGGAACGCGCGCCCGCGTCAGAAGCTGCAAAGTCAAAGCCAGACTGCCTTCGAAATGGCGAATATCATCTACCGAAACCTCGGCGAGCGACGCCTTCGTCAGCAAGCGCTCGCGCGTCTTGTCCGCTGCTTTGAACAGCGCCGTCGCCGGTAACAAACCCGCGAGCTTAGCCAGAATGACGCTCGCCGCGGCGGCATCGGGCGGTGCCGAACGGGACGCTTCGAATGGCCCCTTCAGGGGAAAATCGAGATCGGTCGCGGGATCCGCAATGGCACGCAGTTCCGCGGCTGACACGTTCGCGGCGAGCGGAACGGCGACAACCTCGGGCGTATAAAGACGGATCTTCAATGTTGCCGCGCGGGCGTGGGTAAGGATAGAAGACGGCGTGCCGCAGAGCTTGACGAGCGCGGCGAGCGTTGTGTCGGAAACGGTTTCCGCCGCAACCGCGATTGCGCTCTCGCCTCGTTTGGCTGAGCGAATGAAGACCGGCGCGCCGCGCCGTAATTCCCCGGCCGCCCGTTCGACAAGATGCTCGGGCGGCAAGAGAGGTGCGGTGCGCGGCTTGTTTTGCGCTCGCCTGGGTGCGCGCTTGCCGGTTTTTTTGGCGGTCATGGCTTGGACATACACCGGGCTCAAGAAACGGGATAGAGTTTCGCGCATTATCCATGGGTAGGGGCTTAGGAGCAGAGTATGCGAAGTGCAAAGCGCGTTCTTCTCGTGGACGACGACGAGATGCTGCGCGTCTCCTTGGCCGAGCAATTGGCCGCCGGCGGGATCTATGAAACTGTCGAAGCCCCAACCTATGCCGAAGGCCTCAAGAAGGGCCTGGAGGGACTTTACGAATTCATGGTGCTCGACGTGTCCCTGCCCGACGGCGACGGACGCGTGTTGTGCCGCGCGTTTCGCGACGCGGGCGTGACCTGCCCGATCGTGATTCTGACCGCTTCGGATTCGGATGCCGATACGATCGCGGGCCTCAAAGCCGGCGCGAACGACTACATCACCAAGCCGTTTCGCGTCGCCGTGCTGATGGCGCGCGTGGACGCGCATTTGCGCAGCCACGGCTCAAGCGAGGAAGCCATCTACAGGATCGGCCCCTACACGTTCCGGCCGAGCGCGAAAATCCTCCTCGAAGGCAGCAAGCGCGTCCGGCTGACGGAGAAGGAAACCAATATTCTCAAATATCTCCAACGCGCCGGCGGAACGGTGAGCCGCGAAGTGCTGCTGCACGAAGTGTGGGGCTACAACCCGGCGGTGTCGACGCACACGCTGGAAACACACATCTACCGGCTGCGGCAAAAAATCGAGCGGGATCCTTCTCACGCTCAGCTACTGCTGACGGAAAGCGGAGGATACAGGCTCAACCCCTGAAGGGGTTGAGCGGAAATCGGAAACCAGAAATCAGAAATTGGAATAAAAAATTCTGACTTCTGATTTCTGACTTCCGACTTCGGGCGCGACAGCGCCCTATTCGTGCCGAAGCGCCTCGATGGGATCGAGACGCGCGGCGCGGCGCGCCGGGAAAAAGCCGAAAGCGATTCCGATCCCCGCCGATACGGCGAAGGCGAGTGCCACGACTCCCGCCGACGGCGCGAACGGAAGATTGAAGTAACGGGAAAATCCGGCCGATGTTCCCAAGCCGACCGCGATCCCCATCGCCCCGCCGAAGGCCGACATCATCACCGCTTCGACGAGGAACTGCGTGAGCACGTCCTTCTCGCGGGCGCCGATCGCGAGCCGGATGCCGATTTCGCGGGTGCGCTCGGTGACCGAGACCAGCATGATATTCATGATGCCGATGCCGCCGACGACGAGGCTGATGCCGGCGATCGCGGCAAGGAAGACGGTGAGTATTCCGGTCGTCTGCTGCATCACTTGCGTGATCTGAGCCATGTCATTGGCCTGAAAATCGGACGGCGCGGCGGGGGTGAGATGACGGCGCTCGCGCATCAGCTGGGTGACGTCTCCGATGATCTTGGGCACATCCTCGGCTTGCGCGCCAGCGATCCACACCATGCCCACATTGGTGTTCCCGGTTAAGCGCCGGTGCATCGCGCGAATCGGCATGACGACGATGTCGTCCTGGTCTTGACCGAAGGTTGATTGCCCCTTGGGTTCGAGAATGCCGACCACTTCGCACGGCGCCGCGCCGACGCGGATTTCGGTGCCGAGCGGATTCTGGCTGCCGAACAGCGCGGCCCGCAAAGTCTGGCCCAGGATGCAGACGGTTCGCCCGGCACGGATTTCCGCTTCGGCGAACAGCCGGCCCTGGGCGGCGTCCCAATCGCGCGCCGTGAAATAGGCATTGTCGGTGCCCATGACTTGCGTCGAGTGGTTCTGATTGCCCGACACCGCGATATCAGTGCGGACCGCCACGGGCGCCACTGCGCGCACATTGGCGACCTCCCGCGTGATCGCTTCGGCATCTTCGATCGAAAAGGGCGGCGCGCCGCTCGCGGCTCCGCCGCCGCCGAAACCGCGCCGCGCGCCGGGCTGCAGAATGACGAGATTGCGCCCGAGCGAAGCGATGCTGGAGGTGACGCTTTCCGAAGCGCCGTTGCCGAGCGTCACCAGCGCGATGACCGCGCCGACGCCGATGACGATGCCGAGCGTGGTCAGGGTGGCGCGCAACATGTTGCGGCGAAGTTCGCGCAGCGCGAGCAGGATTGCGTTGGCGATCATGGCGCCGCCTTGGTGTCGCGCCCGATGCGGTCATCGCGCTCGATATGGCCGTCGCGAAAGCGGATATGCCGGCCGGCATAGCGGGCGATCTCCTCTTCGTGGGTCACGACCACGACGGTGATGCCGTGCTCTTTGTTCAGCGAGCTCAACAACGTCATAATCTCATGGCCGCGTTCGGTGTCGAGATTGCCGGTCGGCTCGTCGGCGAAGATCACGTCGGGACTGGTCACCAGAGCGCGCGCGATGGCGACGCGCTGCTGCTGACCGCCGGAAAGCTCCGACGCCGTATGGTTTTCGCGGTCGGACAATCCAACCAGAGAAAGCGCGCGTTTGGCCAGCACGCGCCGGGCCGCTCTGCCCATGCCGCGATAAATCAGCGGCAGCTCGAGGTTCTCCAATGCGGTGGTGCGTTTCAGAAGATTGAAGCCCTGAAAGACAAAGCCGATATAGTTTCGGCGGATCAGCGCGCGCTCATCGCGCGTTAACGTGCTGACATCGACGCTGCGGAAGAAATAATGTCCGGTCGTCGGCGTATCGAGACAGCCGAGGATATTCATGGCCGTTGATTTGCCGGAGCCCGAGGGCCCCAGCACCGCGACGAACTCGCCGCTATCGATGGTGAGATTGATGCGATCGAGCGCCACGACCGCCGCTTCGCCTGCGCCATAGACCTTGCGAACATCCATCAGCCTGATGAGATCGCGCGCGATCGATAAATCCGTGACTTTGGGAGACAGGCCCAGGACGGGCGCGACATTCGCGGCTGCGCGAGGGTCCGGGCGGGAAGGGTTGACGAGGCTCATCCTCAATTCGCGCGCGCGGAAACGTCCGTGATGACTTTCTCGCCGGGTCTCAGTTCGCCGGAGAGCACCTGGGTCAGCTTGCCGTCGCTCCGGCCGATTTTCAGATCGCGCGGCACGGGCTTCGCTTCCTCAAGCACCCAGACGCGACCGACCAATTCGCCATTCGTCGCGCGCGCCAAAGGCGGCGCCGTCGCATCGCGAGCGGGTGGCGTAAAGCGGAGCGCACCGTTGGGCACCAACAGCGCATCGCCGGATTGCGCGACCAGGATATCGACCGTCGCGGTGAGCCCTGGACGAAGCAAGTGCGCGGCGTTGTCGACGGTGAGCACGCCCTGATAGGTCACGACGCCGTTCGTCGTTTTGGGCGCGTTGTGGAGCGAGGTGAGCTTGGCGTCGAAGCGGCGCTGCGGAAACGCATCCACGGTAAATGTCGCGGACTGGCCCTCGTGCACCTGGCCGATATCGGCCTCGTCGATGTCGACTTTGAGCTCCATCATCGCAAGATCGCTGGCGAGCGTAAACAAGACCGGAGTCTGAAACGAAGCCGCAACGGTCTGGCCCGGCTCGACTCGGCGGTCGAGCACGACGCCGTCGATCGGAGAACGTACGGCTGCCTTGTCGAGCGAGGTCTGATGAAGCTGGACTTGTGCGGCGGCATTTTCGACGTCGGCTTTCGCTTTGGCAACGGACGCCACCGCGCGCGCATAGTCGGCTTCGGCGGTCTGGCGATCCTGAGCCGAAACGATACCGCGTCCGAACAGCGCCAGCGCGCGATCGCGGCGCTCCTTGGTTTCGCTGACGGTCGCTTCGCTGGTGGTGACGCTGGCCTGCGCCGCGCCCAACGCGGCTTGCGCCTGAGCGAGCTGAGCTCTGATCTGGTCGGTGTTGATGAGGGCGAGCACTTGGCCCTTGGCGACACGGTCGTTGTAGTCGACATTGACTCGATCCACGCGCCCTGAAATCTCCGCTCCGACATCGACCTGGTTTTCCGGCTGCAATGTGCCCGTCGCACTGACGGTGACGACGAGCGGAGCGCGCGCTGCTTCAGCCGTGACATAGGCGGGTTTTGTCGCGCCGGCCGAAAAATAATAATAACCGGCGCCGGATGCGGCGATCAGCACGACCGCGGCTGCCAACAGGGTTCGGCCCCGCGTCCAGACGCGACGCTTGGGCAAATCGAGCCCCAAGCGGCGGGAAAGGTCGGAATCGGGAGTAGGCAGGTGCTCGTTCATCTCCGTGCCGTCAAAACGCCTTGATTTTGTCCCTTCTATTTAACGGCCCGGAAGGGCAAAGTCCCGTGAACACTCCAAAATCCTGGTTTCCAGGGCCTTTATTTAAAGCCTGTTAACCCTTCGGGTTTACAGGCTGCGTCGAGGGGTATTATGGCCCGTGAGCATGAAACCGTCGGCCAACGGCCGTCTGGGGTAAATCGTGGCGGATTCGAGCCGCCGCAGAGCTATTTCCAGCCGGACGACAAGCCGCCCAAGCGCCGCTCCCTGCTGCGCTACACCCTCATGGTCGGGCTCATCTGGGGCCTTTTTGCCGGCGGCCTCGTCTTTTCGCATTGGCTGGCCGAGTTCCCCGACGCCCGCCACCTCCTGGTCTACGATCCCAGCAGCGACATCACGCTGATCGACGCCAAGGGGCGCACGATCGCGCGGCGCGGCCATAATCAAGGCGAAGTGGTTGCCGTAGGCAAGCTGCCCGATTATGTCGGCAACGCCTTCATCGCCGTCGAGGACCGGCGCTTCCGCTATCATTTTGGGATCGATCCTTGGGCGTTGGGTCGCGCGGTCGTCGCCGACGTCACGGAACGTGGCTTGGTGCAGGGCGGTTCCACGCTCACGCAGCAGCTGGCTAAGAATCTGTTCTTGAAGCCCGACCGCACCTTCAAGCGCAAGATCGACGAAGCGATTCTCGCGCTCTATCTCGAGCGGCGCTACACCAAGGATCAGATTCTCACGCTCTATTTGAACCGCGTCTATTTCGGCGCCGGCGTTTATGGCATTCAAGCCGCCGCCGAGCACTTCTTCGGCAAGCAAGCGAAAGATCTGACGCTAACCGAGGCAGCCATGCTGGCCGGCAGCGTCAAGGCGCCCTCGCGGTACAATCCGGAGGCCTCGGCGGAAGCGGCGATGATGCGGGCGGCCGTGGTGCTGGGCGCGATGGAGGAACAAGGATTTATCGGCGCGAGCCAGCGTCAAGCCGCCGTGGCATCGAGACCCAAAGTCGCCAGCCGTACGGCGACGCCCGGTGCCGGCTATTTTGTCGATTACGCGGTTTCCATGGTTCCGGCGTTTGCGGGACATGCGGACGAGCGGCTTATCGTAGATACCACGCTCGACCTCGACCTCCAGACGGCAGCCGAGCGTGCCCTCGACTCCGGCCTCGCCAAGGACGGAAAGGCGCTGGCCGCGACGCAGGGCGCGCTTGTCTCCATGACGACGGATGGCGCGGTGCGGGCACTCGTCGGCGGGCGCTCTTACGACGACAGCACGTTCAACCGCGCTATCGACGCCAAGCGCCAGCCGGGTTCGGCGTTCAAGCCTTTCGTGTATCTCGCGGCTCTCGAGCACGGCCACAAGCCTAGCGATGAAGTCGTCGACGGGCCCGTCACGATCGACAAGTGGCAACCGGAAAACTACGAGGGCGAGTACGAAGGCACGATCACGCTCGCGCACGCGCTCGCGCATTCCTCCAACTCGGCCTCGGTGCAATTAACCAGGGAAGTGGGTCCTGACGTGGTGGCGCGCGTCGCCCATCGGCTCGGCGTCGCCGGAGAATTGCACGTCGTGCCCTCGCTCGCGCTCGGGACCTCCGAAGTAACCCCGATCGAACTCACCGCGGGCTATGCCGCTTTCGCCAGCGGCGGCATCGGGGTCATTCCCTACGCGATTGTCCGTGTACGGACCGCATCGGGCAAGGTGTTGTACGAGCGTCAGGGATCGGGCCTCGGCCGCGTGATCAACCCGGAACAGGAAGCCGACATGACGGCGATGATGGTCGGCACGATCACGGAAGGCACGGGCCGGCAAGCCGCGCTCGACGGCCGTCCGGTGGCGGGCAAGACCGGCACCTCACAGGATTATCGCGACGCGTGGTTTGTCGGCTTCACCGCCGACTACGTCACCGGCGTGTGGATCGGCAATGATACGGGCGCGCCGATGAAGAAGGCGACGGGCGGCGGCTTGCCCGCGCGAATCTTCAAAGCGTACATGACGAAGGCCGAAGCGGGTCTTCCCTTTACTCCGCTGGCTGGAACGAATCTTCCCGAGGCCGAAGACGAACCCTTGAGCGAAGAGCCGCTCGCTCAAGCCGACGAGGTCGAAGCCAAGAAAAGCGACGCGGATCTGATCGCCCAGTTCGAAAATCTGCTGGATAAGCTCTTCTAGAGCATGATCCGATTTAACAGAATCGGATCATGCTCTAGCAGGTTGCGGAAAAACTACCACTTTTTGGCTTTGAAGGTTGCTTCGTCGCCACGGTGGAAGGAGATTTCGCCGCTGAGCGAGCCGTCGTCTTCGAGTAGAGCAAGGCCGTCGCCGGAGGCTTCGTCGATTT
>WNFT01001400.1_pt1 | contig 20390 bp, 21 predicted proteins | sample 5400191 | NCBI WGS metagenome assembly WNFT01 (sample SAMN13153359, study PRJNA577476) | soil metagenome | isolation source: 80 cm saprolite under Madrone tree | place: USA:California | collected 2016-06-14 | reverse complement strand
GGCGGTCAGCGCGTCGGCGACGAACTGAAATTGGACCGCGCGCAGGACGCCGTCTCGTTCACGGCAAAGCTGCGGTCGATTGTGCCCGTGGATCATCTCGAACTCGTTTGCAACGGACGCGTGGTGGAATCGTTTTTGTTGGATGGACCGAAAGATTCCGCCGATATGAAAGGCACAATCCCGGTCAAAGAGAGCGGATGGTGCGTGCTGCGTGCATCGAGCGACAAGGCCGAGTATCCGGTTCTCGATCACTATGCGTATGCCACCACGAGCCCCATTTACGTGACGGTTAGCGGAAAAGCACCGCACTCCCCCGAAGACGCAAAATATTTTTCGGCGTGGATCGATCGGGTGATAGACGTCACTTCACACTACCCAGACTGGAATTCTCCTGAAGAAAAAGAATGCGTCCTGCAAAAGCTCCGCGATGCGAAGCAAATCTTCGAAGCTATGCGCTAGGTAGCGGCATGGGGCAGCAGGAACAAGATAGCGGCAACCGGATGAGGGCCGCAAGACAAGAAACTGGTGGGCCCGCTAGCCTAGCCAGCCTCACAAATCGACTTACATCCCTGGAGGCTAAATGTCTATATTTTAAAGACTTACTTAAGTTCGTTTTGCAGTTTTGCTCTTAATGGGGACCGATGGCTGAAGCCGATCCGCCGGGCTTTCTTGCCTCTCTGAGAGGCGCAACTATCAGCTAACTTATACTTAGTAGTTATATTAATTTAAGAGTATTCTAGCGACTCATTCATATCCGCTCATCCTCAGGACAGCGAATGGCGCACCTCGAGTTTGGGCAAGACCGGTTGGCCCAACCGCATCCGCTGTGCACCCAGGTGCACGAATCGCTTCTGCGCTGACTTGTGTTCGCCTTTCATTCGCCATTTCATTCCGAAGCATGCCCAAGTCAAGAAGGATCTGAACTCTCTCTGGGAGGCCACCGCGTGACACAATATTCTCTGCGTGTGTTCGGGGCTTGGCCTCGGCTGATCCTCTGGTGCAACGCCAGAGAGGCTCCCCATCAAAGATGGCTCGCTTGCCGATGCGTGGCATCCGTTGATACTTTATAATCCGATTCCTCTTTTCGTCCCTTCCTCTTTGCCCACCTGGCCATTGCTGCCTTTCGGACGATTTCTCTTCGTTGCTCGGGAGTGAGCTTATCAATTTCTCTTGGGGACGTAACGTATATTGACCATCACTGGTAGCGGGCGAACAGTTTGTCCATCTTAAGGATCTTTGCCATTGCGGTTCCAAGATTAAGTCTCCGAAGCAAGAGGACTTGCCTTAGTTCGTTTTGCAATTCTGCCTCGCTCCTAAATTTAGCGATTGGACACGGTCGTCAGGTCATCAGACGAAGCACAGGCGAGGCAGCGTCTCCGGCGGATAGCCAACCCGGACATCCGTGAATCCATCCTATACTGGGGGTGTCATCCGTGCATTCATACATCCGCACGATTCAAGCAATACGGTTTGCGATTTCCCTCGCTGTTGTCTCTTCATTTTCCGGCTGTGGCGGTTACGGAGGTTCCACGAATTTGAACCAAGTGCCTGTGTCGATTACCGCGCAGCCGGCCAACCAGATCGTGACGGTCGGGCAAACAGCAACTTTTTCGGTGACTGCGACCGGAACGCCGCCGCTCACCTACCAGTGGCAGAAAAACGGCGCGAATATCAGCGGCGGGAGCGGGGCCAGTTATACAACGCCGGCAACGGTGGCGACGGACAACGGAGCAAAGTTTGACGTTGTGGTGAGCAATTACGCCGGCGGTGTGACCAGCACGATGGCCACCCTCACCGTGAATCCCGCGGGCGCTCCCTCCGCCATTGATGTTGTTACCTACCACTATGACAACCTGCGCACCGGTCAGAACGTGAACGAGGCAACGTTGACGCTGGGCAATGTGAATCAAATCAAATTCGGAAAGCTTGGCGAGTTTGTAGTCGACGGAAAAGTCGACGCCCAGCCGCTGTATCTGTCCAATGTACCGATGCCTAATGTAGGCACGAAGAACGTCCTTTATGTCGTCACGGAAAATGGAAGCGTCTTCTCGTTCGACGCCGACAGCGCGAGCGGCAACACCAGCTCTTTTCTATGGATGACCTCCACTCAGCTCCCAGGTGAATCGCCCAGCGACGACCGCGGCTGCAGCCAGGTGACCCCGCAGATCGGCATTACCTCAACGCCGGTGGTCGACCGCAACCGTGGCGCAATCTACGTTGTCTCGGTTTCCGAGAATGCCAGTGGAAGCTACTTCCATCGTATTCACGCGCTCGACCTGACCACCGGCAAGGAACTATTTGGCGGCCCCACGACGATCACTGCGACCTTTGGAAACGAGGTCTTTGATCCCTCGCTATATAACGAGCGCCCGGGGCTGCTGGAAGTCAACGGAACGATCTACACCACGTGGGGCTCACATTGCGACGTGGGTGCCTACACCTCCTGGGTGATGGCTTACAGTGCGGACACACTCAAGCAAACCAGCGTATTGAATTTGGTTCCGAATGGGAGCGAAGGTGGTATCTGGATGTCCGGAACGGCGCCAGCCGCCGATGCGGCTGGAAATATTTACTCCATCATTGGCAACGGCACCTTTGACACCACGCTGAACGCAAACGGCTTCCCGGCGAGCGGTGATTGCGGGAATTGTTACGCAAAAATTTCTTCGAACACACCGCTTGCCCTCGTTGATTACTTTACGCCACTCAACAGCGTCAACGAGTCAAGCGCGGACGAAGATTTTGGCTCAGGTGGGCCCTTGCTCTTGCCGGACATCATGGATAGCACCGGCGCAGTTAGGCATCTCGCTGTGGGCTCCGGCAAGGATGCCATCATTTACGTTCTCGATCGGGATAACATGGGCAAGTTCAGCCCGACCCAAAACGGAATCTATCAGCAGATTGACGGGCAACTGGCCGGCGGGGAATTCGCCAAGCCTTCCTATTTCAACGGAACCATCTACTACGGGGCGGTTGGTGACACGATCAAGGCATTTCCTATCGCCGCGGGCAAATTGGCCACCACGCCGTCTTCTCAGTCGGCGACCCAGTTCCCATATCCTGGAGCGACGCCAAGTATCTCAGCCAGTAGCGCAAGCGCAAATGGAATTGTATGGGCTGTAGAAAACGGCACGATCGCGGTCCTCCACGCCTATGATGCCACGAACCTGGCCACGGAGCTCTACAACTCCAACCAAGCGATCAATGGACGCGACCAATTCGCTGGCAACAAATTCATCACTCCAATGGTTGCCAATGGAAAGGTCTTTGTTGGCACTCCAAATAGCGTGGCAGTCTTCGGCCTGTTGCCTTAAACAGCTAGAAGTCCGCAACCAAGAAGGGTGGACAAGCAGCGATGCCCATCTCCAAAATGATGCCTAGCTCTGAAAACGATTCCGTGGCCGTGCACCTATTCGCTTGTTGGCAAATCCCTCAACCGCTTTGAATTAGATGGCTCCGTTGTAGCGGATGCAGATTCCTGAATTTGTACAGAATCGGATTCCTTGTTCGGGGAATTGCTCATCCCCGACTGCAATTCTTCAACCTCAACTGCATTTTCTTTCGACGTTTCTCTTCAACCTCTGAAAACAAAATTGCTCGACCGTGTTTTCAGCCTGACGTCACATCGACGCAGTCCATTCTGATTACTCCATCGCAGAGCGTTTATCGGCCACCCCGTTAGTTCGGCTGTTATGCCCCTCAGCGAGCAGATCCTTGGATTCGCTGAGAATCATTGCCCTACGCTCGATCATTCCCGGCGTGGTAGTCAGAACACAAAACGATATTAAGTCGGTACCGGGTCTCCGCGTCCCGCCAGGGAGCAGAAGCAGTCCGTAAAGCCGCCTAACTCGAATGGGTCGAGCAATGGGCAAGGGAATGTGCTCTTCCGTATGAAAGGTGGTTTGATCATGTGTCGTGTCGGACGCGTAGCTGTCTCTTTTACCTCCGCTGGGGAGCAGAAGGCAACGAAAGAAATACACCTGGCACCCTTTATAGCTGTGGGCGTCAACCCTTTTGAGAGCTGTCGAAAGGAAAAGCCATGAGAAGAAAAGTTGTAACTTTTCGTGCAAACGCAAATGTCGCGCGACTATTGTGGGGCGAACCGCCGAGAATTGCACTCCGCGCGCTTAGGGATCTGACCGTTAAATATTCACTTTCAGTCGCCGCAGGAGACCTCCAATTCTTGGAGGGTAGATGGTACGTGACACACTCCGGGCTCCTTCAACTGGCTTCCCGGAGAGGCTGTCGCGGAATCAAGACAATCCTACAAGAACGCCTTTCCGATGTTGCAACCAGTCGCTGGGTGTTCAAGGCAACTGTCTTCAAGAGCCCCTCCTCGAAAGGATTCGTCGGCTACGGAGATGCCGATCCCACAAATACATCCCCGCTTGTCCGCGGGGCCGAGATGCGCGTGGCTGAGACCAGGGCCGTCAATCGCGCCTTGCGCAAGGCCTACGGAATCGGGCTGTGTTCTGTCGAGGAGTTGGGCTGGGTTACCGGTTCTCCCAGCCCCGCGAGGGAAAAAGACCAGTCCGTAAAGCCTCCTCACCAGAATGGTTCGAGCAACGGTCAGCCCAAGCTGCGGGACCGGCTGTGTGTCTTAATCCGCCAATACAACCTTGACCCCAACCAGGTGAAGGCCTATGCGGCAGATTTCTGCGGCACACCCGCACTGAAGGATGCAAGTCGCGATTTAGTTGAGTCCTTTATCACCCATCTAGCGATATGCGCAAAGGAGAACAGGGATGGCCTAGTCTGCAAACTCAATTCCTATACACAACCTGTGGAGGCGAAGCTATGAGACGACAGATTCAGGGCCTGAATTCGAGTCAGGGTGGAGTCGAAAATAGGCTTGAAGGGTTATTGCTTGTTCGCGTGGATAGGGCTTCCTACCGGTGGCATCTGCAGAAGCCATTCGTAGAAATCCGATTTGTCGTTTTGGAACCCAAAGCTTTTGAATCCCGCTCATTCACCGGGCGACTGTACTGCACCGAAAGAGCTCTCTGGAAACTCAATTGGTTTCTTCGGGATTTCGGCTACGACGCACAGCTCCTCAAGGATGACCAGGTCGATGAAAGAGCACTCTGCAATCTTCGTGGGGTCGTCCGGACCTCCTGTACAACTCTGAACGGGCGCTCTTACCAAAACCTTGACGCCTTCGCCCCCCAGGCAGACTGGGAGGCACTCGAATGCACCTCGCTGGCCGACAGCGATGGGCAGGGAGGCAGCAATGGTCTATAGCTACACGCAGATCAGTCAATACCTGCGCTGCCCTCGCAGCTATCGCTACCGCTACCTGGATGGCTGGCGGGAGAAAGAGACCCGAGCAGCGATGGTCTTCGGGCGCTGCTTTGAGAAAGCTCTCGGCGCCTACTTTTGTCAAGAGGATAGCGCCGCTGCGTTCTTCAAGGAACGGGATGCGTACCGCGATACTCCTTTTGAATACCGAAAAGGAGAGTCCTGGGACCACCTCTTCCATCAGGGAGTCCATTTACTCGAAACATTTGCGCGGGATAATCGCATTCGGATTCGCAGTCCGAAGAAGAATCTACAAATCAAAATGCTTCGGACACTGGCGGGAGGGAGCGAATTCGTTGCCTATCTTGATGCCCTCGAGGAGATCGATTGCCAGCCTTGCCTGATCGACTGGAAGACCACAACCAGTCGCTATTCAACGGAGCCAAACGGATTGCTTTCGCTCGACCCGCAACTCATTTCCTATTCCTGGATCAGTGGGATTCCAGAGGTAGCACTGGTCGTTTTCATCCGGAAGCATGCTCCCGAAATTCAATACTTGAGAGCGTCCATCTCGGAAGAGCAGCGCCAAGAGTTCGGGCGCCTCGTGGAGACAACGATCGGCCAGATCGAAGCGGCTCAGTTTGTTTCGCACAGCGGTATCCGCTTTCCCCAAAACGGCTGCCTGAGCTGCCCCCATCTAACTAGGGCTCTGCCTAAACAACGAGCAGTTGGTAGCGGTCAACCTTGTTCGCAGGGCAGGAGCGAGCGACCTTGATTGGCTTGACGAGCTTGTGGACTAACGGGCGGACTGCCGTGGAACCGGAATTGAATCGTCGGCGGGCAGTCTTCGTCTTAGGCAAGATCGATGAGATCTTGAGTTGGGAGAAGACCAAAGAGCAAGAGAAGGACGCGCGGTTTGTGGAGTTGGGGCAGTACCTGTGCGAGGTCAGGTCGAATCAATATTGGAGGTTGGAGAAGTTGGAGTCATTCGATGAATTTCTTGAGAAGCGCTTTCCGGAATCGCGGCGAAAAGCCTATTACCTGATGGCGATCCACGAGCATCTACCGCGAATCGCGAAGTCGGAACTAAAGTTGATGGGGTGGACCAAAGCCCGGGAATTGGTAAAGGTGGCCCGGAGGGAAGGGCAGACGTTCGATTGTGCACCCTGGGTGCACAAGGCCACCTCGATGCCCAGGGAGGAATTCAAGCAAGAGGTCGAGCGGCACCTGACCGGGCAGGAGGCCGAGCCACACGAGATCCTTTACTTCAAGGTGTACAAAAGCCAGCTGCCTGTGATCGAAGAAGCGCTCGAAACTGTTGGGTTGATGCTCGGTTCAAACAAGTCGAGGGCTTATTGCCTGGAGATGATCTGTGCGGATTTTCTGGCGGGGGCCAACCTGGCCGAAACTCAGCCTAAGGCCTGATTATGCAAAGCTCGCTGAATTCGACGCGTCCACGCCAGAAACGACCCCGACTCAAATTGGATCCGAAAAAATACGCGATCGTTCGGACACGCGTGCTCGAACGAGATGGCTGGCGGTGCCAGGAGTGCGGTTCCATGGAAGGCCTGGAGGTTCATCACATGCAACCCCGGAGCCACCTCGGTGGTGATGTGATGGACAACTTGATTACGCTTTGCGTCAGTTGTCATGGCAAATGTCACGGACGGCGCCGCTAGAAGCAACAGGCTGGCCACGGCTTGTCTTTAATTTCAGTGCAAGGGTTATTGCTAGGAGATGCGAAATGCCAGTCGAGATGATCGAGAAGCAGGAAGGGCCGGCGCGAGCCGCGAATGGATCAATGCGGAGTGCCAGCTAGCGATCAAACACCTAATGAAGGTCCGTGGAGAGCCACCACCGGAGATGGAACTGGAAGTTCAGTGGCAGGAACACGAATTGAGCGAATATCCGACGATTGTGCTGACGTGGGAAGACGCAATGCGTGGCGCACGTTGGGAGTACATCGAAAGGTGTGAAGAAGCTTTAACAGCGTACGAAAACCGATGAACGGGCTCCTTAAAACGCTGCGTTCCACAGACCGAAGCCCGGCCTAATGACGAAGCGGCCAATCAACGGCTTCCATTACCGAACAAGACTACGCTCGCCGTCCGCAACACGATCCTCATATCAAGAAACGGCGAGGCGTTGCGGATATAACATAGGTCGAACTGAAGTTTGCGTCGAGCGTCCTGAACGCACGCTCCATACGGGTACATCACCTGCGCCCAACCGGTGATGCCGGGGGGGACATAGTGTCTCAGGTGGTAGAAAGGCACGCAGGCAGTCAACTCTTCCATAAATTCCGGCCGCTCCGGGCGAGGCCCGACGAAACTCATCTGTCCGCGCAGGACGTTAATCAACTGTGGAATCTCATCAATACGAAATTTCCGGAGGATCCGCCCTACTCGCGTTACGCGAGGGTCGCCCACGCTTGCCCATTGCGGCTTTCCATTGCTTTCTGCGTCCACTCGCATGCTGCGGAGCTTTAGCAGCTTAAATGGCCTGCCCATCCATCCAACTCGCCCTTGTCGTAGCAGTACAGGCCCACGAGAATCGATCTTGATGGCAATCGCTGCCACCGACAGGATGGGAAGCGACAGCAATAAACCCACCGACGCCAGCAGCAGGTCCATTAGTCGTTTGACTCTCCGCAGCAATCTGGCGTTCAGCACGTCAAATCCTTCTGCGAAGGAAAGCCAGGCGTCGCTCAGCATTTCCAGGGGCAGCTCTCCTGTAAGCTTCATGTAGAACTCGGGCAATGGATATACGCGCACCCCTTGAAACCGCAGTCGCGTCAGCGCCGACGCCAGGTCCGGAGCAATGGATTCGCTCCTCACCACCAGTGACCGCACCGCGTACTCGGCCACATACCACTCCAGACGCTTCGCCGTCGCCAAGCCCAGGCCGACAACGTCCGGAGATTGTGAGATGGCCTCCTCAGACGCTTCCGGCTTGGCCAGTGCGAGTGCTACCGCTGTCGCCGCGCCATTACCACGCGACGCGACCGCCCATGTATGCTCCGCGTCGCCGGGATTTGGCATCGCCCCTGCGCTCGCCATCCCGCCATTCCCACCGGGAGTCACTACCTCCTCCTTGAGCAGAAAGCCTACCAACTCGTATTTTGACTTGTTGAAATTCGTCACTCGGCTCACCGTTTCAGCATCGGATTGGCTCCCGATAACCAATACTGGCTCGCTCGTCGTGAACAGATGCACCGTATGGGCGTAAGCACACCGCCATGCATAAATGCTCACCACCAGCACTGGCCCCGCCAGCATAAACGCATTGCGTTGGCCGCTGAATCGTGGAAACAGCAAGAACCACAGACTCAGGAAGAGGATGGACGTGAGGTATGCCAGAGCCAATCGGATAACCGTCTTTGCGCCGTTCTGCGCAGTCAGGTCGTAAAGCTCGAAAACGTACAGGTTAGCCGCGAATGCCAGTACAAACATCGCCAGGGCGGGGACCCTGCTGGCTGTGCCGTTCGACCCTTGCGCATAGAACAAGGAAAGAACCACGAGGACAATCAACGCGATATCCCCGAGAAGCAACACCAGCTTGTCTCGTTCTGGATGTTCCCAATTCATCGTTTCAATTCAAATCGCGTCCAATGATGGAAATAACCCCCAAGCGCGGAACACAGACACACATTCCCCCTGTTCCATTCCACGTCGTGAAGCAAAACCAGTACCTTAATCTGGGATTTCTTGTCGCACTAAACGCGACGGCACCGCACTCGCTGACGGCGGTGCCACTGCGGCTTCCATCATTTCGAGGTACATTTGAGCTATGCTGCTTGGTCGGAAGTGACGTTCGACATAGTGGCGCGCATTGCGCCCCGATTCGTTCCGTGCACTCGCGTCGAAATAATACCTATTTATAGCGTCCGCGAGAGCCCTCGGGTCCTCTGGCTTAACGCAGATCCCGCATTTGGCATCTTGGACTAGCTCCCAAGTATCGCTGTGATGGTCCACAGCAGCTATCGCAGGCTTGCCCGCGGCCATGATTGTAAAAAGCTTGCAGGGCACGGACTCCATGGTAAAACCACGCTTCAACGGGATAAGACAAACGTCTGCGGCCCCGTACATTGCCGGCACATCTTCGTGTGCTTGGAACGGCAAAAATTCAACATTGCGCAACTTCGCGGATTCGCAATAGTTCACGGCTGCGTCTCTGGCAGCCCCGTTTCCCACCATCAAGAACTTGATTTCCTCGTTGTCCTCCAGCAGCTTCGCGGCGTTAAGTGCAATCTCGAGCCCTTGAGAGAACCCCATGTTCCCCGCGAACAGAACGACGAACTTGTTTTCCAAGGCGTGCTTCTTGGAGAAATAATTCTGCTTCGGTAGCGGAGTCACAAACTCCGTATCGATGAAGTTCGGGATGACCGAAATCTTGCCATCCGGAACTCCCTTGCTCAACAAATTGCGGCGAAAGCCGTCCGAGATGACGCTAATCTTCGCAGCCCTCCGATAAACGTAACTCTCCATTTTCTTGAGCTGCTTAATTGCTCTGCCGTTCTTCAATACTCCCGCCCTAACCGCCACGTCGGGCCAAATGTCCTGCACGTTGTAAATGAAGGGCGTCCCCCGGAGCCGGGCGAGAAAATCCCCAATCACTCCATTACTGAGCGGAGGAGATGGCACGAGTATCACATCGTGCTTTGGGAGCGTCACTCCTGTGAAAGCCGAGCATAGGCTGAAGCTTCCATAGGCCAGAATGCGCTTTGCGACACTCGATCTGTCATCTGCCGCCCAAACGCGGACGCGATAAATGCGCATCCCGTCTCGCCGCTCACTGTAGACGAGCTTCTTCGAGTACTCGGGCCACGCCTGATTGGAGTCGTAGTGAGGTACCGAAGTAACAACGGTCACCTCGTGTCCCTTCGCGACAAATTCCCCGGCTAGCTTTGTCATGATCACGCCCGTCGAGGCGATGTCCGGCCGAAAGTAAGTGCTCAAAAGGAGAATTCGCATGTCGGCGTGATTTCTCAGTCCGCGGCAGCCGCGACCGCCGAGGACTTCTTCAATTCGGAGTCGATCCATTTGTACGTAGTCGCAAGCCCCTCTTCCAATGAGCGGGAAGGAGCCCATCCGAGTTCTTCAGCGATGAGGCGATTGTCTGAGTTTCTACCCCTTACGCCCAGCGGCCCAGGGATGTGCTTGATGCGAAGCTTCTTGCCGGCAATGTTCATGGCCATTTCAGCCAAGCGGTTGATGGTGACCATCTGTTCGGAGCCAACGTTTACCGGGCCGGCAAAACTGGACTCCATCAAGCGGCGCACTCCTTCGAGGCACTCGTCGATGTAAAGGAAGGAGCGGGTCTGTTTTCCGTCTCCCCAAATCTCTATTTCGCCTCCATCCGGCGCCTCGGCTACTTTGCGGCAGATGGCAGCAGGCGCCTTTTCGCGTCCACCTTGCCAAGTACCTTCCGGACCAAAAATGTTGTGGAAGCGAGCGACGTGAACTTCAAGGCCATAATTGCGTGCGTACGCGAGATAGAGCCTTTCACTGAACAGTTTTTCCCACCCATACTCACTGTCAGGGGCCGCAGGATAGGCCGACTCTTCGGAACAGACCGGATTGTCGGGATCCTTTTGGTTGTACTCGGGGTAGATGCATGCCGAGGAGGAATAGAAGAATCGCTTCACATCCGCGTGGCGCCCGGCTTCAAGGACATTTAGATTAATGGTCGCTGAATTATGCATCACGCAAGCGTCATGCTCGCCAGTGAAGATGTACCCGGCGCCTCCCATGTCCGCAGCCAGTTGATAAATGTCCTCGATACTTTGAACGACGCTGGTGACCACAGCCTTGTCACGCAGGTCACCGATAATGAACTCATCCGCTACACTCTCGGAGAATTCGGGGTACTTCAGGTCAACGCCTCGGACCCAGAAACCTTCATTCTTCAGGCGCCGGACCAGATGACTGCCAATGAAGCCGCCAGCTCCGCCAACAAGTACACGCTTCATAAAAATCTCCCTGATGAGAATTTACTAACGCTTAAAAATTGATCTTGTTATAAGAGAAAAGGATCGCGAGCTGGAGACACTCGCCTTGCCTGACGACGAGACTGAAGAGAACGCCTTCATCCCAACCGGTTCGCCATTGGCCTCTTCTCTCCAAGTAAGGCGACAGATCCACCCATTCTCTTACTAAATGGTAGAAAGTCGTCGATCTCGCAGATCCAATACCCCGCTGTGCGGCTCGCTTCTCCGAAGAACTTGGACAGGCCCAGCGCTAGATAACGCAAAAAGGGACCATGTCGCCGCAGTTCTGCGCTCTCAAAAACCGCAAACAATGGAGCGGCGCGTTGTTCTGTCAATGGTTTGCAAAATACTCCTTTCTCGCGTTTGCCACAGAGCTTCGTCCCCCAGGTGTGTAGGAGGGTCTTCCACGGGTCAACGGCCGCAAATTTTCCTCCTGGAGCGAGAACACGATAAACCTCGCTAATCGCTCGGGTTGTCTCCATGTGATGAAGGCAGCCGCCTGCGTAGATTGCATCTACGCAGCCATTCTTCAATGGAATCTGTTCACCGATGCCGATCAGACATCGCAGTCGCTCCCGACAGCCAAGCCTATCGGCAAGGGCCACGCCGAGCAGCGCTTCGCGATAAATGGGAGTGATTAGCCAGGCCTCGCGAGCGCCGGCCAGCAGGAAATTGATAGCGTGGCTGCCGTGTCCTCCAAGTTGCACGACGCGTTTTCCGCAGATGTCAGCCAAATGACGAAAAGCGTCTCGTTGAGCTTGCCCATCGTAGGGCATATCGATCCACATCTTGCGGGGTTCGGGAAAGGTTCGAGCATGGGGCTTCGCAGCCTTGAATGGTTCAAGCTTAGCCTCGGTGAATTCATCCAGCTCCTTTCCGAACATTGAATTGTAGTAAGCCATCTCTTCATACGCTTCAGCCCAGCGAGGATCCTTCACATCGAAACCCTTAGGTTCCGGAGTAAGCATCTCCGGTGTGAGAAGAATAGGGACTCCCTTGTAAATCGGAAATGCACAATGCAAATCCTGTCTTAGGAGAACCTTTTCTGTCTCGCCGATCGCGGCAGGCTGGCCACTTAGACGTGTGACCAGTTGACGACCGGCACTGACAAGTCGCCTTGCCTCGTCAAGTGGGCATTCACGTAAAGGAAGCTTAGTGTCGGGACAAACTAATAGATTTGTATCATCGATATTTTGAATGAGGCTGCTGCCGACAGTGTTCTCACGCGGTTCTCCGATGATGAATTCATCTGCGGCACTGCTCGCTCCGCCAACAGGTACCCATTTCATAGATATTCTCCTGTTGTGAATTAACTGGGCCCAAGAACTCGCAAGACTAGTTTGTCTATTGTTTGTAGATCGCAAGCGTGTCGGCTGCGCATTTCTCCCAGCTATACAACTGGATTAGGCTCATGCCATTCCGTATCTTTGCCGCACGCCCTGATTCGTCAAAACAGGCAACTCGCAAGGAAGAGACGAAAGACTCATGGCTGTCTGCCTCAAAATAGAACGCAGCGTTGCCACAAATTTCGGGCAAGCACGAATTACGTGCCGCGATTACCGGGCACCCAAACGACATCGCCTCCAACGGAGGGAAACCAAAACCTTCATATAACGACGGATAAACCAATAGCCGGGCCCGAGTGTAAAATTGGCCGAGCAAGGCGTCTGACGCGTGGGTAACAAATTGCACATGCCCAACAAGATCCGTTTCGTGGATCAGAGCACGTTCGGCTTCCGTCGTTGCGCCTCCACCCACCACTACAATGTCGAGGTCACTCTTGAGCTCAGCGGCGGCAAAGCCTCGCAACAGGGCGGGGAAGTTCTTGTAGGAGGCTCGAGACCCAACGTACAGGAGGTACGGGCGTTCACAGGGGAATTCGTCCCGCATATCCGAGCCTCGTTTCATATGAGTCAAGCCATGGTGAACGACAAATGTCTTGCTCTGTGGCACGTCGTAAAACTCGTGCACGTCTCGCCGCGTCGATTCTGACGGGCAGATGATCGCATCAGCAGTTTGAAACTGCCGCGCTCGCAGGCGCTTTATCATTTCCACTCGGTTGAACAGGGCAGGATACCGTTCGTAGGCGCAATCATGGAGCGTAATCACCATCTTCTTCCATCTTGCGGCCCGCACGTGGCGACAATGCGTTGGGTGGTAAACGTCGAATTCACCGCAGCAAGAGAGCAACGCAGTCGAAAGCAGTTCGTTGAGTATATAGCGAGTCTTGCCGGGAGCGAGCGAGCCGAACCCATGAAAACCCCATGTTTTGACGCCGGGTAGGCTGCGAAAACCAAAGCCATTTTGCTGAACACCTATGGCTATTTCAGGCCTACAGGAATCCATTTGACTGAGCTGCCTTACCAATTCGTAGTAATAGCGCGAGACACCACCTGTGCTCTGCAACGAAAAAGCTTGATGGTCGTAAAGAATACGCATAACTTCAGCTGTGAAATTGCTTTGAGCTTCAGGAGTTAGATTTTCCGGCCCTCGGAGAAATAACCCACTAACAATCCAAGCACCCGAAGGAGACGAATACGGGCAGTGTGCGTGTCTGCTTTACACATGGAAACCAGAGCCCCCACAAGAACGCAAGGAAGTCTTAGCAAGCGACCTCGGCCGTAAAGCTTGCTGTATGCCATCGACATCTTCTCCTCAGCGAGCTTGCTCACACCGTACGGGCTCTCGGGTTCGAGCCGAAGATCCTCGCGGATCGGGAGCGTCCTCAATTCTCCAAAGATCGCCGCGAAGGACCACACTATGACTTTTCGAACGCCGCTGTGACGCGCGGCCTCGAGAATCCGCAAAGTTCCCAGGACGTTCGTTTCAGAATCCGCGAATGGGTCGGAAAGCGAGCGTGCATTGCCGACCGATGCCGCCAGGTGAAAGATCACTTCTACTTTGTTAATTGCTTAGGAAACCGCCCTCTGATCGCAGATGCTGCCTTCGATGAATTAAATCATAGGAAATATATGAAGGTTGCTCTTGTGACCGGTGGAAAGATTGTCCAGAACCGCGACGAGATGCCCGCGTTCGATCAACAGTCGAACGAGATTAGATCCGATAAACCCGGCTCCGCCGAGCGCTCTCATTTTGTAGCCTTCGGGAAGTGTATTTGATTTCCAAGTTTCGTCCAGAGGGGACAGGGCCACGGGAAACTCGCTTTCATAATCAGATAGTTGCGGGGACTGCCGCCAGCGCGGAAGTCCTTTCTCCGGGCACGCTCAAGTCCGATAAGTCGAGTCCATACGCTTCGCGAACGAATGGGTTCGACCCGAGGGAATCAAGGGATCGGGACTTGACAAAGAAACCTGAGCGGATTCGTTCCACGAAGTCTTCAAAAATACGTTCGCTGGGACTTCCTCCCAGTGGATTGAGGATTGTGCGATCCCACTTCTTGCACATCTGTAAAACTCTGTGGGCGCTGACGCAAAGATCTTTGTCGTTTAAGATGGTCGCCCCAGCGGCGATAGTTTCGGGGCGTTCCGTAGACTGGCGCGTCACCAAACAAGGAACTCCGAGAATAAGAGCTTCCTCCTGCACTGTACCGCTGTCCGTAATGATAATACGCGCTTCTTTCTCCAGCTTCAGGAATTCTAGAAAGCCAAGGGGTTCTGTAGTGATAATCCTTGAATTTCTTAGAATCCCCTGGAATTTGTTCTCATTGATCCGCGCCTTGAGCCGGGGCATCACTGGGAGAACTACGGGAAGAGTCTTGGAAAGCTGGCGCAAACCCTTCAGCTTGTAGATCAGGACGTCCCGGTTATCGATATTTTCTTCCCGGTGCAACGTGCAGAGAGCGTATTCCTTCTCTTGCAGTCTCAAACGATGCAGCACTGGGCTCTTGCCTGCGGCGGGAAGAAAACTCGATAGCGCGTCCGCGATGATATTCCCTACGGTGACGACGCGAAACTCAGGAATACCTTCAGCTAGCAGAAGCTGCTTGTATCGGTCCAAATAGCAGTAGATAAGATCCGCCATGTGGTCAACGATGATCCTGTTTTTCTCTTCAGGCATGCGCCAGTCGAAGCTCCGGCCGCCGCCTTCGATGTGAATGACAGGAATGTTGCGCTTGGCGACGATAATTGCGGAGAGAACTGTGTTTGTGTCGCCCAGGTACAGGACGGCGTCAGGACGTAGCTGTTCCAACATTTCCGCCGTTTTTTGAAAAAGTAGAGCACTCTGGTGCACATGACTCGTCTTACCGGTCTTTTTAAGAGTCCGCCCAGTCCTGAGATTTAATTTCGGAGGCCTGACATTCAATTGCCTATGAAAAACACCATCCAACTGGTAGTCGAAGTGTTGACCGGAGTGCACGTACGTGTGCCTGTAATTGTGGCGCACCTGACCTCGGTCGAGAAGGGTCAAAAGTTTGTGCATCCGAATGATGTCGGGGCGAATACCCAGGAATGTTACCAGCTTGAAGGTCTTCTTCATCTCGCCTCAGTTTTCGAGTGCGTCCACCATCTCGGCAAAGGACGGAACTTTCAACATTCGATTTAGTTCCTTTACCGTGGTGATCGTACGGTTGAGCTGGTTTTCCTTATCTACTTTGATCGTGCACGGAATACTGTATTTGCGTTGGAAGGCCAGAAGCATCTCGTACTTGGAGACGGCCGTCGAGAAAACGTGGTAAACACCACGACTGGGAAATGTGTTCGGAGACTCCATGATTTGGTCGCACAGTTTTCCGAACTGCTGCGTAGTGATGCCATTCCAATAATGGTCCGCGAAGCCCGTGATCGTTTTGCCTTTTTGTTGCAAGAACCATTCCAGCAACCCGGTGAATCCATCGAGTTCACGCCCGATGATCGACGTGCGAATCGTCAGACAATTCGTAGACTCACCTAGGCTTTTCGAAAGGCCGTAAACGTCAACGGGAGATTTGGGGGAGTTTTCGTCATACGGAAAACCAACCTTGCCGTTGTAAACGCAGTCGGTCGTGATGTGGATAAGTTTCTCTCCAAAATGTTGAACCAATATATGCGGTAGCGCGCCATTTACAAAAAATGTCACGGCTGGCTCACGCAGAGCGAAAGGAATCGTAACCCCTATGGCGTTGATAACATGATCCGCGGCGCCCACCCGCCGCAGGAACTGTGTCATGTACTCGCCCGGGAAGCCTTTTTTGGCGACATAGTCCTGATACATTAGCGCCGCATCGAAAGGGAGAATCTTATGCTTGCTAGTCCCGCCGTATGCCTTCTCAAGAAGGGCGGCCCTATCCAGGTTCCGAATCCCTAGAATGAGATCGTACTTCCTGTTGAGAACACCATAAACTGCACTGCCAAGCATGCCAGTAGCGCCGAGTAACAGGACTCTTTTCACTGGACTGGACCTCTATGCTCGTCATATCTCACCGAAACTCTGCCTCCCAAACGTCTTTTCCCCAGTGGTCATACGGAAATCGGTAATCGTCTTTGCCGGATTCTCCCATGGTAGCCGTTGAGAAAAACATAATCCTTGTCCGGGGCTCGAGCGGGCGGAACCCATTAGCATATCCGGCCGGCACATGGAGAATCTGAGGTTGTCTGTCGGATAGCACAAAGCGATAAGGTTTAGCATCTCGATTCGGATTGAGGGGATCATCGAACTGAACAGCAGCGACGATAGCCGCTCCACACACGACAAACACGAATTTTTCCTCATTCACGTGGCCGTGAAAAGCGCGCACCACCTGCGTTGAAAAGTTCTCCACAAGGTAGAAGCGCCTGACGGAGTCGAACGCGAAGCCATTTACAAACGAGACCTGGCCACGGTCGTCCACTGCGAATCCACCGGCGATGAGCGTGGGCTCTTTAGGCGAATTGGCCATAACTTTTCAGGTTCCCGACATGGCGCACGTTGAAGTAAACATCATTTTCTGTCTGCTTAATTCGCCCCAGCCCGACCAGGTCCTTAATCTCGCGCACTCCGTCGTGCACGGTGCGCATGGTATTGGGATTAAAGATTCCGTCCCGCAACGCTTTCCGTGTGCTGACGTGATAATTGCGCTGGTCCTGGAACTTCTGTTCCGTGTGTTTTACCTTGCAGCCGGTCATCTGGCTAACTATGGTGGCAAGGTCCTTAATCTGCAGATTTTGCGCGGCCACGTTGTATATCCCGCGCACCGGGCGCTCGAGGTTGTGGACAATCGCCTGAGCGATGTCCTTCACATGGACTAGCGGCCTCCATTGCGTGCCCCCGAAGACCGAGAGTTCTCCTTTTGTCAGCGCATTCGCGGTCATGTAATTAACGACCAGGTCCATCCTTGGGCGCGAGTAGGTGTCGGACACGCCAAATGCTGTCCCTAAACGATAGATCAGGCTATTCTCGGCGGTAAGAAACCCTTCCGCAGCCAGTTTCGTCTTGGCATAGAGGGACAACGGTTGGGCAGGGGCTTCTTCGTCGACCTCCGCGTCGAATTGGCCGTAAACGGAACAAGTCGAAGTGAAGACAATTCTTCCGTGATAGTTTTCCGCGAGCCATTGGACAGCGTTTTGATTGACCGCCATGGTTAGCTCCGGATTCACCTCGCAGGCGCCGTCGCCTACGATACCGGCCAGCCAGATTACATGCGAATAACTAGCAAGGAGTGGTTTCAGCTTCGCCACGTCTCGGACATCTCCCCACACGAAATCCACTTTCTTCAAGTAGTGCGGCTCGTACACCAAGCTGTCGTACACGGAAAAGGGTATCTTCTCGGCGATCAACAACTCCGTAACGGCTCCGCCGATGTAACCGGCCCCGCCAACTACCATTATTTTCGCCACGATATTCTCCTTAGTATTCTCATCGCCGCACAATCCAAGAGGATTCGCCATCAGCGATCCACCGCGACATTCGTGTAGGGTTGTGCATCCGTTGTGTCGCCATCGCCCGTGAAAACGTAAAAATCAAACCCATTCCTCACGAAAATAGAAATTAATGCCCTGCCAAGCCTCGTACTCTGGCAGATACCAGGCAGCAAAAAACGAATTCGTGGCTTCATTTGTGGTGTTCGATTGCCGAGCCGCGGACAACAAGTTCTTTAACTTGTTCGCAAGCTTTCGGCGGTAATCCCAGGAGCAATCCGCTGATAGCGACTGTTTCCGCGCAGCTTAGTGCTTCCTTGAATGTTTTTCACGAGAACCGAGACAATAAGTAGGAGGGGTAAGATGATCTTCACAAGAGGCGCAAGATGCCAAAAGATCGAGTATTTCAGGCACATAATGCACGTTGAATAACAAAAAACATAAATTGTCATTACTTGCCATTTCCCGCCGTCCCTTGCGAACCATCGCATGAGGAATGCGAATAAGATGCCGTTGATGAACCCTTGAACAAACAAGCCAGTTTCGCCCCCCCACAAAGCACTCATGGCAATTGGACCCAATGTCAAGGGTGGCACGACTGCATAAGGGAAATAGTTTTTTGCGTACCAATACATTGGGTGCCATTTCGTGTGATCCACCAGCGGTACCAGGGAAATAAAATCATTGAAAAAAACTTGCCACTCAATTGGCGGCAAGGAGCCACTGGAGCGCTCCGAGTACAGATGAAATCCCGGAACATAGACGGCCCCCAGCTCCCCGGCGGGCATTCCCCGTTCCTGAGATGTACTTTCTTTGAGCACTGAAAAATCAAGATCGGCGGCTCGGACCATCTCAATGACTGAAAAAACCAGTCCGAGGGCCAGCATTACCAGGATTCCCTTTTTCAAGGTTATTCGTTTAACACAATAATGATATAAAATCGCCGCGGCGATTAGGATGACAAATGCATCGATTCTGGCACCAAATGAATTCTGAACTTCATAAACAACCCGCAGAAGAACAAAGGACGAAAGGTACACACGATATCGTCTATAGTTTGCAAACATGGCCGTCAACAATACAAAAGTGCCCCCCGTTTTGAGAACATCGCAAACTGTTACCACGCGCCTGGCGAGCCAGGAGAGATCGTCGTATCTCGTGTAGTTGTCAATATATGTATTCACGGGAGCCGAAAGACCCCAGAGCGCAATAACACTGAACAGCACGATGACAAGCAAAATGCGGATGATTGGCTTTTCTGCATTACCTAAATTCTTTAATGAATTGAATTTCGGTGCACGCGCGCCACGAAAAAACAGATACCCAAACCCTATAGCAGCTATAAATAAAACATGACGCCAAAGATGCAGACCGAGTTCGCCCTGATCCGGGGCGAGCTTTGCGAGATTCTCAAATCCGACATCGGACGAAAGAGAGTCTAGAACCAGGAATCCATAAGCCGGAAACACCGTATATCCGACGGCGAATGCCAAATAAATAAAACCAATTTCTCCAAAAACATTATCTTGAACCTGAAACCGAAGCCACAAAGAAAAACACAGAAATATAGCCATAACAACAAAAGATGGAAGCAAAATCTGAATGTTTCGAATGAAGAAGGCCGGCGTAAAGAGAAAGGCGATAAACAAAATCAAAATATAGATACCAATCCCTTTCGCAACGAGCATTCGACCTCTTGCGGCGAGACCCTCTTTGGCATCAAAAGGCATCTACAAGCTCCACAAAACAAAATCCATTTATATCAGCCTTCTAGAATCCACTCCGACTCTGGGGGGAAGTTGTTGCCCTTTCGTAGTTGTTGCATCTTATATTTCAATGAATCAACAAAAACGTTTTTTATCGTAACAAAATTGATCTTTGATAGAAGCTGGCAAACAAAATGGGAAACATAGGCGGCATCGAAGATGTTGTGGATCTGGAACATGTCACAATCCAGCAGAACGTGGCGGGGCGTGATGCCATTCCCGACAAACGGTTTTCGGGATTGGTAGCGCTTCATTTCCTTGACCTTCCCCCGGAAGAATGCCTCAAGCCCATGGTACTGAGCTATCTTGTATAGGATGGCGAGTTCCCGGTCGATTCGGTCTTCCGCATACAACCCATGCCTCAATTCCCTCAGCCCCTTCATCAACAGGTTCTTATAGTCGATCGCAGGGACATGTCCCGGCCACCCCGGCAGGTCCTTGGCTGTAAGCAGGTAATCCGCAGTCATCAGGGAGATCAACGGGGAGTATGGTTGCGAGGCGAGATCACGGTGCATCGGCACATCGGAAACCGCGCGGTAGAAGGAACCCGAGAGGTTCTTGCCCTCATTCCCCTCCGACAGGTAGGCTATGCCCTGAGAGGTTGGCGAGGCTCCCCCGATCGTG
>WNFT01001398.1_pt1 | contig 20393 bp, 16 predicted proteins | sample 5400191 | NCBI WGS metagenome assembly WNFT01 (sample SAMN13153359, study PRJNA577476) | soil metagenome | isolation source: 80 cm saprolite under Madrone tree | place: USA:California | collected 2016-06-14 | reverse complement strand
GCGGCGAAAGTGGTCTTCGAGCTGGAGCTCGCTCTCGGCGGAGGTGGCGGCCACGGTGAGGGTCCGGGAGATGAGGAGGCTGCGGGTGTCGTCGTCCGGGGGCCCCTTCCGCAGGTCCTCCTGCCGCAGGCGCTCTTCGAGGAACCCGAGCTGGCGCAGGTCGCCCGAGAGCTCGCCCGGCCCCACGTGCATCATGCCGATGGGGCCCGAGCGCACCATCTCGGACTCGCCGAGCCGCGCCAGGCCCTTGCGGAGGCGGCTGCGCTCCTCGGGAGGGCAGTAGTCGAGGGCCGTGTCCCCGACCTTGGGGAGGAATGCGCCGAGCGCCTCCTGGTCCACCAGCCGGAACTCACCCATCAATTGGAGCTTGCGCAGGGCATGGAACAGCAGGTCGGCGAGGGGAGCCGCCTGCACCTCCGCCTGGCGCCGGGCCCAGGTGACGATCTCGGTGGCCAGCGACTCGGCAGGCGCGCTCATCACCCGGGCCACCGCGTCCGTGACCATGAGGGGGGGGAGGCGGTCCGAGAGGTACTGCTCGATCTCGAGCAGGGCTTCCTTGAGCTCGGGATCGGTTTCGGGGGCCTCGGAGGGCGGGACGGGTAGCGGCTTGGCGGGCTCCTGCTGGAGCCCGGCCGGGGGGCCGGCCTCGCGGGGCGCGCCGGAGAGCGCCTGGCGGACGTCGCGAAGGGCCTCCCGCATCTCGCCCGCGTCCTGGTAGCGGAAGGCGGGGTCCTTGGAAAGGGCGCGCTCGATCACGGCGACGAGGGGCAGCGCGTCCGGCACGGACCTCGCGAGGGACTCCGGCTCGCGGTGGACGACGCTGAACAGCACCGAAGGGATCGAGTCGCCGGTGAACGGCCGTCGGCCGCACAGCAGCTCGTAGAAGACCGCCCCCAGGGCGAAGATGTCCGAGCGCGGAGTGGCCCGCTCGCCCTGGGCCTGCTCGGGGGCCATGTAGTAGGGCGTGCCCATGATCACGCTGGTGCGGGCGGCGTCCTCCGTGCGATGGGCGAGGCCGAAGTCCATGATCTTGACCTCGCCGGCCGGCAGGATATGGATGTTGCCGGGCTTCAAGTCCCGGTGCACGACGCCCTTCGCGTGGGCGAAGGCGAGGCCGTCGCAGATCTTCTCCATGATCCCGAGCTTGTCGATGGTCTTGGTGAGGGTGCGCTTTTCGATCAGCTCCCGGAGGTCGGTCCCCTCCAGGAGCTCCATGGCCATGAAGATGACGCCCTGCTCCTCGCCGAAGTCGAAGACGGTGATGATGTTCGCGTGGTTGAGGGCCGCCGCCGCCCGGGCTTCGCGGTGGAAGCGTTTGCGGGCCCCCTCCTCGGCGCTGATCCCCTGCGAGATCGTCTTGATCGCGACGAAGCGGCCGAGGACGGGGTCGTGGGCCTTGTACACCTCGCCCATCGCCCCCTGGCCGATCTTGCCCAGGAGCTTGTACTTGCCGATCTGTTCGAAGCTCACTTTGTCGTCGGGCAGCACGACGCTCTCGCTCCTGGCCTCTTCCCGTTCCCGACGGGCGTGAACGGCGATGGTACCACGCGGGCCGAGCCCATGGCTCTTTCCGGGGGGCTGATCTAGACTGCCCACGAGCTCGTCGCCCTGGAGGATTCATGAGCCAGCCCAACCTGAGAGCCGCCCTCGGTTACCTCGACGCCCACTTCCCCGACTTCCAGCGCACCCTCGTCGAGCTCTCCCGCATCCCGAGCGTCTCAGCGGAGGGGTACCCGCCCGAAGAGGTCCGGCGCTCCGCCTTTGGCGTGGCCGAGGCCCTGAACGCGGCCGGGGTCGGGAGCGTGCAGGTCCTCGAGATCCCGGGCGTTCACCCCTACGTGTACGGCGAATGGCTCAGAAAGCCGGGGGCGCCGACCATCCTTCTCTACGGCCACCACGATGTGCAGCCCGAGGGACGGCACGAGAAGTGGCTCTCGCCCCCCTTCGTGCCCACCGAGCGCAACGGGCGGCTCTACGGCCGCGGCACCGCCGACGACAAGGCGGGGGTGATGGCCCACGTGGCCGCGGTGGCCTCCTACCTCAAGTCCGGGGGGGAGGTGCCCTGCAACGTCAAGTTCATCATCGAGGGGGAGGAGGAGATCGGCTCCGAGAACCTCGGGCGCTTCCTCGCGAAGTACAAGGACCGGATGGCGGCGGACTTCATCGTCCTGTCCGACACCGCGAACTTCGACACCGGCATCCCCGCCCTCACCTATCAGCTGCGCGGCATCTGCCAGGTGGACGTGGAGGTGCAGGGGCTGGGCCAGCCTCGCCACAGCGGCATGTGGGGCGGGCCCGTCCCCGACCCCGTCCAGATCCTCTGCACCCTGATCGCGGGCCTCCAGGGCAAGAACGGAGAGCTGAACATCCCCGGGCTCTACCGGAAAGTCGCGAAGACCCGCGCCCGGCAGCTCCAGCGCATCCGCAAGCTTCCCTTCAACGAGGCCAAGTTCAAGCGCGAGGCGGGGATGATGCCGGGGATGAAGCTCAGCGGCGAGAAGGGCTTCTCGGTCTACGAGAAGCTCTGGACGCGCCCCTCCCTCACCGTGATCGCTTTCGAGGCCCGCCCCATCCAGGGCTCCTCGAACCAGATCATCGACGCGGCGCGGGCCCGCCTTTCGTTGCGCACCGTCCCCGACATGGACGGGAAGGAGGCGGGCCGCCTGCTCGTCAAGAAGCTCACCACGAAGCCCCCCCATGGGGCCAAAGTCACCGCTCGGATCAACGGCACTACTCCGTGGTGGACGACCGACCCCGAGGGCCCCGCCTTCGAGGCGGCCCGCCGCGCCCTGAAGGCCGGCTTCGGGAAGGAGACCGCCATGATCGGAGCGGGGGGTACGATCGGCTTCGTCCAGCCCTTCGCGGACCTGCTGGGCGGCGTCCCCTGCCTCCTCATGGGAGTGGAGGATCCCGCCTGCAACGCCCACTCCGAGAACGAGAGCCTGCACCTCGGCGACTGGATGAAGTGCATGCGCTCGGCCGTCTACCTCTACGACGAGCTGTCGCGGGTGCCGGTGGGGCGCAAGCGGTAGCAGCGCTTTTCCGAACGCGAGGTCGCCATGAAGGAGACAATCGTTGGGCTGGCCATCGTCCTCGCGGGGTGCGCCGGGCCCCCGCACCCCGACCCCGATGCGCAGCCCGCGGGAATGGGCGCACGAAAAGGGAAGATCAAGGTAGCGTCGCTCCAGCCCAGGTCTCGCCTGATCGACTGGCGATTGACCTCGCCGGAGGAGGTCCTGGCCGGAGTGGACCGGAACCTCCGCGAGCTTTCCGAGCTCGTCCACCGCGCCGGGAAGGCCGGAAGCGACGTCGTCGCCCTACCGGAGGACACGCTGGGACTCGGGACCTGGGAGGCCGCGAACGCGGCGCTCCTGCCCCGCGTCCTCCCCGAGGCGGAGCGGCGCATGCTCCAACGACTGGGGGCCGCTGCCGCCGACCACTCGATGTACCTGGTCTGCTGCAACGACACCGTCGACCCGGACGGCTCCGTTCGCAATACCGCCTTCTTCCTCGGTCGCGACGGGAAGAAGATCGGCCACTACCACAAGGTGAACATGCCCATCCACGAGCTGACGAAGAAGCGGGGAGACCGCTTCCCCGTCTTCCCTACCCCGGACATCGGGACGGTGGGCCTCCTGATCTGCTACGACATGGTCTTCCCGGAAGCCGCCCGGTGCCTCGCCCTCCGCGGGGCCGACCTCATCTTCCACCCCACGCTCGGCGGGGCGGCCATCGTCGACGGCGAGGTCAGCCGGGCGGCCTTCCGCACGCGCGCGGTCGAGAACTTCGTCTACGTCGTGGTCTCCCAGCGGAGTGCGGGCTCCATGGTCATTCCCCCCAAGGGCGAGATCCTCGCCGAAGCGGAGGGCCAGGACGAAGTGCTCGTGGCGGAGATCGACCCCTTCGGCGGCCGCGACGGCGGCGACGCCCTGAACCACCAGCGCGACATGCGGGCGCGCCTCTTCCGTGAGCGCTCGCCCGAGGCCTCCGCGATCCTGGTCGACCCCCGCCCGCCCGTCCTGACCAAGGTGCCCGAGACGATCACGGTGGCGGAGGCCGCTCGCATCGGCTCGAGGGCCCTCACGGTGGGCGAGGTCGAGTTCCACGCGGCGGACACCCTGGCGCGCGAGGGCAAGTCCCAGGAGGCGCTCGAGGCCTTCGACAAGCTCGCGGCCTCCTACCCCGGCACCTGGATCGAACGCGTGGCCGGCGACCGGGCCGCCAAGCTGAGGAAGTAGGACGGGGCCGTCCTCCCGCCGCCGGCTCGGAGGATCACTTGACCGCCTCGATCGTGAGGTCGACCTCGACGACATCGCCCGTCTGCGGGTCGACGACGGAACCGACGGTCACCGTCTCGCCGAGCTGCATGAAGAGACGGGCCTCGCTCTCGAAGGCGAGGAGCGTGGGGCTGGCGCCCTGGGAGGCCAAGGATCCGTCGCTGAACCAGAGGTCCACGCGGTAGCGCCCATCGCCCCCGAGCTGCGCGTTGAAATGCGCGCCGGCGCCGACATCCTTGAGCGCGATAGTGGGTCGAGGGAGCTCCCCCTGACCCTGATTGCTCACTTGCAGGGGCAGCTGGCTGCCGCTGAAGACGGTCGCGGTCGTCTCCTCGCCCGCCTGCAGGACAACGGAGTAGGGGCGGCTGGCCGTCTTCTTCTCCCCCTGCCGCCGGGTCAGCACGAACTGAGCGCGAAGGCGGGCATCCTTGCTCGGGGACGGGGCGACGGCTTTCGGCGCGGGGGCTGCGGCCAGCGCGACGTCCACGCGCACCAGGTCGCCGCTGATCGGATCGACCGCGCTCGCGAAGGGGACGGTTTCGCCCTCCCGCAACGTGACCTTGGACTCGCCCTTCAAAGTCTGGAGGATGGGGTTTTCGTGGTTCGCCGAGGTGGCGCTCGCACTCGGTGGAAGAACGGACGCATCCTCGAACCTCGCGTCCAGACGGTAGCGGCCGTCGCCCAGCGACTGCGCGCTCACCTGTGCCTCGACGCCCGCGTTCTTGAAAAGGACGGTCGGTGCCACTTTGTCGCTCGTGGTCAGTGAGACCTGCCTTCCGGCGAAGACCTTCGTGGGCTTCTCGTCGGCGTGAAGGGTCAGGACGCACGGCCGACTCGAGATGGTCTTGTCGCCGTGCTGGCGCGTCTCCACGAAGCGGACGCGCAATCGTGGGCCGGCCGGCTTCGCGTCCTTCGATTCCTCAGCGAGGGTCGTCATGCCCAGCCCGATCAGAATCGACGACATCCATGTCCACGTCCGCATTTGCAGCTTCATGACTCCATCCTCCGCTCTTCGTTCAAATGGGCCGGTGCATGGGCGGCCATTGGTCCCCGAACGTCCCCCAGTCCGTTCGGTGCGCGGGTAGGGTTTCGGTCCGTGCCTCGGGAATCACAATCGCAGGGGCGACGGCTCCCACGACCTCGATTCGCGGCAGGGACAGGCCCGGCGGCGCTTGCCGCGTGCCGCGCAGGCGGCGCGCGAGCTGCCACAACAGCTCCGCTTGCCCGGGCTCGACGATGATCTCGGGCCCCGCGGGGCGGCCCGCGCGCGCTCGTGGGGTCACTCGCGGTGGCGGGAGCGCCGCCGGCACCTCGACGGGAGGCGGCTCGGCCGTCGCCCTTATGGGAGCGATCGGAGCCGACCTGGGGACAACGATCGCCACCGGCCGCGGCGTGGCGTCCTGCGACCGGCGGCTCAGGAAGACGGCGAGCAGGGTCAGGCTGGCCGCCACCGCGAACCACCCCTTCAGGGAGTGCCGACCCGCGCGTCGCCGCCGGAAGGTCCGGCGGAGCTGCCATTCGATGTCCCGTGGAGGTTCCGGCACCATCCACTGGTCGAGGATCGGCCGGAGCGGGTCCCGTTCTCGCCCACCTCCCGAACGAACCGTCTCGTCTGGATCCATCAGGTCCTCGCTTGCGTAGTCACGGCGCCGCGGCTGATGTAGCCCTCGAGGGCACGGCGCAGCTTCTGGCGTGCCCGATGCAGCCGAACCTTCACCGCCCCCACCTTGGCGCCCACGATCTCCGCGATCGCCGCCAGATCGAGATCCTCGTACTCGGCCAGGATCAAGACCTCGCGATGCAGGGGAGCCAGCGCGAGCAGCGCGTCGCGAACGATCCGGCTGCGCTCGTCCGCGAGCAGAAGCTCGAGGGGATTCGGCCCGCGGCTCGGCCGCAGGTCGACCGACCGGCTCATCGCCGGCTCGCGCCACGTCCGCCGCGCGTGCCGGAGGCTCTGATTGCGCGCGGCGGCGCAGAGATACGTCGCCAGGTCGGCGCGATGCTGCTGGTAGCGGCGAGGCGCCTCGAGCAGGCTCGCGAAGCAACTGTGCGTCACGTCGCGCGCGGCCTCGGGCGAGCCGGTCATGCGGAACGCGAACCGATAGACGCGACCCTGGTGTCGGCGGTAGATCTCGAGGAATGCCTCTTCGTCGCCCCCGGCGGTCGCTCCGAGGAGCTCTGCGTCCGTCCGCGTTGACGGATCGGCCGTCACGCTCACTTATTACACCCGGGGACGGAAAGGTTACAGCCGATGGCCGCAGCTCAGGACCGGGGCCGGGCCTCCCGCAGCCGCGCCAGGCGCTTTCCCGTGTCGTCCTTCCAGGCCGCGACACGCTGCCGCAGCGTCCGGCAGATGGCGGCTTCCTCCATCGCCCGGTTCTCCTTCTCGTCGGGCTCGCGCGCGAGGTCGTAGAGCTCCTCGCGGCCCCGGGTCGCGTTGTAGATGTACTTCCAGCTCCCCTCCCGCACCCCGAGCAGGTAGTCCTCGTTGGCCGCGTAGAAGTAGGTCCGGGGCGGCCGGCCGGGATCGAAGAGGCTGCGCCCCTGCCAGGTGGGCGAAGCCGGCCAGCCCATGAGGTCGGTGATCGTGGGGTTGAGGTCGACGTGCCCTCCCACGGTCGGGGCGCGCCCGCCTGCCGGGTAGAGCCGCGGGCTCCAGATCAGCAGGGGGACCCGGATGCCCTCCTGGTACAGACGAAAGCCGTGGCCCCAGGTCGGATGGGGATCGCCGAAAGCCTCGCCGTGGTCCCCCGTCACCAGGACCAGCGTGTCCTCCGCCAGCCCACGCTCGCGCAAACCGTCGAAGAGGCGGCCCAGCTCCTGGTCGGCTTGCTGGATCGTGTTGAGGTAGCGACCGAGGTCGTAGTCGTCGGGCGGGAGGTCTCCCTTGAAGAAGTCGATCGTGGGTTGGCCGGGCCGGGGCTCGTAGGGGTGGTGGCTCATCTGGTTCCAGGCGAGGGCATAGAAGGGCCGGTCCCGTTCCGCGTCGATCCAGCGAAACACCCCGTCCACGAGGTCGCGGTCGTCGCCTCCCCAGGAGGAGATCCACCGCCCGCCGAGGTCCGCGATGTCCAGCAGGGTGTCGAAGCCGCGGTTCGCGAGGAACGCGCGCTGGCCGACGTAGTTGATGTTGCCCGTGTGGATGAACGCGGTCCGGAGCCCCTGGCGCCGCGCCACGTGGGCGAGGGTCTCTCCCGGAAGGCCGGGGTACTCGACCGTGTACTCGCGCCACGTCATGTACGGGTAGATCGAGAGGGTGAGCGCGGCCAGGGAGTTCGCGGTCATCCCGATGTGGCAGTAGAAGGCGTCGAAGACGAGGCCCTTGGCCGATTCGCGGGCGAGGCAGGGGGTGGTCGCGTACGGGCTGCCGTAGAGGCTCAGGTACTTGGCGCCGGTGGACTCCAGCACGTACAGGAGGACGTTCCGGGGGCGGGGGAGGGAGGAGGGCCGGGGCGGCTGGGGTGCGGGCTCGAAGTCCGCAAGGTACTCGGGCGGGTAGGGCTCGTCGATGCGCACGCCTTCATGGCCCAGGAGCTCCCGGGCGGTCGAGGAGAGCAGCTCCCAATGGGGGTTCCGGACGATGAGGTGGTCGTCGCGGTCCTGCCAGCGTCCCCCCGCCGCTTGTCGTGCCGACACCAGGTAGACCAGGAGGAGAGTCGCGCCCGCGGCACGGATCGCCCTCCTCCGGGGCGTGACCGGCGGCGGCTCCCGGTTGGCCGACCACCGACTCAGCAGGATGAAGAGGACGGGGCCGACGAGGAGGCCGACCGCGATGCCCGGGGTCACGAAGCTGCCGATCGACGAGCGCATGTTCTTCATGTCTCCGGCCACGTAGAGCAACGCGTAGGTGAGGGGCGAGCGCAGGAAGGCGAAGATCTGGATGCTGGCTACGGCGTAGAGCACGGAGAGAGCCCCGAAGCCCAGGAAGCCGAGCCAGACCAGGCGCCGGGCCCTGGGCGCGCGGGCGGTCGTGCGCAGCGCGAGCTGGGCCAGGAGGCCGACCGCGACCGCGAAGAGCACGTCCTGGTGGGCGCTCACCCCCAGGTCGATCGAGTACTCCCGGAGCCGCCGGGCGGTGAGCTCGGGCAGGCTCCAGTGGACGGCCTTGGCCTGGACCAGGGAGAGGGCCAGCCAAACGGTCGGCCAGAAGGCGGAGGGCTCACGCACCGAGGGCGGCCAGCGCTTCTCCGAGCTGCCGGAACCCGATCAGCTTGATCCCCTCCTCACGGAGGACCTCCCGCACCCTCGGGTGACAGAGGGTCTGCAGCTCCACCTCGCGGTCCCGGTGATACACGATCTCCATGGCGTCGTCGAAGTAGCCGGGATGGCAGCTCAACTCGGTGATCCCGTCCTCGACTTCGTCGCGGATCATTCCCTCTAGGGCTTCCACGCTCACTTTGCTGGGGTCGGAAACCCCATACTCCCATTGCGCGTAGAACCCGCCCTTGAACACGACGGGCGGAGTGTCGCGCAGGGGCAGGCCGTGCTCCGCCGCGAGCTGCGCGAAGAGCTGCTGGCGGTCCGGGTGGCGGTGGACGTGCTGGTGGGAGTCGAGGTGGGTGGGGAGCCGCCCCAGCAGGGATACGAAGCGGTCGAGCTGGCGGCGCATCTCGGCCGAGGCCACCTTCGGGTCGTCGAACTCCACGAGGCGCTGGGCCTCGTTCGTGAAGTTCACGTGGAGGCCAACGGAGAGCCCGGGCAGCTCCGCCGCCATGCCCACCGCCTCCTCCGTGGCCAGGCCGTTCACGATCAGGGTGGTGGAGGTGACGACGCCGCTCCGGTGGGCCTCCGCGATCCCGCGGTTGATGCCGCGGGTGTAGCCGAAGTCGTCGGCGTTGAAGATCACGAACTTCAAAGGCCGACGTCCTCCAGGAAGCGGCGGCAGACTTTCGTGGCCTCGAGGGACTCCTCGGCCACCGCGCGGGCGGCGCGGCAGGCCCGCCCGTAGTCGGACTCGATCCGGTCCACCGCGGCCAGGATCTCGTCCAGGGTCCGGAAGGCGAAGAGCCCCTCCCCCGTGGCCAGGAACCGCTCGAAGCCGGTGGACTGGGCGATCACCGGCTTGCCGCTGGCCAGGTAGCAGGCGTCGCGCTCGCTGAACCACCCGCTTTGGAGCCGCACGTTCTGGTCCTTGGCCACCGTCCACTCGGCCCGCGAGCGGCGGAAGAAGTCCGGGTAGCCGAACGGATCGAGCGACAGCCTGAGGGGGCTCGAGAGCCGGAAGCCCCGGGATTCGAGGAGGGCCCGGTCCTCCGGCTCGTCCACGTTCAAGCAGAGATCGAAGCGGACCGCGGGCCGCCGCTGGGGCAGGTCCAGGAACTTCAGGAACTCGTGGTGCTTGCTCCACCGGTAGGTGTCGCCGTTCCAGGAGACGTCGTGGCCCTTCTGCTTCCAGTTGCCGATCGTGGTGTAGGCCTCGGCCGCGGTGTCGTAGGCCATCGGCCAGAGCTCGAGGTCGATCGGCTGCCGCGTCTTCAGGTAGCGGAAGGGGCCGACGAGGGGCACCGCGCAGCCGGGCTCGCCGTAGTTCTCGCCGTAGGTCGCGATCGTGTCGTGGGCGGCGAGCACCGCGAAGGTCTTTTCCTTCCCGCTCGCCAGCTCCAGCTGGTTCGTCACGGGGTCGGTCTCCACGTAGATCCGGCGGGAAGCCTGGAAGTGGTCCTCGTTGAGCACGGTGGCCCCGCAGAGGTTGAGGAGGGCGTCGCAGCGCCGGTAGAGGTCGCGGAGCGCGGCCGCGTCCTTGCCGTAGCAGGCCTCCTTCCCGCGGTAGAGCGCGCGATAGGCCCACCGCCCCTCGAGGCCTATCCCATTCATCACCCGGCCTATGTGGGCGACCGCGTAGGTCGGGTCGTCGATGATCGTGTCCACTCCCGGATCGTAGGGCCAGGTCGCATCGTCCTCGACGTACCAGACGTCGTGGCCGAGGCGGGCGAGGCCGCGCAGCCAGTTCAAGTAAAGCCAAGTCTGGCCCCCGAACGGGCAGCGGCCCATCATGCCCAGGACCACGAGCAGCTTCCCGCCGGCCAGGGTCAGCCTTCCTTCGCGAAGATGAGGTCGGACTCGGTGAGGTCGGCCCCCGCGCTGTGGCGGGCCCAGAGGCGCGCGTATACCCCGCCCGCCCGCACCAGCTCCTGGTGGCTCCCGATCTCGACGATGCGGCCGTCCTCCATGACCGCGATCCGTTGGGCCTGGCGCGCGGTGCTCAGGCGGTGGGCGATCACGATCGAGGTCTTTCCCTGGAGCAGGGCCTCGACGTTCTCCCAGACGAGGGCCTCGGTGCCGAGGTCGAGCGAGCTGGTGGGCTCGTCCAGGATCACGATCGGGGCTTCGCGCAGCAGGGCCCGGGCGAGGGCCAGCCGCTGCCGCTGCCCTCCGGAGAGATCGGCCCCGCCTTCGCCGAGGACGGTGTCGTAGCCCTGGGGCAGGGCGAGGATGAAGGGCTCCGCCTCCGCCCGGCGCGCGGCCTCCCGCACTTTGTCGAACGGCACGTCCGCCCCGAAAGCGATGTTCTCCGTGACCGTGGTGTGGAACAGGATCGGGTCCTGGAGCATGAGGGTGATCTGGGGACGCAGCGAGGCCAGGGTCACCTGCCGCAGGTCGTACCCGTCGATGGTGACGCGACCCGCCTGGGGGTCGAAGAACCGGAGCACCAGGCTGGCCAAGGTGCTCTTGCCCGCGCCCGTGCGCCCCACCAGGGCGAGCCGCTCCCCGGGCCGGATCTGGAGGTTGATCGCCCGCAGGACCGTACGGTCCTCTTCGTAGCCGAAGGTCACGTCCTCCAGCCGGACCTCGCCCCGCACGGACGGCAGGGGGATCGCTCCCGGCGCGTCCTGGATGTCGGCCTGGACGTCCAGGACCGAGAAGACGCGGTCGAGGCCGGCCCGGGCCGAGCTGAGCTCGGCGAAGTTCTGGCTCATGGTCTGGATGGGGGCGTACATCTCGCGAAGGTAGGCCAGGAACACGGTCAGCTCGCCGATGGTCAGCTGTCCGGAGATCACGTGCTTGGCCCCCAGGAACACGAGCACCGCCGTCCCCACCGCCAGGACCGAGTCCACGATCAGCATGAAGAGGGTCTCGGTGCTGTAGAGCCGCAGGGAGAGGGCCAGGCTCTTCTCGCTTCCTCGCCGGAAGTCCGCGGCCGATCGCTCCTCCCGGCCGTAGGCCTGGACCAGCTTCACCGCCCCGATGGCGGTGGCCGCCTTCGAGTAGAGCTCGCTCTCCGCCTGCTTGGAGGCCGTCGCCTGGCCGTGGATCCGCGAGCCGAGACGGCTGATCGCGAGGTAGAGGGGCGGGCAGACGAGGAGGGCCACCAGGGCCAGGTGAGGGTCGTAGCGGAACATCACCACGAACATACCCACCAGCATCAGGGACGAGCGGGCCAGGGGCAGGAGGCCGTTCATCACCATTCCCTGGATGGAGAAGGTGTCGGCCATCACCCGGAACAGGAGGTCCCCGGTCTGCTGCTTGAGATGGAACTTGAGGGAGAGCTTCTGCAGGTGGCGGTAGAGCTGGGTGCGCAGGTCGTTGACCATGCGCTGGCCCACGTCGATGGTGAGGTAGTTGGAGCCCACGGTGGCGGCGCCGATGGCCACCGTGATGACCACGATCGCGGTCGCGGCCAGCCCGAGCAGGGTCACGTCGGAGAGACCGGCCAGCCCGCGCGCCAGGAGGGGCAGGAGCGGCTTGTCGCCCAGCACCACGTCCAGGACCACGGCCAGGGGGATCGGCTTCAGGAGGTCGAGGCCGATGCCGAGGACGGTCAGGGCGAGGCCGCCCGCGAAGCGCCAGGCGTGCGGGCGCAGGTAGCCGAGCACCCGCGGCAGCGTCGGCATCGCGGCGGCGGGTTGGTCGGCGTTCATCGCGGGGCGCGATTTGATTATATCCTCTGGGGATGAGCCAGAAGATGGCGGCCCTGCTCCTCGCCCTCCTCGCCGCTTCCCCGGGCATGGCCGAGTCCAAGGAGGACAAGCGGCTCCTGGCCTGCCGCGAGGTCCTCCAGGAGTTCCTGGAGATGAAGGAGGCGACGATTCCCCGGAGCCTCATCGACCGGGCCAAGTGCCTGGCGGTGGTGCCGAGCGTCAAGAAGTTCGCCCTCGGCTTCGGGGGCCGCTGGGGCAAGGGCGCCGTCGCCTGTCGCACCGAGGGAGGAAAGGGGCCATGGGGTCCGCCCCTCATGATGAGCCTCGGCGGGGGGAGCTTCGGGCTCCAGATCGGAGGCCAGGCCGCCGACGTGGTCTTCCTGATCATGAACGCGAAGGGGATCGACTACCTCCTGAAGAGCGAGTTCACCCTGGGCGCCGACGCCAGCGTGGCCGCCGGTCCGGTGGGCCGCACGGGAGAGGCGAGTACCGACTTGCGGATGCAGGCCGAGATCCTGTCCTACTCGCGCACCCGGGGCCTCTTCGCGGGGGTGGCCCTCGAGGGCGCGGTGGTGAAGCAGGACAAGGACGGCAACCGGGCCGTCTACGGGGAGGACGTCAGTCCCCGGGAGCTGCTGTTCCTGTGGGTCCACCCCGTACCGGACGCGGCTCGCGGGTTCGTGGGTCTGCTGAACACGATCTCGCCCCGGCCCGCGGAGTAGCTACTTCCCGAAGGCCCTGAGGATGCCCAGGGACATCCAGGGGACGTAGGTGATGAGGAGCACCGCCACCGCCATGATCAGCAGGAACGGGAAGGCGTGGCGCGTGACCTCGGTCAGCGGCTTGGCGAAGCGGGACGAGGACAGGTAGAGGTTCAACCCCACGGGCGGGGTGAGGTAGCCCAGCTCCAGGTTGGCCAGGAAGATCACCCCCAGGTGGACCGGGTGGACCCCGAAGGCGGTGGCCATGGGGACGATGAGGGGGGCCAGGACCACGATCGCCGAGAAGATGTCGACCAGGCAGCCCACCACGATCAGGAGGCCGTTCAAGGCCAGGAGGAACACGAACTGGGTGTCGATGTGGGCCTTCACCCAGGTCACCAGGGCGTCGGGGATCTGGGCGTCCACGATGTAGCTCGTGATGCCCATGGCGGCGCTCAGCAGGATGAGCACCGAGCCCGTGAGCACCGAGGACTTGAGGAGCGCCCCCGGCAGGGTCCGCAGCGGGTGCAGGTCGCGGGTCACGAAGCATTCCACGGCCATCGCGTAGGCGAAGGCGGCGGCCGCGGTCTCGACCATGGAGGCCCGCCCGCTGGCGAAGAGCGCGACCACGAACACGGGCAGGCTCAGCTCCCACTTGGCTTCCCAGGTGGCGAGGAGTACCTCGCGCCAAGAGAACGACGTCCGGGGGATGCCGAGCGCGCGCCCCTTGTAGATCGCGTACGCCGCCACCATGGCGAGCATCAGGACCCCGGGCAGGAAGCCCGCCAGGTAGAGCGAATCGGCGGGCACGTTCTGGTCCCGCGTCCCCGCCACCACGCTGTAGAGGATCACGGGCAGGCTCGGGGGAAACAGCAGGCCCAGGCTGCCCGCGGCGGTGACCAGGCCCAGGGAGAAGCCCTCCGGATAGCCGTCCTCCTGCAGCATCGGATAGACGAGGCCGCCCACCGCGATCACCGTGATGCCCGAGCCGCCGGTGAAGGTCGTGAAGAGCGCGCACACCGCGGTCACGATCACCGCCAGCCCGCCCGGCATCCAGCCGAGGAGCGCGCGGAAGAAGCGCAGGAGGCGCATGGACGCCCCGCTCTCCGCCAGCACGTAGCCGCACGCGGTGAGCAGGGGGATGGCGGGCAGGGTGGGCGAGGAGATGAGCCGGTAGACCTCGGCGGTGACCGCGGTGACCGGGATGCCGTCCTGGAAGAAGAAGAACAGCGACAGCGCGCCCATGGCGACGAAGACGGGAGTCCCCAGGACGAGCGCGACCAGGATCAGGACCGCCACGGGCCAGGAGAGCGCGGCCGCCGGCTCGAGGAAGCGGCCGAAGGCGAAGGCGGCGGGAATCGCGAGGAGGGCGATCGCGCGGCCCCGCCATCCGGGGGAGGCGGCCCAGGCGAAACGCAAGGCCATCAGGCCGAGGGCCGCCGGCATCACGCACTCGCTCACCCAGACCGGGATGCCGCCGGTCAGCACCTTGGCCTCCTCCCGGTTGGCCTGGACCAGACCCACGGCCGCGTAGGCGAGGATGGCCGCCGTGGCCGCGGACATCCCGGCCGCCAGCACCCGCCCGAACCGCCGGACCCGCCCCTCGCCGAACAATTCGGCCGTGGAGAGGGTCAGGTGCTTGCCCTCGCTCGTGGCCAGGAGGCCCCCGAGGAAGGCGAGCCATAGCACGAGCTGCTGCAGCCAGTCCGCCCCCCCCGGCACGTAGTGGCCGCCCAGCGCGCGGCCGAGGGTGTCCGAGAGGGGCAGCAAGCCCGCGGCCAGCAGGGCCGCGACGAGAAGGCCGGCCTCGAGGCGCCGCGCGGCCAGGGGGAGGCTCAAGGAGAGGTCAGTGCCCGCCCGCGCCCGCCCGCTGCTTGCGGTACTCGTCGCGGTAGCGCAGGGCCTCGTCGAAGGCTTCGGGGGGGACGATCGGTCCCCGGATCTTCGGGTAGAGCGTCTCCGTGAGCTTCTGCCACTCGGCCCTCTGCCGCGCGGTCAACGTCACCACGTTGAGGCCGCGCTTCCTCATGGCCTCGATGTCCTTGGCCTCGCTGTCCTTGATCTCCTGCTGCAGGCGCCGGCCCGCGTCGCGCGTGATCTCGAGCAGGGCGGGCCGGAGGTCGGCCGGGATCTTCTCCCACGTCGCCTTCGTGATCACGGTGGCCCCGAGCAGGAGCTGCCAGCGCAGGTCGGTCATGTTCTTCGCGTTGTTGAAGAACTGCGAGATGACCGCCACCTGCGGAGGCGTGCCGAGGGCGGTCACCAGGCCGGTCTGGAGCGCGGTCGCGATCTCCGTGGAAGGGAGCGGCACCGGGTTGAATCCCGCGGAGCGCCAGACGGAGACCGCCTCGGCGTCCCCCGCCCAGGAGAAGAGCTTCTGGGCCCGCAGGTCGTCGGGGACCGCAACCGGCTTCTGGGTGAAGAAGCGCACCCAGCCGCCGTCGGCCCAGTTGAGGACCACGAAGCCCTTCGTTTCCAGGCTGGCCTCGAGGCGCGGGCGCATCTTCTCGAGAACGTGGTACACCTCCTCGTACGAGTCGTACATCAGGGGGACGCCGAGGGCGTAGATGGACTTGTCGATCTCCGCCACCCCCACCGAGGTGAGCAGGCCGGCGTTCAGCGTCCCCAGCCGCATCTTGCGGACCACGTCGGGGTCGTCCCCCGCCACCCCGCCCGGGAAGAGCCGCACCGTGACCCGGCCCCCCGAAGCCGCCTTCCACTTCTCCCCGGTTTCCTTGAGGATCAGGTGCCACGTCGATCCGTCGGGGACCAGGGTCGCCATGCGCACCACGAGGGGAGCCTGGGCCTTTGCGGCGGGGGCCGCGAGGAGCGCGCCGAGGACCATCAGGGCGGCCGGTCGTGCGAGCGTCATCGAAATCCTTTGCGTCACTCGCCTCCTGAACAAACCGCTACTCGACGAACAGATCGTCCGTCCGGGAGAGGAGCCAGCGCGCCCGCTTCTGGGCGAGCACGTTGGCCAGGCGATAGTCGGAAGGACGGCTCGCGTCCAGGGCCAGCGCCTGCTCGAGCAGGGCCTTGAACTCTTGCCGGTTCTGCTGACCCACGCACGCGCTCTCCGCGAAGGTCACGTACGGAAATGCCCGGCGCCCGTTCGCGATCCGGGTCGCCCGCTCGAAGTGCTCTCGCGCCCGCTCGATCGATCCCCCGACCGAGGCCCGCCCGGCCTCGTAGGCGATGAAGAAGTCGTGGATGGCCCCCGCGTCCCAGGTCTCGTCCAGGGCCAGGGCCCGGCGGGCCAGGGCCTCCGCCAGCTTCTGGTCGGCCGAGAGCTCGGAGTCGTTGACCTTGAGCGCGATCGCGGCTCCCCAGGCCGCGGCCGTCCAGTAGAGCAGCGGCACATGCTCCTTCTTCATACGCGCGAGGGCGGCCTCGGGATCCCTCCGAAGCCGCTCCCGGAGGCCCGGGAAGTCCACCTCGAGCCCTCGCAGGCCGTAGTCGAGCGCCCGGAGGTACAGCCGGCGGGCCCGATCGCGCATCGCGGTGGCCTTCGCGAGGTCCTGCGCCTCCCCGAGGTCGGCTTCGAGCTGCACCCAGCCGTACGCGTACTGGGTGAAGCCGCTCGCGGTGGCCAGGAGGAGGCCCCGGTGGCGCGGGGCCTCGAGGAGCAGGCCTTCCATGGTCTTGAGGCCGAACGGGATGGCCTGCCCGACCAGGTCGGGATCGTCGTCCGAAGCGAAGTTGGACCCGCCCCGGGCCAGGGCGTTGCCCAGCGAGTTCACGGCGATCGACCGGAGGGAGCAGCCGGGAAGGACGGCGGCGAGGACGAAAGCGAACCAGGTGAGACGAAGCCGGGTCATCAGCCTCCGAACGGATTCTAGCTCAGGCCGCCTCCGCCTCCCGCGCCGCCCGCTGTCCCCGAGCCACGTCCACCCGGGAGAGCAGCAGGCCCCCGATGATGAAGAAGACGCTGAGGCTCAGGATGGCCGGTCGGCTGGATCCGGTGGCCCACACCATGAAGCCGAAGACGGAGGTGCCGATCGCGCCCCCGAACCGGTCGAAGGCCCCGAAGAAGCCGAACATCTCCGCCGCCTTGTGGCGCGGGATCATGGTCGCGAAGAGGGAGCGCGAGAGGGCCTGCGCCCCGCCCATCACCGTCCCCACCATGAAGGCGAGCAGGAAGAAATGGACGGCGGTGCGCATGGAGAAGCCCACCAGGGTGATGGCCACGTACACCGCCAGGGCGAGGTAGATCGCCCGCTTGGCCCCCGCGCGGCCCGCGAGGGCGCCGAAGGCGAAAGAGAAAGGGACGCCCACGAACTGCACCATCAGGATGGCCGCGATGAGCGCGCTCGTGGAAATCCCGAGCTCGCTCCCGTAGCGGACGGCAATGCGGATGATCGTGTTGATCGCGTCGTTGTAGATCAGGAAGGCCAGGAGGAGGATCACCGCGTCCTTGTGGCCTCGCAGCTCGGCGATCGTCTTCTTGAGCCGGGAGAAGGCTACCGCAAGGGGGTGGCGGCCGGCCTCGCCCGCTTCGACCCGGCGGGGGGGCTCCCGGACCCGCAGGAACAGCGGGACGGAGAAGAGGGCCCACCATATCGCGGCGGAAAGGAACGAGAGCCGCATGGCCGCCGCCTCGTCGGCGAGGCCGAAGCGCTGCGGGCTCTGGATGACGGCCAGGTTCAGGGCGAGCAGGATCCCGCCCCCCAGGTAGCCTAGGGCGAAGCCCGCGGTGGAGACGCGGTCTACCTCGTCCGGCTTCGCGACATCGGGGAGCAGCGCGTTGTAGAAGGCCAGGGTGGAGGTCACCCCCACGTTGCCGATCACGAAGAGGACCAGGGCCAGCACGAAGTCGCCGCGCTGAATGAGGCCCATCGCGGCCGTGGATACCACCCCGATGCCCAGGAAGAGGCCCAGCATCTTCTTCTTGCTGCCCTGGTAGTCGGCCAGGGCCCCGAGGACGGGCCCCATGAGGCCGGCCAGGATGATCGCCGCCGCGGTGGCCCAGGCGAAGCGCGCGGTGACCACGCCGCGGGGAAGGTCCGCTCCCGCCACGTCCACGTACACCTGGAACACCTGCAGGACCGTGGTCATGAAGACCGAGTTCGCCCAGTCGTACATGGCCCAGGCCCGAAGCTCCGGACGGTCGAGCCCCAGGCGCGCGAGGAGGCCGCTCAAGGTCCCGGTCTCAACGCTTGGCCCAGAAGAGGATCCGCTTGTAGGGGAAGAAGTGGGGGTGGGTGTCCGACAACCGGGGGAGGAGCCGTTCGCGGTAGCGCTCGACGAAGGAGGGGAAGAGACCTTCGGGAAGGCGCCGCTCGTAGTCCGTGAGCAGGGTCCCCTTCATCCACTCCACGACTTCCTCCCGCGACTGCAAGCGGTGGCCGTAGACCTCGAGGCGGACGTGCTGCTCGCGATAGCCCAGCTTGTCGAGGACCACCGCGTACTCCTCGGGCGGCAGGACCGGGCTCCGCCGGAGGTAGCTGCCGAGCGCGGTCCGGAAGGGCTCCTCCCCGGCCACCTCGCCCGCCGTGACCTGGGAAGGGTGGTCGTGGTTGGCCGGCACCTGGACCGCGAGCTGGCCCCCCGTGGCGAGGCCCAGGGTGAGGCGACGGAGCAGGTGCTCGTGGAGGGGCACCCAGTGGAGGGCCGCGTTGGAGAAGACCAGGTCCCACGGGCCCCGGGGATCGTCGATGAAGGAGAGGATGTCCCGCCGCTCGAAACGCAGTCCCTCTCCCGCGTGGCCCCTGCTCTTTTCGAGCATGGCCTCCGAGCTGTCGATCCCGAGGGTCTCCCCGGCGGCGAGACGGTGGTGAAGGGCCCGGGTCAGCTCGCCGGTGCCGCAGCCCAGGTCGACCACGCGCATCCCGGGCCTCGGCCGCACGAAGCTGAGGACGTCGAAGAAGGGCTGGCTGCGCTCGTCGCGGAACCGTTCGTACTGGCTGGGGTTCCAGACGTCCTGGGTCATCAGCCCGGATTCTCCCCGGCTTTCGCCCGGGCCGCAATGCTACTTGAGCTCGACCGAGATCACGTGCCCCTCGGCGGGGCCGATGTTCTGGACCTCGTGGATGATGGGCTCGCTCCAGCGCACGAGCCCCGCGGTGCGGACGTTGTCCTGGGGCTTGCCCCCGCGCTCGGTTGTCCGGGTGTGGAAGTCGGAGAGGTAGACGACCACCCGCCGCGGGTGCTGGTGCATGGGCTCGGTCTTCCCGGGAGGGACCCGGACCTCGAGCACCCGCACGAACGCGTTCTCGAGCACGAGCTTGTGGGTGTCGGCCGCGACCTTGAGGGGATCGAGGTCCTGGGGAACGGCGCCGGCCAGTTGCCAATAACCCACGGCTGCAAGTACGAGCGCGAGCACGACGAGCTTCTTCATGGGTACCTCCTTATTCATCGACCCCCCACCCTGTCCCTCCCCAGGAACTCCCGGGCCACCTCCGCGGGGGCGCGGTGAAGGCCGTCCACGGCGTGGTTCATCCTGCGCATGGTGGCTTCGTCGAGACGTCCCGCCAGGGCGTCGAGGGCCCCCTGGAGGCCGGGGTGGGCCACGAGGCTCCCCGCGTTGGCGACCGTCACCGCGTCGTAGGGTGGGAAGTACCGGCGGTCGTCCTCGAGCACCACGAGGTCGAGGGCGCCGATGAGCCCATCGGTGGCGCTGCCCACCACCAGGTCGACCTGCTTCTCGATGAGCGCCTGGTAGAGCAGGCCCAGGTCCATCTCGCGCGGCCGCAGACCGAAGCGAAAGCCGTAGGTGCGCTCGAGCCCCGGCATGCCGTCCTCCCGCTCCAGGAACTCGCCGTAGAGCCCGACCCGCAGCACGGCCGCGTGCCGGGCCAGGTCGGAGAGGCGGGCGATCCCCCGCGTCGCCGCATCGTCTCGACGCATGACCAGGGCGAAGGTGTTGTTGAAGCCGAGGGGCGCCCCGACCACGAGGCCGAGCGCCCGATAGGCCTCCCGCACCTCGCGCAGGACCGCCGCGGGATCGTGGGCCGTGGGCCGCTTGAGGATGTCCTTGAGGGCGGTCCCGATGTATTCGACGTAGACGTCCATCCGTCCCGCCTGCACCGCCTGGTGGCAGAGGTTCCCCCCCAGGTTGAGCCGGCGGTCCACCGTGAAGCCCCGCGATTCGAGGTGCGCGGCCAGCAGCTCGCCCAGCAGGACCTGCTCGGTGAAGTTCTTCGAGCCCACCACCACTGACCCCGCCGCGGGCCCCGTGCTCCCCGCGAGCAAGGCGCCCGTCACGGCCGCCGCCCCCACGGCCAGGACGATGGCCGCACGTCCCGGCCGCGGGCTCTTCTCGACCGTCGCCAGCAAGCCGTCGACGAGCAGGGCCAGGAGCGCGGCGGGGATCGCGCCCGCCAGGATGAGCCGGGTGTCGAGGGTGGTGAGCCCGCGGAACACGTAGGTGCCGAGGCCGCCCGCTCCCACCGCGGCCGCGATGGTCGCCGTCCCCACGGAGACCACGGCGGCGGTGCGCACTCCGGCCAGGATCACGGGCAGGGCCAGGGGCAGCTCGACCAGGCGCAGGCGCTCTCCCGCGGTCATGCCCATGCCGGTGGCCGCCTCCAGGACCGCCGGATCCACCTGCCGGATCC
>WNFT01003089.1_pt1 | contig 20410 bp, 16 predicted proteins | sample 5400191 | NCBI WGS metagenome assembly WNFT01 (sample SAMN13153359, study PRJNA577476) | soil metagenome | isolation source: 80 cm saprolite under Madrone tree | place: USA:California | collected 2016-06-14 | reverse complement strand
AATTCCAGTTCAGCGCAAAAAGTAGCCTTCACCCAAGCCGGGTATTTTTCCGGGCAGCCTTCGGCGAGCGAGCGGCCGAGTAATTCGCCCGAACGAATCGCGTAGAAAAGGCCTTCACCGGTGAGGGGATCCACCCACGCAGCGGCATCTCCGATCAATGCCCAGTTCTTTCCGATAACGTTGCGTTCCGAAAGTGTGCGCTCTTTCGGCGAAGGCAGAACGTGACTGTAAAACTTTGCTCCCTCCGTCGAAATATGAGAGATGATCGCAGCGCGGGAACGACCAGATATATCCCTCAAAGTTCCGTAAGAATTTGATGGTGATGGAGTCGCTGGTCTGCGGTACGAAGTAACCCTGGGTCATCTCCAGCTCGTCGCGCTGCAAGGCGCGCGATTCGGGAACCAGCTGGTTGCGCGCACCGGCCGCGAGAACCAGAAAATCGGCTTCTCGCCAATCACCATCCACGCAGTAGCGGGGTTTGGCCGCCGTGGTGTCCACACTCAGCACGCGGGAACGCTGCACATTGCAACCCGCATCTCGGGCGCGATCCAGCAGCATGCCGTTGAGCACCGTCCGCGAATAGATAACGATCGGATGGGGCATGTCGAGAGTAGCGTGGTGCTCTTCGCTGCTGATCAGTTCGACGGAATTCACAAGCTTCTTGGGATAGGAATTATCGAGGAGGAACGGGAAGCACTGAATGGCCTTATGCGTCAGGCCGCCGCCGCAAGGCTTTTCCCACGCCAGATGCTCGTCAAAAAGATTGACTTTGTGGCCCGCGCGCGCAAGTTGTTCACCGCACATTGCGCCGGACGGTCCGCCGCCGACGATTGCTATCTGGGCCATGGGAGTGTCTCGCTGAGGCTCTCTATTCCGTTCCCCGGGGGCGGAATGCCCGTCAAAAGTTCCATCGGTGACGGGTCCTTAGGTGAGGGGAAAGATCACCAGGCAAAAGCCCGCGAGGAGTATAGCACCGAAAAGCGCCGTTGCCGCCGCCGAACCGGTTTCTTCGCGGACGATGTCCATGGCGCTCCTTTGCAGGACGTTAAAGAGAGCCAGGTAAAGGGCCAGCAGGCCGATGAGGATTTCTCCGTTGTGCAGGATTATGACGCCGGCCATGAGCGCGCCCCAAGAGATGAGCCGCAAGGACAAGGCTAGCGCAAGTCTGCCCCGTTTCTTGCCGGCCTTCGCTGGCCCTAGCAATGTTTCTTCCGCCAAATGGTAAGGAAGAAGAACTAGCACCAAAAAAGGGAAGCGCGCCCACTTCGCAGCAGTCAGCCACGCCTCGGAGAACGTCAAATCAAACCATCCCGTTGCCAGAAGGAACAGAAGGAGCCCAGCAAACGCTGCGGCAAGCACTCTATTTAGTTCACGAGTGAGCGCCCCGCGCGCAACTCTCCAGCGCATTGCCAACAGCAGCGCGCCCAAAAGAAGCAAAAAGCTGGCGAGATAGTCGCCTTGAAAAAGTCGGATTGCCTTCAAGGGAATCCACAGGCGCAAGAGGAGCACGACGAGAACTGAGCCAGCGGCGAATTCGATGAATAGTCGCGCCAAGCCTATGGTGAGGCCCATCGCGGCGATTTCCTCGCCACTCTTCTTTCCGCCCACTTCCCTAAGAAATGGTCCAGCAATCAACAGGATCCCCACAAAGCCGGCCAGCGCACCGTAGAGGGTGCGCTGCGAGGGCAATCGTGGGGAGGGCGGCAAAGAAAGAACCTGCGCTGACCATTGCTGCGCGGTTCGCATCGCTAAACTGTTGAAAAGGATGCTGACGTGTGATGCGCCGGGAATCTCCTGGAATTGCACGGTGCCATCCTGGCGCGAAGCAACCAGGTCGGCGGCGTTGCCGCGCATGGACTCGAGCTCAAGCGATCCAACCATCACCAACGCATGAGGGGGCAAGGGAGGGGGAGCGCTGAAAAGAAGCTTCTCAGCAGAAACACCATGGGCAGAGCGCATAGGTGCGGGCGAAATGGCGATCAGGCCCGCGACAGGAACACGAGACGCAACGCGCTCGGCGATGGCGCCGCCCATCGAATGTCCAGCGACAATCGTGCGATCGGCATTGATCATCCCGCGCGCGAGCAGTTCGCGAAGAAGCGACTCGACGCATTGTTCCGCACGTGCGGGAGAAAACGGCCCGGGCGTGCGTCCGTGTCCCGGCAAATCCGGAACGTACACCCGCAAGCCTTGCTCGGCAAACCCTCGTGCGATGTACGACATGATTTTCTTGTTGGCCGAGATTCCGTGGAAAAGCAGAACCGATCCTACCGAGCCTCCTTCTCTCTTTTCCACGATGGTAGTTTCAAGTCGGCAGCCGCCCGCATCGATCAGAAAGGTTCGCTCGCGATAGGGCGTCGGCAGCGCGAGCCAAAGCCCCGCCGCGCAGAGCAGAACTCCAGCAAGTGCCCGGATGGCTTGTCGTGATTTCATCGCCCTCCGCTAGTAGTCGGTCAGTTTCCGACTATCCGACTTACCAGGCAAGTGGAATTACTTCCGAGTTGCCCGTTATCCTGGAGTTGTCGGGCGGGTGTCCGGGCCTCTCGCAAACGAGCAGGAGCCGTCATATTCATGCAGAGGGCTTTTGTGGAAGCGCCTATTTCTCGCCAAAGATTGCGGGCTGCGGTGACAGTACGCGATTCGGGTCGTATTTCGCTTTGGCGGCCACGAAACGAGGCCATACCTCAGGACCGTAGTGGGCCTGCCATTCGGCGGGGGAGATCACCATCGAGTAGGGAGCGTAACGCTTGCCACCGACGGCGGTCATCTTGGCGAGTAGCTCCCGGTTGCTGGCCAACAGGGCCGAAAGCGCAGCCTCGTCGCCCGCCTTCACGCTGCGGAAGAGCCACAAAGAGAACACCTGCTCCTCGCTCGGCACCTTGAAAAGCGGACGCGTGAAGCGACGAGTATTCAAGGGATAGCAACCGAACTGTTGGACGCCCTGGAAGGGCACTAGGGCCGCCGCCTCTGGCGTGAGCGACAGGATGTTGTCGAGATATGTCCTAGTCGCCGAGGCCGGAATCCACATCGTGATGAAGGGGCTGGGACGGACAGCCGCAACGCCGCCCCGCGTCTCAAGGAGAAACAGATAATCGTGATAAGTCATGCGCCGAGGCGCGGCGGCAGAAGCGAAGTGCAAGTCCCCTTCGAGCGCCCGGATGTTCGGCTCGTTGGGCGCCGTGAAGAATTTGCCGATCTCGATGCGGAAGCTCCACGTTCCACTCTGGTCGCGCATCATTGTGCCGCGCTGGCCGTCGAAGCGACCCTCGCGGGCCAGCCGCAACTGGTCGCTGAGATAAGCATCCAGATCGGTGTAAGTCAGTTCATGGTACAAGACATGCGTCGGCGCTGGCATCAGCGGCAGGCCAGCGCGAACGATCACACCGCACTGGCCCTGCCCCGCCAGCACCATGTCGAACAACTCGCTCTCGTGCTCGGGCGAACAGGTGACGAGGCGGCCATCCCCAGTAACGACATCGATGTCGGTGACGTTATCCACCAGCGCGCCATAGTGGGGACTCATATTGCCGATGCCCCCCGCACTCAGCGTGCCGCCGATCGTAATTAGCGCGAGGCATGTCCCGGGGAACATACGCGGCGTCAGGCCCTTTGGTAGCGTAGCGTCGGCAACGGCGCTCCAGAACGCGCCAAGTTGTGCATCGGCAGAGTGCGGTGTGCGTACACTGACCGCGTTGAGTGAACGTGAATCAATGACACCTGCTTCGGCTTGCGTCTGTCCATAGCGTGAATGGCCGTCGCCACGGATGGCGACCTTCAGTTTGTGCTGGTTGGCGTAACGCACCATGGCCACAATATCTTGAACGGAGCCCGGCCTGAGGACGGCTGCGGGCACGCGATGAAACATGTTGCCCTGATCTGTGGCAATCGCACGGCGGGACTCCTCATCTAGGAGCAGCGCGCCATCGAGCTTCGGCAGGCGATCAAAAGGGCGCGCTGTGTTGTCCTGCGTAATCCAAGAACGCTCGTCGGGATTGAAACCAACAATGGCAGCGCCGATGGCAAGCTTCGTGAAATGGCGTCGAGAGAACTGGTCCTTCATGGTGACCTCGTGACCAGAGCAAGCGAAAAACGATGCAGGATTATAAGCTCCTGAGCTTTACGGAAGCAATTACTCGTAACTGCTAAGTAATGTCAACCGGTGGCGATTGTCATTCCGAAGAGCGAGGAATCTACGATTGCGTTCAAACAGCAGAATCCTCGCTGCGCTCGAATGACAAGTCATAGGACTTTACTCTTGGCGATGTGCGCTATCGACGCGGACTCTGAGGCGTGATCATTTGTCGCCGAGCCTGGTTGGACGCCACATCAGTTCCACAACGACACTCACTCTGCCTGATGACTCCTGGGTTGTCGGCTATCCGGAAGTAATTGGACGAGGCCGCGGAAACTTGACTGGTTCTCAGAACTTCCGACGTCTGGTCGTCCGATAGGAACGCCATGCAGACAACTTTCTTGGGATGCTCCGCCTCGCCGCATGTCCGGCCCTCCTGAGGCGTTTATGAGATGAGCTTTAGAGGGTTCGAAAGAGGAAGTGCCAGGTGGCGTCGACGGCGGCATGGACGAGTGCCGAGGCGAAGATCGAGCCGGTTTTGCGCCAAGTCCAGCCGTAGAAAAAGCCAGCGATGGAGGCCAGGACCACGTAACGCCAGTTGGGAAAGTAATTGTTGGTGATGTGCGAGAAGCCGAAAAGAATGGAGGCGGTCCACCACCCCGCGAGATCGCTCTTGCTCGCACGCGAAAGCATATTTTGCAGCAAGCCGCGGAAGAGAAACTCTTCGGGCCAGGCGGTAAAAAACAGAATGCCGATGGAGACAAACGGGAACGACTTCCATTGCCACCATTGCGGCGCAAATTCGATGAAATGCATGCCCTGGCCCAGGGGAATGGCGATGCAGGCGAACACCACGAAGCTTGCCAGGATGAAGAAACCCCAGTGGCGTCCCCAGCCGATCGAATAACCGATGCCGGTGACGCGGCGGACAAGCATGAAGCACGCAAGCGCGACATTCACGCAGAGGAGCACGGTGAAAACGTAGGCGAGACGCCCGCCGGGGTACGGCCAGAGCCAGAGCGACAACGTCCATGCCCCGGGTTTGGAAAGCGGCTTCACCGCGACCCATATGCCCACGAGAGTGAGGAAATCCTGCCAGGAGCCCGGGGGCCTGCGTTCGGCGGAGGCAGCGAGCCCCAGCGGGATTAAAACCAGACCGGCGACGGCGGCGGCACGCGTGAAGGCGAAAGTATTTGTCCCCAGGGCGTAAATCAGGTAGACAAGGAACACAGCGGCGCCAAGCAAGTGGCCGCTGCCGGCGCCGAAGCGCGAGGTCAGGTTATCCTCAACTCCGCGCGCGGCAAAAAACAGCATCACCAGAAAGAAAAACGAGAAAGCCGTGAGCGTGGCAGCGAACGCACGGCCGCCGTAACCCAGCCAGGCGGAGTACAGCGCTCCGGCGAGAGTCAGTACGGCCCACAGACCGATCAACGGTAGCGGACCGAGTTGGCGTGTGGCAGGCAAGCGAGGATTGTAACTGAAAGAAATGGCAGACCAAATTCAACCGCCGGTGAAACGACTTGCCTACGTTGACTGGATGCGCGGACTCGCGTGCGTGCTGATGTTTCAGACGCATTGCTACGACTCGTGGATGAGTCCCGAGGCCAAGAAATCCTCGTCACTGATTGCATGGTCGCGGTTGGGCGGGACGCTGCCGGCGCCGCTTTTTATTTTTTTGGCTGGCGTGTCGTTCGCGCTGGTGACAGAGAAGTTGCGCGAGAAGGGAATCGCGCGCGACGCCATCGCGAGGCAAACGATTCTGCGGGGGGCGGAAATTTTTGGGATGGGGCTGCTGTTTCGCGTGCAGGAATTCGCGCTGGGCTATCCCTGGGCGCCGTGGACGGACCTGTTGCGCGTGGACGTGCTGAACATCCTCGGGCTGTCGATGATGGTTATGGGAGTGCTGTGCTGGGTGACCGGAGATGGCACCGCAGCAGCGTCGAGAAGCCACACAATCGTAGCGGGGATTTTTGCGGCGGTGATCGTGGCGCTGGCCACGCCACCGCTGTGGACGACGCACCGTCCGAAGTTCTTGCCCTGGCCGATCGAGTCCTACATCAACGGCGTGCACATTTTTAAGGAACCGCAGCCGTGGCTCTTTCCACTGTTTCCGTGGTCGGCGTTCGCGTTTGCGGGGCTCGCCGTGGGCTTTTTCGTGTTTTCGGATATGGCCAAGCGAAGGGAAGGGCCGATGTTCGGGGCACTGGGCGGCGCGGGAATCTTGGGCTGTGCGCTGTCGGTGCTGTTCGATTCTTCGCGCGTGCGGGTATACGCGGTATACGACTACTGGCACAGCAATCCGGATTTCGTATTGATGCGCTGCGGAATCTTGCTGGTGATTCTTTTTCTGGTGTACGCGTGGTGCCGGTGGGGACTTGCGCAAAAGGGTTTCAGCCCCATCATCCAGCTTGGGAATACCTCGCTGCTGGTGTACTGGGTGCACATCGAATTTGTTTACGGACGATTCTCGATTCTTCCCAAGGGGCAGTGCAGCGCGCTGAAGGCTACGGCGGGCTTGGTTACCATTTTTCTGGCTATGCTGGCACTATCGCTTGCGAGGACGACGTGGGGAAAATGGCGGGTCAGGGCTTCACGGTAGAATCCTGCGGCAATTGTTGCGACAGCGGAATTTTGATGATGACCTCGCCGGGCTTGGCGAGGCCGAGCTCGTCACGGGCGATCTTCTCGATTTTGTGGGGATCGGTTTTCAGTTCGCGCACTTCCAGCTCGAGCTGCAAATTCTCTTTGTTCAATTGATCGAGGCTGGCGTTTACCCTTTTGATTTCTTGTTGCGTGCGGCGCATGGCCAGATAACCGTGGGTGCCAAAAATATCGTGCACCACGAGCACCAGCCCGAGCAAGAAAAGGAGCGCGCGCCCGTGCTGGCGCAGGAACGGCTCGACTTTCTCGTGGGCAACGGCCTTCTTCAGTTTTGTAGTACCCATTGTGATGCTTCTCGCGTTAACTTGGCGGAAGCGGCGGCGCTTTCGGCTTCCACGTACAAGCGAAGCAGCGGCTCGGTGCCAGAAAGACGCAGCAGCATCCAGGAACCGTCTTCGAAAACAAATTTTGCGCCATCGGTGCGGTCGATGGATACGACTTTCCGGCCAACGAGTGTCGAAGCGTCCACGGCCACGCGCTTGACGGCGTTTGCCTTTTGTTCGTCGGAAAGATGAAGATTTTTGCGGACGGGCCAGAATTCACGGCCGAGTTTTTTGTACATCGCGCCAATTTGCTCGCCGAGGGAAGCGCCGCGCGCGGCGATCATTTCCGCGACGAGCAAGCAGGCGAGGATGCCGTCTTTTTCCGGAATGTGGCCGCGAATAGTGAGCCCGGCGCTTTCTTCGCCGCCCAGGGCAATTTTGTCTTCGCGAATGAGCTGGCCGATATATTTGAAGCCCACGGGCGTCTGGTAAACGGTTTGGCCGTGCGAGTTGGCAACGGCGTCGATCATTTGCGTGGTCGCAACGCTGCGCGCAGCAGGCATGTTCCATTGGCGAGTTTCGACGAGGTAGTCGTACACAAGGGCGAGAATGAGATTGGGCTGAATCCAGGTGCCGTCGCGATCGACGATGCCGAAGCGATCAGCGTCGCCATCGGTGGCCAGGCCCGCGGTCGCTTTCGAATCAACCACGGCTTTGCTCAGCGGCGCGAGATTTTCTTCGGAAACGTCTGGGCCGGTCCCGTCGAACAAGGAATCGCGTTCGGTGCGCAGGGCCCGCACGGTCACGCCGTGATCGGTGAGCGTGCGGTCAAGATAGCCTGCGCCGCAGCCGTGCAGCGCGTCCACCACGAAAGACGACTTTGCTTCGCGCAGGGTTTCGAAATGAACGAGTTCTTCGAGGCGCTTCAAATAATTCTCGCGGAGATTGACCTTCTCGGTTGGAGAGGAGTTCGAAGCAGCGCGTGGGAGGATGGGAACACCGCCATTCGCGGCGAGCTGCGCGGCACGAGCCTCAATGTCCTTGGTGACTTCCGGCAAAGCGGGGCCGGCGTCGGCGGAGGAAAATTTCAGGCCGTGATAGGCCGCAGGATTGTGGCTGGCGGTGAAGTTGACGGCGCCGTCGAGCTTGCGGCGCATGATTTCGAAGGCGACCGCGGGCGTAGGCGTAAATGTCTCGCACAGCAGAGTTCGAACCCCGTGATGCTGCAGGATGTCCACGGCGAGCTGAGAAAACTCTTCGGAGTAGAAGCGCGTGTCGTAGCCAACCAGAATCGTTGGCTCCGCGGCCTTGGCTTTTACGTGTTCGGCAATGGCGGTGAGCGCCAGGCGCACGTTGGCGAAGGTGAAGTCGTCGGCGATGATGCCGCGCCATCCGGAAGTGCCAAACTTAATGGGCGGAGTCGTCATGGGGCGGTATTCTAGACCGAGAAGAGTTGAAAGTTGAAAATTAAAAGTTCAGAAGCCAAAAGTCGACAGTTGAAAGTTGAAGGCTAAGAATGTGTGGCGCGAAACGTGAAAGGCTGGAACCGGCCGGCTTCTTAGAGGGAGTGACAGCATTGGCGGGGGAGCATGATGAAGAGGGACGGGCAAAGCAGAATCGCGCTAGTCACGTGTGGAACGATTGCGGAAGGTCGGCGAATCGCGCGCACGGTGGTTGGCAAGCGGCTGGCGGCGTGCGTCAATCTTGTTTTGAGCCCCGTGGAATCGTTTTACACGTGGAAGGGCAAGCTGGAGCGTGCGCGGGAATATCTGCTGGTGATGAAGACGACAGCAAAGCGATTGGCTGAATTGGAACAGGAAGTGAAGCGGCTGCACAGTTACGATGTGCCGGAGTTTATCGCGCTCAGAGTCTCCGAAGGTTCAGCCAATTATCTTACTTGGCTGAGCAGTAGTGTAGCGAGACGCCGCAAGTAATTCATGCGTCGAGGAGTTCCGAGCCGTACTTTGCGAACACAGCGCGAAGGGCCGAAGGGGTGCGTTCGTGCATGGCGTGAATTTCCTGAATCATGCGATAGATGTTGGAGGTCATCACCAGCAAATAACGGAGCGGGTCCGGACCCGGATTCCAATACGTGTGAAGCGTCCCGCGCGGCACAAACACGGAGGAGCCCGCGTGGGCCTCAACTACTTCCTGTCCAACGCGAACGCATAACGTGCCTTCCAGAACGTACCACGCTTCATCATCGCTGCGATGAAGATGCGGCGGGGCGATGAGGCGCGGCGGACCTGGAGGACCACCGGGGTCGCGCCACTCTGCGATCACAAATGCATCATTGGTCGATCCGATGACGCGTCCCGAGAGCAGAGGAGCAATGTTTGGCGAAGTCATGAGCGCACCAGCTAAGAGGAATCGCTACAGCTAAACGTAGAGTAGCGCCTGGTCGAGGTCGGCGATGATGTCTTCGACGTCTTCGATGCCCACGGACAGGCGCACCAACCCCTCCGTGATTCCGACGCGGTCCTGAACTTCCTTGGGCATGGAAGCATGGGTCATCATCGCCGGAAGCGAGATCAAAGTTTCGACGCCACCGAGACTCTCTGCGAGAGAGCAGAGCTTGACGTGATTCAGGAAGCGGCGCGCGGCATCGAGCGAGCCTAAATCGAAGGAAAGCATGCCGCCCGGACCTTTTTGCTGGCGGCGGGCGACTTCGTGATGCGGATGAGACGACAGGCCGGGATAGAAGACCTTGCGGACTTTGGGGTGGGCGTCGAGGTGGCGCGCCACGGTGATGCCGTTGGCGTTGTGCTGCAGCATGCGAACCGCGAGCGTCTTGATGCCGCGCGAAACGAGGAAGCAATCCATGGGAGAGAGGCCGGTTCCGGCGGAGCGTTGAATGAAATAAATCTTCTCGGCGTCCTCGGGACGCGTGAGCACCACCGCGCCGCCAGTGGAATCGCTGTGGCCGTTCAGATACTTCGTCATGGAATGAACCACGATGTGCGCGCCGAGTTCGATGGGCCGCTGCAAATACGGACTCAGAAACGTGTTGTCGACAACGATGGAAAGGTTGCGGTCCCCGGCGAGTTTGGAAATGGCCGCGATATCGGTAACGCTCATCGTGGGGTTAGCCGGCGTCTCGAGGTACAGCATTTTCGTGTTGGGACGCAACGCGGTGCGCACGTAATCCGGCAGGGAGGTGTCCACGAAGCTGAATTCCAGGCCGAAGTGGACCAGGAGTTGCGTAGACAGGCGGTAAACGCCGCCATAGACGGCTTCGGAGAGAATCACGTGATCGCCGGGACGGAGAAGCCGGAAGACCGCGTCGATTCCCGCCATCCCCGAAGAAAAAACATAGGCGCTGTGGCCGCCTTCGAGCTTGGCTACCGTGCGCTCCAGCGCTTTGCGATTTGGGTGATTTGACCGCGCGTAGTCGTAGCCTTTGTTCTTCCCCAGCTCTTCGTTGATATATGTGGAGGTCTGATAGATGGGCGCGACGATGGCCCCCGTGGCGGGGTCCGGCTCCTGCCCGATGTGGATGGCGTTGGTGGCAAAACCCATTGTGCTCTCCTTGCGATTCCTGCTCTGATCTTGAAGCAGTCAGGCGACGTTAACGGATGATGTTCGGCGCTGACCGTTCGGCGTGATTGTAATCGTTGATGCGTCCCGCTCTTGCCTGCCGGGCAGTGTCTTGAAAACTTACAGGAGCTATATTGGTGAGTCAAATGGCTGGTGCCCGGGGTTTCCACGGCAGAGCCGGGGCGAGGCAGCACCCCACCTGTAGCGAGCATCATAAGAAAGCCGCCGCACTTGACCCAGGCAGGCCGTTCCGTAGACCATGGGGTTAAGCAATTTATGAAACTTCCCGCAATTTTTGTAGCCTGCTTTTGCGTTGCCGGCTTTTTGGCGGCGGCTCAGCGCGCAGCTGCCCAGGATCCGCCGGCATCCGCGCCCAAACCTCAGACTGCGCCGGCCCGAAGCGATATTCAGACGCGGATCACCATTGAAGTGACTGGCGGCGAGAAGGACACGCCCGTTGAAAACGCCAGCGTGTATGTCAAGTTCGTCGAAGAGCACGCCATAAAGAGGGACAAAAAGCTAGAATTGAATGTAAAGACTAGCCGGGAAGGCGTCGCGCATGTTCCCAACGCGCCCATGGGAAGAGCTTTGATTCAAGTCATCGCGGAAGGCTGGAAGACTTATGGGCGTTGGCTGGACATAACCGACCCGAAGCAGACCATCAAAGTGCATCTCGAGAGGCCACCAAAGTGGTATTGAGAAGGCCCGCCGTCCCTTTTTGAGAATAAAAACTCAAGAAAAACAAAAAAGAAAAGTTGCGATAGAGCTATCTCGCGAAATTTCTCGCCAACAATTTTCTCCAAACGTCAAAAGGAGTTTGATTGAGCAGAATTCTGCGTGGCAAAGACTGCGTTGCACGGGAATGGTGCAAAGAGCAGAAGAGTGTTGAAGGCCGACAAGTTAGCCGCGAGCCGGACAGGATTTCCACAAACTTATCAACACTTGTGTTGAAATCTTAATGGAATAGAAATATTTGTTGCGGACTTCGGCACGCCGCTTGCCCTGCGGCGGAACAACGCAATTTTGACGCGCGCGAAATTACGATGATACAGTACGGATTCGGTCGCACACGATGACGGAAACCTACGACGGACCATTTTCCCTCCTTCAAATGTTCTGGGGCAGCATTTCGGCGCGGCCGCTGCGCAGTTTTCTGAGCGTGACTGCCATCGCCATCCAGGTGATTCTCGTTCTAATGATCGTTGGTCTCACGTCGGGAGTGATTTCCGAATGGGGAAAGCGCGTCGAGGGAGTTGGCGCGGATATCCTCGTTCAGCCGCCCAATTCTTCGATTTTTTTCGCATTTGTCAGTGTTGGCATGCAGGAGTCGCTCGGCGAGCAGATCGCCGCGTTGAGTGGCGTGGACGAAGTGGCTGCAACGGTCATCCTCACGGAACCGAAGCACTTAGTGATGGTGTATGGAATCGATTACAAACGCTTCAACGCGCTGAGCAAGGGCTTCCTGTTCCGCGATGGCAGGCCGTTTGAAGGCCCGGATGAAGTGATCGCTGACGACATTATCGCGCAAACGCGTCATTTGAAGGTGGGCAGCCAGGTATCGCTGTTGAATCATCCATTTACCGTCTGCGGGATCGTAGCTCACGGGAAAGGCGCGCGATTTTTCATTCCTATACGGACGGCGCAGGAAATCGCGGGGGCGGAAAAACGCGTTTCGATGTTTTATGTGAGAAGCAAAGGAGATACGGAAGCAACGCGCGAGCAGATTCTCAAGCTGATGCCGGAGAACAGCATTCGCTCCATGGCGGAATATATGACGTTGATGAATTCGTCGAACCTGCCGCAGTTGCGTCCCTTCACGCGGACTATGGTAGCCCTGGGAATCCTGGTGAGCTTCCTGGTGGTGCTACTGAATATGCACACCATGGTGATGGAGCGCACGCGCGAGATCGGCATTCTGAAAGCCCTCGGCTTCTCCCGTTTCGATGTCGTTCGCATGCTGCTGGGTGAGACTCTCATTCTTACGATGCTCGGAACTGGCCTGGGCATTGCCCTCACCTTCCTGACGCAGGCCATTTTGAAGCAGGCAAACCCCGGCCTCACGATCCTGATCTCTCCGTCCTGGTTGTTCTCCGCGGCCGTCCTGGCTATCGTCGGCGCCTCCACTGGCGCTGTCTACCCCGCCCTGCGCGCCGCCAGTTACGACCCCGTCGTCGCCCTCGCCTACGAATGAAGCGCGCCATACAAATGTCCTGTCCCGCCATGTTGGAATGTACGAGGAGCACACCTATAAGTTCTCGAAAGTGGATTGGCGGGTAAGCAGCTAAGAGGGGAAGTTCATGCGGCGCAAGAGGTCGTGGAAGCGCGGGTCAGATCGCAAGTCATCGAAACGAGGATCGATCTTCAGATATATCATGAACGGTGCCCTCTCCGAGTAGGCAGTCTCCAGCCAAGTAAGGGCCTCGTCTTTCTTACCCAGAGCGGCGTAGATTCGAGCCACAAAGTACGGCGTTACGTATCGCTGCTTCGATATTTCGCTCAACTGCTCTAGTATCTTCTGCGCCTCGTTCCCATATCCGGCGGCGGCATAAGCTTCTCCGAGCCACGTGAGGAGAAAAGAAGAGCCGTGCGCAAGTTGGAATCCTTTTTGCATAGCGGCAATAGCAGGCTCATGCATCGATTTGTACATATATGCAAGCCCAAGGTAGCAGTGCGCCGGAGCAAAGGTCTCGTCCAGTTCGATAGTCTTCACAAGCTGTGCGATGGCTTGATCGTATCGGCGGCTAACTATATAGACGTATCCCAGAATGGTATGAATAATGCTGGAGTGAGGATCCAGGCGAATCGCTCGTTGAAGCTCGGTGTAGCTCTCCTCGTAGCGCCCCACAGTGGCGAGATAGAAGCCGAACCACTCATGTGCCGTCGCGTAACGCGGATTGAGTTCAATGGAGCGTTCAAACTCACTTTCTGCGGCCAAGAAACCGTAGTCAAACATGGTGGCATAAGCGAGGGAGGCATGGGCTTCCGCCGAGCTGTCGTCAATTTCGAGCGCCTTTTGCGCCAGCTCATTGGCCTTACCACAACCCTCATCCGCAGACGCAAAACCCCACGCCGCCATTGCGGAGTAGCAATCGGCCAAGCCTGCGTAGGCAGCAGCGTTGGTCGAATCCATTGCAATCGCTTGCTGAAAGTACTGGAAAGCGTTTTTTAGTCCTCCATGGCTGCGCCGGTTCCAGTGATAACGACCTCTTAGATAAGCTTCAAATGCTTCCGGGTCGACGGGGCGCACTTGCGCGAAGTGTGCCTGCTCCTGCGGAGTTAGTTTGACTCGGACTTCCCGTGCAATTGCTTGGGCCACTTCTGACTGCAGGGCCAGCACATCGCCCAGATCGCGGTCGTAGCTTTCCGCCCACAAATGATCGTCAGTCAATGCATGAACCAATCGTGCGGAGATGCACACTCGTACGCCGGAGCGCTGCACGGTTCCTTCGACTACCGCGTCCACACCCAACTCCCGTGCGATCTCGGGCAAGGGCCGGTGCACGCCTTTGTAGTGCATGGCGGTAGTTCTCGAAACCACGCGCAATGCGCCGATCTTCGCTAGAGTAGTAATAAGAGCCTCAGTAAGTCCTTCGGCGAAATATTCCTGTTCGGGATCGCGCGATAGATTTTCCAAAGGCATGACTGCCAGCGACCGGATATGACCTCCTGGACTCGGAGCGAGGGACGCAATAAAGCGATAACCTCGGCGCGCGAGCGTTTCGATGAACCGTGGCTTCTCCGGCGAGTCGCCAAGCGCTTCACGCAAGCGATTCACTGCGGCATTCAGGCCCTGCTCGAAATCGACAAAAGTCCCGTCTGGCCAGAGGCGTTTACTGAGTTCTTTCCTCGTGACGAGGTCGCCGGGGTGTTCGAGGAGGATGGTCAGCACCTGGAAGACAACAAATCAGCGCCTGTCGTCCCCCAGCCAGCCATCCTGGCGCGTAAGGCCAATCTTCAGAGCTACTTACCAGTCAATTCAAATTTCATACGTTTTTTAGCTGCCAACCATTGAGTCCGCCTCGGAGAAGGCGCAGGTTCACGACATGCGAACGGCGAAGAACCAGCCGATCGCTAACTACTCTTGAGAAGGAGAAGAAACATGAAACTGGGCAACTTACTTCGCTTTTTCCTAATGGTGTTTGCGGCTCTCAACATGCTTGTGATTGCGCCGCAATTCGCGGCAGTGTTCGCCGGGGAATCGGTGAATCCCTCGACGCTCAACCCGCCACCGCCACCACAGTTCAACCCCGTTTGTGAGAAGGATGGAAATCAAACCATCTGCACGGTGCAATTCAGCGATCCGCCGTTCGCCGGAGGTAGTGGCGTGATCTGCGGAACAGGACCCAACGCTTATGAGGTGTTTCAATTTCAAAACAGGTCGGTGCAAGGAAGACGCTACTACGACGGGAATGGAAACCTGACGCGTCGACACTTTCGCGAGGTTTTCGACGGCACACTTACCAATCCGCTGAGCCATACGTCTTTGTCTTTTTCCGGCGGGGACACTCATTTGCACGACCTAGCCGTCCCTGGGGACATCAACACGGGTACCGAAGCCACGACCGGATCCGTCAGAATCTTCTTGCGTAATGGCGGCACCTTCCCCATCGACATAGGCAGAATCCTCGACTCAGACCACGGGATCCTCAGCGAGTCCGGGCAGCACCCGTTTCTTGACTATTTTGTTTTCGGAGACACTACTGCGCTCCAGCCGTTGTGCGACGCGCTTAAGTAAGCGGGCCGGTGGCTAGTGAGGGAGCGCGGGAGTTCATTGTCGGAGAAGAGGAGGGGTCATGAAAAAGCTTCACTTGCTCGTACTCTCGCTCTGCGGAGCGTGTCTCCTCAGCGTTTGCGGTTGTGGCAGTAGTTCTCCGCCTCCGCCGCCAGCGATCAGCGTCGCGCTCACCCTTAGCTCAGCGCAAGCTCTGGACGCGAACCAAAGCGACTCGCTCACGGCCACGGTAAGCAACGACTCCAGCAAGCAGGGCGTTAACTGGACGGTGGCTTGCCCAGCCGGAGTCAGCGCCTGCGGAGCCATGGCACAAACGAAAAGCGCCAGCGGCGCGGCGAATCAATACATTGCGCCGCCGAATGTCAGTGCCGCGGAAACGGTCACCGTCACCGCGACGTCGGTCAGTGATGCCACCAAGTCCGCGTCCGTGCAAGTGACGGTCAATCCTGCGTTAGCCCTCGTTTATCCCCCGCCGGCGCAGCCGAAGCCCGGACTTGTTGGCGGGGCCTTCTCGTTCAGTCTAGCGAACTTCGTGCAGGGTGGAACGGCGCCCTATACGTGGGCTATCAAATCGGGTGCGTTGCCCGCCGGGCTCACACTCGATGCCAAGACCGGGATGGTTACTGGCACTCCGACGACAGCGACGACCGCCCCAGTCGTCATTGTATTTACTTGCACCGACTCCGGAAATCCTCCTACAACCCTGTCTGCCAACCCGCAACTCTCGCTCACTATTAACCCGCCTGCACCTCTTACGATAACTTCAGGCGGTCCGCCAGACGGAACCATGAATGTGATCTACGGCCCGGTGCGCATAGGAACATTGAGATGTTTTTGGCGTCCCTTTCCTTTCGGGTTGTCCTGCACTCCATGTACCGGCACCTTCGGATGCACATCACTTCCACTTTGCACTAACAGACCAATGGTGTCGCCGTGCCGTAAAACGGGACCGATTGGTTCCGGTTTCACACTTACTGCCACGGGTGGGGTGCCAAGTTACACGTGGATGCTTCCGACGGGTTCCTTACTGCCTAAAGGCTTGACTCTATCGACCACTGGAATCATCGCTGGTACTCCAATGGAGTTCGGAACGTTCAACTTCAGCGTTTCCGTAACCGACTCGGCGTCGCCGGTACCAGCAACGCAGACAAGCTCGATATACAAAATCATCATCGCTCCACCGCCACCTCCCGTGATCGACACGATTCCTACACTACCCATCGGGGCACTGGGCTCACCCTACGTGGGCTTCACCTTCACTGCTTCCAACGGGCTTCCACCACTTACTTGGACTGCAACAGGACTCCCCCCAGGATTGTCGCTCAGCACCGACGGAGCGCTGTCCGGTACACCCACGGGCGCCGCGGGATCCTTCCCCATTACAATCCAGGTGCAAGACGCCGCTGCCCAGAACTCCACACCGCAGCAAACTACGATCCATATACTGGCTAAGGGCTTTTTGCCAACGGGGAGCATGGGAACGGCACGGGTCTGGCACACGGCGACCTTGTTGGGAAATGGAAAAGTGCTGATACCGGGAGGGGTGAACACCACGGCCTCCGTCACAACGGCTGAACTCTACGATCCGGCAACGGCGAAATTTTCGCAGACGATCAGCAGCCCTACGCAAGCACGATTCTATGCAACGGCAACGCTGCTGAAAAGTGGAAAGGTCTTGCTGGTCGGAGGGAAAGGTGTTGGCGGCGAGCTCGCCACCGCCGAGCTGTATGATCCCGCCACTCAGACATTCGTGGCAACCACCGGTAGCATGGCCATCGCGCGCGCTTACCATACCGCCACTTTGCTGAACGATGGCACGGTTCTGGTCACCGGAGGATTGGATCCTGCAGGAGACGCGAGCGGGACTCCCGTGGCTTCCGCAGAGATCTACGATCCTGCTACTGGCTTGTTTACTTTGTCAGTGGTATCAATGAGTACCGGGCGCTCATTCCACACCGCGACACTGGTCGGGAATGGAAAAGTGCTGATCACCGGGGGATCCGGCAACGGCACCAACTCGGCAGCAGCGGAGCTGTACGATCCGGCCACCAAGACATTCACTCCCGCCGGGAATATGACGGTGGCGCGGACGGGACACGCGGCCACTCTTCTGAACAATGGCAAGGTGCTGCTGACAGGCGGAGCCGGTACCTTTGGAGGAGACGCTACAACCACCGCAGAGCTTTATGATCCAATCACGGGGAGTTTTACGGCCACAAATCCCATGACGAGTCCACGGAGCGTTCATACCGCAACGCTGCTCAACAATGGGCAAGTACTCCTTGCCGGCGGCAGCAGCTTCTTCTACGGAGGCGCACAAATCAATTCGCTTTCGTCGGCGGAGCTCTTTGATCCGACGGGCACTTTTACTGCCACTGCCGATATGACCGCCATCCGCGAATCGCACACCGCCACACTTCTAGCCAACGGCCAAGTGCTCGTTGTCGGAGGAACCAACGGAACATTGGGCTACTCCCCCACGACAACGGTACTGGCAACCGCGGAACTTCACCAATAGGGCTCGACGGGAGAGGCGGCACCGCATTCGCCGGTTGCGTCTCCCGGAGCCGTCAACTCCGCTCTCTGCGCCCCCGGACACGATGCCGTCGTCGGTCTCGCCCACGAATAAGAGCGTTCTGCGACTTCGCTGAACTTCTACTTCCTTGCACGAAGAAAGCAACTTTCGGCCCTTTTTCTGGCGGATGTGGCTATTATAGGTTCGCGCTTTTTGACCTTTGGAGCCTTCATAATGAAAGTGAATCTGCCTCGCTCGCTACGAGTCGGCCTTGCCGCGCTTCTCGCGCTCTTGGCGTTCGTTGTCGTAAGTTATGCCCGCCATCGACAGAGCAGCGGCGCTGATGTCCAGGCACAGAACCGCCCGTGGATGAACTCAAGCCTTTCCCCGGACGAGCGCGCGGATCTCGTCCTCAAGGAGATGACTCTGGATGAGAAAATCGATCTGCTGCACGGCAACGGCATGCCTGGTTGGGGCAAGCCTCGGCCCAACGCACACCTGGGGAACGGCGGCGCCGGTTTTGTGGTTGGCGTGCCGCGGCTTGGAATTCCCATCATTCAAATGAGCGACGCCGCTTACGGCGTGCGCAGCAGCGGCGAAAACGGGCGTTACTCCACCGCGCTCCCTTCGAACGTCGCTTCCGCCGCCAGCTGGGATCCTCACGCCGCGTGCGAATACGGCACGCTGATCGGCCGGGAATTGCGCGCGCAGGGCTACAACATGACGCTCGGCGGCGGCGTCAACATCACCCGCGAACCGCGCAACGGCCGAACCTTCGAATACATGGGAGAAGATCCCATCCTCGCCGGCACGCTCGTGGGCAACCGCATGAAGTGCGAGCAAGCCCAGCATATCCTCGGCGACATGAAGCATTACGCGGTGAACGATCAGGAAAGCGGGCGCAACGAAGTGAACGCCGTCATCAGCAAGCGCGCCATCCGCGAGACCGACCTGCTCGCCTTTCAGATCGGCATCGACATCGCAAAACCCGGCGCCGTCATGTGCTCCTACAACGCCGTCAACGGCGACTTTGCCTGCGAAAATAAATATCTGCTCACCGATGTTCTCAAGAAGGAGTGGAACTTCAAAGGTTTCGTCGTCTCCGACTGGGCTGGAACGCACAGCACCGTGAAAGCTTCCGCCGCCGGCCTCGACAACGAGCAGCCTTTCGACCATTTCTACGGCGCGCAGTTCAAGGAAGCGGTCCAGTCCGGCAAAATTCCTCAGACGGAACTCGACGAACACGTTCACCGCATCTTGCGTTCGGAGTTTGCGGCTGGCATCGTCGATCACCCAGTGAAAAAGAGCGTCGTCGATGTTGAAGGTGGCCTGGAGACCTCCCGCAAAATCGCCGAGCAAAGCATTGTTCTCCTTAAGAACAGTTTGGGCGTTCTCCCGCTCGATCCCGCAAAAATTCATTCCATCGCCGTCATCGGCGCGCACGCGGACACCGGCATGATTTCCGGCGGCGGCTCGGCCCAGGTGGATCCTCCCGGCCAACCGGCCCCACAGTGGCAGGAACACGTTTGGTTTCCCAGCTCACCGCTGAAAGCTGTAGCCGCGGCAGCTCCCGGCATCAACGTTCAATTCGAATCCGGGGCCGACAGGGAATCCGCCGCCGCTCTCGCAAAGAAATCAGACGTGGCCATCGTCTTTGCGCATCAATGGACCAGCGAAGGAATGGACTTGCCCAATCTGTCGCTGCCAGAAAATCAAGACGCGCTTGTCGAACAGGTAGCCGCGGCCAATCCCAAGACCATCGTCGTGCTCGAAACCGGGACCGCCGTCACCATGCCGTGGCTCGACAAAGTCAGCGGCGTCGTGGAAGCCTGGTACGCCGGCAGTAAAGGACATGAGGCCGTAGCCAACATTTTATTTGGACGTGTGAATCCCAGCGCGAAACTGCCGATGACTTTTCCGCGCGGGGAAGCTGATCTTCCTCATCCCACTGTGATCATGCCGCCTCCGGAAGTTGGGAACCACGGATCCGAAGGGAACGAGCGTGGAGCCAGGCCCGAATTTGAAGTCCACTACGACGAGGGACTCAAAGTCGGCTACAAATGGTACGACGCGGAAAACAAGAAGCCGCTCTTTCCTTTCGGCTTCGGACTTTCGTACACGACGTATGCCTATTCGGATTTGAATGTGAAGCCGGGCAAGGAAACCACGGTGACCTTCACGGTGAAGAACACCGGCGGCCGCGCCGGTGCAGAAATCGCGCAAGTGTATGCCGCGCTCCCGCCCAGCGCCGGTGAGCCGCCAAAACGCCTCGTCGCGTGGAGCAAAGTCCGCTTGGACGCTGGCGAAAGCAAGCAGGTCAGCCTGACCATCGATCCGCTGTACCTGAGTATCTACGACGAAAACGCCAGCGCCTGGAGGCTCGTGCCCGGCAACTACACCTTCATGGCAGGAACATCGTCACAAGCTCTTCCCTTGCAGCAGAGAGTCACTCTCGAATAACCGGTCCCTTGAGAAAAATGGCCATGGCTCTTTCCCCCGACAAGCACTACCGAGCCAGGATTCTTGAGCGTCGAGACGTTTCTCCCGATCTGTGGATCATGCGAATCGACCCCGGCGGGCCGTTCGAATTTCGCGCCGGCCAGTACGCGACTCTGGGAGTCGAGCGCAAA
>WNFT01004477.1_pt1 | contig 20418 bp, 17 predicted proteins | sample 5400191 | NCBI WGS metagenome assembly WNFT01 (sample SAMN13153359, study PRJNA577476) | soil metagenome | isolation source: 80 cm saprolite under Madrone tree | place: USA:California | collected 2016-06-14 | reverse complement strand
CACATCCCAGTGAAGCTCAATGTCTCCAGTTGCGACTTCATTCATACGTTTGTCTCCCTTGTTCTGATCCTCCGTTGCTGTCAGCCCTATTGTCCGGGGCCATGATTTCCAGTTCTCCGTTTCAGAACATCCTCACTTTATATGATAACCATCATATATATGATAACTATAATACAAAGTAACGAAGTTTGTCAAGGGAAGGACCATTCTCTTGACAGCACACCTCCTCTGCTCATATGATTCATATCATCTCAAGATAGCAGCAAACACAGAACCCCAACGGATACCCAGGGACTCCAGACGTTGCTTTCGCATCTTGCCCCTTTTCTTCCTGAAGGGGCATCTCTTGAGCAAGGTGATGAAGCCCTCGTGCTCCTGGCTGGCATGATCGGCACGCTTCTGTTGGCCCGTGCGGTCAACGATGCAGCGCTCTCCGACCGTCTCCTTCATGTCAATCGGACGTTTTATCAGCGGACGTTTACAAGGGAACAGGTTTCTGTGGACAGGGAGAAATAGCACGACTCATGGGATGGTCTGGCGCCACAACTTCCCGCTGCGCCTCTACACGGGGTGCAAAATCGTGCCGCAAGTCATGCAACGAGAGGTCAGCAATCAGTTCCCAGACCCACTCGGTGAACTGGCGCAGAATGCTCAGTCCGGCACGTTGGACTCCTGCCGTGAAGGCTGCACGCGCCTCGGGCGTACCCATGCCCGCGTCAATCAACGTCCACTCAGCATCATTGCCAACGAGTGCGTGCACATTTACGGTACGCAGCGGAAAAGGGATGGGCACAGTGATCTTCCAGGCATTTGGGGCCACCTCACGAGCTTCGGGAATTGGTTCAACCTGCCGTTGAGGCTGCGTCAGTGGAGATTGTTGCATGAAGGATTTGTCCTTTATTGTGTGATACATAAACGGTTCTCGTTTGATTGTATGGCGCGGTTTGGGGTGGTGTCAATGTTACTGGGCCCTTATGTCTTTCGCGATATCCCTTACTACAAATTCACGAGATGTCGTAAGCATAAAGGTGTTGGTACCTGGCTTTTGTTTTCAATGAATACTCTATGTGCGGTACGCAAGGGGGCATAACTGGTCTCCTTCCCGTCTATCTTGATAAGAATAGTCCCCCCACAGCACATTTCATTTGCACCTCTACGCCCCAGAGCAGGTAGATTAGTGAGATGGCTAAAGTCTGAAATAGGAAGGTCCCTCGCACAATTTTTAGACAGTTGAGTACACATGATGTGAGTATCCGGAATAGTGGATGCAACACCTTGTATTATCTCAGGGCGTGGATTTTCGAAATGATTTCTTCCATGTGAAAAAATCACTAAATTGGGTTTGACATGCCCACATAACTGTTGTGCAAATTCTAGTCCTTTGGCACTGCTTGGCATTCCCCCATGATGCGGAAAAATCAAGACCTGTGCTTCAATATCTTTGTGCTTCTTGAGCAGATTACTCAATCCAACCTCATCTATATCTCCAGGTAGGAGCGCAAATCTGTGAGAGTTGTGTGTAAGCCCTATAACCACGGACATTGAGTTAGAGTATTGCTTACGTCCCTCTGGATCTCGCCCTCCTGCACCTCCCGAGGCTACACCAGAAGATGGTGCCAGGACTTCTATTTCCACCTGCCCAGAGCAGATTTTTTTAGATAACCCGGTGGTAAGAGACATATTCACCGTAGTTTTAGAATCTTCGGCAATGTCTAGTGCGATCTGTATACCATTCCATACCTTTCCGTCTTTAGTCGCATCAGGATTGATGTAAATATTGCGGACAATGACTTTATCCAGAAGGTTTGGTAAACCACCTGCATGATCGACATCAGCATGAGAGATAAGAACATTGTCAATTGTATAGATGTCTAGCCGTCTCAGTATTCTGATCAATCCAGCGTTGCGTGGGCAATCAATCATAGTAATAGCATCTGTGTCTCGAAGAATAGCACAGTTGCCATGCCCGACATCCAGGACGATGAGCTCAGGCAACTTCATTATTTGTGTCCTGTTTTGGTGCTAACTCAATATCTTCAAAAACAAGATCTTGCGCTTTTTCGGCTCCGACATTCACTTTAGCAAGTAACCAGATATCTTGAGCGACTTTTTCCTGGATACTTGTAGGAACCAAAGCAAGTGGGAAACGAGCAAGCTCATCTGAGTCCCAATTCATTATCACTGCTTCCACTATCTTGTTACCGTCTTCGTTTTTGATATTTTCGACTCTAATAATCGATGTATAAAGTTCTTTCGAAGATGAAGCATCCACTTTTGTTAATGTTGTCGGACCGGGTCTCCTGGTCTCATCGAAGTACTTGACCAGCTCTCGCTCAAGTTGCAACGGTAGATCATATGCAGTAAGTAGCTCATCATCAAGTTGTCTCATTATCCCACGGCAGCATCCTTCGAAGTACTTGGCTTGCTCTGGCTGCTCGAGCCATTGTTTTCGATAAGAGCAATATCCACCCACAAGAGAGACAATGAGGCGGATGAGAGGTGGTCGGAGTCGCGGAATGGGAATTCGTTTGATGGTCTCTATTTTGTTGCGTCGAGTAGTCCGATGGGTACTAAGAAAAGCGTTCGCAATAGGACCATTGAGTAATGCAGCAATAACTTCTAGAGGTATATCCCCGCGAGGCCAGATGCCGTCGAAGTTCTCATAGCATACGAACCCTTGCTCATCAATGGCAGCTACGATAGTCCAAGGCCCCCGGCTTTTGCGTGCTGCATTGGCTATGACCTTTGGTTTCTCCCAAGGACGCTTGTATGCTTCGTAAAGCATGTTTTCAGGGTCCATATTGAGATATTTGAAGGGACCTGGAATATATGGTTCAAATTCATCTGTTACACGTACCAGACCTGGAGCAAATCCTGCGTGTGGTTCATCTGAAACAAGCTTTGATGCCTTCTCCTTAAAGGCTTTATACTGTATCCCGTTGTGAATATCCGCAACGTCTCCTAAGCGCGGCAGGTGTGCTAGCGCATCCCATATGTGTTCCAATCGGCCGTACCAAATCGTGCTCTTGGTTGCGCTTTGTGCTTGGTCGGTGGATGTCTCTCTTTGCCATGTTGGCTCACCGGTGTGGATGAAACGCTCATAATCGCTCTTCGTGACGAGTGCTGAACGTCGTACAGATTGAACAGTGTGCCGTCCGTGCGCTATGAGCAGGACTGTTTCCGCTTCCGAGTAATGGAAAGCATTGTCCGGTAGCGCAACTAGAGCGACATTGTTGTAGAGGTTGTCAATTTGCTGGCGTGCCTTACGATACATTTGCCCATCGATGAATGAGCGCGGCAGTATGAAGCCGAGCAAATTTGGTTGACCCCTCAGAGCGAGCAACAAAGCCTCAACGGCTTTGTTTGTCGAGAAGACATGTCGCTCTCCACGTCGGAAATCCTCGAAAGGCGGATTGCAAAGTATTACCTGCACCTTTGCCAAATGATGGGACAGTTCTGGCGAGGTGAAAACATTGGAGTTTTCGATATGCCATCCATTGGGGTTGGGATAGTCCGCTAGGATTAACGAGTTACGCGCAACTTCACAAGCAAACGAGTCCACATCCATACCTGACAACATATGTATCAAATAACTGTGTCTCTGTTCTGTATCCATATTTGCTGGTAACAGTGCTCGCAGTCGTCCCAACGCTGCAGTCAAAAAGGGAGCATGTCCACAGAATGGCTCGAAAACATGCCGTTCATCAGTGGCAAGTGCTTCAAATGGGAGACTGTTCACAATATACTCCGCAAGCTGAGATGCAGTTGCATGGGTCCCATACCCTTTACGCGTCTCAGGGCTTACCAATGTGTTTTCGTACACATATGCCAGCGCTTGAACAGAGAGATTCTGAAATGAAAATGCAGTGCGGATTTTTCGCCAAGCTACATCTTGCACATCTCGATCATTGAGTACGGCCTCGGCTGGAGCACCCTGAAAGTAGAATGCTTCAACTGCTCGAATAACCTCTTGCGTATTGCTGTCGAGCCAGTTCCCTGGATACTGCCGATCACCGAGCAGCTTCGCGGCAATCAACCGAAAGATGAGTCGGAAGAGTGCTTTGTAGTCGAGGCTCTTATCGTGATGCTCCTTGTAGACGGATTTGCTGGAAGCAATGACCTCTTGTAGCAGGCTGTCTAATTTGCTATGCACCAATTCTTCGAGGGTCGGAAGCAATCCGACGTCAAAAAAGTCGAGTTGGCGCGGGGCAGTGGCAAAACCAATTGATTTTGCGCGTAATACCCGTTCTGGGTTCCATTCATCTCGTCGGGCCTGGATGGTTGCATGTAACTGAGAAGGTTCGATAAGCTCGATCGGTATAGGGTCTCCATGTGCTGGAATCTTCCAGCGACGGATTATCTCAGCTTCTGGGTATATTGCTAGTATTTGTGGCGCGCCTAGTGCTCGGTAATGCTTAATTGCTTCGGGTCCGTCATGAGGTGTGATGATAGCTCCAATGCATGCATTGCGATATGATGGAGGTTCCTGTGCAAATGCTGCAAGCTCAATCTGGCGCAAGGGTTGATCCTGAGCCAGTATATCAACAAAGCCATAGTGTTCTCGGAGCAAATCGTCTCGGTAGCCAATGTCACGCAGTCCTTCTTTGGCAATATTGAGTAATGTTGCCGCTATATACGTTTCAGACATGGCTTGCTACCTCAGGTTCCCTTCTCGCTGTAGCCGGAACGTTTCTTGTTGGCAGTATACCATAGAACATATGGACTCGTATACTGTCATAGATTGAAAGAGCTGCTCGATTATATGGCTCGTCGCGACAACCTCTATCCTATGATATACTTATGTCCAGAAAACAGGGATTTAATGGGCGGCATGCTATACTAAAACATAGAAAGTACATCGTATCTGGACAAACCGAGCGTCAGAAACACGCGGAAAGACCAGGAATTGCAGGGACGCAGACGCCATCCGGGGGACTGTGTGGCTGACCTCCACACATCGTGCCCCGCAGGTCGCCCCTTCATGAGCAATGTACCGTCCGGCCAGTGAACCATGAATAATAAAAAGAGGATAACAACGCATGATGATTGAATTCAATGGAGCCATCTCTCCACACAACACCCTTTTTGTCCTATTGTGTTTCGAGGGACCCGATGTCTACTCCACTGCCGGTGGTCTAGGCACCCGTGTGAGCGAGCTGAGCGAAGCCCTGGCAACACAGGGATATACCACACACCTGATCTTTATTGGCGATCCGTATAAGCCCTCAACGGAGCTACGTGTCGATGGTCGCCTCATACTCAAGCGCTGGTCACAGTGGATCAGCAAATACCACCTCAACGGCGTCTACGACGGCGAAGAGCAAAAGCTCTATGACTACAACGTGGCCGAAGGTAAAACCGTCGTCATCATGGGCGAAGACTGGCAGACCGCCGAGGCTATCTGTCGCACATCCGACGTGCTCCACTGGTTTGGTGTGCGCCAGAAAGTGCTCATGCTCTGGAACCTCAATAGTCTGATGTCCCTGTATCGCATCAACTGGGGGCGTCTCGGCTATGTCAGCACCATCTGCACCGTCAGCAAGTACATGAAGCACAGAATGTGGAGCTACGGCGTCAATCCGCTGGTCATCCCCAACGGCATTCCTGAACGCCACCTTACTCCTGTCGATGAAAGCGCCATGAAGCGACTGCGTGAGATTGCACGCCGGGGCGACCCACACCGTTTCTTCCTCTTCAAAATTGGCCGCTTCGACCCTGACAAACGCTGGATGATGGCAGTTGAGGCGGTGGCTCATCTGAAATACAGTGGCTATCCTGTTACCCTTTTTGTGCGCGGCGGCATTGAGCCACACGGGGCAGAAGTGCTTCGTCACGCCTACAACCTGGGCCTGGAAATCCGCGACGTGGTGGCCCAACGGCCTAACCTTGAGCAATGTCTGGATGTGGTGGCGAAAGCTGGCCAGGCTGACATCTACAATCTGCGTTTCTTCCTACCCGAAGAGTTTGTGCGCACTATCTATGCTGCTGCGGACGCCACGCTGGCAAACAGCGGCCACGAACCCTTTGGCCTGGTGGGTCTCGAAGTTATGGCCGCGAAGGGCATTGCCATCACAGGCAGCACAGGCGAAGATTATGCCGTTTCCTTCGAGAACGCCATCGTGACCGAGACCGATGATCCCGATGAGATTGTTGGCTATCTGCTCCATTTGCGCCGTCACTCCGAGGAACAGGAGCGCATTCGTTGCGCTGGTCAGCGTACCGCGGAGCAGTTCCTCTGGGATCAAGTCATTGAAAACCTCGTCGGAAAATTGGAGTTTCTCGCACGGAAACAACATATTGAGCTGACCTAAAAGATAGTGGAACGCTTCAGCACACCTGGCCTATAAAGAATGCGGGCCTTGCCGCCGACGGCGGCAAGGCCCGCATTCTTTATCAAACCTCATCAATGACGACATCAGGGTTAAGATTCGGTAAAGAAATGTGGGAGTTTTGGCCTATTCTTAACCACCTTATGCACAAATCATTGACGAACACGGGTCTATTTAAGTAGACTCGTCAATATCATTGACCGTGTATGACTAGTGATGAGGTAGGTAATGCAGCAATTTAAATCTCATTTGCCGTTTCAGCAGGATGACGAAGCCGACATCCCTGACGAAGTCGACATCCTGGAGGAGGATCCATCGATAGAAGTTGTCCCGGTTGTCATATCTACCACCCCCGCTCCGCTTCTTCTACAGACAAACCCACACCCGGTAATGACAACCGAACCCCTGAGAATACCTTCAGCCAGGCCCCCTGAGCGGTATCGAGCAGTAGCGACCGAACCACTGCCGGTACCTTCAGTTCCGCCAACGGTGACTGAACTGCTCAGGGTCCCTTCAGGTACGCTACCCATCATAGCTACCACACCTTCGCTGAACGCTGCTTTGCAGGCTACCACGACCTCCAGGAATACTGAGCGTGTGGTCGTGATCCCTGGTCCAGCAAAGCATAAACGCCCAGAACCAAAAACCACAACTCCCGCCAGGCGCATGAGTCCGCGTCTGCGCCAGGGCATTGCGCTTGCAACCCTGCTTCTAGTGATCATCGTCTCGCTGGTCACTCTCTCGCCACTGGCTAATGGGCAGTATGCCTTTCCCATCTTCCAGAATATCAGTAATTGGTTTCAATCACAGCAGCAGGGCTGGCAGCTTCAAGGGCATCGAGGGAGCAATGCGCCAGTGCTCCCCCCCATGAGTTTCCCAAATAGCCAGTATATTGCCATCGCCCAGCAGGATGCCATCAACGCCGGTATCCCTTCAATCTATTTTGTGCGGCAAATCAATCAGGAAAGTGCCTTCAATCCTAACGCAGTTTCCCCAGCCGGAGCGGTTGGTATCGCTCAATTCCTGCCCAGTACCGCCGCCCAACATGGCATCAACCCCTGGGATCCTCCCCAGGCGCTGCGAGGGGCTGCAAGTCTGATGGCAAGCTATGTTAACCAGTATGGGGGCAACTATGCTATGGCTCTTGCTGCCTACAATGCGGGCACCGGGGCCGTCAGTCGCGCTGTCAACCTCTGTGGCTCGAACTGGATGAACTGCCTGCCTGCCGAAACGCAGAACTATATTTACATCATCATGGGGATATGACATTTGACGCTCCTCCCCTCCAGAAGCTACAATGGAAGCGAAAGAGCACACCTGGTTATCCGTTTGTATTGGGTGGAAGCACCACAGGAGAACAATCACATGGCAGAGCATATCCCCGTCATCGTCGGTGCCGCAAGGACGCCGACGGGCAAATTTCTTAGCAACCTGGCTAGTTTTACCGCACCCCAACTGGGTGCTATTGCTATAAAAGAAGCTGTACGTCGTTCACGAATAGCGCCGGAGTCCATTGAAGATGTCATCATGGGCAATGTGGTCTCCGCAGGTATTGGCCAGGCCCCCGCACGCCAGGCTGCCATTGGCGCTGGTCTCCCGGACGATATCCCCGCGTTCACCGTGAACAAGGTGTGTGGCTCCGGTCTGAAGGCCGTGATGCTCGCAGCGCAATCCATTCGCGCTGGCGATGAGCAGGTATTCGTGGCAGGCGGCATGGAGAGCATGAGCAACGCCCCCTATCTGCTGGACAAAGCTCGCACCGGCTACCGCATGGGCAACGGCGAGGTTATCGATGCGGTTGTACATGATGGTCTCTGGTGCGCGTTTGAAGATATCCATATGGGCAACGAGGCCGAGATCATTGCCGAGAAGTTTTGTGTGACACGCGACGAGCAAGACCGAAGGCTGAAACCCGCGTTCCAGCAAGGTGGTACAGTGACGGCGGGTAATGCGCCCGGATTGAGTGACGGGGCTTCGGCGACTGTGGTAGTGGACCAGGACGTTGCGAAGTCGAACGGGCTGTCGATATTGGCACGCATCACAGGGTATGCCTCAGCTGCTATCACACCACGTTATGTCTTTGCCGCACCTACTCGCGCCGTCAATCGCCTCCTGGAGCGTACCGGCCTGACGATTGCTGACTTTGACTTGATCGAGGTGAATGAGGCCTTCGCCGCTCAAACGCTGGCAAACGGTAAGGACCTTGGCTGGGATTGGGCGCGGGTGAACGTCAATGGCGGAGCCATTGCTCTGGGGCATCCCATCGGCTCTAGTGGTTCGCGTGTGCTGATTACGTTGATCTACGAGTTACGCCGCAGAGGTGGCGGCCGCGGGCTGGCGACGTTGTGCCTGGGCGGCGGTGGGGCCGTGGCGATGGCTGTGGAGGTGTGACCTGGCTGAGAGCCCCAGGCTCTCTTGCCACGCAAGGGGTGCCAGCAGGGTTTCAGGCTGTCACTTTCAGAATTTCCATGGCTCATGTCCATTTTAGATACTGGTGGCGAAGTCGATTTTCACGCTTGGGATCCAACGAATTCAAGCTCACAATGAGCACCAATTTTGACTTCGCCACCAGTATCTTCATGTGGTTGTACCCTATCCCTTCTTTCCGTAAAGATTTTGTATCTCTTCTCGAATCTGGAGGGTTGCAAGCCGCGATTCGAGAACCATAAAATAAGCCCCGGTGAGTATCATAAACATTCCGATGATCGTCAGACTCACTGGAAGCCAGGTAAGCATATCGGCAAAGTAGCGGTCTACTGCAATAGAGAGACAGTCTAACACGAAGATACCCACCGCGAGAAAGAAAGCGGTTACTGCCCGCTCTGCAATCACCGACCGTGTGGCGTACCGCTCAAGCCAGCATTTCGACTCCTCCTGCGTCCAGCCCAGTTTTCTGGCTTCCTCCTCGGACAGGTGTAATATCACCCTGGCACGATCAACGGCTCGCGCCAGTCGTTGAAGTGCTGTCGCCACAAGGGAGCCAGAACCGAGAATCAAAAGAGCAGGTGTAATCATCGCGGATATGATGACTAGTGCAGGGGAACTCGCGTTGTTCAACAATTCATTCTCCGCCAACCATTTCAAATAGAATCCCGATGGCCTGCTGTGCTCTCGGTTGCGAGAAATCGCCTGCCAATTCTCCCGAAAGCGTCGCAACGGAGACTGTAGAGGCGCCTGCCTGTGCTAGGCGACGCAGTGCCGCGTCTTCCGTGCGCTCGCTCATTCCTGCGACTGCGTCGATCACGATGAAAACACGATAGCCCAAGTCGGAACCAGAAAGCGCGGGAAGTTGTACCGCAACTTCAGTAGCAGTCCCCGCAATCAGAATTGTCTTCCTGCCAGTGGCCTCAATCGCCTGTTTGATAGCTTGATTCTCGAACGAGTCGGCGGTAGTGCGATAGTGAACCGGCAATTCCCCCAATCCCTGCGCAATTTCCGGCATAATTTTTGCAGGGCTTCCATCCTGGCCCTTGACCGCTGAGACAATCGCGGGCATTCCCAGCAAATGTGCTAGCCGCGAAAGCGCAAGAACGCCCTTCTGCAACCTCGTGTAGGGAACCGTGAGCGGCAGATCGGCAATCCCTGCTTGCAAATCTGCGAACAGAACAAGTGTGTCACTGACTTCGATTTTTGAGTGCTCCATGTTTGTAATCCTCCTAAGGATAGAGCTGTAGAGTAGATACCTAGCGAGGTGCATTGCTGCCCTTTTCCAAGTGTCCCCCTCCAAACCGTGCCACCATAGTTGCACCTTCAGCCAAGGGACGATAATCAATAGTAACCATACTATTGTACAATACTCTTCACAAAAGCTCTTTTGTGTTAAAGAACAGCAGATAATGATATATTCCCTTCTATTAAGACCCTAAAGCTAGATGGTTGCACCATCAAGAGTGAGGTCGTGATGGAAGGGATATCCTTGCTCCAACTGCCAGAAGGGATGCTCATTAACGGGTCCTTCATGCAGTGTAGATGAGGATCAACGTATCCCCTCCGACGCCTCGGTCGTTGTCGTTGATCCAGTAAGGTTGAGCGGACGCGGTCCCTTCGTCATATCGAGGATGCAAAGCCGTGTGCCGAAGGGATCGCTGATCACGGCACATTTCCCAATCGTAATGTCGAAAGGAGCGACAAAGACACGGCACCCGTGCGCCGCAACGTGTGCTACGGCGTCGACAACATCATCGACCAGGTAATGCACTTCTACTGAGGAAGGGATATTGGGATCGTTGTGAAGCACAATTTCCGCGTCGGTCTCTGGAAACACCAGCCCAATAGCGTCGTCCCCGCTCCATTGTGGGAGAAGACCAAAGACCTTGGCATAGTACACTGCTGCTGCTTCAACAGCATCCACTCGGATCATGACACAGTCAATCTTTCGTAACATCCTTTGGCTCATTGTCCTTTCTGCGGAGGCAAGCCGCTTGGCAGTTCAATTCTGATGGAACGGTTCGGTGCTCGTAGCGGTGGAATTCTCGTATGGTTTTCCTCTAGAAAGAGATCGCTACCAAAGATCCTACCTATCCTCAGTCTATCACATTAGATCTGCCGTCTTTTGTCAGATTTTTCTGATGATACTCCGCGGTAACTGCGTCGGAATGATGGTCGTCAGTCTGAAACCAGCCGTGTCCAGGAGCGTGCGGTACTGAACCTCGGTGCGTTCGCGGCCACCGCCACCGGCCAGCACCAGCATATGCAGATCATACAGCTTGCTCATGGACGGTTCATTGGCGCGAGGGACCATCTACTCGATTAGCAGGAGTCTGCCATCCGGCGCCATCGCCCGATGGCAGTTTTTGAGGATCGCGATGCTGCGCTCATCGTCCCAATCGTGGATGATCCAGGAGAGAAGGTAGACATCACCAACCGTTGCCGGAAGCGGTAGGACTCTCCAATGAATTCAAGGTAAGCAACGTGGTATACTGATCCGCGGAAGACGTTTCACCGTATCGCTCAGATGGGCAAGACAAGCTTGTCCTACGTTCTGGTACACAGAAAGGAGGTGAATAGGCATGGCACTGGCGTTTGTCATGGAATTTCCTGGTGAGGAAGACCCGCAAAATGCAACCTTCTGAAGGGTCGACCGTCTAATTACTAGCAATCATTCAACAAGCGATCTCTACTCATGAACAATGGAACGGTTTACTGATTACTACGCTGTGCTGGGCGTCGATGCGAATGCTCCGACCGAGGGTATTAAAAAAGCATTTAAACACCTGGCGCTGCAATACCACCCGGATGTCTACAAAGGCGAGGATGCGGAGGCGAGGATGCGAGAGCTCTTGCTCGCATACCAGACATTGATCGATCCCGAACGCCGCCGCCGCTATGATCTGAGCCGCTCGGAACACGTGCCAGGCAGTTCCGTACCGAGAGAAAATACCACTGACGTGTCTCCTACGGCTCGCCGCGACCGCCAGCGCTCCTATGCGTTCCCCGTCCTCAACGACGGTGCGCCAGCGCAAATCGACCTGGGCGAGATCACGTATCTGCTTTCCCCCCTTGAGGTACGCAGGCTGAAAGAGCAGGGCATGGTGCGCGGCGCGAAGACTCCGTCTATGGCAGGGATCTATTACTGCCATCGCTGCCATCATCAATGGCAAGCCGCCTCACTGCCGATGTTTTGTCCACATTGTCAGGCGCGAGATTGGCGCGAGTACCTGCTGCTGCGCTGCCAGCACTGCCATGCTGTCTTCGCAAGCGAGCAAATTCGTTACGAGATTGGTTCGCTGCAATATGGTGACGGCGGGCTCTGCCCGCCCTACGAATTGTTCCCCCTGTGTCCCTACTGTGGCAAAGCCGAGTGGTGTCCTGCCGAGGAAGCTCGCCTGTGGAACGTGCGAGACAGAGCGGCGCGAAGAGCAAAATGGCGGCGGCGTTTCGGGCTTGAGTGACAAATGCTTGTCGAGAGGCCTTCAAAAAAAGAGCGCCTGCTCAAGGTCCTCAATGATATCCTCCACGTTCTCTACTCCGACCGAGAGCCGAATGAGGCCTGGCGAAATTCCTGCTGCCCGGCGCTCTTCGTCGGTCTGGTGAGCGTGTATCATCGAAGCGGGATGCGTAATCAGCGTCCCGACCCCGCCCAGGCTCACGGCCAGCAGGCACACCTCGGTACTTCTGATGACCTTGTATGCGGCGTCATAGCCGCCCTTCATCTCAAATGAGAGCATGCCCCCGAAGCCGCCTACCATTTGCCGTTTCGCCAACTCGTGCTGTGGATGCGATTCCAGGCCAGGGTAATAGACGCGTTCCACGGAAGGGTGCTGCTCAAGAAACTGCGCCACGGTGAGCGCATTGTGGTTATGCATGGCCATGCGCAACCCATAGGTCTGCAATCCGCGCCGTAAGAGCCAGGCTTCAAAGGGATGGAGCACCGGACCATGCACGCGCCCATGTTCCCAGGCGGCATCAATCAACGGCTTTGCGCCCATTATCGCCCCTGCCGTCACGTCGGCATGCCCGTTGAGGTACTTGGTTGCACTATGTACCACCAGGTCATAGCCCAGTTCAAGGGGCCGCTGGTTGTAGCAGGAAGCAAACGTATTATCGGTAATAGCTAAAGCCCCTGCCGCGTGCGCGATCCCAGCAGTAGCTTGCAGATCAGTCAGATCCATCGTGGGATTCGTCGGCGATTCAGTATAGATGATTTTTGTATTGGGGCGAACCGCTTGCGCGAAGGCGGCGGGGTCACGCTGGTCGACCTGTGTTACTGCAACGCCGTATCTGGGCAGGGTGTGGGCGAGCAGGGACATGGTGGCCGTGTAATGCGTGTGCTGCGCGATCACATGATCGCCCGCCTGGACATTCGCCAGGATGGCCGTCGTGATAGCCGCCATGCCGGAGCCGACTGCCAGCGCGGTCTCGCTCCCCTCTAGCTCCGCAAGGAGCACTTCTACCTGTTTTGTATTCGGCGAGCCATAGCGTGTGTAATACATGGCAGGGGCAACCTGCTCGGCCAACTCCGCACCCTCTTCGGGCGTTCGTAGCACAAAAGTGCTGGTTTGAAAGATGGGGGGCGATACGGCAGTCGTATCGTTTGCCACGTGCGCGCTGTGTATCAGCCGGGTCTGCATGCCTGGCGTCCGCCTGCGCTTATTCATCTATTGATCTCCTTGCCCGCTTATGTTCCCTTTTTATGATAGCGAAAACATATAAGGCAAAGCCAATCCTTGTTGGCAGTTCACAGGAAACCCTATCCCCCTTGCTTGTGAAACGATTCTTGTGTATTCTAGGAGAGGATTATCATACCATGTCTGCTTTCGTGTCCTACAAGGAGGAAACATTATGGAGGCAATTCAACTCAACCATCCAGTACACCCCCACAGATATGCTTGCGGAGGTATTACTGTCACCCCTAATCCACCGCAGGTTGGTGTTGTCACCATTCTTGGCTTATCTCTGAAAAATGCTGGTTCTGAGCCGGTCACCATCAGCCGTATTGAGACGATGGTAGCGCGATTTGGCATGGGAGTAGCCTGGGAGGAGCTTCCTGTCGTCGGTCCATTTCACCTGCCTGCCGACCCCGCTTATATTGAGGAAGTGACAATGCAGTGGACTCCTCTAAAGGGCGGACACCGTTGCGTACGCGCAACTATTCACATTGAGACACTGCCACAACCCCTACGGATTGGGCGTAACTTGCAAGTGATTGAGTCTGAGGCAGAGCGAACAATGTGGAATGTTCCCTTCCGCCTGGGGAATCCAGAGGATCAGCGCATGCCAATTGTCCTTGATGTGGGCGGGGATAGTCCTGCAAGCATTGGGGCGCACGTCATTGTCAATGGTCGCATGGTACGCAGTAGGGAGCCTATCTGGCTTAACGCGCGAGAAGAAGTCGATGCCATGTTGCTGCTGCGCGCACGCACAAACGCTGCACTTGAGAGCGCGAGTACCGTAGAGGCCACCATCGGTGGGCGTTTCCTCGATGGTATTCAGATAGTGGTGCATCGACCAGCACTAACACGAGATGCTAGACGAGACATCATGCGCGCCTCAAGAGGCGTAGAGCGAACGGTTGTGATGGAAGAAGCCGCCATGCTGGCGATGCATTGAGTCCTTCCCTCACCAGACTTCTCACGCTGCCATAAGGAGGAAACATGTAGTCACACTGGCATGCAGCCAGCCCTCGGCTGGCCCGTATGATCCAGTGTGACCAGGTTTGTCCCTCCAGAGCCCCTGATCTTGTCACGTTCATAATGAATTTTCCCGACCAAGATCGGCAAGGTGTTGTCACCCTGAGCGCAGCGAAGGGTCTGTCTCTATGGGCACAGAGATGCTTCGCTGCGCTCAGCATGACAGGACCGGTTTTGATTGTGAAAATTCGTAACTGTTCAGGTCTTCTCTTGTCTTGACTCCTCAGCGCCTGCGGCGCTTCGCAAGCTTTATTTGTTGCTGTGGGTCAGGCAGCCGCAGGCTGCCTGACCCACAGCAACAAATAAAGGCGAGCCACCGCAGGTGGCGAGGAGTCCTGAATAGTTACACCTCCATACGATCTCCAACACCATTGCTTTCTAGCCATTTCCGTGATATAATCTAAGTTATAAAAGTGAAAAAGTATTATTGCCTAGAGATCAAAATAATATGACCCTTGATGACATTGATTTGAAAATCCTGGATTTGCTGCTCCAAGACGGGCGCATAGCTCACACCGCCATCGGCAAGGAAACCGGCCTGAGTGGCCCCTCCGTCTATGCGCGTATTCAGCGCATGGAACGAGAAGGCATTATCAAAGGCTACGCGGCCCTGCTTGCCCCTGAAAAGGTAGGACGTGGACTGGCCGCCTTTGTCCGTGTTCGGACTCAGACACCTGGATTTGAGAGCGCTGTCTTCGAACGGTTCATACAAGAGGAAGCACAGATTTTGGAGTGTCATGATGTTGATGGAGAGGATTGCTACCTCCTCAAAGTCCGTACTGCTTCCACGCAGTCACTCCAGAAACTGCTCGCGACCATCCGCAGCTTCCCAGGCATCACGCGTACCGTCACCACGATTGCGCTGGAAACGCTCAAAGAGGAGGGGACTGTCAGACCAGCGATCAACAGAACAAAACCAGAGGAGGGATAAACCATGACAAAAGTAAAACGCACCACCAGCCTGCGCTCCCAGCTTCTACAGTCAGAACGCTGGCGCAAAGTCAAGGTCAACGCTCTCCTGGTTTTTGTCAGCATGATCTGGGGCAGCACCTTCTTGATCGTCCAGCAGACCATCAGGCTCACAGGCCCCTTTACCTTTCTGGCAATGCGCTTTGGCATAGGAGCCCTGGTACTGGCATTGATCTTCCATAAACGGCTGGCGCAGATTACACGCGCCGAGATCATCACTGGCTCAATCATTGGCCTGTTCCTTTTTGGCACCTATGCACTCCAGACCACAGGCTTACAGTACACCACGTCCAGTAAAGCAGGCTTTATCACCGGCTTGTATGTCCCACTGGTGGCCATCCTGGCAGTGCCAATGCTGCGCCAGAAACCAACCCTGGGTAGTATGCTGGGCGTCATGCTCTCCGTGGCGGGACTGATACTCATCTCAATCAATAACTCGTTCCAGTTCACCTTCGGCCTGGGCGAATTCCTGGTCATGGGCTGCGCCGTCGCCTGCGCACTGCATGTCATCTGTATCAGCAAATTTGCCCCACGGGTCGATGCCATGAACCTCGCTCTTGTCCAGATTGCGCTCACAGCCGTGCTCAGCTTGATCGCCATACCCATTGCCAGAGAGCCATTCGTGCTGCCTCCCCTGCCAGTCTGGGGATCAGCTCTGTTCATGGGGGTGGCTGCAACCGCATTTGCGCTGGCCGTCATGAATAGAGTACAGCAGTTTGTCAGTAGCACCCAGGCCACCCTGATCTACGCCCTTGAACTGGTCTGGGTTGGCCTGCTCGGCTCCCTGGCAGGAGAGCAACTCAGCCTCTTTGCCTGGATGGGCTGCGGCTGCATCCTCCTGGGCATGATCACAGGTGAGTTGCGTCTGTCCTGGATGATGAAGAAGATCAAGAGCAGGGAATGACCTGCTAGCCACAAGGGACATCGCTACCTGGTTGAGGACTTTGGACACGAGACATTACTGAACTCGGAACTCCCCGCCGTGAGTATGATACAATACGTGGTAAAGAGACGCTGTTAGGTTAGGTAGTGTATCCACTTCTCACCCATTCATCACCTCGGCAAGGAGGAGGCTGTTAACATGCTTGAGCAAAAATCGCCAGAAACGAAGCAGCAACCAATTATCGAACAAGGCACACTATTCGATAGAGCGACATTAGAACACCTGGAAGTTGAGCGACGGCGTTGGGAAGGAACCACCGTCGAGAAGTCGCTGGAACGCATGCCAGAACGCGATAACCTGATGACCACGTCCAGTGTGCCGATCGAGCGCATGTACACGCCCCTGGATAACGAAGCGCTCGACTATCGCCGCGATATCGGTTGGCCGGGAGAGTACCCCTATACTCGCGGCGTGCAGCCAACGATGTACCGCGCCAAGCCGTGGACCATGCGTATGTTCGCAGGCTACGGGACTGCCCAGGAGACCAATGCGCGTTTCAAGTACCTGCTCAAACAGGGGCAGACGGGCCTCTCGACCGCCTTTGATATGCCGACGCTTTACGGCTATGACACCGATCATCCCCTGGCGGCGGGTGAGTTTGGCAAATGCGGGGTTGCCGTCTCCTCGCTGGCCGACATGGAAATGCTCTTTGCCGACTTACCGCTTGACAAGATCACCACGTCGATGACGATCAATAGCCCTGCATCCGTGATCTGGGCCATGTATATCGTCAACGCGGAGAAGAATGGTTTCCCCATGGCAAAGCTGGGGGGGACACTGCAAAATGACATCCTCAAGGAGTACAGCGCGCAGAAAGAATTTCTCTTCCCACCTGAGCCGTCACTGCGCCTCGTAACCGATACTATTGAGTTTGGCACACGTTATATGCCCCGCTGGAACACTATCAGCATCAGCGGCTACCATATTCGCGAAGCTGGAGCGACCGCCGTCCAGGAACTGGCCTTCACCATTGCGGACGGACTTGCCTATGTCGATGCAGCACTCAAACGGGGATTAAAGATCGACGAGTTCGCGCCGCGCCTGTCATTCTTCTTCGATATACACAACGACTTCTTCGAGGAAATTGCCAAGTTCCGCGCAGGGCGGCGCTTGTGGGCGAAGCTCATGCGCGAAGGCTACGGTGCAAAGGACCCTCGTTCGTGGATGATGCGCTGCCATGCTCAGACGGCCGGCGTCTCGCTCACTGCCCAGCAGCCCGACAACAATATCATCCGCACGGCTATTCAAGCCCTGGCCGCTGTCCTCGGGGGTACCAATTCGTTGCACACCAACTCGCTTGATGAGGCACTGGCACTCCCTACCGAGAAGGCTGTGCTGATCGCGTTACGCACGCAGCAGATCATCGCCAGCGAAAGTGGCGTCGTCAACACGGTCGATCCACTGGGCGGCTCCTACTTTATCGAGGCCCTGACCGATGAGACGGAAAAGGCCGCGATGGACTACCTGCATCGCATCAATGCCCTGGGTGGTGTGTTGGCCTGTATTCAGAATGGCTTCTTCCAGCGTGAGATCGCAGAGTCCGCCTATCGCTACCAGCAGGAGATCGATCAGCACCAACGTACCATTGTTGGCGTCAACGACTACCTCATAGATGAGGAGATCAAGGTTCCCACCCTGTACATCGACCAGGTCGGCGAACGGGCACACCTCGCACGACTCAATCGTGTGCGCGAGGAGCGTGACCAGGCTGCCGTGAAGCGGGCGCTCGAGAACCTGCGTCGTGTCGCCGAAGGGACGGAAAACACGATGCCCTCCATCATCGAAGCTGTTAAGGCCTATGCGACGTTGGGCGAGATCATGGATGTCTTCCGTGCCGTCTTCGGCGAGTATATGGAGCCGGCGGTGTTTTAGGAACCTTCATACGGCAGTTCGCAGGTGTTTGGTGGTGAGAGCGGGCATTGCCGCCGCAGGCGGCAATGCCCGCTCTCACCACCAATTTAGCTACTCATGCAGAGATCAATATAGCACATTATTCCTGTTTTTGTTAGCAAAACCTCCATTTCCTTCTCTCCTCCTGTATACTAGAGTAGTGTGTTGGGGTGTGTCATCTCGTTTTGTTTTAGTTCAGAACAACCCCTCGCTGAAGGCCTTGTGATGAAAGAAGGGGCCTTGACGTGTTTATCGAAACACCTGATTCACGCGCAAGAAGGAGCTTCACGGCTCCGCGTGGGTTTTGTCCGCAAGGAGCGCGCGACCCCGAGATGACCTTGTTGAATGAAAAAGTTCTGTGCAGATGTTAGTAGTAATGAAAGGAATTGTGCTTCGTTCTGGTGGCAGCAGTGCTGAGGCTGTCCACCAGAGGAAGAGAATAACATGATCGAGCAAACGATATCGGAGGTAGCTCCAGCAAGTTCAGAGCTGGGAGCAGCGCACCTGTGCCTGTACGGGCACTTCTACCAGCCGCCGCGCGAAGACCCCTTCAGCGGCCTCATTCCCAGCGAACCAGGAGCTGCTCCCTACGACAATTTTAATGCCAAGATTACCGCTGAGTGCTACCGTCCCAACGCCATGGCCGGCAATTTCGACGAGATCAGTTTTGATCTTGGTCCGACCCTTGCGGCCTGGCTCGAACAAGCCCATCCCGACGTATACCAGCGCATCATCGCTGCCGACCAGCGACATATGCAGCGCTACGGGGTCGGCAATGCACTGGCTCAGGCCTATAACCACACTATTCTGCCTCTGGCCACCCGTCGCGATAAGCTGACGCAAATCCTGTGGGGCTTGAGCGACTTCCGCCATCGCTATGGTCATCCAGCCCACGGGATGTGGCTCGCAGAGACGGCCGTGGACATGGAGACGCTAGATATACTGGCACAGTGCGGCGTTACGTATACGGTGCTTGCTCCCTGGCAGGCGGCAACGCCGATTGATCCAACGGAGCCGTATATCATCCCGCTGCAGGCCGGTCGCACGATGACCGTCTTCTTCTACAATGCCCCACTCTCAGGCGGCGTCTCCTTCGACTGGAATACCACCAACGATGCGAACATCTTTGCGGCATCCTACCTCCCTGGCCATCTCGTGCATGACAAACGCGTTGCCGGGGAAGCGCAACTGATTCTCATCGCTACTGACGGTGAGCTCTACGGTCATCACAAACCCTGGCGCGATCAGTTTTTGACGCACCTGGTACGCTACGGTGCTCCTGGCTACGGCTTCGAGATATGCTCGCTGGAGCGCTATATGGCTCTGCATCCAGCAACCAGAGAGGCAGATCTGCATGTACCGAGCGCGTGGAGCTGCGCACATGGTGTCGCACGCTGGGAAAGGGGCTGCGATTGCACCCCGGGCGATAGCAGTTGGAAGGGCGCGTTGCGTCACGCACTCGTTCAGTTAGCGCAACAGGGTGACCAATTGTTTGAGCAGTACACGAGCGAGGTACTGCACGACCCGTGGGAAGCCCGTAATGACTACCTCTCGCTGCGCAACGGCTGGCAGTCGCCGGAGAGCTTCTGGGCGCGTCATGGGAAAGAGGGATATCCGCCGCTCAACGCCCAGGTCGCCCGACGCACACTGCAGTTACTCGAAGCGCAATACTATCAGCAGTATAGCTTCACCAGTTGTGGCTTCTTCTTCGAGGACCTGGACCGCATCGAGCCGCGCAACAACATCGCCTTTGCCCGCCGCGCCATCAGCCTGACCTGGCAGGCGCTGAGTGTCGACCTCCAGCGGGACTTTCTCCACAACCTGCAAGTTGCCAGGAGTGGGCGCACGCCGCTAACTGGGGCAGATCTCTACAAGCAGTTGCCCGTCGTCGAACAGCGATTGTTGCCACCGCTCTAAAGCGCTTCAGCAACACAACTGCTGCCAACGAGCAACAAGAAGCGAGCATGCCATTCCCCTGCGACGCTGGAGAATGGGTGCGGTTCATTTTTTGGCATTGAGCACAAGGTGTACTGTTTTCCGTCATCGTCACCCGGTTTACCATCATCGTGACTAGATGGCTGAGATAGCCTCTCAAGGGCTTGGAGGCTGTGGACACGATGAGAGTACATAGGGGTCACGATGACGGAAAACAGTACAC
>WNFT01009536.1_pt1 | contig 20435 bp, 22 predicted proteins | sample 5400191 | NCBI WGS metagenome assembly WNFT01 (sample SAMN13153359, study PRJNA577476) | soil metagenome | isolation source: 80 cm saprolite under Madrone tree | place: USA:California | collected 2016-06-14 | reverse complement strand
CGGGCTGGCGGGGGTGAAATTCGGTTAAGATTCCGAGGCGCCGGAGCGCGGGTGCCCGGGCGGGGGGCGGGGCCGGGGCGTGGGGGAGCGGGGCGTGGGAGGCGGGTTCCGCGAGTTATCCACAGGGAACTCGTTCCGGAACGAGTTCGGTTTTGAACAGAGGGCGTTCTGACGGCCGCGGCGTTTCAACCGGTTGAAATGGACTGCGCGGGGCGTGGCGTTTCACCCGGTTGAAATGGCCTGCTCGGCCTGCGACGCGAATTGATTTGGGCGGACCTTCGATGGAGTGCGTCGCCTGGCAGCACAGGTTCGCGCAGATTGATCCGGGCGGAGGTTGAGGCGAGCGCGCCGGCGAGAAGCGCTCGCCGGCTGCGGGTCCCCTTGCGACGCCCCCTCCCCGCCGCTAGGTTCGCGCCTTCATGCCCGCCCTGCAGATCTGCTACCACGACCACTGCTTCGACGGAGTCGCGTCGGCGGCGACGTTCCTGCGCTTCTATCGCGACGTGGTGAAGCCTGGACTGACCGATGTCGCGTTCCGGGGGATGGCGCACCGGGCAGGACAGCTCTTCCCGCCCGATGCGTTTGCCGGAGAGGAGAATGCGGTGGTGGACTTCCGCTTCTCCGCCGATCCGCGGCTCACCTGGTGGTTCGACCATCACCAGAGCGCGTTCGAGAGCGCGAGCGACGAGGCGGCGTTCAAGGCGGATCGGAGCGGGCGCAAGTTCTGGGACCCCACGGCGAAGAGCTGCACCCGGTTCCTCGCCCGCATCGCCGAGGAGAAGTTCGGCTGGGACCCGGCGCCCCTGCGCGAGCTGATCGACTGGGCCGAGATCATCGACGGCGCGCTGTTTCCCGATCCGCAGATGGCGGTGGGGCTCGACGATCCCGCCATGCAGCTGATGCTGCTGATCGAAGCCAGCAAGGATCCGGCGCTGCTCCCGCGCCTGATCCGAGAGCTGTCCTCGCGGCCCCTCTCCGACGTCCTGCGCGAGCGCTGGGTCACCGAGCCGCTGCAGCCGCTGCTCGCCGGCCACCGGGAAGTCGTCAAGCTGGTCACCGGGCGCATCCGCCTGGCCGGCGGCGTGGCCACCTACGACCTGGCCGATCTGGGCGTGGACAGCGTGAACAAGTTCATCGCCTATGCGGCGGACCCGGCGACGCTCTACACCGTCTCCGTCTCCCAGGGGCCGAACCGCAGCAAGGTCTCGCTGGGCTCCAATCCCTGGAGGCAGCAGCTGCGCAAGCACAACCTGGCCCGCATCGCCGAGCGCTACGGCGGGGGCGGCCACCCCGCGGTGGCCGCCATCTCGTTTCCGCCGGACCGGCTCGACCAGGCCCGGGCAGCCGCCGCGGTGATCGCGGACGAGCTGCGCCAGGCGCAACCCGGCTGACCGAAGGCGCTCAGTCCTTCTTCGTCTTGGTCTCCACCTGCGTCTGCTTGGCGGCCTGGGCCTTCGCCGGCACGAACTCGAAGTCGAACTCGACGACCACGTCGTCGGAGACGAGAGCGCCGCCGCTCTCCAGCGTCTTGTTCCAGGTCAGGCCCCAGTCCGAGCGCTTCAGCTTCCCGGTGGCGCTGGCGGGATAGACCGGGGCGCCCGTGGGCCCCTTCACCGGGTTGTCGCTGAAGCTGGCCTCCAGAGTGAGGGGCTTCGTCACGCAGTGCATGGTGAGTTCGCCCGTCACCGCGTACTTGTCGCCCTTCTTCTGGATCGACTTCGACTTGAACCCCATGTCCGGGCACTTCTGCACGTCGAAGAAATCCGCCGACTTGAGGTGGCCGTCGCGCTTCTCGTTGTTGGTGTTGATGCTGGCCGGATCGAACTTCAGCTCCACCGAGCTCTTGGACGGATCGTCCTTGTCCGCCACCAGGGTGGAGGAGAACTTGTTGAAGTTGCCGCGGACGGTGGTCACCATCATGTGTCTCACGCTGAAACCCGCGGTGCTGTGATTCGGGTCCGCCTCGAGCGTGATGGGCGCGGCGGCGACGAGGGCTGCCAGGACGAGCGTCATGTCGGTGTCTCTCCCTTCGGGGTCAGGCGATCTGCCACAACTTCAGGATCGATTGCGGATCTCCGCCGGAGCTGCGGTACGCCTCCAGCACGCGCTCGGCGAGCGTACGGCCGGACTCGACGATGTCGGATACTGGATCCAGGTACGCCGCCTCGTCCAGTCCGGACATCTGCTTCCACCCTTGCAGGCCGATCCGGGCGATGCGCACCACGTCCCGCGCGAGATCCAGGGCGCGGACGCCGCCCGGCCCCTTCGCGCCCAGCGCCTGGCGCGCCACGTCCGCCTGGAACTGCAAGAGATCCGCGAACGTCCAGCGCCGCGTCAGCTCGGCCGCGGCCTCGCGCGCGGCCCGGTCGTAGAGGATGCCCACCCACAGCGCCGGCAGCGCGATCATCAGCGGCAGGGGAACGACGTCCGCTCCGCGCAGCTCGAGGACGCGCTTCACCCGGACTTCAGGAAACAGCGTGGTCAGGTGGTCGACCCAATTCGAGAGGGTCGGCTGCACCTTTTGTCCGGAGGCCGGCCTCCCACTGGTCAGCCACCCGCGGAAGGTCTGGCCGCCCGCGTCCCGGTATTCGCTGCCCTCGCGCACGAAGAGCATGGGGACGTCGACGGCCCACTCCACGTACTGGCGGTATCCCCACCCCGGCCGCAGCATCTGCTCGAGCAGGCCGGAGCGCGCGTCGTCCGTCTCGCGCCAGACCTGGTACCGGAAGTCGAGGTAGCCGCACTCGCGACCGTCGATGAGCGGGCTGTTGGCGAAGATCGCCGAGACGATGGGCGAGACCGCAGTCGCGGCGCGCACCTTGGAGGCGAGGTCCGCCTCGTCGCTCCAGTCCAGGTTCGCCTGGACCGTGGCCGTCATCAGCATCATGTCCAGCGCGAGCCGGCCCTTCGGGCCCAGAGACGACTTCATCGCCGCGTACCGGCCCTTGGGCATCCAGGGCACCTGGTCGCGGGTGCCGAAGGGGCGGTAACCGCCCGCCAGCCAGGCGATGCCGTGCGAGTCGCGCCGGACTTGCGCCAGGTGCGCCTCGATCTCCGCCCGGATGTCCTTCATCGACCGCAGCGGCGCGCCCGAGAGCTCCAGCTGCCCGCCGGGCTCCAGGGTCACCGAAGAGTCCTTGGAGAGGAGCGCGATGGGCTGCCCGTTCTCCTTGTGCTTGTGCTGCGTTCCGCCCGCGGAGCGGGCGATGGCGTCGAGCAGCTCCCGGATCCCGCCCGGGCCGTAGTAGGGCACCGGCCCGTAGCGCGGCCCGCGCACGCCGATCTTCTCGTGCTCGACCCCGATCAGCCAGCGTTCCGGCGGGCGCTCGGCGCCCTTGATGTAGGCGATCAGGTCGTCGAGACCGCTGACGGGCGCGGATAGGGTACCGAGGTCCAGGGACATGGATGGAACATGATGCCAATCCCGCCCTTTCGGAGCGAGCCCCCGGCGGAACGGGGGCAGGCGCCGGCCTACCCCGCCTCGAAGGCCTCCAGCTCCGCCCGGCCGGCGAAGGCCTTGCGAGCCGCGGCCCGGATCTGCTCCTCCAGTGCGCGCGCCTGCTGGGGCAGATCGGCGGGGCCCAGCTCGCCGGCGAGCTGGTGGCAGAGGCCCTCCAGGTGCCGGATGCTGGCCGTGTTCAGGGCGTACTTGATCAGCTTGGGCGCGGAATCGGGCGCCTCGCGGATCACTTGCAGCCCGAGGGCGAGGACCTCACGCGGATCGGACGGCATCGGCTCCTGCGCCCGGAACGCCGGACGAGGCGAGGCGTCCCCGGCGAACTCCTTGCGAAAAGCGGCCTGGAACTCCTCCACCTCGCGCTGGACGTCCCGCACCAGCACCTGCGCCGCTCCCGAGAGCGGACGCTCTTGCGACGACAGGCCCCGGACCGCGCTCTCGTACTGCTCGAGCACCGTCGCCGGCAGCCCCGCCGCCTCCAGCGCGTCTTGATGCCTCTGGGCGGCATCCAGAACCGCCCGCCCCGGCCTCTTGCGCTCCCTGGGCACCGGCTAGACCTGCATCAGGTCCTTCTCTTTGGAGGAGATCACTTCGTCGACCTTCTTCACCCCGTTGTCCACTTCCGTCTGGACCTTCTCCAGCGCCTTCTTGCCGTCGTCCTCGGTGACCTCGCCTTCCTTGACCGCTTCCTCGATCATCTCCTTCGCGTCCCGGCGCTCGTTGCGGATGGCGATCTTGTGCTCCTCGCCCTTGTGCTTGACCACCTTGACGAACTCCCGGCGGCGCTCCTCGGTCAGGGGCGGGATCGGAACGCGCACCACCTCCGCATCCGATTGGGCGTTCACGCCCAGCCCGGCGGCATTGATCGCTTTTTCAATCACCGGGATCATCGACTTCTCCCACGGCTTGATGACGATCAGCCGGGGGTCCGCCACCGTGACGTTGGAGACGTTGTTCAAGGGCGACATCTGCCCGTAGTAGTCGACGCGCACCCCTTCGAGCAGGGCCGGATTGGCCCGCCCGGTGCGGACCTTCGCCAGCTCACGGCGGAGGTCGTCCAGCGTCCGGCTGATGCGCTTGCGCAGATCGTCGAGGACATCGTCTGCCATCCCCATGACTCACGCCTCCTGCTGCTGCGGCTTGAGCGTGCCGACCAGCGTGCCCACGTCCTCTCCCTGCACCACCTTGAGGATGTTCCCGCGCTGGCCGAGGTCGAAGACGATGATGGGCAGCTCGTTGTCCATGCAGAGCGAGATGGCGGTGGAGTCCATCACCTTGAGGTTCTTGCGCAGGACCTCGATGTAGCTGAGCGCCTTGAAGCGGGTGGCGCCCGGCTCCTTCACCGGGTCCGCGCTGTAGATCCCGTCCACCTTGGTGGCCTTGAGGATCACCTCGGCATGGATCTCCATCGCCCGCAGGCTGGCCGCGGTGTCGGTGGTGAAGTACGGGTTTCCGGTGCCCGCGGCGAAGATCACCACGCGGCCCTTCTCCAGATGCCGGACCGCGCGCCGGCGGATGTACGGCTCGGCGAGCTGCTGCATCTCGATGGCGCTCTGCACCCGGGTGAAGACGCCCAGCTTCTCCAGCGAGTCCTGCAGCGCCAGCGCGTTGATCACGGTGGCGAGCATGCCCATGTAGTCGGCGCTGGCCCGGTCCATCCCCTCCGTGCTGGCGGAGACCCCGCGGAAGATGTTGCCGCCGCCGATCACGATGCCGACCTGGACGCCCAACTCCACCAGGTCGCGGACCTCCTGGGCGATCTGCTCCAGCGTCTTGGGCGAGATGCCGTACTTGCCGTCGCCCATCAGCGCTTCGCCGCTCAGCTTGAGGAGGATGCGCTTGAATCTCGGCGGCTTGGACTTGGGACCGGTCACGGGGCGCGGAAGCTATCTTGCGGGTCCTGGGTGGTCAAGGACAGCCACACCGCCTTCCGGCCTCCCTCACCTCCCCGCGATCAGTTGGCGTCTTCTGGCAGCGGAAGCGCCGGATCGGCGGGCAGTAGAGGCCGCGGCGAGAGGTCGACTTCGGTGAGCGGAGCCAGCTCCTCGTCCATCGGCGCGGCCTTGTCGCGGAGCTTGCGCGCTCCCGGAACGACCATCCGCTCGAACGAGCCGACGGTTTCGTTGTAGGCGCCGACGGCGCTGGAAAGGCCGCGCCCCAGCTTGGCGAAATGCTCGCCGAGGCGTCCGAGGCGCTTGTGCAGATCGCGGCCGAGCGCGGCGATCTCCTGGGCGTCCTGGGCCAGGCGCTCCTGCCGCCAGCCGAAGGCCGCCGCGCGCAGGAGCGCGATCAGCGTGGTGGGCGAGGCGAGCAGCACCCGCTCGGAGAAGGCGCCCTCCATCAGCGAGGGGTCCTGCTCCATCGCGGCGGAGAACACCGCCTCGTTGGGAACGAAGAGGACCACGAACTCCGGCGTGTGCTCGAACTGGTCCCAGTACGCCTTGCGCGCGAGCTGCGCGACGTGGTTGCGCAGCTGCCGCGCGTGCGCCGCCAGGTGCGCCGACCGGTCGCTCTCCGTCTGCGCTTCCAGCGCGTCCAGATACGCGGCGAGCGGCGCCTTCGCGTCCACCACCAGCCGCTTCCCCCCGGGCAGCTTCACCACCAGATCCGGCCGCAGCCGGCCCTCGTCGCCCTCGACCGTCTGCTGCTGGACGAAATCGCAGTGCTCGAGCATCCCGGCCATCTCCACCACCCGCTGGAGCTGCATCTCGCCCCAGCGGCCCCGCACCGACGGCGCGCGCAGCGCCTTGACCAGGTTGCCGGTCTCCGCCCGCAGCGCGTTCTGCGTCTCCAGCAGCGAGCGGACCTGCTCGGAGAGCGAGGCGTACGCGAAGGTGCGCGCGTTCTCCAGCCGCTGGATCTTCTCGTCCACCTTCTCCAGCGAGTCGCGCACCGGCCGCACCATCTCGGCGATGGCGTCCTGCCGCTTCTCCAGATCTCCCTTCGCCGCCTCCGCCATGCGCCCCAGCGATTCCCGGGCGAGCTGCAGGAATTGATCGTTGTTCGCCCGCAGGGCGCGCTGCGAGAGCGCGTCGAAGGAGTCCGCCAGCTTGCGCTCCGCCTCCTGCCAGAGCGCGAGCTTCTCCGCCGCCGCCTTGCGCTCGGCCTCGAGCTGCGCCTCGAGCCCGGCCCGTGCCGCCCGGTCCCCCGCGCGCGCTTCCCGCTCGCGGCAGAGGTCGAGATCGCGAACCCCCAAAAGCGCATGCAGGTCGCGCAGGCGGAAGCGCGCGGCGACGAGCAGGGCAAGGGCTGCGGCGAGCAGTGCGGCAAGGGCGGCGAGGAGCGCGATCATGCGGTTCCCTCCTTGCGCGCAACCGTACCGAAGGGGTCTGACACCACACGCTCAAGTGCCCGGATTTCCTCGTCGAACCTCTCCGCCCAGAACCCTTGCTCGCTGGCGCGAACGAGCGGCGCGGCGAGCCCGAACGCCCGGTACACGCAGGCGTCGACGCGGCGATCGAGCGCATGTGCCGCAGGCCCCGAAGCACCTGCCTGCGCCGCGCGGCGGCGCGCCAGCCCGGCGAGCTCCTCGGGCGATTCCAGGAGGGTCCGCGGCACCGGCAGCTCGCGCAGCGCGCTGGGCTTCACGTTCACGTCGGTGGTGCGCAAGCGGTGGTAGCGCTGCAGCGCCACCGACTGGACCAGCGCGAGCAATGCCCAGAGCCGCTCCTCGTCCGCGCAGGCCAGCGTGGACAGCGAGTCGAGGCAGACCAGGTCTGGCGGAGCCATCGCCGCCTCCAGCCAGCGAGCCCAAGGCGCTTGCGCGTTGGTGCGGATCCGCTGGACGGCCACCCGCCGCGCTCCACGCTGCCGATCGACCAGCGCCCGCAGCGGCGCCGGGTCGAGCAGCGTCTTCGGCTTCCAGCGCAGGGCGTACGGGAGGACGTCCTCCCCGCCGACGAGCCCCACCTCCGACGGGAGAGGCTCGCGCCGGGCCACGTGCCGCCCGTTCGCTCCGGTCCGCATCCCGTACCCGACCGAGCACGCCGCGCTGAGGGGGACCGACGCCGCCTCCATGGCCTGGCACAGCGCACGCTCCTCCCGCGACCGGTACACGACCCAACCCCGTCGCGCCGCTCCCAGAAGCTCCGCGCGCGTCGCTTCCGCCAACGCCGTCTCTCCCCGCGCGACGTACGTGCGGCGCGCGGGAGCTGGCCTGCGCACCAGCACCACCGCCTGGACGCGCGTGTCCTTCGCCGAGGCGAACGGCTTCCCCAGGTCGACGACCGCCGCCAGCTCCGCCCGCCGCAGCACTTCCTCGCGCAGGGCGCCCGAGCGGGAGAGGAACATCCAGGTGTCCGGCACCAAGAGCGCCGCCACTCCGCCCGCCCGCACCAGCTCCAGCGCGCGCAACAGGAAGACCGCGTAGCGGTCCACTTCACCGCCCCGCAGGGCGGGAAACCGCTTCAAGAGCGATGCCCGCTCGCGCGCATCGCCGACGTGGCCATAGGGAGGATTGGAGACGAGGAGATCCGCCACACCCTCCGGCCCGAAGCGCAGCGCGTTCCCCGTGCGCAGGCGCGCCGACGCCCCGCACATCCGCAAGGCCCGGCGGGCGACGAGAAGCGCTTCCGGATCCAGATCGAAGCCGTGCAGATCCCGCAGCCCCGCCCGCGCCGCGGCGAGGAGGAACGCGCCCGCTCCCGCGCAGGGATCGAGCACGCGGCCATCCCGGACCGCGCCGGCGCGCAGGGCCACCTGCACCACTTGATCGGCGATCTCCCTGGGCGTGTAGAACAGCCCGGCGTCCCTGCGTCCGGACTTCCCCAACGCGCGCGACTTCTCTTCCTCGAATCCGGCGATGAGCGCATCCGCGCTCAATCTCATTGGCCCGCCGGGGAAGAGGACGCGAGCACGATCCAGAGCACGATGGCGGCGCCGGCCAGCGCCATCAGACCGAGAAAGACGAGGAACGGCCCGCGCTCGCTGGATGCCGAGCTCCCGAACATCGGCGCGAACCGGTTCATCACCGGCGGGGCGGTCGCGCGCGCGGCGGGAGCGGGATCGCTGTTGCTCGGGAATGTCCTTGGCGCGCTGCCAGGCCGACATCCCCTCCCGCCAGACGTAGGTCCGCGGTCCGACTTCCCCGCTGTCCGCCCGCGCGTGCAGATCGTCCCAGGTCACCGGGCCGGTCTGCTTGCCCTGCAACATCGCGTACCAGATGGGACCGTCCAGCGGAACGGCGGGAGGAGGAAAGTGCAGCTTCCGCGTCTGCGGCGCGCCGTTCTGCGACGCGTCGGCCATGGACGCCTGCAGCGCCCGCTGCAGCAGGTCGCTGTCCATGGCGCGGGTGCTCTCGTCTTCCGGCTCCGAGCCCGCCTCCGGCCGGGGGACGATCCGCATGGGACGAGGCGCCTTTGCCGCCGAGATGAGCCGCGGCGAGGAATCGACCAGGGCCGGGTCGGCGAGCGCGATCTTCGCGCCGCAGCGCCGGCAACGAACGATCAGTCGCCGGCCGCGGACTTTCTCGTCCGCGATCTGCAGCTGCGCTTTGCAGCTCTCGCAACCGAATTGCATCCGCAGCCGGAACTCTACCTCAAGTCCCCGGGCGGACAGCAGCGGAGCCCTTCCGTCCCCTCAGGAGGCCGCCTGGGCGCTGGAGGATTCCGCGCGCCGGCCCCTCTTCTTGCGCCCGCGGGGGACCAGGGTGCCGGCCTTCTGCGCCCGGTAGCGCGCGCGGTAGTAGTGCGACCTGCACAGGCCCTTGGCGAGCACCGGCTTGCCGCAGCCGGCCTCGCCGCAGAGGGCGCGGGCGGCGGAAGCGCCGCGGCCGCGGCGGCCGTTGATCCCCGCTCCCAGCCGGCGCACCAGATCGCTGGCGTCGATGGACGTCTCCAGCGCGCGCTGGACGCTCTGCGCGATCACGGCTCCCAGCTGGTTTCCGATCTGCTCGCCCAGGCTCTGCACCCATTCCCCCATGGGGGGGCGACCGCGGACACGTGCCATCGATGACTCCGATCGATAAGACTTCGATAAAGAATGCGCGAGCAATAGAACCGCGTGCAAAGCAACTGTCAAGACGTAGGGGACGTGATTTGCAATTCTTAAACCTTCAGCCCCCGCTCTTCCAATGCGCGCAGCAGGCGGTCGAGTCGCCGCTCCTCGCCCGCCACCGGAAGTCCGGCGGCGCGCGCGCCGTCGAGCAGGGCGATGGACATCAGCACTGCGCCGAGCGCCTCGCGTTCGCGGCCGTCCTGCGACAAAAGTGTCTCGATCCCTTGCGACAAATGTCGGAAATCCGCGAAACAAAACGTGGCCGGCAGATCGGGCAGCGGTCCGGTATTCACCACGCTGGGAGCAAAGGCGAATCCGACGTCCGCCAGCGCGACCTGCCGTCCGTCGTGGAAGAGCAGGATCAGATACGGCGCGGGCCGCAGCGCGCTGGTCCGCTCCTCGACCCGGGCAAGCTCGTCCCAGCGCAGGCGCAGCTCCTTCGCGCTGGCGGGCTCCAGCAGGCGCGCGCCCATTCCGTCCGCATCCTCGACGGCCGCGACGGCGGCGAAGGGGCGCCGGGTGAACTCGAGCACCTTCGCCTTGGCTTCGGCGGGAGTCATCGCGGATCAGGCCGCGCTGGTCGATCCCGCCGGCGGCCGCGGCTGCGCGCTGCTGCCACGCGCGCGATCCTGCGCCTCTTGCGCGCGCTCCCGCAAGAGGGCAAAGACCTCCTTCGCCCTGCGCTTGCGGAACGAGAACGCGATCTGCGCCACGCCCCGCTTGCCGAACACCGTCACCACATCCACGCCGAAGGCGAGATGCAGGAGCGCGCCGAGGAGGAAGGGGGAGGCGAGGAAGAGCGCCGCGAGCAGCGCCGCTTCCTTCGCGGTCGTGCGACCGACAGCCAACGCGGGGAAGGAGAACACGCTGGCGAAAACGAGCCAGATGACCACGGTCAGGAGCCGTCTGCGCCGGTGGAGCGTCACCAGCAGGATCTCGTCGAGCAGCACACGCCGGCGGGTGCCGGTGTAGCCCTCGATCTCGTCGACCTCGATCGCGTCGGCAGCGAGGTACACGCGGGTCCTCGCCAGGACGCCGGAGACGGTCCCGAGGAGTCGCCGCCGCATCAGCGGACCTTCCCGCGCACGGCGCTGGTGATGACGAAGACGAAGAAGACACCTGCGGCAGTCGCCAGAAGGCCGAGCAGCACCGCCACCACCGTTCCGAGCGCCCCACCTTCGTCTCCGTCCTTGCGCGCCTGCCCGACTCCGCGAGCGGTGGCGTAGAGGGAGGCCGGGCCCGCCAGGATCCCGAAGGGGTACAAGACCAGGCCGAAGATCCCCAGGTGCAGCCCCAGCGTGCGCCAGCTGCGGAAGGTCGTCTGGGCGGCTTGGAGCGAGCCTTCGCTGCGCCCCCGGTCGAAGCAGGCCGCGCAGATGGATTGGCCCTCCACCTCCACCCGGCACAATCCGCACATGAAGGCTCCGCAGCGCTCGCAGGCGGCGACGGCGGCGTTGCGGCCGTGCCGCGCGCACGAGGCGCCGCCGGAAGGTTGCTCGAGCGGCGCGGGCGCCGCCGGGACCTCCACCGGCCGCAGCACCGCGGCGGTGAATTCCAGCGCGCACTCCCCGCAGTACACGCTGCGGGAAGCGAGGACCACCTCCGGGATCGGAGTCCAGCAGCGCGGGCAGCCCGGGCCATGGGCCGCGTCCAGCTTCGCGCTCACGGCCTGGCGTTCACCACGATCGTGCCGCAGGCCCGGTCGTGCAAGGTGCGTCGGTCGCGCGAGAAGACCATCAGGGCATCGACGAATCCCGGCAGGTACGTGTAGCTCATGAGGTTGCGCGACAGCGCGCGCCAGAAGGCCTGTCCGGCGGTGACCGCGCCGCCGTCGCGCCGGATGACTCGGATCCCCGCCGCCTTCTTTCCCACGGTCTGACCGGCGAACTTCGCCAGCATCCACGTCTCGTAGAGGATCCAGAGGACGGCCGGCAGGAGGATCCGCTCCAGCGGATGATCGAGCGGCCTCGCCTTCGGGTAGACCAACAGCAGCCCCACCCAGACGGGAGCGAAGACGAGGCCGTCCAGGAACATCGCGCCGAAGCGGCGGCTGGCCGTCGCGATGGCGGCGGTCGCGGTCCCGGATCGCAGATCCCGGACCTGCTCTTCCTTGCAGACGCCGTCATAGGGACGGCCGTCCAGCTCGACGAGGCAATCGCCGCAGTAGGCGACGCCGCAGCGGGCGCAGGCGACCAGACCGGAAGCGACGTCGGGGTGGTTCGGGCATGCTTCGTAGGCTCGGACAGGCAGGGCCATTCCTCCTGCTTATCAGCCCCGAGCGAATCACGTCGACTTCGTTCGCGCCGGCGGTGGCTCGGTTTCGAGTCCTGCGCACATCTCCGCCAGGCCGCGCACAAGGCTCTCCCCGGAGAGGTTCGGGTCCTCGATGCCCAGCTCGGCCCGGTAATGGGCGCCCAGCTCCTCGAAGAGCTCATACCGGGCCCGCCGGGAAAGGCCCGGCGCCCGCAGGCAGAGGGAGAAGAGCAGCTCTCGCTCCTCGACGCCGATGCGATGCTCGACGTAGCGCCGCACCCGGGGGGTGCGCAGGGTGTTGAAACGGCGCAGCGCGACCGCTTCCAGGACCGGGATCGCCGGCTGCGTCTCCACCACCACTCGCGTATCGGCGGCGCGATCGCCCAGGCGCCGGTGCTCGGGATCGAGCATCGCCGAGAGCATTCCAATGCCGCCGAAGGGAATGACGTCGAGGAGCCGGACCACATTCCGGATCAAGGACTGCGCGAAGTCGACTGGCAGCCCCCGCCCGTCCACCACCCGGATGCGCGTCAGGCGCTTCCCCGGCGTCTGCCCGTTCCAGAGCGTCTCGAAGAACGTGTTGTAGCCCCAGATGCAGACGAAGCTGGCGGTCACCATCACCATGTCGCGGACGGCGCGCGGCAGGAGCCGGATGGCGTTGGCCAGGAGCACGAGGAGTCCGAGCAGCAGCACGAAATCGAGGAGGAAGGCCGCGGAACGCGTTCCCAGGCCCGCCGGCTGAAGCTCGATGAGGACATGCTCCGGGCTTTGCACCACCGTCCGCCGCCTCATCGACGTTCCCGGGGCCCGAAGAGCCAGGCGCACATGGCCGCGAAGAGCGCCAGCGCCACCGCGATCTTCACCGCATACGGCACGGACCGCGCGGACAGCTGGCTGAATGAGCCCTCGATCAGCCCGGCGCACACCAGCAGCGCGGCGCAGGCGCAGAGCATCCGGAATACCGCCGGAAGGGCATCTCGCAGCGCCGCGGCGCGGCCGGAGTCCCCGGGCATCAGCAGCGCCTGGCCCGCGAGCAATCCGGCCGCTCCGGCGAAAACGATGGAGGGCAGCTCCAGGGCTCCGTGCGGGCCCACCCAGGCGACGAAGAACGTTCCCGCTCCGTCCGCGAGGTACTGCGCCGCCACCGCCCCGAGGATCACGCCATTGTAGAAGAGGAGGAGGAGGCCGCCCGCGAACGTGAGCGCGCCGAGCGCGAAGGTGAGGAATGAGACCTGGATGTTGTGGGTGTACAGGTAGGCGCCGAAGGCCGTGGCCTCGTGCAGCGTGTCCACCCGCTCCTTGCCCTTCTCGATCTGCTCGACGCGGGCCGCCGGCTTCTCCACGAAGAACGGGCCGGGCACCAGGGCCTGCGCGTGGGCAGGATTGCGGATCACGGCGCCGGAGCCGACGGCCGCCCCGGCGAGCATCGCGGCCGCGGCCAGCTGGACGAAGCCGATGCGCCGCCGGAAGGTGGCGGGCACTTCGCGGAGGAAGAACGCCTTCGGGTCGATGCGGGTGGACCGACGGCGGCGGTAGACGAACCGGTAGGCCCGGCCGATGAGCTGGTTGAGGCTCCCGATCAGCTGGGGATTGGCGGTGAGCGTCCGGGCACGGTTCAAATCGGTGCAGGCGCTGCGGTAGAGGAGCACCAGTTCCTGAAGACGAGCCCGGCCGAGATCGGACTCCCTCTCTTCCTGCACCTCGTCGAGCAATGCCGCGAGCCGCTTCCAGCGGCCGCTGCGCTCCTCGATGAACCGCTCCAGTTCCCTCACAAGAGCTGCCTCCGTTTGACGTCGAGCCAGGCATTGATCACCGCGGCCCCGCTGTCCTCCGGCGGCGTCTCGGCGACCAGCGTCCCCATCTGCCGCAAACCCGAGATGAGCAGGGCGCGATCCTGCACCAACTCGGAGGCGACCAGGGTCCGGCAGAGACCGTCGTGGTCCGCGGGCAGCGCGCGCGCCGAGGCTTCCAAGCCCACGTCCTTCAGCGCCAGGACCAGCGGGAGATGCCGGGGCATCAAGAGGCGCACGGCCGAAAGCAGATCGCCCTGGTCGCCGCGCTCCGGGAGCCAGGTGAAGAGGATCACCAGGGTGCGCGTGCGCAGCCGCATCTTGAGGTGCGCTGCCAGCGCGCGGTAGTCGGTGGGCAGGTACTCGGGCGCGATCCCGGTGGCGAAGCGGGTGATCGCAGCCAGGTGGGCGGCGCCCCGCCCTTGGGCGATGCCGCTCTCCACGGCGGCGGAGAAGGAGAGGACGCCGGTGCGATCCTCGGCGCGGTTGCACACGTACGCTCCGAGCACCGCGGCATTGACGGCGTGATCGGCCCGTGTCAGCAGGCCCACGCGCGCGGCCATCCGGTGACCCCGGTCCACGCAGAAGAGCACGTCCTGCGATCGCTCCAGGCGGAACTGCCGCACGATGGGCTTGCGCTGCCGGGCGGTGGCCTTCCAGGAGATCTGCCGGTAATCGTCGCCGGTCACGTACTCGCGCAACCGATCGAACTCACGTCCTTGCCCTACGCGCGGCGCCAGGCGCGTGCCCAGGCCGCGGAGGAAGAGCGCGTTCAGCTGCGCATGGATCCGGTGCACCTCGCGCAGATTGGGGATCACCCGCAGGGTCTGCGGCGTTCCCGTCTGGAGGATCCGCTCGGCGAGCCCGAAGCGGGTGATGGCCAGGAACGGCGGCTCGATCGGCGCCTCGCCGCGGCGGACGCCGACGACCTCGTGCTCGAGCGGCAGCGTCTCGCCGGGGTCGCACGACCCCGACGCGATGGAAGACCCGCCCCCGAGCTCGGCCGGCCAGCGCGTGCGCAGAACGACGTGGAGCGGGGAAGGCGAGTCGTGCGCCACGCGCACCTCCAGCGTCTCGCTCTCGCCGACGGCGACCGCCCTGATCTCGTCGCGCGCGACCTGCACGCGGACGCCGCGCAGCAGCCCGAGCTCGACGGCGGCCGCCGCCATCGCCGCCAGCGCCGCTCCGGCGCCGACGAACGCCAGGGGCCAGAACAAAGCTCCCCCTGCCGCCACCAGCGCCGCGCAACCGAGCGCCCATGCCAGCCGTGGACCGGGGCGAGCGCTCACCGCGGGACCTCGATGCGCTCGAAGATCCGCTGCAGCACCGCGGAGAGGTCGAGCCCCTCCATCTCCGCCTCGGGCGCCAGCGTCACGCGGTGCGCCAGCACGGCGGGGGCCAGCTCCTTCACGTCATCGGGCGTGACGAAGTCGCGGCCGCGCAGGACGGCCTGCGCCCGGGCGGCGGAGAGCAGCGCCAGGGAGCCGCGAGGACCAGCGCCGAGATGGACGCCTTCGTCGCTTCGGGTGGCCGCTACGACGCTTCGCAGGTATGCGAGGATCTTCTCTTCCACCCGCACGCGTGTCACCGTCTGGATGGCGCGCTGCAGGCCCGCCGCATCGAGAACGGGAGTGAGTCTCGCGAGACCGTCCTCGTGCAGGGCACGGCCCTCGCCGTACGCCCGCAGCACGGCCAGCTCCTCTTCGGCGGACGGGTAGCTCACTTCGACCTTGAGGAGGAACCGATCCTTCTGCGCCTCCGGCAGCGGATAGGTCCCCTCGTACTCGACGGGGTTCTGCGTGGCGACGACGAAGAAGACGGGAGAGATGACCCTGCGGACGCCGTCGATGGTGGCCGCGCGCTCCTGCATCGCTTCCAAGAGCGCCGACTGCGTGCGGGGCGTGGTGCGGTTCACCTCGGCAGGTCGACGGGCATCAGGTCGGGAGTGAACTGGATGCGCCGGAACCGGCACCCCAGCAGGCGCGAGACGGCCAGCGCGAGAAGCGTCTTGGCCGTCCCCGGCGCTCCTTCGATCAGCGCGTGACCGCCGGCGAGCAGGCAGATGAGGACGCGCTCCTTCATCCGTGGCTGCCCCAGCACCACCGTGTCGAGCTCCTGTCGCAAGCGCGAGAACGACTCGTGCACCTGCGCCAGCGACGGATCAAGGCCTTCGGCGGCGCTCATCGCGGAACCTTTCGCAAGCGGTGACCAGGATGGAGAGCTGTTCGCGCGTCCCCTGCGCGGCGGGGAGCGCCGGCGCGCGCTCTGCGAGCAGGGCCTCGGCCCGCTTCTCCGGGACACCCCGGGTGAGCGCGATCTCGCGGACCACCTGCTGGCGGTACAGCTCGACTGCCTCCGCCGGCTTCAGCGCGCGGCGGTAGAGGGCCGCCAGCGAGTCCACCAGCTCCACCGACTCGGAGCGGGGGTCGCTGAAAGGGTCGGCGGGAGGTCCGGCGGTGCGCGCGCGCCGCCAGAACGCGGCGAGCCCCGCGAGGCACCCCACCAGCAGCGCGGGACCGAAGCCCCATTGGCGGAGAAGGTCGAGCGGCCCGATGTCGGAACCCAGGCCGTGCACCCATTCGTCGAAGACCACTCGACGCCCCCCGCAAAGCGCGAGCAGGAGCGCGAGGTGATCCCCTTCGCCCAGGCGGTCATTGAGCAGCATCTCCGGCTCCGCCAGCCACCAGACCTCGCCCTTGCCCAGGAGGCGGCGGGCGAGGGAGGGCGACTCGCCCAGCTCGAACACGGGCTGCGCGTCCACCAGCGCGGCCCCGGGCAAGAAGCGCGGCGCTTCAGGGCGCAAGTCCACGATGCCGGGCAAGAGCGGCGAGACCTTGTGCGGACCGGCTCTCTGGCCGCGAGTGGCGGCCGCGCCGGACTCCCGCTCACCCTCGATCCCCAGGACGAGCCGTCCACCGGCGCGGACGAACGATTCCTCCGCTTCGGAGAGGGTCCAGCGCTGGGGCACGACGTCGAGACGCAGGAGGACGGCCGCCGGCGACAGCGCGGTCTGCTCGAGGGGGACCGTCAGCGACACCGGCGGTTCGCCCACCGCCTTCAGGTAGGCGCGCGCGAGGGATGCGCCCGAAGGCCCCCGTTCCAGCGACGACCCTTTGGGGTAGGTCTTGTGGTGGACGGAAGCGTCGCGCGCGAGCCACGCGGCAGAGGTCCCCAGGAACAGGGCGAACGCGGCGAAGGGTGTCCACCTCACGCCCGCTGCCCCAGGGCGCGGAGGATCTCCGCGGCTCCGTCCGCGAACACCGCCAGGGCTTCGCCGGTGCTCTCGGCGCGGCCATACCACTCCTGGTCGAAGCGGAACGTCAGGTCCTCGAATCGGCCCCGCCAGGGCAGCGACGGCGAGAGCGCGTGCGCGTATTCCCAGTTGGTGCGCCCGGGGCGATGGTGCAGGATCCCCTGGGAAGCGCAGCGGACCAGCACCGCGTGGTACCAGGCGCGGATCGCCTCTCTCGCGCGCCCCTCGCTCGCCAACTCGCGCGCGCGCTCCTCCCACCCCATCGAGGTGCGGGAGAGAGGATCTTCGTCAGCCCCGGGGCGTTCGCGCCCGGCGGAACGCGGAAGTTGCGGCGGCCCGGAGCGGAACGAGAGCAGGGCGAGCAGGACCACGGTGGCGAGGATGGCGCCGACGCCGATGAGGATGGGGACGAGGACGCGCCCGCCGTCCTGCGCCGGCGCGAATGCGGAACTGGCGGGAAAGAAGCCCGCCAGCCAGCGAAAGAATCGGGAAATCTGGCGCCCGATCAGGCGGGCCACCTCGTCGACCCAGTGCAACAGCCGTTCCTGGACGGATCTTCCGGGCCCGTCGATGGGCTCGATCTCGCCGCCCGGGGCCGGCCGGACCGGGCTCTGGTCCCGGCGGAGATTCTCGAGCAGCGCGAGGTCCGGCGTCGTCTGAGCGGCCGGAGGCGGGGCTTCTGCCGCGCGATCGGGCCGAGCACCCACTCGTCCGCGGCCAGCACTTCGCTGCCGGCGCGGATCGCGGAGCCCTCCAGCGACCGGGCAACCTGGGCCGCGGCCGTGGCGTCGCCGCGCGCCAGCAGATCGTCGATCTGCTGCAGGCGCGCGCGATACCGGGCCAGATCGATTGGACCGGCCAGGAGCAGCAAGGCGAGGATCACCCGGCCGCCCTCAGCTCGGCGAACCAGCGCCGCAGGTCGTCGCCGGTCCCCCGCGCGCGCACCCGCTCGACGTGGACGGTGAGGGCCGCAAGCCACACCGGCTCCAGCAGCAGCAACGCGCCGATCAAGAGCAGGACGCGATACGAGGGAACGCCCCAATCCAGCACCCGTCGCCAGCCGGTCACGTCGAAGGAGGCGACGCCCCCGGCGAGCCAGATCAGCGCACCGGCGAAGAAATGCAGGTTGATGGCCGCCACCGGAACCAGGACGGCGAACAGGAGCACGAGCCGGATCAGGCGCCCGACGGGACCGATGCCGCGCCAGAGCGCGCGCAACGACTCGAGCGGGCCTGGACCACCCGAGGGAGCCGCCGCGGCTGCCAATCCAGCGGGCACGAGCAGGAACAGCGGGGCGACGAGGGTGGGGAGCAGCGCCCAGAACAGGACCTCCACCGCGAGGGCCGCCGCCAGATGACCGGCCATCTCCCGCGTCGGAACCCGCAAGAGGGCCCGCGGGGCGGGGCGCTCCGATTGGAGGGCATGCCGGCAGGCGCCCACGAAGACCTGGCGCCCCCACAGCGAGCCCAGCCAGGCGAGCAGCAGGAGCCAGGCCATCCGCCGCACCCAGTCGCCGTAGTGGACCGCCTCGGGACCGAGCTCGATCAAGCGGATCCAGAGAAACGCCAGGAGCAGTCGCGCCGGCATCGCGGAGAGCCAGAGCAAGCCGACCCACTCGGGCAGCCGCCCGACGACGTCCGCCGCGTCGTCGATCAGGCGCAGTGCGCCCTCTTCCTTCACCAGTACCTCGCGACCATCGCCGCCGACCACGCCAGGCCGCGCGCCACGAGCGGCAACGCCACCGCGCAGAAGACCGCGCAGGCCACCCAGGCGCGCACCCGCCTGGGCGCCGCCGTCGCCGCGCCGCGCCTCGCCAGGCACGATCGGCAGTGGTTCACGCCGTCCCAGGTCGTGGCACACTCCTGGCAGACGACCTTCCGGCACGACATGCAGAGCGCGAATCCATGCCGGTCCGGGTGGTGGGCGCAGCGCTCTACGAGGGGCGGAGCCATCTGGCGCGCAGCGTAGCGCAGAGATGGGCGATGGAGAAAATCATTGAACGTCGACGTGCTACGCGGCGTCCGCCTTCGGCACGCTGCCCTGCGCGTACGCCGCCTGGACCGCCACGCCCATCTTGCCCTTGTGCTCGTTCCTCGCCATCAGCGCGTGCGCGTGCGCCGTCTGCTCGAAGGGGAAGACCTGGTCGAGCACGGGGCGGATCTTGCCCTCGTGCACCAGGTGGTTGGCGCGCTCCGACTGGTAGGCGTTGGCGAAGTGCGAGCCGAGGATCTGCTTCTGCCGCATCCAGAGATGGCGGACGTCGAACTCCAGGTTGAACCCGGTGGTCGCGCCGCAGATCACGATCTTCCCGAACTTCTTCGCCAGGAAGACGCTGGTGGGGAACGTCTGCTGTCCCACGTGCTCGAACACCACGTCCACGTCGTTGCCGCCGGTCAGCTCGCGCACCCGCTTGCCGAACTTCTTGCAGGCCTCCATGCGCGCCTTGCACCGCTCCGGAGTCTCCGGCGGGCGGTAGAGCAGGTCGGAATGGTCGTTGCGGTCGATGACCGCCGAGGCGCCCAGCGACTTCACCAGCTCGACCTTGCTCTTGCCGCCGACGACGGCGATGGGATTGGCTCCCAGCATCCGGCAGATCTGCACCGCGAAGACGCCGAGGCCTCCGGCCGCGCCCCACACCAGCACGTTGTCGCCCGCCGTCACCTCCGCCTGGTGCACCAGCATCCGATAGGCGGTGAAGTACGTCAGCCCGTAGGAAGCGGCGCTGAGCCAGTCGAGGTGCTTCGGCTTCTTCAAGAGCTGCTGCGCCTGGACCTTGGTGAACTGCGCGAAGCTGCCCCAGCTGGTCTCGTAGCCCCAGATCTTCTGCTCGCTGCAGGCCATCGGGTCGAGCCCGTTGCACTCCGGGCACTGGCCGCAAGATTGGTTGCAGTGGATGACCACCTCGTCGCCCACCTTCCAGCGCTTCACCTGGTCGCCCACCTTCCAGACGATGCCGCTGGCGTCCGATCCGGCGATGTGCATCGGCTCGCCGTGCATGCGGAAGACGCTGACCGGCTTGCCGCGCGCCGCCCAGACGCCGTTGAAGTTCACCCCGGCACCCATCACCAGGACCAGCGCTTCGTTGGGGCCCACCGCCGGGACATCCACCTCTTCCAGCTTCATGGCCTTTTCCGGGTCGCCCTCGCGGTCGGGGCGGATGCACCAGGCCAGCATCTTCTTCGGGATCTCGCCGAGCGTCTTCGGCACTTCGCCGATGGGGATCAAGTCCGTCATGCAGGCTCCTCGTGGGCCTCGACGAGCTCGAGCAGCGTGCCGCCGAAGGCCTTGGGATGGAGGAAAGCGACTCTGTGTCCGCGGGCCCCGGGACGGCCCACCTTGTCGATCAGCGGCACGCCGCGCGCGTCCAGGCGCGCGAGCACGGCGTCGATGTCCTTCACCCGCAGCGCCAGGTGGTGCAGGGCATCGCCGCGCTTCTCGAGGAATTTCTCCAGGCCGGCGTTGCCGCGGGGGGAGACCAGCTCCAGCGAGGCGCCGTTGGGAAAGTCGAAGAACGCCGCGTCCACTTTCTGCGCCGCGACGTGCTCCTGGTGCGCCACTTCCTGCCCCAGGACCTCCTCGATCAGCGCGATCGAGGCGGCCATGTCCTTGACGCAGATGGCGGTGTGGTCGAGGCGGGTGGCGGGAATCCCGGCCGGCGCTGCTTTCGGCTGCGCGTCCTCGGGCAAAG
>WNFT01002798.1_pt1 | contig 20436 bp, 15 predicted proteins | sample 5400191 | NCBI WGS metagenome assembly WNFT01 (sample SAMN13153359, study PRJNA577476) | soil metagenome | isolation source: 80 cm saprolite under Madrone tree | place: USA:California | collected 2016-06-14 | reverse complement strand
AAGAGGCCGGTTTAGACCCTCGCGTCTGCCTGTTCGCGAAGCGCGAAGATCTCCACGGAGATGCAGCGGCGAATCTCGAACGATGGCTAAAGCTCACAAAGGAAATTTTGGAGATCACGGATGCCTCCGCCTGGGAGCGCGTTTGGCCAGAGGTGGCGAAGTCGCACGTGATCGTGGACGCCCTACTAGGCACAGGATTGCGAGGGCCCGCAACCGGCTTGGCGTCGCGGACAATTGAAAGGCTCAATCAGCTCTCGGGGAACGCCACGCGAGTCTGGCCCGCCCTGATTCTCGCAGTAGATACCCCTTCGGGTCTCCCCTCCGACGGAGGGGCAGCTGAAGGGCCGATTCTGCGGGCGCACCTGACCATCACGTTTACAGCTCCAAAAGTGGGGCAACTCGTTTCCAGAGATGCGGCAAGCACCGGCCAAATCCTCGTTCGCCCGATCGGTTCACCCAAAACGCTGGTCGAAGAAGTAGGACAGGGAGCCCTCCGCTGGTCCGGCCCCGATGAATTCCAGGAAATGCCCCTCGTCCGCGCAGCAGATTCACACAAAGGTTCATTCGGCCACGTACTTCTTCTCGCGGGGTCGCTCGGAAAATCCGGCGCTGCAATTCTTGCTGGTCAGGCTGCCCTTCGCGCCGGCGCGGGCCTGGTAACAGTCGCAACGCCTGACGTAGCTCAGCCCGTGGTCGCCGCCGGACAACCTGAATACATGACTGAGCCGCTCGCGTCGACCGCTGCTGGAACCGTAGCGCTAGCCAATCTTTCTGCGGACCTTTTCTCCAATCATATGGAAGGGAAGACCGTTCTTGGTCTAGGGCCTGGGCTGGGAACTCATCCAGAAACCCAACAATTCATTCGACACCTCGTCCAGCACAGCTCACTTCCCATTCTCCTCGATGCCGATGGCTTGAACGCTTTCGCTTCACGCCCTGACGCCCTGCACCAAAGGAAGAGCCAATTTCTTTGCGTGACGCCTCATCCCGGAGAGATGGCGCGTTTGCTCGGCACTTCTTCCGCCTCAGTGCAGCAAGACAGGATTAAAACCGCAGTGGACGCTGCTCGCCGCTGGAACGCCCATGTGGTCCTAAAAGGCTTTCATACCGTTCTCGCCTCTCCCACAGGAAGAGTGTTCGTAAACACGACAGGGAACGCCGGTTTGGCCAAAGGCGGCTCTGGCGACGTACTCACGGGCTTACTTGTGGCGGTGACCGCGCAATTCGGCACCGAAGACTGGCTTCGTGTCCTCGCGCTCGGCGTTTACCTTCACGGGAGTGCGGCGGACATGCTTGGCCGGGCTGCGGATCTATCGGGCGTCGTGGCAAAGGAAATTGCCAACGCTCTTCCAGCGGCGCGCGCGAGCCTTGTCCGGGAGATCCGCTCCGGTGTCTGAGGAAATCATCACCCATTCCGCCGAGGAAACCATACGCTGGGGCAGGGAATTCTCCGGTCGCCTCAAGCCCCCGGTGCTGGTCCTTCTCACCGGCGAACTTGGATCGGGCAAGACCACGCTTACCAAAGGGATCGTTTCCGGACTCAACGCGGCTAACGAGGACGACGTCACCAGCCCAACCTTTACCCTCGTACATGTTTATGGCAAGCCCGCCAAGGTCTATCACGCTGATTTATACCGGATCGAGAGTTTCCATGACTTTGAGACGCTCGGCATGGAAGATATGTTCGCAACTCCTGCCGTGGCCATCCTGGAGTGGTCCGAGCGCTTCCCCCTGCAGTCTCCCTGGCCGCAGATCCGGGTGCGCCTGGAGCATCTCGGTGGCGATGCACGCCGCATTACCATTCTTTAAGCTTCTGGAACTGGCTCCTTCGGCCCCGCCCTAACTCTCTGGGTACGGTCTCTGCTGGATTCCTTGCCTGCCTCCCCTGCGGCTGCTAACGTAAAAATAGCCGTTTTTGGCTATTTTGATGCCCAACGAACTTCTAACGCTCAGCCCAACGGAAGAGGCCCGCACCGAGCTCAAGAGCTACAACGTCACGATCCCCATGGGGTCTCTGGCGATCGGGGTGGATAACATCCACCACGACGTATTCTTGAGCCCGAGGTTTGTGCAGGCGGCTCGCGATTATCTTTTCGACCTTATTCGCCAGCACACCAGCAGTACCTATCTTCCGGGGATCGAGCTGCGCGCCTCACGAGGACCAGATCATGGCAGCTTCCGCAGGCTTCTCTCCGAGCTGCTGCAAGGTTCTCTAACTCAGGCTAAGCATCACAAAAATATAGAGATCGACCTGCTCTTCCGGCTGAGCTTGCTGAAATTTCTGACCTTCGAGATGGGCAATCAGTTTGCCAACCTGATCCTCGAAGGCAAGGAATGGATTCGCAAGCGGGGCGAGCATTTCGAGCGCAGCCAGCAGGCCCACGTCATCAAAGCTCGCTTATCGGAGCTGCAGTCCGCCCGGCGCGGCGTCATTCGCCGCGTGGGACAGCAAGTGGCGCAGATTGTTATCGACGTGGAGGACAACGTCATTGCCAAAGCCCGCCGCGCCCTTTTTGGCGAAGATTTCGCTTCTTATTACGAACTTTGCAAGAACCGGCTCATTTTCCTCGATGGCGGCAAAGACGACGTTTTCTTTCTCGAGCACTACATTCTTTTGGGCAACTACGTCCGCGATCCCGACCGCTTTGAGGCCACCGACAAACTCTTTCAGGAATTTCTCCGCGAGGCCGGTGTTACCCTCGCCCATGACCCCGCGCATACGGAAGCTATCCAGGCTCATACCGCGCTTCTGGAGTCAGTCCAGGCCATCCGCGTGGACATTGCCACGCTCGAGGAACAGCGCGAAAACACGCGCAAGCGTATCGAAAGGGGCGATGGCTTCTTCACCAAGTTTCTCAGTTCGGGCGATCCCGCCGACTTGAAGGCCTCCCTCAATGACCTGGAGCTCCGGCTCAAGCATCAGGAATGCAAGCTGGAGGAAGTGGCACCGCAAATCGATGCGGCCCGGCAGAAGCTGGATTTTTTCGTTAAGGATCACGCTGGCAGGCTCGGCGAGTATTTGAACGAGCCGGAAAACGCCAAGCGGCTGTTTGACGCCAGCGCGGCTTCGGAATCAGAGGCGCCCAATCGCGCGCGATTGCTTGCGCGAATGCTCGACCGCCTCGAACAGCAGGAAATTCTCTATCACATCCTGGCCAGCTATGAGATTCGCCCGATTGCCGCTGATTACTGCCCGCCCGTGCACTTGCAGCAGCTTCGCAAAGCCCTCGTTTCAAAAGAAGAGCTGAAGCAAGTCGAGCAGGTCATCAAACACGTCCCGGCGAAAAAATTGTCTCTCAAAGCCATCGAGGAACTTTCAAAAAAAATACGCCGCTATTCTCGCGAAGAGATGCAGGGCTTCGTTCTGAAATTTGCCGGCGACTTCCTTCGTCTAAGAAGGGACTTGCGCGACGCGGAACACCTGACCACCTGCATGGAGCGCGTCAGCTTGGTCACCACGGAAAAAGCGCGTGAGCTCTCACGCCTGAATAACCGGCTTTACGAATGCGTGCTTCAGGACGAAGCCCGGCCCGAGCAGGACCACGTGGTCTCGCACGTCATCATCAAGTCCGACGTTCGCGGCTCCACGCGCATGACCCAGGATTTGCTTTCCCGCGGACTGAACCCCGCTTCCCATTTCAGCCTGAATCTGCACGAGCCGGTCAAAAAGCTTTTGGATCGCTACTCCGCGAAACGCCATCATTCTCGCCATTTTCGAAACGGAATCCACTGTGGCTTCGGCGCGCCCCGTGGCCAAGGCGTGCATCCTTTCGCGACAGATTCTCACCGTTTGCAACTCTTACAACGAACGTGCCTCTGACAGCGATCTGCCTGCCCTGGAACTTGGCCTGGGCGTCGCGTTTCAAGGTTCCGCGCCGACCTACTGGACCGATGGTGATTCGCGCATCATGATTTCCAAGGCGCTGAATCTTTCCGACCGTCTTTCCGGCTGCGCCAAGCTGGCCAAGCGCATGCTCGCCAGGCAGAAAAGCCATTTCTCGGTCTTCCAGTTCCTGAACACCATGGAAGGAGCGTCGGCCGAAGAATTAGACGAATTCCTGGTTCGCTACAATCACAACGGCATAGAGCTCAACGAAGAAGGCTTTCAAAAACTTTCCGAGGAAATTTCGCTCGAGTCCATTGAAACCAAACTGGAGATGCCCTGGGGCAAGCAAAACGTCACTCTGTATTACGGCGAAGTGCCCCTCGGCGAGTCCGTTGAACTGCTCGTTCTGCGAAAAGGGTTCGCGCGGCAGTTGCTTCCTGACGGCAAAATCGGAGGCGCTACGACACATCCTTACTTCGAAGTCTGCACCAGCCCTGCTCTTTACGATCTCGTCGCCGCCTTGATTCGCACCAACCAAGGCTTGGCTGTTGTATCCTCCCGCGGCTAGCCTCTCCTTGAGTGTGCCTGAAGCCGTCAACTATACTGCTCGCGGAGGCGAAAGGGGTCCGGTGATCCTCGTGGTCTTCAAAACCATGGCCCGTGTCCTTCCAAGTCCTTTCTTTACGCCGTTTTAACTGCTGAAGTTGACTCCAATTCGAGGTCTGACTCCAATTGAGTGATGTTCTGCCCGATCCGCTGAGAGAACTTCTCAGACGCAAGCCGCTCGGCGTCGCCAACGATATGCGCGTAGTGCTCTAGTGTCACCTTGGAATCAGCGTGACGCATGAGGCGTGTGACAACGTGAATGGGCGTACCGGATTCGAGTAGTTCCGAAGTGACGCCGTGCCGGAAACAGTGAATGCCGACGTGAGTGCCTTTCGGGGTTTCAATTCCAAGTTTCGCCATTGCCCGATGCACGCCGGACCTCACGACGTTATCGGACAGGAAGGGCTTATTTTTGCGATTGATGAAGAGATAGCCTTCTGGATTCGGTTTGTAGTGTTTGGTGAGCCAATCGTGCAAGTGTTTGGCGAGCAGGTCGGACATGCAGACCGGCGCGGCGCTCGGGCCACTCTTCGGAGTGCCTTCCTTCCGCGTGGCATAGTCCAGGGCTGCGGTGATGTGAATGAGCTTCCGCTTGAAGTCGAGGCTACTGACTTTCAGGGCGGTAACTTCGCCTATGCGGAGGCCGGACACGGCGGCGATGAGGAGCATAAGTTTATAGGGATACACCGCGGCATTGATAACCTGCGCGGCAGTGTCAGCGTCGAAGAAAAAGACTTGAGGTTGGGGTTTCTTGTCGGCGGGGAACACAATGTCCTTCTTTTCGACGTTCGGGATTGCGTAACCCCACTTTCGGCCTAGGTTCAAAATCGAGCTCAGGGTGCCGTAGACGTTCTCCACGGTCTTCCGGCGATCGGCACGTTGGCCGACTGCTGTTACAAAGGCTTGGTGTTGGCTGAGATTCATGTCCCGCAAGCGAAGGTCGCCAAGCTGGGGGCGAATGTAGGCCCGAATGTGTGACAGGGCTGCACGGGCGCCTCCCGGCTTTCGGTTGGGAAGTATTTTGTCAGTCCACTCCTCGAGAAGTGCTCTGACTGTTTTTTCGCCTCGGGGTGCTGAGGGTTTGAGGTTCGCTTTGGCCCTGGCGTTGTAATCGTCCAGGTATGGTTGGAGGGCAGCCTTTGCCGCACGCTCCGATGTAACGGTCGCATCGAAGGTGATTGTCCTCCTTGCACGCTTGCCGGTCTCGGGGTTGACTTCATACTCGCGGTACGATCCAACCCATCGGGTGCCTCTCAAATAGACGCGTCCAGACTGAAAGCGTCGCCGGGGCATGATCTTCTCCATCCTCGGCGATGATGATGTTGCTGGCGCGGAGTCTACCACAATCCCGAATTGGGTCGGTGTCGCCATGCAGGTACAAGAGGGCGGCCTCCCGATTGCAGGTGCGTACGCGAGGCTGAGTCATGCACTTCATCTCTGATTCCAAAACGTGCTCTGCTCTCGAACGGGTGGGCTGGAACGACCCCGAAAAGCCTTTTGGGCGCACCGTGCGGCAAAAGGCGGGGTCGTTCCAGCCCACCCCGCGCCCACGCCACGACCAAAATGCGCAGTGCGGCATAGCCAAATGTTTAGTTTATAAGATAGTTAGAGAATTGACCGGGTGAACGCGGGGGTGAAGTACACGGTGAACCGCATGGGTGAAGTACCGTTCACCCTTTCGCACCGCTGAAGCGTTTGAAATCTCTTCGCGGTCATCAATATCGCCGCCACGAAACAGCCGTAAAAATTTCCGAAGGTGGGAAAGAATTTCACTGGCCCACGGCAAAGCGAGTTGTCGAGCGGTCGCCATCAATTCGGCGTTCGACGCTCGGACAGACACTCCTGGTTTGCCCAAAAACCTTGGCGGGGCTATTTCTACGAGTGTCTGAGAGCCCTATTCTTACTTCACCTGATCGCTGTGCTGCTTGTCTGCTTCGACATGACGAGGAATTGGGGCCGTTTTGTCTCGAGAGGCAGAGCATCCGATGGCTGCCGTCCCTGCCACGCCTGCCCAAAACCATATGAATTACGGTTGCCTAGGTTTCTGATCAGAACCTCCTCATTTCAGGACGGTTGCTTGATAAGTGGCGAGTTTGTGGGCTCCCCCTCCTGGCCTGGTTGAATCCGTTTGCGCACCTGAGTCTTGCCCTCCTGTCGCGCCATGAATGAGGCTGATTCGCCGGCACCATCCAAACTTCGGACGTGGGTCCGATTCCTATCGCCCGCTCCCAGAAAACCGCAAAATTCACGTTGATTCGGCAAGGGTAGCGCGGAGCAAATCCTTCCTGCCTTGAAACCTGAATGCTGCGGCGCTTCCTCAGTCTGTTCGAGGATGATCTGCCGCCCTCAAATCCCGCATCAACCGTTCAAAACGCGACGCTGTACTTGTCGTGTTCTTTCCAACCGCAAAAGTCCCCAATATGCCTCGTCTTCCGAATGTTCGCCGCCCACGCCTCTTCCGCGCTCATCACAACATCATCCAACCGGATGGGAAACAACTTGTCGTGCACGCGAATTGCTTCATCAATCCTCGGCCGGATGCGGTCCCCAATCTTCATGTCCTCACGGTCAAACCAGCACCGCACATTCTTGCTCCGCAAATCCGCGTGCAGCCGCCCCGCAAACTCTCCATCTTTGCTCGAATAGCTGATGAAGCAAGAATTGAACTGAATCGGCTCCATCGCATTGACGAGAGCCCGCATCTCCCGGATGAACGGCTCGGGCACACCCGCCCCACGCAAAAACCCCGCCGGTATCTTCCCCTTCGATTCGTAAATGGTGTCAATCCCGATTGTCGAGGGACCATTGTGCTGCACAGCTTCAAGCCCTTTCACCCGGCTTAGGTCGTTGTTCCCAAACCTTGTCCGGTCCAGCAAGGCTTGGCTGAGATTTGCTTCGTCCAGGGTTGAGTCAGCAAGTTTAACCTTAGTGAGGTCTGCACGACTAAGATTTGCCTCACTCAGGTTCGAGTCACTCAGGTTCGCAAAGATGAGCCGGGCACCGCAGAGATGCGCGCCCGTAAGGACGGATCCCCTGACGTACGCTTGGCTTAGGTCTGCCCCATCAAGGACCGCCTCACGGAGGTTCGCTATGCTGATGTCCGCTCCCCCAAGCTGTGCTCTCGTCAGGTCCGCGCGGTAGAGGCGCGCCCCGCGCACGTCGGCGTCGCCCAAGCTCGCCTCACTCAAGTTCGCTTCCAAGAGGTCCAGTCCGCTAAGGTCCGCCCGGGTGAGGCGTGCGCCCCTTAAGTCGGCTCCTCTCAGGTCCAGGGGCGGCGCAGACATATCGCGATTCTGCCACCTCCACTGATTTCAAGCCTCCGGGCCTTTCCTCAGGATCTTCAGATACTCTTCGTTCGCCATTCGCCCGCCCCTACTCAATTACCCAAAGACTCCATGAACCACAGCATGCGCGATCTATTGCGATGGCAGGAGTTTTCTTTTGTGTGGTCAGAATTGGTGCTAGGCCATCGCTCGTCAATCTTTTGCAAGATGCGTTCGGCCTTCCCGATTGCGTCAGATAGCGCATTCTATTCCCCAAGGCTTACTTTCGGGATCGTTGAGTTTGCGCGCCTCCAGGATCGTTGCTGCAAAAAGAATTGCGTATTTCCGCTGTTCATCCATTGAGTCCTCCAGCGGAAACGGGGACAAAAGCCTACCATGAATTTGAGATGCCAATCGACTTCCCGAAGGATTAGAATTTATGAGGGAACCAGGGAGGTTAACGTGTCCCGTATTCCATTCTGCGGCCAACGAACTAAGATGTCGCGAGAGGAAGCGATCGAGCACTATATCTTGCTGCGACTGCGCTTCGAGGACATCAAGCGCTTAGCGTTTCTGGTGGAGAGTCTTTACACAAGAACGATTCAGCTTCCGAGCGGATCTCCATTTGCCCATGCCGATTTGAAAGATACCTCCAGAACCGCCTTCTTCGGCTGGTTTGCGACGTTGACGGATAAGGATGGGAGAGCCGTATACGCGTTTGATCCGCTCTTCGTTCATTTCCCTCACCAGCGTAATCGGATCGGCCTTGTACAAATGGAATGCGAGGCATGCCACGGCGTGCTTCATCAATTTCGCAACAACGTCGCGTTCCATGGCCGCGCGGAGGTTGCTGCCCAAATCAAGGCGCGCCAGGCTCTCAGGGGAGAGGACACATTCCTGGATTTGGAGTCTGCGCGAAAGGATTTTCGCCAGCTCATGACCGAGCTAATCGCAGAGGAATTGAGCGCCATCCCGGAGCTGCCACAAAAGCTCGCCGATCTTGGTGTCACCCGCCATCCCGCGTTTGCGAACGTCGGGGCCGCGCGGTCGGGTCTCGACTCTGCGTACTTGAGCTGCGAGGTGCGGGACTAAGAGACGCCACGGTTCGGCCTTGTCCTCAATTGAGGCGCACACAATTAGCGGACGCTAGGAATCGCGTTCACGTTCGGGAGTGTATCTTCGTTCGGGTAGTGCAGTCTATACTTCTTTCTGCACAATGCGGTAAACAAGCTGGCGAAATTCCTCCTCGCCGCACATCCAGCACCGCTTGTCCGGTGCCGCAACGCGACGGACATTACCATTGAAGTGTTGTGATAGATCCCGGGTCCAGAGTCAGGTCCAGTGCTTGCCTTCCCGTTTGGCATTGAACGTTCTGTCCTCCGCCCTGATTGGTGAGCACCAACACATGGCTTCCATCGGGATTCTCAAAGGCCACGTGATCAATATCGGACAGCGTTCCTTCGGAACCGATCACGCGCGCCCCTCTTTGAACGGCTTTCGAATAGTGCGCGAACGCCCAATACTGCCCGCTGCGCGTTATCGCGTGCGTCTTGGAATCTAATGTCACGACGCCGCCGCATGAGAATGGCCCAATATTTGGCTGTCCTCGTTCATCCAGCACCAAGTTCCATCCCACGATGGATTGTGCCCAGTTCCGCAGGATGCCCGCGAAGGTATGCGACCATTTCGTCCAGTCCGTGGCGTAGTCCGGACGTTTATAGTCGGGCCCACCCTCAGTCCAGTAGTTGCTTTTTGAGGGGAATGCCTCGTGCACGCGCGTCATCGCCTCCGGGGTGCCGACGTAGCCATGCCACGCGACGCCTTCGACGTACTTGGAGAGGGCGGGGTCGTTCAATTCATCCATTACCCGGCCCCAGAGATTGTAGTTGTGGTCGAGAATCCAAATCTTCGTGTCCAGCGAAGCACGCTCCAGCGCTGGACCCAGATGTTTCTTGACAAACTCGACTTCGTACTCCTGCCCCCACAAAGCAGCTGGCATTCGTCCATCCTGGTCGGTGTCAACTTCGTTCTGTACGGTGATCGCCTGAATCTTTACACCGTCCTGGGAATAGCCTTGTAAGAATTTGACAAGGTATTCAGCATAGGTGGACAGATACTTCTTGCGCATCGAGCCACCCAGCATGGAATCGCCGGCTTTCATCCAGCCCGGTGGAGTCCACGGCGATGAGAAAAGAAACAGGTCTGAATTCACTTTCTGAGCGTCGCGCAAGATCGGGAGGATGTATTCGCGATCATGTTCGAGACTGAATTTTTGCAACTCCGGATCGGGGTCCGGGCTTTCGTCTAAAGTGTACGCGAAACGGGAATAATCGCTCGCGCCAATGCAAGTGCGCCCGACGGAAAGCCGCAATCCGTTTGGTCCCAACAGATCGTTAAGCAGGGCGCTGCGCTTTTGTTCGTCCAGGACGGATAGGAGATAGCAAGACGCATCGGTAAACGCCGCTCCGAATCCCAGAATTTCCTGATAATGCCTGGTCATATCGATTTGGATTCCCGCCGAACTCTTCGCCAAGACCGTCCTCCATACCGGAAGCTTGATTTCTTCCATCCGACGGTCCTGGGAAGTGACCCAGGCCTTGCCGCGGGCAGAGGGGCTGGCCCAGGAGAACGGAGCGTTGGTGGCGGTAAGAGAAACGGCGGTGGCAAGCTTCAGGAATTCTCTACGGCTACTGGATGGCATTGATGCCCCTCGACGCGGAATGAAAGCGTTTGCTTTCAGCGGCCACAATAGGGCCGCTAGACAAACGGTTGTTTAGAGACTAGCTGAGAGGTTCGCCGGAAGGCAATAGAAAATTCGGCCTCGGCGTGGCTTTGCTTAGACCTCTCCAAATTCTCGGGAACGTCATCGACATACCAGACGAGCGCCTTCTTTTCCATGGCGGGCCCTCCGAGCCGTCTGTTAGAACCTCGGCTCCCTCACGACGAGCGGCGGCTGCGGTGAGGTATATCACGGGGGATAGCCTTCAAATTAATCTGGAATGAATTTCGGATCCGCGCCGTTCGCTCTTACCTGCCCGCGGCGCTCGGCCAGGCGCCGTATCCGGGTCGGGGCCGCCCGTACACATTTGGTTAAAGACAGAGTGATGTACAATCTCGAGTAGTGGAGGGGCAATATGGAAATCCAGGTTAAAATGTGTCCAGTGCGAGTAGCCCGCCGCATTTCTGGCACTGGTGTTTCCGGCGTGATGGGCCGCAATTTGGGGTATTGCCGCCTCTTGGTGGCAAGGCTGCTCCTAAAGACCTTGTCGATTTGTGCCTTCGAAGTCATCTTTTTGACTCCGTCGCTCCCGGCCCAGCAAGATGGTGCAGCGAGCGGCGCAGCACCTGGTTGGCCCATGCACAACTCCGCGCCAGATCATGCGCTTCCCGACGCGCTAGGCCCGCAACTTCCGAATGTTGCTGACAGGGACGAGTCATGCCTGCTGTGGACGGTTGGCAAAGCGCAAGGACCGACCATCAGCGCCGCAACTCTGCAGGTTCCCGGAAAAGCAAGAGGCGAATACTGGAAAGGATGCAGTGATTTGAAGGGCAGGAAGCTCGCAAATGCCGAGAACCACCTGCGCAAAGCGGTTCAGGAATACCCTCGATATGTGGCCGCGTGGGTCCTTTTGGGACAGGTTCTGGAAGCGGGGAACCGAATGGAGGATGCCCGAGGCGCGTGTTCTCAGGCTTCAGGTGTAGATTCGGATTTCGCGCCGGCGTACCTTTGTCTTGCGGACGTTGCTGCACAACTGCACGAGTGGAATCAGACTCTTGATCTCGCGGATCGCGCTCTCGCACTTGATCCCGTTCATGATGTGTATGCGTATTTCTATTGCGCAATCGCCCAGTTTCATCTAAGTCGCCTGCCGGCAGCGGAGAGAAATGCGCTAGCGACCATCCATGCCGACCGTCTCCATCGCTTGCCGCAAGCGCACCTTTTACTGGCACAGATATACGGGGCGAAGCATGACCTTTACGGTGCGGCCGTTCAGCTTCGGGCCTATTTAAGAATTGCTCCCAGTTCTCCGGATTCCGTCGGAGTGAGGAAAAGCCTGGCGGAGCTCGAAGGCCAACTCCAGTAGTCAGCGGACCAATGGGCAGAGTTGTCCGTACCCTTGGATCTACGACGTATAAATGGCCCCAATCGACAGTTGGATAAAATACATGGGTTGGAGTGAGCCGAATCAGATTCCAGTCGCGAAAAACTCTGCGCTCTGCAAAATGGGAATCGATCCTTGAGACCTTTATCCACTACGGGCGATGCTCACGATCTCGCGTCGGCTGCTCGGAGCCGCGGTGGAGTTGCGCACCACAAACTCGGGTCTGATCGCAATTTCGGGAATGTACTTCACCCGTTCCTCAAGTCGGTCGAGCAGGGTACGTGCTGCAATCTCGCCTATCTTTCGGAGTGGTTGACGCACCGTCGTGAGACTTGGGGTGTTATACGCGGCAATTTGAATATCGTCGAAGCCTACCACAGAAACATCTTCAGGAACTCGTAACCCGGCCTCATGGAATGCGTGGATGGAGCCGATCGCGGAAATATCATTATAGGCAAACAAAGCCGTGAATGGCCGCCTACGGGCGAGCAGTTTTTTCGCGAAGGGATAACCAAGCTGAGGCGTGGGATCATCGCCTTCGAGTTGAACGATGAGTTCCGTCCGCATGCAGATACCAAGTTCTCCGGCAACTTCGCGGATCGCCTTCCAACGATCCTCAGAGTCTGAACTGAAGGGAGAGCCTTTCATGAAGGCGATTTCTCTGTGCCCCAACTCCACTAGGTGATTCAGAGCCAGCCATGCTGCTCGCCGATGATTCAGAACGATGTTCGTCACGCCTTCCACACGGCGGTGCCCGGCGATAGCAACAGTCGGCAACGGAAAAAGATGATTGATGGATGTGTCCACCGTGATGAGGCCTTCGACGCCACGGTCCAACAGGATGCGCGAATAAGTGTCGAGGAGCTTGGGGTCGTGACGATGAGCAACGGTCAGAAAAAAGAAGTTCTTCTGTCGAAGGTATCGTTCAATCCCGCTGATGACTAAAGAGCCATAAAAATCTCCGATCTCCTCGGCCACAACACCGATCATGTATGTGCGCTTTACCCGCAAGTTTCGGGCATAGAAACTTGGCCGATAATTCAACTCGCGAGCAGCCTCAAAGATTCGCTTTTGGGTGTGCAGGGGAACAGATCGGGAAGCAGCAGACTTGTTCAGTACCGCGGAAACGACGCCCTTCGTGAGACCCACGCGCTCGCCGACCATTTTCAGGGTCACGTGACGGTTTTTCTTACTAACCCCTTTCTTTTTCTGGGCTGTCATTCAGCCATCGCTCCTAAACACTCCTGGAAAAGTAGCGCTCGGAACGGCACCATGCCGAGGCGACCGAGTGCCAGCATTCTAGCTTAGTTGAAGCCCCGCCGCCTAGTGGGTAGGTCCAGAGATACAAGAATAGCTAGAATACCGGTTTTTCATACAGGAGCAGTTTAGAATACCGGTATTTTCCGCTTGACAACGCGGCCACCTTGCGCTAAATCATCCCACACGGGGTGGTATGAAAATACTAATCGAGTCGAGCAAAAACTCCGATGCATGTTTCGCGGGAGGGTTTATGAGAAAGAAGAGGCTTGGCGTGTCGTTTAGGGGGAAAGCCGTTTGTGGGGGATGGTCAATTTCTGCGGTGGGAGGATTTCAATGAAGAGACTATTTCGCTTCGCATTTGCGTTTTGCCTTGTGGTGTGGATGCAAAAGCCGGCCCTTTCACAGAATACAAATTCCGGTGACATTCGCGGCACGGTGACCGATTCCAGCGGCGCGATGATTGCGGGCGCGACGGTCACCTTAACCAATATTGATACGGGTGAGACTAAGGACTTCACCACCAACGACAGCGGGATCTACGATACTGTTTCGACGCGCCCTGGGAATTACAATCTGACTTTCACCAAGGCGGGATTCAAGAAGGTCACACATGGCCCTGTTGTGCTGCAGGTATCCGTGATCACCGTGAATGCGTCCCTCCAAGTCGGTGAGGTTGCGGAAGTGGTTCACGTCGAAGGCGCTGGTGCGCCGCTGTTGCAGACCGAATCCGGCCAGCAGGGGACCATTCTTGAGGAAAAGACCATAAATGAGTTGCCCCAACTCGGCGCGGGCATCACTGGCAATGATTGGGCTAACTTCAATATCTTCCTTCCCGGAGCATCGAGCGCTCCGTCGCAACCTGCTTCCGAAGGCAGTGGCTCGTATAACGCGGGCGACGCCATTTCCATTAATGGCAATCTCCCAAATTACGCCAACTTCCTTGCGGACGGCGCGACCGTGGTTTTGCCCGTGAGCGGCAACGTGGACAACTCCATCTTCGAGAGCATCTCCGAAGTTCAGGTCACCACATCGTCGTTTTCCGCGCAGTACGGAATCGGTGGCGCGGTGTTCAACCAAATCAGCAAGAGCGGCAGCAACACGTTTCATGGCTCCGCCTACGAGTACTGGCAGAATGATGTTTTGAATGCTTCCAGCTTTTTCCTGAACTCCAACGGCACCAAGAATCGACCAGTATTGCGCTACAACGAGTGGGGCGGCTCGGTCGGCGGCCCCATCATCAAGAACAAACTTTTCTTCTTTTTTGTCCGCGACAGAATCTCAAACAAAGGCAGCGGCAACCGGCGTATCAGCACTGTTCCGACGCTCGCCGAACGAGGGATGGGAACTGCCAATCCGGGTCAGTATGATTTCACCGGCCAGCCAACCATTTACGACCCGACTACGGCTGGAATCGGCGGGACGCGCACTGCCTTCGCCAACAATATTATCCCCGCCGGGATGGTCGATCCCGTTGCCTTGAAAGCTCTGTCCTTCTATCCTTCGCCCAACAACGGTGGTCCCGGCGCTACCATCAACAACTTCGTTTTCAACTCACCTTCTTCCAACCCGAATCTTCGTTACTTCGGGCGTATCGATTACGATTTAATGAAGAACAATCGCGTAACCTTTTCGATCACCCAGAAAGACAATCCGGGAAAGAACTTCAATCAGTGGCCGTGCCCGATCAACTGCTTCTCCGGGGACATCGATGGTTACAACGTGCAACTCTCCGATACTTGGACCCTCAGTCCGGCGTTGGTGAACGAATTCCGCATGGGTTATACCAAGCAAGGCAACTGGTTCGTGCCGCTATCCCTTGGGTTCGACGCCGCTTCTAAGTTGGGGCTTCAGTACTCGAAAGCGAATATTTTCCCGACGTTCAACCTCAGCGGTACTTGCTGCACGTCTTTGCAGCCCGGCACGAACGCCATCTATATCGAACATCTCTATGACCCCTCAGACTTGATGACCCTGATCAAGGGCCGGCATATCCTCCACTTCGGTGTGGAAGTGCTGATGGGCGACGGCAACACCACGCCGTGGGGCAACGTGGACGCCGGTCAATTCACCTTTAACGGTTCGTATACACAACAAAACTGTCCACCAGCGACTCCTACTTGCGTTCCGGGTGGTGCTTCCTTCGCGGACTTTCTGCTGGGCGATGTGTTTCACTGGAAGGCCACCAACCAGGCAGTGACCTACATGCGTCTTAAGAGCCCGCAACTCTTCGTGCAAGACGATTACAAGCTTCGTCCGAACCTCACCGTCAACCTCGGCTTGCGCTATGAAGCCACCACGGGTATGAGCGAGCTGCACAATGCTATCGGCGGGTTCGATCCGAATCTCGTTAATCCTGTAAACGGGGCGCTCGGCTCGATGTGGTTTGGCGGCCAAATCGACAGAACCACCTTGCAGAAGCCGATTTACAACATTTTCCTGCCGCGTGTTGGTTTTGCCTGGAGTCCCACCAAGTTCAGGAACACCACGGTTCGCGCTGGTTTTGGCTTGTACTCCTATAATTTCAGCGAAGATACCTACGGCCAGGGACTCGGCGCTGGTGCAACCGGCACCAGCCAGGGCGACGTAACGGATGTAAACAACGGAGCAGGTCCCAACCCGCTCATCTCCCTGTCAGCCTCTGCCGCAACCGCCGGCCCCATCCTGAACTACGTCGTGGGTTCACCAGCCGCGCGGCAACCTCTGACATACTTCACAACCCCACCTAAAAATGTGACCTATACGCCATACGATGTCCCTGTAGGCAGAATCAAAGAATGGACATTGAGCGTCGAGCACCAGTTCGCCCGTGATTACGCGGCGTCAATCGCCTACATCGGCAGCAACGGCAGCCACTTGCAGTTCCCGACAGACCTCAACCAAATCACCGACCCAACGGTCTTGGCCGCGGGCGTCACCACACAGGCGCAGCGTCCGTTCCCGTTGTTTGGAACCATCGGCGGAAACAAGTACAACGCAATCTCAAGATATAATGCGCTGCAAGGCGGGGTTACGAAGCGCTATTCCTCCGGCCTGACTTTCCAAGTCAACTATGTCTGGTCGCACTTCCTGGACGAACAGGATTCCGCTGGATGGGGCAACCGCGGCGGCTCGCAGCGCTGGCAGATCGGAAATAACCCGAGGGCCAACTACGGCAATTCCAACTTCGACATTCCGCATGCCTTCAAGGGCATCGTCTCCTACGAGCTGCCTTTCGGGCACGGCAAGCAGTACCTCAACCATAATGAAGTGACGAATATCGTTGCGGGCGGGTGGCGAATCTCGGGAACATTCATCAAGCAGAGCGGAAATCCCTTCACCGTCTTTGACTCCAACACAGGCAAGGATGGCAACTCGAAGTGTGGCAACGGCTGTGTTCTCTATCTTAACCCGGTCGGGGACCCTTATTCCAATGTTCCGGCCATGAAAGATCAGGGCATCAGTTACTTCAATCCCGCTGCCTTCACCCATCCCACACAGGCTAACTTCGCGTTTGGGACGGTAGGTAGAAATACCTTGCGTGGGCCGGGCCTCAGCGTCGTCGACCTGTCGCTAGCCAAGACATTCCACATTAGGGAGCGTTTCGGTTTGGAACTTCGAGCCGACTTTGTGAACGCTCTGAACCATCCGAGCTTCGAGCCTCCGAATGGTGACATAGCGTCTAGACCTACAGTGGCAAATGACGGCGTGACTTCTTGTGCGTCCAATCCCACTGCTACGGGCTGTCAGAAAGGCTTCGGATACATAAACGCCACATCCGGAGGCTCCGGAGGAACTACGGTTGCTCCGCGCAGCGGCCAACTCGGTGCCCGGTTCACTTTCTAAACTTCACCCCTAGTCGAGGGGAGGACGGCGGAACCTCGCCGTCCTCTTTTTTTCTTAACACGAGACCACGAAAGGCTATTCACTCGCCGTATACTACCGACATGCGGATAAAAGAAAGTAGTGTTTCCATCTTCGCTGTGCTCGTGCTTGCCATCACTCCCTGCTTCCCGCAATCCGCTACGAGCCACCAGCAACAAGTCGAAGAGCATAGCCGCAAAGCGCAGGAATACTTGAGAGAGAACAAGCCCGACCTCGCCGTGCCTGAATTTAAAGCCATCGTGGCCCTCGAACCCAACAACGCCGACGCCCGTGGCAATCTCGGCGTCCTGCTGTCTTTCCAAGGAGCGTACGTTGAGGCGATTCCCCAGTTGCGTACCGCGCTCAAGCTGCAACCGGCTCTCTGGAAAATTCAGGCTCTCCTCGGCATGGCCGAAAAGCGGACCGGCGACATCAAAGGCGCGCTTGGCGATTTGGAAAATGCGTTCCCAAAGCTCAAGGAACAAAAGATTCGTGTTGAGACAGGCATGGAACTGATCGACACTTATTCAAAAGCCGGCGATTTGGACAAGGCCGCCGCGACCTTAAGCGTCCTCCGCGAACTGGACCCCACAAACGCCGAACTTGTCTACACCGCGTACCGGATCTACTCGGATCTCGTGGACGAATCCAGGCTCAGCCTGATGGTGGCCGCCCCAAACTCCGCACGCGCCCACCAGATGATGGCCCACGAGCTCGCCAGGCAGGGCAAAGCCGATGAAGCCATCGCAAATTATCGCGAAGGTCTCAAGATCGATCCGAATCTTCCCGGCCTCCATTTTGAACTGGCTGAAATGCTCAACAACTCGACAATTCCCAATGGACGGCAGGAAGCGGAGAGTGAGTACAGAGCGGCCTTAGCCGCCAACCCGTCCGACGAAAAGTCCGAATGCCGGCTCGGGGATCTGGCCGCGTTAAAGGGAGACGCGAAAGCCGCAAACGAGCACTACGAGCGTGCCCTGAAGCTACAGCCGAACGATGCAGAAGCCAACCTCGGTCTGGCGAAAACGCTGATGTCCATGAATCAGTCCGAGAAGGCTTTGCCGCTGCTGGAGCATGCCGTCAAGCTGGATCCAACCGGCGCGGTGGCGCACTTTCGCTTGAGCACGGTCTACAGGCAGATGGGCCGTACGGCGGATGCAAAGCGCGAGTTGGAGGATTACCAAAAATATAAAGACATGAAGGAGAAGCTCCGCGAGCTCTACCGGCAGATGCGCCTGGTGCCGGAGAAAAATGAAAACGAGGACGAACCTCGCAATTAGTGGCCATCCTTACGCGCTGTGACCGCGCTCGTGCTTTATCGCGTCTGCCGCACTTCGCAACCACATGCCCCGCCACAACAAGCCAGGCCGTATTTCGCAGGAACGAAAAGCAAGTGCGGTTCTTACCAAAATCAAGCAAGGGGCCTTTGCGATGATGAAGACGCTTCTTACGTTGGCGACTCTCCTGTTTTCTGCTGGCCCGCTGTTTGCCGATTCCTACTACGCCGACCGCTTGGACGACGCGACCGCCATCTATCTCACCCGCGACAAGTTTCCCGTCCACGGAGATGGCGTCGGCGATGATTCGGACGCCTTACAGCAAGCCATCAACAAGGTCCAGCAGACGACCAACCAAGGGATTCTTTTCCTGCCATCCGGCCGCTACCGCGTCACAAGAACCATTTACACGTGGCCGGGAATCCGCGTCATCGGTTACGGCAAGACCCGCCCTGTCCTTGTCCTCGGTCGCAATACGCCGGGCTTTCAGGAAGGTCCGACGTACATGATTTTCTTCGCCGGCGGCCTGCCGGGCTCGGGACGGTCCCGGCGGGAAGCAAAATCCGGCGCAAAAGAAACACCACCAGACGCCAATCCGGGAACTTTTTACTCTGCGATGAGCAACGTTGATATTGAGATTCAGGATGGAAATCCCGGAGCCGTCGGAGTTCGCGCTCACTATGCGCAGCACTGTTTCCTCGCGCACATGGACTTCCACATCGGTTCCGGGCTTGCCGGAATTCACGATGGCGGCAACGTCGCTTATGACTTACATTTTTTTGGTGGCAAGTACGGCATCTGGACGCGCAAGCCTTCACCTGGCTGGCAGTTCACCGTCATGGACAGCACGTTTGAAGGCCAAAGCGAAGCCGCCATCCGCGAACATGAAGCAGGCCTGACACTCATCCGGCCGCAATTCAAGGATGTTCCCACGGTGATCTCGATCGATCCCAATTATTCCGAAGAACTCTGGGTCAAAGACGCGCGTATGGAAAACGTCAGCGGTCCAGCCGTCATCATCAGCAATGAAAAGGGCGTACGCACCGAAATCAACATGGAAAATGTCATCTGATTACGACGACATCGGCACGGTCGCTTCGATCCAGAGTGTTTTTGACGCCACGCCGCTAACCAAGCTTCCTCCGCCGAAGGAATCCGATATTCGCAACCTGCCGCCGATGAATACCTGGACGAATGTTCTCTCACTTGGTGTTCGCGGTGACGGCGTTGCGGACGACACGGAACCTCTGAGGAAGGCCATTGCCGAGCACAAAACGCTCTATTTTCCCTCTGGCCAGTATCGCGTCTCAGACACCATCACACTCAAGCCGGACACGATTCTCATCGGTATGCATCCCAGCGTCACGCGCATCTTCATCACGGATGGCACAGCCGCATTCCAGAGGGGCGGCGGCCCCAAGGCGCTGCTGGAAACGCCCAAGGGCGGTACGAATATCGTTACTGGCATTGGTCTCTACACCAACGGGATCAATCCGCGTGCCGTAGCCGCAAAGTGGATGGCGGGCAGCGATTCAATGATTAATGATGTCCGCTTCCTCGGTGGTCACGGTACGGTGGAACTTGGCTCCCCTCCAGAAGAGGCTCGCAAAGTTTGGCAGCAGATTTACAACAATACGCACACCGCTGATTCCAACATCAACCGGCGCTGGGACGGCCAGTATCCCAGCCTATGGGTTACCGACGGCGGTGGCGGTACTTTCCTCGACATTTGGACTCCCAGCACGTTTGCACAGGCTGGCCTTTACGTTTCCAACACCGCGACAAGGGGGCGCGTCTACGAACTTTCTAGCGAACATCATGTGCGCAACGAAGTCGTGCTACACAATGTTTCCAACTGGCAAATCTATGCGCTGCAAACGGAAGAAGAGCGCGGCGAAGGCGGGTTCGCGCTGCCACTCGAGATTCGCGATTCCAGCGACGTTACCTTTGCCAATCTGCATATGTATCGCGTTGTCAGCAGCTATCAGCCGTTTCAATACGCCGTCAAAGTCAGCAACTCGAAAAATATCCGCTTCCGCAACGTCCACTGTTATAGCGATAGCAAGGTTTCCTTTGACAATGCCGTCTACGACCAGACCCACGAGGTCGAAATTCGTCAGCGCGAATTCGCCTGGCTGGATATTTCCGGCAACGCGCCGCGGCCGCGCACCCTCGAACCTTCCCCGGTACTTGCCCCCGGCGCAAAAATCGATAAAGTCGCTGGAGGTTTCTTCAATATCGCCGGCGGCGCCATCGACGCT
>WNFT01002857.1_pt1 | contig 20439 bp, 16 predicted proteins | sample 5400191 | NCBI WGS metagenome assembly WNFT01 (sample SAMN13153359, study PRJNA577476) | soil metagenome | isolation source: 80 cm saprolite under Madrone tree | place: USA:California | collected 2016-06-14 | reverse complement strand
GAGCCAACGGGTCGCGCGAATGCGCGCCCGATGACAGGCTCCGCGAAGCAATCCATACCGCAGCTCGGCGAAGCGACAACTGGATTGCTTCGTCGCTTCGCTCCTCGCAATGACGACGGGGCTAGAGCCGTGCATGATCACCGAGCAAAACATGCACGCCGACTTTGCGCCGGGCGTGTGCGCTGCTCGCGAGGGAAATGTTAACTACGCGCTATTCCGCGCTGCTCACGAGCTTGATACGTGGCTCCGCGGCCCCCATCAGGCTCCGATAGGCGGCGAGATAGTCGAGCGCCATGCGGCGCGCGGTGAATCTCGCCTCGAACTGCTTTCGAATCGCATCTCTGCTCAAGGCGGAAAGGCGATCGACCGCGGCGACCGCGCTGATTTCATCCTCCACGACGAAACCGGTCAGCCCGTCGTCGATGATCTCCGCGACCGAACCGCGATTGTAGGCAATGACAGGGGTGCCGCACGCCATCGCTTCGATCATGACGAGGCCGAACGGCTCCGGCCAGTCGATCGGGACCAACAGTCCGATCGCGCCGCTCAGGAAATCCGATTTCTCGGCGTCGCCGATCTCGCCGATATATTCGACGAGCGGATTACGCTCGATCAGCGGGCGAATGATTTCATCGTAATATTCCTGATCGGCCCGATCGACCTTCGCGGCGATCCTGAGCGGTATGCCGCATCGCGTCGCTATCTTGATTGCCCGATCAACCCCCTTCTCCGGTGCGATCCGGCCGAGCACCCCGAGATAGCCGGGCTTGATCGGTTGCGGCGTCAGCAGCTTCTCCGGCAGGCCGTGGTGGATGGTACGCACCCAGTTGGCCTGCGGCACCGGGCGCCGCTGCGCATTCGAGATCGAAATCACCGGAACGGAAGAGAAGGTGGTGAACACCGGCTGGTGCTCCGGCAGATCGAGCCTGCCATGCAGGGTGGTCAGAAACGGAGTCGGCTGCCGGGAGAACAGCGAGAACGGATAATAATCGAGATGGAAATGCAGGAAATCGAATTCCTCGTCGTCGCATTTCTGCCGGACCCGTTCCAGCATCACGATGTGCAACGCGTTCGGGTCGCGGACCGACCCGTCGAGGCGCAGCGCCTTTGGCCAGGTCGCCTCAAGTTTCCCTGAGGTCCGGGAATCCCCGCTGGCGAACAGGGTGACCTCGTTCCCCAGCGCGACCAGTTCCTCGGTCAGCCAGTACACTACCCGCTCGGTGCCGCCATAAAGTCGCGGGGGAACAGCCTCCGTCAGCGGAGCAACCTGCGCGATGCGCATCTATCGGTCTCCTCTTCCTCTTGTCATGGATTGAATAAAGCCCCACTTCGCGTTGGCACCGGCATGCCGCGGAGGGAACGTTTTCGCATCTGCGAAGTTCCCGTCTCTGCGGACTTCTTTCACATCGCGGTCTTGCTCGTGCCATTACGCCCGATCAGAGCTTTGTCGTCGTTAATGCTGCACGATTGTTGCGCAGCGATGGCGGCAGCATGGGGAACCGAAAGGCGCCGCGCGTTGCGACGGAACTTGCCGACTAAGATCTTCATTCCTCAACGGGTTTGCAACCACATGGACAATCTCTCAGGATACGCACATCGCCCGCTGCCGTTTGTGCTGCGCTATCTTCGCCAGCGTCTTGCATCACATCTCGTTATCGTGACCAGCGTTGTTGCAGCCGTTGCCTGCTCGGTAGGCACGCAGTATGGCGTGAAGTATCTGGTCGACGGCCTGTCGGCTGGGCCCAGTCGAGCGGGTACCGTATGGCTGGCATTCGGTTTTCTCATGTCGCTGATCGCAGCAGATAATTTTCTGTGGCGGATCGCGAGCTGGACCGCGAGCTTCACATTTGTGGGAGTGACCGGTGATCTGCGACGCGACATTTTCCGGCATCTCACCGGCCACGCCCCGAGCTATTTTTCCGACCGGCTGCCGGGCATGCTGACAAGCCGTATCACCGCGACCTCGAACGCGGTTTTCACGGTCGAAAACATGTTCGTCTGGAATGTGCTGCCGCCGTGCATGGCAACCGTTACAGCGATCGCACTGATCGGAACCATAAGCCCGTTCATGTCGGCGGCGCTAAGCCTTATCGCGGGCGCCATGGTGATCGGGATGTTTCACCTGGCCGCGGCGGGCAAGCCGCTGCATGACGATTTCGCCGACAAGGCCGCGGCCGTCGACGGCGAAATGGTCGATGTCATCAACAATATGCCGCTGGTGCGGGCATTTTGCGGCTTCAGCTTCGAGCATGACCGGTTTGACGCAACCGTTAACCGGGAATTAACCGCGCGGGGACGTAGCCTGCGTTACCTCGAAAAGCTGCGGATCACCCACGCCGCGATCACGGTGGTGCTGACGATTGCCTTGCTGGCCTGGGCGATCGTGCTCTGGCAGCGCGGCAGCGCCACCACCGGGGACGTCGTGCTGGTCTGCACATTGGGACTTTGCATCCTGAGCGCCACGCGCGATCTCGCCGTGGCGCTGGTCGATATCACCCAGCATTTTGCCCGCTTGACCGAGGCGATTGCCACACTGTTGCTTCCGCATGAGCTGCGCGACCATCCGCAAGCCGAGCCGCTGGTAAAGTGTGGCGCGGCCATCGCCCTCAACAACATTTCGTTCCGGTATCCCGGTGGAGTTCAGGTGTTCGATAAATTCAGCCTTCGCATTCAACCCGGGCAAAGGGTCGGGCTGGTCGGTCAGTCCGGAGGCGGAAAATCCAGCCTGTTCGTGCTGCTGCAGCGGTTCTACGACGTCCAGCAGGGCAGTATCACGATCGATGGCCAGGACATCTCGAGGGTGACGCAGCAAAGCCTGCGCCAGGCGATCTCGGTGGTACCGCAGGACATCTCGCTGTTCCATCGCTCCATCCTGGAAAATATCCGATATGGCCGGCCGAACGCCACCGATGACGAAGTGCTGCGCGCGGCAATCGCGGCGCGCTGCGATTTCGTCGAGAGCTTGCCGGAAGGACTTGCAACCATGGTCGGCGACCGCGGCGTCAAGCTGTCGGGCGGTCAGCGTCAGCGCATCGCCATCGCGCGCGCGTTCCTCAAGGATGCGCCGATCCTGCTGCTCGATGAAGCGACCGCCGCGCTTGACAGCGAATCCGAAGAAGCGATACGCGAGGCGCTCGCCCGCCTGATGCGCGGGCGGACCGTCATTGCGATCGCCCATCGTCTCGCGACGCTGCGTAATTTCGATCGGGTAGTGCTGCTGAAAGCTGGTAGCATCATCGAAGACGGCCCGCCGGATGGCCTGATGCAGGGCCAGGGCCCGTACCGTGAGCTGGTGACGCAGGAATTGAACCGGCTTGCGAAATTCGCGGCCTGATGCACCGAGTTGGCGTTGGGTCCCAATGCGCTTGTCGCAAGGCCGGGGGAACCGCTCGAGGTCAAATGGCAGCCGATGTCGCAACCCAGATCATGACGGCCCGAGCCGAGGAATCGGTAGCGGAATCGCCGTTCTACATCCCGATGACCGGGCCCGCGGCGCGGCCGCGGCGCTCGCTCAAACACGACGATACTTTCATCGTGCTCGACAGCCACGGCGACATCGGAGCTTCGGCCGGCGGACCGGATGGCCTGTTCAACTGCGACACGCGCTATCTCGCCCGGCTCGAACTTCTTCTGGATGACCTGCAGCCGCTGCTGCTCGGTTCTAACCTGCGCGACGACAATTCCGTATTGACGGTCGACCTCACCAATCCGGATATCTATCGCGATGGCCGCATCGTACTGCAAAAGGACATACTGCACTTTGTGCGAACGATCTTTCTGTGGCGCGGGACAGCCTACCAGCGGATTGGCTTGCAGAACCATGGAGACCGGCCGGCGAGCTTCGATCTGACATTGCTGTTCGACAATGACTTCGCCGATCTGTTCGAGGTGCGCGGCGAAAGGCGTCCGCACCGGGGCCTCGGCTCCGGCAAGCTGCTTGGTCCCGCCGATGTCGTGCTCGAATACAATGGCCTTGATGACGAGTGGCGCGGCACGGCGCTGCATTTCGATCCGCGGCCGACCCGGCTTTCGGTGAATGCCGCGACTTATCATCTCGATCTGGCGCCGCGACAGGTCGGTTCGCTGTTTGTTGCCGCATCCTGCAACAAGCCGGTCACATTCAAGCCCGAGCGTTTCTTTCGCGGATTGTTGGCGCATCGTCGCGAGATGCGCCTGTTGACGGTGGGCGCCGCCAGCATCGAAACATCGAACAACATCTTCAATGAGGTGCTGTGTCAGTCGATGGCCGACCTCAACATGTTGATGACGACGACGCCGCAGGGACGGTATCCCTATGCGGGCATTCCCTGGTACTCGACGACATTCGGTCGCGACGGAATCATTACGGCGATGCAGATGCTGTGGGTCGATCCAAGGGTGGCGCGCGGCGTGCTGAAGCGGCTGGCCTTCTATCAGGCCAAGACGTTCGATCCGCTGGCCGACGCCGAACCTGGAAAGATCCTCCATGAAATGCGCGGCGGCGAGATGGCGGCGCTGCGCGAGGTGCCGTTCGCGCAATATTACGGCAGCGTTGATGCGACGCCGCTGTTTGTGCTGCTGGGCGGCCTTTATGTAGAACGGACCGGCGACGAAGAGACGCTCGCCGAATTGTGGCCTTCGATCGAGGCAGCTCTGGGCTGGATCAACGGGCCAGGCGATCCCGACCGGGACGGCTTCGTCGAGTACCGGCGCGCGTCCGAGCAAGGCCTGGCCAATCAAGGCTGGAAGGATTCGTACGACGCGATCTTTCACGCCGACGGCCGTTTGGCCGAGGGTTATATCGCGCTCGCCGAAGTGCAGGGCTATGTATATGCCGCCAAGCAGCTGGCGGCACGTTGCGCGTCGCGGCTCGGCAAGAGCGAGATGGCGCAAGAGCTGGAGATCGAGGCGCGGCAGCTCGCCGAACGTTTTGACCAGGCGTTCTGGTGTGACGAACTCGGCACCTATGCGCTCGCGCTCGATGGCGCCAAGGAGCCGTGCCGGGTGCGCACGTCGAACGCCGGGCAGCTCTTGTTCAGCGGCATGATGCGCCAAGACCGCGCTCGCCTCGTCGCCGCCGATCTGATGCGGCCGCATTTTTTTGCGGGCTGGGGCATCCGCACCGTGGCGAGCGGCGAAGCGCGGTACAATCCGATGTCCTATCACAATGGCTCGATCTGGCCGCACGACAACGCGCTGATCGCGCTCGGGCTTGCACGCTACGGTCTCAAGCATTCGGTCGCGCATTTGTTCGACGCCCTGTTCGATGCCGCCACCTACATGGATTTGCGGCGGCTTCCGGAACTGTTCTGCGGCTTTCGGCGTGAAAGGCGACGCGGACCTACGCTCTATCCCGTGGCCTGCGCGCCGCAGGCCTGGGCAAGCGCGACGCCGTTCACGCTGCTCGAAGCGGCGCTCGGGCTTGAATTCGATGCTCAGCGTGGCGAAATTCGTCTGCGTAACCCACGCCTGCCGGCGTTCCTCAACGAGGTGGTCGTGCGCGATCTGCAGCTTGGCTGTTCCAGCGTCGATCTCGTGGTGCGCCGCCATGGCGACGAGGTCTCGCTGGAAGTCTTGCGCACACGCGGCCAGATCCAGGTTTCGATTGTTATGGCGCACTGATTTGCATAGAGCAATTCAGGAGGCCGTATGCGCGCAAGACGCCAATTCATCTTGATTGCAGTCGCTTTTGCGACATCGGCGGTAGCGACTTCCTGGGCGCAAAATGACGCAGGTTCGCCGCAAGCCGATCCCAACGCGCCGCAGCCGTCTCAACAGCAAAATACGGCGCCCCCCGCCGCACCAAATCCGCCCGCGGCACCGAAGGAGCCGGCGCCAGCGCCCTCGGTCACCATCATCGGCGCAAGAGATGCGCATGGCGTGCTCGGCCGCGAGGTTCGCAGCGCGGCCGACGAGAATATGGGGCGAATCGTCGATGTGGTCGTCGATCGTTCCGGGACGGTGCGCGCGGCCGTCATCGATTTCGGTGGTTTTCTCGGCGTCGGCAGCCGGAAAATCGTGGTCGACTGGAACGCGCTGCACTTCGGGCGCATTGCCAACAAGAGCGACAGCATCACGCTTGAATTGACCAAGGATCAGGTGACGGCGGCACCCGAATACAAGGAGGATACACCGATCGTTGTGCTTGGCGCCTCCGGCAGCCTGCAACCCTTATCCGACCAGTAAAGATTTGGAGAAGCCGACTGTTGGTGCGCTCATCGAGAAAGCCGACCGACCCAGTCGATACGTACCGCCGCGAGACGACCAGCCGCGGTGGCGATCAGGCGCGGCCGCCGCAACCGATCATGCTCGACCGGCCGGCACCCTCGCAACAGAGCTTGCGCGGCCTCGACTGGTTCATCTTCTTTCTGGCGGATGTGCAAACCGGTTTCGGTCCGTTCATCGCGGTCTATCTGACGACGCAGAAGTGGACCCAGGTCGAGATCGGCCTTGTGCTGTCGATCGCCGGCCTGGTCGGCTTGATCGGACAGATGCCGGGCGGAGCCATCGTCGATTTCGCGCGCTCCGAGCGGCTGGTCGCCAGCCTTGCCGTTGCGACGATCGGCACAGTTGCGCTGGCATATGCCGCATGGCCGATTTTTCCGGTGGTGGTGATCGCTGCGACGCTGCACGCCGCCGCCAGTTGCGTGCTCGGACCGGCAATTGCCGCAATCAGTCTCGGTCTGGTCGGGCCGCTTGCGATCGGTGAACGGCTCGGGCGCAATGCCCGCTTCGCCTCGCTCGGCAATGGAACAGCCGCGGCCGTGATGGGCACGGCGGGCTATCTGTTGTCCAGCCGTTCGGTATTTCTCGTCACCTTTATCCTGGCCATTCCGACCTTGCTCGCGCTCGCGCGCATCCGCGACCGCGAAATTGACGTCGCCCAGGCGCACGGTGCGGTGCCGCGCGAGATGCCCGATGCCAAGGCAACCAGCGTTCTTGGTCTGGTGCGCCAGCGCCCCTTGCTGATCTTCGCCTCCAGCGTGCTGCTGCTGCAACTCGCGAATGCGGCGATGCTTCCCTTGATGGCGGGTGTCGTGACCACGCGATCGGCGCAATGGGCGCCGGTATTGATCGCCGCGTGCATCATCGTGCCGCAAGCCATCGTCGCGCTGATGTCTCCCTCGGTCGGACGCAAGGCGCAGCAATGGGGGCGGCGGCCGCTACTGCTGCTCGGTTTTGCCGCGCTGGCTATCCGCGGCGTGCTGTTCGCGACCGTCAGGGATCCCTATCTGCTGGTCGCGGTGCAGGTGTTCGACGGCATCACCGCGGCCGTCTTCGCCGTCATGGTGCCGTTGATTGTTGCCGACGTCGCATTCGGAAGCGGTCACTTCAATCTTGCGCAGGGCATTGTCGGCACTGCAACCGGTATCGGTGCGTCGCTTAGCACCGTGCTTGCCGGTTATGTCAGCGACAAGTTCGGCAGCGGTGTCGCCTTCATGGGGCTTGCCGGCGTTGCCGCACTAGGCCTCGCGATGATCTGGCTTGTGATGCCGGAAACGCGGCGGACCGCGCATTGATCTGAAAAATGGTCGAGATTAGCGGCCGTCGCACTGAAACGGGGCCTTGACGTAACAAAAGCGGGACGCAACAAGACTGGATTGTTCGCGAACACAAGAGGACGCGAGGCATTCGACGGGAGCGTGACATGAACGGCTTTCAAGGCAATGAAGCTTCGGAGAGCGTCGGGTCGCTGGGCCGGACGCTGCCCGGTCAGGTCGTGCTGGTATTGCAGGGCGGCGGCGCGCTGGGTTCCTATCAGGCCGGCGTCTATCAGGCGCTGCACGAAGCTGGAATCGAGCCGGACTGGATCATCGGCACGTCGATCGGCGCCATTAATGCAAGTCTCATTGCCGGCAATGCGCCGCAAGACCGGGTGTCGCGCTTGCAGGAGTTCTGGAAGCGGGTGGAGCAGCGTCCGATCTGGAGTTTTCCAGGCGCCTTTCCCGGCATCAACGAAATGCTGTCCTACTGGTCGACGGTAGTGAATGGGATTCCCGGTTTCTTCAGACCCAATCCGCTCGCTCGTACCGGCGCCGACTGTCCGATCGATACCGATAGCGCCGGATATTATTCCACCGAACCGCTCCAGCAGACGCTTGGCGAACTCGTCAATTTCGATCTGGTGAACAACTGTAGTCCTCGCCTGACGGTTGGCGCCGCCCAGTTGCGGACCAGCGAGATGCGATATTTCGACAGCCGCGATTGCAAACTTGGCGTCAAGCATATCATGGCATCGGGCGCGCTGCCGCCGGCATTCCCCGCCGTTCGTGTCGACGGCGAGTTGTACTGGGACGGCGGAATCCTCTCGAACACCCCGACAGAGGCGGTGTTCGACGACACTCCGCGCAGGGACTCGCTGATCTTCTCGGTCCATATGTGGAATCCATCCGGGCCTGAGCCGACCACGATGGCGGAAGTGTTCAATCGGCACAAGGACGTGCTGTATTCCAGCCGCATCGCGAGCCAAATTGCCCAACAGCAAAAGGCGCATCGTCTGCGCCATGTCATCAATCAGCTCGCGGCCCGGATACCCGAGGCCGAGCGCAACAACGCGGCGGTGCGCGAATTGGCCGGTTACGGCTGTTCGACACGGATGCATGTCGTGCGGTTATTGGCGCCGCAACTCGATGGCGAGAAGCACACCAAGGACATCGATTTCAGTCCGTCCGGCATCCGGCAGCGCTGGGAGGCCGGCTATGCGCACACCAAAGCGGTTCTGGGTCGTTCTCCCTGGGTCGGCGAGTTCGATCCGCTCTCCGGCGTCATTCTGCACGAGCAGGGGGAAGCGATGGCGGCTGCGGCGGAATGAGGATCAGCGAAAGCTAGTCAGCGCGGTCAGGGCGACACCGCCCTCCGGTAGAGCGCGCCGTACAAGGCCGCCGAAACGTCCCAGCTGAACGATCGCGACATCGCGCTGCGCCGCATCGAGTCGAGGCGATCCTTCGCCATGAAGGTCGTGAACGCACGCCGGATACCGCCGAGAAAGGATTCGGTTGAGGGTCGAGCGAACAGAAATCCGGTTTCGCCGTCGGTGATGGTTTCCGCTAAGCCGCCGGTCTGGTGCCCGATCGGCAGCGATCCGAATTTTTGCGCGTACATCTGGCTTAGTCCGCATGGCTCGAAGCGCGAAGGCATCAGCGTAAAATCGCTGCCTGCAAAAATTCGCCGCGCCTGTGCGTCATTGAAGCCAATCGCAACCCCGATTGCGTCCGGCCTGCGGCGGTGCGCATCGACCAATGCTTGTTCGATCTCGGGCTCGCCGCTGCCGGTGACGATGATCTGCCCGCCGGCCTTGATGATCTCGTCGGCGGCTGACAGCACGAGGTCGACGCCTTTCTGGTGAACGAGGCGGGCCACTAGACCGAAGATCGGCCCGCGCGACACCGCCAGACCGAACTGATGGCGGACGTAGTCCGAGTTTGCCTGCTTGCCTTCCCAGTCTCCGGCGCCGAACGGCTGCGCCAATTGAGCGCAGACCCGCGGATCCCAGCTTTCGTCGATGCCGTTCAATATGCCCGTCAATTGCGCGGCGTCAGAGCGACGACGAAGCAGGCCTTCGAGCCCGCAGCCGAGTTCCGACGTCGTGATCTCCCTGGCGTAGGTCTCGCTCACGGTGGTCAGATGCGACGCGTAGACGATGCCGCCTTTGAGGAAGGACAATTTGTCGTAGAATTCGAGGCCGTCGATATGGAAGGAATCTTCCGGCGCTCCGATCCGGCGCAGCGACTCCTTCGGAAACAGGCCCTGATAGGCGAGGTTATGGATTGTCAGAATGGTCGGGACCTTGGCGGCGTTCCAGGCGAGGTAGGCCGGCACCAGCGCAGCCTGCCAGTCATTGGCGTGAACCAGATCCGCTGCCCAATTCCTGTCCAGAGTGCCTGCCGCCAATAGGGCCGCGGCGGAGGCAAACCGGCCAAAGCGCACATCATTGTCCGGCCAGTCCCGGCCCGACGCGTCCCCATAGGGGTTGCCGGGCCGGTCATAAAGTTGCGGGCAGAGCAGGACGTAAACCGGCAGGCCGTCCTTGGTTGCGGTTAGCCCGAGCGAGCAGGCCGGCAAATCCGCCAGTGGCGGGCATTGGCCGACGATTTCGATATGCAGGAATTGTTCGACGACGTCGCGATAACCGGGAAGGATGATCCGGACGTCGCTTAAGGAGCGTAATGCCCGGGGCAAAGCCGCCGAAACGGCTGCGAGGCCGCCCACCCGGACGAAGTCGTCCATTTCCGTCGTAACAAACAATACTCTCAAAAAAGCCCCCAGACCCGCGCTGATAACGCCATGCAAGATTGGTTCCAGTTGAACGGGAAGCCAGGAGAGACGGTCTCCGCGAGATTGAGCATTTGGTGCCGGGAATCGCTTCCCTGACGTGACAGCGCAATTTAGGGTCACGCCGCGGCCGAAGGCACGCAGGCGGGGTTTTCAGGATGACGATAGCTGACAACGATGAGGGGATTTTGACAAAGAGTTTTGTGGGCCTTCGCGTGCTGGATTTTTCAACCACCATTGCCGGTCCTCATTGCACCCGGATGCTCGCCGACATGGGAGCCGAGGTCATCAAGGTAGAGTCGGTCGAAGGCGAGACCATGCGAACCCGCCCACCGGTTCGCAACGGCTTCTCCACCGCGTTCGGCCAGCTCAATGTCGGCAAGAAAAGTCTCGTCCTCGATCTGAAATCGCAGGACGCGGTCGAAATCATCCGCCGGCTTGTCGCGAGCGTTGACATCCTCGTCGAAAATTTTCGCCCCGGCGTGATGCGGAGACTGAAGCTGGACTGCGACTCGCTGCGAGAGCTCAATCCGAAACTGATCTATTGCTCGATCTCCGGATATGGTCAGACCGGACCCTCGGCGGAGCTGCCGGCCTATGCGCCCGTTATTCACGCGGCCTCCGGATACGATATGGCGCACCTGGCCTACCAGCCCGGGCGATCGCGGCCGGACTGCTGCGGTATTTATCTCGCCGATGTCGTCACCGGCGTCTATGCATTCGGGGCCATTTCGGCCGCCTTGTACCAGCGGCACGGCAGTCAAAAGGGCCAGCACATTGACGTATCGATGCTCGAATCGATGCTCAGCCTGACCTTGAACGAATTGCAGTGGTCGCAATTCGAGGTGAGGCAAACTCAGCGGCCGATGTTCGGGCCGGTCGAAACGGCGGATGGCTACGTGATGCTGGCGATCGCGAGCGAGAAGACGTTCCAGAGTCTGATCAAGGTCATCGGTCATCCCGAGTGGACTGCCGATCCGCGCTTTGCGATATACGCCGACCGCCGCGAGAACTGGGCTGCACTAATGAACGGTGTCGAGTCGTGGTCGCACACGCTTACAACCGAAAAATGCCTAGCCGAGTTGAATGGTCACGGCGTTCCCTGTTCGGCCTATCGCACGGTTGCCGAAGCCTTGCGCGATCCGCAAATCTCCCATCGCGGCGCACTGACGGAGGTCAGGGATGGCGGCGGCAAATTCAAGGTTCTCAACCTGCCGTTTCGTATGTCCGGCGCCATTGTCTCCGCGGGAGAGCGGGTGGCGACCTTGGGCGAGCACACCGTTGCATTTCTCCGGGAGAGCGGCCTCTCGGAAGAGGAAATCTCGGTCTTCACCGAGAAATCGCTGGCGGCGGAGCCGCGTTGACGACAAGCACGTTTCGGCGATAGCGCAAGCCCTGCGGCTTTTCATCCGGCGCCCACTTGCGGCCTTGCCGGAGCCTGCGTTTCCGGCCAATCTGACCTGCAGTAACCAACAATTCGGAATACGGGACGGACCAATCTGGGAGGAGATGACATGACCGCGGCGATCCGCGCGAACGCGCTTGCGCAAATATTTCTTGTGGCGGGATTTGGTGTCGCGTTGCTGGCGGCACCCGCTTATGCCCAGAAGCAGGGCGGCAGCATCACCGTCGGTCTTGAACTCGATATCCCCGGTTTCGATCCGTTGAAGGTGGGCGTGTACGACACCTCGGCGGAAACGGCGGCCGCCGCTATCTTCGACACCTTGGTCACGCTCGACGAAAAGGGCCAGCCGCAACCGAAGCTCGCGCTGTCCTGGGCCCATTCGGACGATTACAAGACCTGGACCTTTAAGCTGCGCCCCGGCGTCAAATTCCACGACGGCACGCCATTCAACGCGCAAGCGGTCAAGGAGAATTTCGACCGCCAGAAGGACCCCGCCAACAAGTGCCGTTGTGCCTTCTACATCGCCTACATCCACGACGTTCAGGCGCCTGACGAAATGACGGTTGTCTACAATTTGAACGATCCGCAGGTGAATCAGCCTGCGCTAATGACGATTCAGAATCAAAACAACGCCATCCATTCGCCGACGGCATGGAAGACCAAGGGCGACGACTACAACCGCAATCCGGTTGGCACGGGTCCCTACATCCTGAAATCATGGACCGCGGGCGACCGCTTGGTGCTGGAGAAGAACCCGGACTACTGGAACAAGGGCCATCCCCATCTCGACCGCATCATCCTGAAACCCCTGCCGGATGCGCAATCGCGCTTTGCCAGCCTGCAGTCAGGCGAAGCCGACATCGTCTGGGATGATGAAGCCGATCCCGACAATATCCAGAGGGCGCAGAAAGACCCGAAGCTGATTGTGCACACTTATGCCGGCTCGGGAGCTGCGGTTAACGCCATCAATACCAAGGTCGCTCCGCTTGACGACGTGCGCGTTCGGCAGGCGCTGGTGATGGCGATCGACCGCAAAAAATGGTCGCAGGCCGTCACCAATGGTCTCGCCAAGCCTGCGACGAATCCTTACGGCGACGGCTCCTGGGTCAAGTGCAAGGACGATGGTGCCCTGCCTTACGATGTCGAAAAGGCGAAGGCGCTGATCAAGGACTACGGAAAGCCGGTCGAATTCAAGATGATTTTTACGGCGACCCCGCGCGGTCGGGCGAGCGGACAAGTGCTGCAGCAGTTCTGGAAGCAGATTGGTGTCAATATGGAGATCGAGCAGATCGATCAGGCGAGTTTCCCTCCGCGCGCCTTCATGCGCCAGTTTCAGATAATCGGGTGGCGTATCATCGATCTCGCCGATCCAGATCCACAAATGTACGCCAATTTCCACACCGGCAGCCCGGTCGCGCTCGCCAACTATTCCGATCCCGAGCTGGATCGGCTGCTGGAGCACGCGCGCATCACCGCCGACGTCGAGAAGCGTACCGAGGATTATTGCGCGATCAGCCGACTGATCAACAAAGAGGCGATCTGGTTCTGGAGCTTCCAGAACACATATTATGCGATCTCGACGTCGAGACTGAAAGGCTTGCCAAAAATGTACAGCGGGGTGATCGACGTTTCCGACGTCTGGATAGAATAATCGTCCATGCTTGGCTTCATCGCCCGAAAGCTGCTCTATCTGATGCCGGTGCTTCTGGCGGTCTCGCTGCTGACATTCCTGATCGCGTCGCTGCTGCCGGGGGACCTCGCTTACGTGATCCTGGGGGATCAGGCGACGCCGGAGAAAGTCGAGGCATTGCGTCATGACATGGGACTCGATCAGCCGATGTGGTGGCGTTACCTTGGTTGGTTGGGCCACGTGCTGCAGGGCGATTTTGGAAGATCGTTCCGTACCGGACAAACCGTGCTGCAGGCGGTGACCGAACGGCTGCCGGTATCGATCGAGCTGATGGCGTTGGCCGAAATCATTGGCCTCGCCATCGGCGTTCCCTTGGCCGTAGCTTGCGCGGTACGCAGCGGCAGCGCTTTCGACCGCTTCATGACCGGCAGCGCCTTCGGCATGCTGTCTGTCCCGACATTCTTGTCTGCCATTCTGTTGATCTACCTGTTTGCGGTGGAGCTTCGATGGTTGCCGGCAACCGGCTACGTGCCGTTCCAGGAGGATCCGGTCGGAAATCTGCGGTTCTTCGTGCTGCCCGCAGTGACGCTTGCGCTCGCCGAATGGCCGGGGATCATGCGCGTACTTCGCTCCGACATGATCGCAACGCTGCAGGAAGACTATATCGCGATGGCCAAAGCCAAGGGGCTGAAGCCATCGCGAATTCTTTTCGTGCACGCCCTGAAACCCTCGTCGCTGACTCTTGTCACGATAACCGGCATCAACATCGGGCGATTGATCGGCGGCGCGGTGATCGTGGAAACAATCTTTGCCTTGCCGGGCATTGGCCGGCTTCTTGTCGGCGCGATCTATACCCGCGACCTAATCATCCTGCAGGGCGTGGTTCTCTTGGTCGCCGCAGGTTTTGTGATCATGAACTTCATTGTCGACATGCTCTATGCCGTCCTCGACCCCAGGATCCGTTATGGCCACGCTTGAGCTCAGCATCGACGAGGATGTCGCCGTCAGTCCGGTCAAGCGGACGCGTCGGCTAGGCCCGCTGTTCTGGGCGGCGATCGCCTGGATCATCCTCATATTCGCCGCCGCGGGACTTGTCGGCGTGTTGCCGTTACCGAGTCCCACCGACATGGACATGCTGGAGCGGCGGGCGCCGGCCTCGGCGCTGCACTGGCTCGGCACCGACGGTCTCGGGCGGGACGAACTGGCCCGGCTTATCTATGGCGCGCGGATATCCCTCATTGTTGGTCTTTGCGCGCCAGTCATCGGCGTCACGATCGGTGGTGCGCTCGGCATGCTCGCTGGTTATTTTCGCGGCCGCTTTGAAACGCTGGTGGTCGGCAGCATGGACGTGCTGCTGGCCTTTCCGCCGCTGATCCTGGTGCTGGCTATCGTCGCCTATCTTGGCCAATCGATCTTCAACCTCACCTGCATTATCGGCGTGCTCAGCATTCCCGCCTTCATGCGCGTCGCCCGCGCCGCAACCCTCACGCTAGCGCGGCGCGAATTCGTGATTGCAGCGCAAGCGCTGGGCGCGACGCATGCGCGGATCCTGCTGCGCGAGCTATTGCCCAATGTCTTTCTGTCGCTGGTTGCCTTCTTTCTGCTCGGCGTTGCCGTCACGATCGTGGTCGAAGGGGCTTTGTCCTTCCTGGGGCTCGGGGTGCCGCCTCCGGTATCGAGCTGGGGCAACATGATCGGGGAGGGACGCGAAAGCCTCGACGTGGCGCCGAGGCTCGCCTTCATTCCCGCGGTGACGATGTTCCTCACCGTGCTTTCCTTCAACCTGGTCGGCGATACCCTGAGAGCTCTCACCGATCCGCGTCAGGGCGCGCTGTGAGCGAGCCGGCACTGTTGTCTGTCGAGGATGTGTCGGTCGATCTGCCGACCCCGCGCGGCAATCTCCGCGCAGTGGATCAGGTCGATCTGAAAATCGGTGCCGGCCGCACGCTGGGTATTGTCGGCGAGTCCGGCTGCGGCAAGACCATGCTGTCACGGGCAATCCTGCAACTGTTGCCGAAAAAGGCAAGACTTTCCGGCGGCGTGATGTTTGACGGGCAGGATCTGGTGACCCTTGATCCCGAACGGTTGCGCAAACTTCGCGGCAGGTCGCTCGCGGTCGTATTCCAGGACCCGATGACCTCGCTCAATCCCGTATTGACTATCGGCACCCAGCTGATCGAAACGCTGCAGGAGCATCTCGAACTTGACAGCGTTGCCGCGAAACGGCGCAGCGCCGAGTTGCTTGCTGCGGTCGGCATTCCCGCGCCAGAGCAGCGATTGATGCAATATCCGCATCAGCTCTCGGGCGGCATGCGGCAGCGGGTCGCTATCGCGATTGCGTTGTCGTGCGAACCAAAGCTCTTGATCGCGGATGAGCCGACCACGGCGCTTGACGTGACCATTCAGGCCCAAATTCTCGATTTGCTGGCGCGCGAACAACGGCGCCGGCATATGGCGATGATCCTGATCACGCACGATCTCGGCGTGGTCGCCGGCCGTACCGACGACGTGGCGGTGATGTATGCCGGGCGTGTCGTGGAACGTGCGCCGACGCCCGTGCTGTTCAAGAAAATGCATATGCCCTACACCGAGGCGCTGCTTGCGGCGATACCGAAGATCGACGCCGCTCCGCACACGCCCTTGCCGGCGATTTCGGGGCGCCCGCCGGACCCGACCCGGCCGATCCAGGGTTGCTCGTTTTCGCCGCGTTGCCGCTATGCGGCCGGGCGATGTCATCGAGAGAAACCGTTGCTCGCCGCTTCAGAATCGCTGGATCACCAATATGCCTGCTTTCACCCGATCCAGGTCACGGCGGGCGTCTGCGCATGATGCAGGAGACCCGGCAATCCCGGCGCGATCCGCTTCTCAAGGTGGAGAACCTCGTCGTTGAGTATGCGGTGGGCGGCAAGACCGTGCACGCGGTGTCCGACGTAAGCCTGCAGGTAGCGCGCGGCGAGACGCTTGGCCTGGTCGGAGAATCCGGCTGCGGCAAGTCCACTCTGGGCCGCGCGGTGCTGCAGTTGCGCCGGGCTGTTTCCGGGCAGGTTCTGTTCGATGGCCAGGACCTCACCGCCATTCACGGCGAGGCCTTGCGGCGGATGCGCCGGCGCATGCAGCTGATTTTCCAGGACCCGATCGCTTCCCTGAATCCGAGGCGTCGCATCGGCGACATCATTGCCGAGCCGCTGGTGATATCGGGCGTCAAGGATCCGGAAAGGCGGCGAGAGCTTGTCTGCGAGGTACTCAGCGCGGTCGGACTCGATCCGTCTCTGGTGATCGGGCGGCTGCCGCATGAATTTTCCGGCGGACAGTGCCAGCGCATCTGCATTGCCCGCGCGCTCGTGCTCAATCCCGAATTCATCATCTGCGACGAGCCGGTTTCGGCGCTTGACGTTTCGATTCGCGCTCAGATCCTCAATCTGCTGGAAGACATGAAGGCTCGCTTTGGACTGACGCTGCTCTTCATCGCCCATGATCTTGCTGTGGTGAAAGCGGTGAGCGACCGGGTCGCGGTGATGTATCTCGGCAGGCTGTGCGAAGTCGGCCCCTCCGAGCAACTGTTCGCCAGCCCCGCGCACCCCTATACCGCGCTCCTGATCGAGGCGATCCCGGTGCCAGATCCGGACGTGCGGCCCGCCGAAAGCGTGCCGGTCGGTGAGCCGCCGTCGCCGATTGCGCCGCCCTCGGGCTGCCGTTTTCGCACCCGCTGTCCCCGCGCGGACCAGCGCTGTATCGACGAAGTGCCGGAGCTTCGCCCCGTGGCACCGGACCAGTACGCTGCCTGCCATCATCCATTGATCGCAGCCGGTTAAACCTCTAACAACGGCACGAGAATGCCTGGCAATGCCGGGCCAAGAGCAAGAACTATTGACGGGAGAGACGCGATGAAGAGTTTCCAGGTCACCGATTTCAATGCCCCCTTGAAAGAAGTGGAGCAGCCGACGCCGCAGCCGTCGGGAACGCAGGTGCTGATCAAGGTGAAGGCGGCCGGCGTCTGCCACAGCGATCTGCATATCTGGGAAGGCGGTTACGATCTTGGCCACGGACGAAAACCGCTGTCGCTGAAAGATCGCGGCGTGTCGCTGCCGCGAACCATGGGCCATGAGACGGTCGGCGAAGTGCTGGCGTTCGGGCCCGATGTCGGAGCCGGCGACAAAAGCGATCTCAAGGTCGGCGACCTCGCGCTGGTCTATCCCTGGCTTGGCTGCGGCAAATGTGAAACCTGTCTCGCCGGCGAAGAGAACATGTGCCTGAAACCGAATTCGCTCGGCGTCTATTGCGATGGCGGTTATGCCGACCACATGACGGTGCCGCATCCGCGCTACCTGTTGAATCTGAAGGGACTCGATCCCGTGACGGCCGCGCCCTATGCCTGCTCCGGCGTCACCACCTACAGCGCGCTGAAGAAGGTCGAGGCCAGTTTCAATTCGCCGATCGTTGTTTTCGGCGCGGGCGGCCTCGGCCTGATGGCGTTGTCGCTGTTGAAAGCGATGGGCGGCAAGGGCGCCATCGTCGTCGACATCGATGCGCGCAAGCGGGAAGCGGCGGAAAAAGCCGGTGCGCTTGCGACCGTTGATGGCGGCGCGCCCGACGCGCTGGAGCAGCTCGCCGGCAAGGCCGGCGGCCCGATCCGCGCGGTGATCGATCTCGTCGGCAATGCCAAGACCGCGCAACTCGGCTTCGACTGCCTGACCAAGGGCGGCAAGCTCGTGATCGTCGGCCTGTTCGGCGGCGGCGCACCGTGGGCGCTGCCGCTGATCCCGATCAAGGCGATCACCATCCAGGGCAGCTATGTCGGCAATCTCAGGGAGACGCAGGAACTGCTCGATCTCGTCCGCTCCAAAAAGATCGCCCCCATTCCGGTGACGCCGATGCCGCTGGCGAAAGCCAATGAGGCGCTGGTCGACCTGCAGAAGGGCAAACTGGTCGGGCGCGCGGTGCTGACGCCGTAAGGGTTTAGTTATTTCCGTCATTGCGAGCGCAGCGAAGCAATCCATGGTGCCGCATAACGCAAAATGGATTGCTTCGTCGCTTCGCTCCTCGCAATGACGGCGGATGCGATCTCGTCCTATTAAGACCATCAAGGAATCCCCATGTCAGCCAACAACGCGTTCCACATCGCCGTGCTTGCCGGCGACGGTATCGGCCCTGAAGTGATGGCGCCGGCGCTGGAGGTGCTGCGCCGAATCGAAAAGACCTCGGATCTGAAATTCCGCTTTACCGAGGCTCCGGCCGGCGCCGACCATTATCTCGCGACCGGCAAGTCGATGCCTGAGAGCACGGTGCGGCTGTGCGGCGAAGCCGATGCGATCTTGCTCGGTGCCTGCGGATTGCCGTCGGTGCGCTATCCCGACAGCACCGAAATCATGCCGCAGGTGGAGCTGCGCTTCCATTTCGACCTTTACGCCGGCGTCCGGCCGGCGCGGCTCATACCGGGCGTGCCGAGCCCGATCGTCGGCGCCGACCAGCGCGGCATCGATCTCATCGTCATCAGGGAATCAACCGAAGGCCTGTTTGCGTCGATGGGCAAGGGGGTCGTCACCGATACCGAAGCGCGCGAGACGCTGGTCATCACGCGAAAGACGTCGGAACGTTTGTTCGAATTTTCTTTCCGTCTTGCGGAACGGCGCAAGGCGCGCGGACGGCCAGGCGCGCTGACCTGCGTCGACAAGGCCAACGTGTTCAAGGCGTTCGCGTTCTTTCGCGAGATGTTCGACGCGGCGGCGGCGCGGCATCCCGACGTCAAGGCCGACCGCCTCTACGTCGACGCCTGCTCGGCGCTTTTGGTCAAGCGCCCCTGGGATTTCGACGTGATGGTGATGGAGAACATGTTCGGCGATATTCTCTCCGACATGACGGCCGGGCTGATCGGCGGCATGGGGATGGCGCCGTCGGCCGACATCGGCGACCGCCATGCGGTATTCCAGCCCTGCCACGGCACCGCGCCTGACATCATGGGGCAGGGCAAGGCCAATCCCACGGGCATGATTCTTTCCGCCGCCATGATGCTGGACTGGCTGGCCGACAAGCACGGCCTCGAAAGCGCGGCTGAAGCCGGCAAGCGCATCGAGCGCGCCGTCGACAAGGCCTATGCGGATGACATCAAGCCGATGGAATTCGGCGGCCGTAACGGTACCGCCGATATCGCCAAGGCGGTATTGGCAGCGCTGTAACGGTACGGGAACCGATTTCGGGTGAAAGGGCGTCACGTCAGTGCAACGCCCTTCGCGGCCTTGTTGAACGCCGCGACCTTGGTCAAGTCCTTGGTGTGGGTGTCACCGAAATCTGTCCGAGTCTTGGAATCGACCCCTGCCGGCTTCACGGCGAGGATCGCGTCCGCGACGTTATCAGGTCCAAGACCGCCAGCCAGAATAACCGGGGTCCGAACGGTTTCGACGATATGCCGGCTTATATTCCAATCGTGAGTAACGCCCAGCGCGCCGATTTGCGCATCGCCTTCGCGATGGCTGTCGAGCAGAAGAAAATCGACTATCCCGTCATAACTCCTGGCGATCGCGATACTTGCAGACCCGGTCACCGGCACGCTTCGCATGAACAGGAGGTTCGGAAGCACTTTTCGCAGATCGATGACGTCTTGGGGGCGGAGCAGTTCGGTCGACGCACCGAGATGGATCATTGTCGGCCTGAGTTCTCGAGCCATGTGCTCGATCAGCGCGATATCAGCAGACAGGAACAGCGCCGACGACTTCGACGACGGCCTTATCGCCGCGATGACCGCAATGGCTTCCCGCGCCGAACGTTCTCTGGGAAAGGTACCGTTGCCGGCCAGCACGCCGACATGGTCGATGCCCAGGCCGGATATCGCATCCGCTTCAGATGGTGTCGATACTTCGTAGATTTGCGTCAGCATCGCACATTCGCCAGACTAGCTTCACTTTTCAAACAGCCGATTGCCGAGGCCACGACTTCGCGATCTCGCGGCTCGATATGCCCGAGTTTTGCGTTGAATTCCTGCCCGCTGAAGATCAGAGGGCGCAGGGAATGCCGGGCGCTCGATGCACCCGCAGATGGAGTAACGGGCTCCCCGGGGGCCTTTCAAGCAAGCCGCGCTAGCTACGGCGCTGTTTGTGGCGCGCGTCGCGCGGCTTGCTTGGAAGGCAGGCGGTCGTCCCTCACACTGATGGTGTAACGG
>WNFT01014322.1_pt1 | contig 20444 bp, 19 predicted proteins | sample 5400191 | NCBI WGS metagenome assembly WNFT01 (sample SAMN13153359, study PRJNA577476) | soil metagenome | isolation source: 80 cm saprolite under Madrone tree | place: USA:California | collected 2016-06-14 | reverse complement strand
AGAAAGATGGCTACACCTATGAAGTACAGGTTGGCGGACAGCGTTTCGAGGTACACGTCGAGGATGAGCGCGAGAAAGCGCTCGCCGGATCGGTAAAAGGGGCACATGAGACCGGCGAGGCGATGGTTCGGGCCCCCATGCCTGGCCTCGTGCTTGGCATTACCCTGGAAGTTGGGGCCAGTGTGGAACGAGGCCAGACGGTTGTGATCCTCGAGGCCATGAAGATGGAGAACGACCTGGGATCTCCCATTACCGGCACGATCAAAGAGGTGCGCGTGAATAAAGGGCAGACGGTGAATCAAGGGGATGTTCTGGTGGTGGTGAGCGGCGAGTAGAGCAGGTGGAAGGCAGGGAATCAGCCGACCTGAGGATGCACTCTATGCCCTGACCCCTAAATAAGAAATCATAGCAGCACCCGTCTTGATGCCCATAAAGAAACGTGCCACCTCCATATTCTCATTCGGAGCATGATTGGACTCATCAGGGTTAGCATAAGGCACACCAAAGACCGGCATACCCAGCGTCTTAGTGAAGACATAATTGGGCAGGCTCGCTCCCTTGGCAGGTACAAGGAGCGGCTCAGTTCCCTGGGCAGCGATAATAGCCTGCCGCAGCAGTTCGGTAAAGGGCGAATCCAGCGGAGTTTTTGACGGGTCCATCCCTCCATAGCTTGTGACGCTGACCTCCGGCGCATGGCGCTTCACATGAGCCTTGACCTTTTCCAGGATCTCCTTTGCAGTCTGAGCCTCCACCAGGCGGATATCGCACTTTGCTACTGCTTCATGTGGCAACACAGTTTTGGAGCCAGGACCACCATAGCCTCCATGAATACCGTTGATCGTCAGAGTAGGCCAGGCCGCCAGGCGTTCAAAATAGCCACGTTCCTGTGGCTCATCCAGGCGCTGCAAATTCAGTGATCGCTTGACTTCATCCACATCGATGGGTAGCTTTGACAACGCCTCGCATTCCAACTCGGTCAATGGCTGAACATCATCGTAGAAGCCATCGATGGTGATCTCGCCACGCTCATTTTTCATTGAAGCTAACAAGTGAACCAGCGTCCAGAGTGGGTCTGGCACGATTCCTCCCCAGTGACCCTAATGGAGATAGCGATTGGCGCCGCGAGCACGCAATTCGATATCCAGAACACCGCGCACACCAAAACTGATGGTTGACTGCCCATTCTCGTGTACCGGCCCGTCGCTGACGATCATTAAGTCGGCCCGTAACTCATCACGGTGCGTACTAATGAACTCCGGCATATGCGGGCTGCCTACCTCCTCCTCGCCCTCGAGTAAAACCTTCACGTTGCAGGGAAGCGTGCCACGGCAAACCATCAGCGTCTCCAGGGCCATTAGCTGTGCAAAATGCTGGCCCTTGTTGTCGCCGACGCCGCGTGCATAGAGACGGCCATCGCGAATGGTAGGCTCAAAAGGCGGAGAAATCCATTCCTCAAGTGGATCGGGTGGTTGGATATCGTAATGCCCATAAAGCAGAACCGTAGGAGCGCCGGGCCGGGCATTATATTCGCCGAAAACCATAGGCCAGCCGCTAGTAGGCATGATGCGTACGGCCAGGCCCATGTGTCGCATCACGTCCGCGATATATTCCGCGACTTCACCAATCCCCTCACCATACGCGCTGACACTTGGACGGCGCAGATAATCGACCAGTCGCGCTAAAAATGACTCGGAATGTGCATCGATGTAAGCGAAAATATCATTCAGATCGGGGGTGAGCGAAGTATTCATAAAGGCATTTCTCCCTTGATTGTGTATATGATAAGCCAGGCGACTGCAAAGATCGCCCTGCCAATAGTTTTGACAAAACGACGAGGACCATTTATTCTATCACAACCCAAAAAAATCACAGCATGCCCTACCTTTTCCTCAATATGTTATAATTCAAGTGGTAACATAGTGAGGAGTTATGCATGGAACTGCACCAGAGCAAAAGCACCGAAGAGTGGCGTGAAACAACTGCCCACAAAGCAAAGGAAAAGACGGCTGAGCGACAGGACAGGTTCGTTACCAGTTCAGACATTGAAATACCTGATCTGCCCACCGGGGAAGACCTGCAAAACTTCGACACCCACGACAAATTGGGCTACCCTGGCGAATTTCCTTTCACGCGTGGCATCCATCCTGATATGTATCGCTCGCGTTTGTGGACCATGCGCCAGTATGCCGGATTCGGAACAGCCCAAGAATCGAATAAACGCTACCATTTCTTGCTTTCACAGGGTACCACCGGTCTCTCCGTCGCCTTCGATCTCCCTACCCAGATGGGTTATGATGCCGACCATCCCCTTTCCGAGGGGGAGGTTGGCAAGGTTGGTGTTTCAATTTCCAGCCTGGAAGATATGGAAACGCTGCTCAACGGCTTGCCCCTGGAACGCATCAGCACATCCATGACTATCAATGCCACGGCCAGTATCTTGCTCTCCCTCTACATCGCCGTTGCCAAAAAACAGGGTACCGATGTGCGCAAGCTCTCCGGCACCGTGCAAAACGATGTCCTGAAAGAGTACGTCGCACGCGGCACATATATCTACCCGCCTCAATATTCGATGCGCATCATCACTAATATGTTCCGTTATTGCGCCGAGAATCTGCCACGCTGGAACCCTATCAGCGTCAGCGGCTATCATGTGCGCGAGGCAGGCTCGACCGCCGTACAGGAAGTAGCCTTTACCCTTTCCAATGCCATCAGCTACGTACAAGCTGCTCTGGATGCAGGCCTGGATGTAGACACCTTTGCGGGACGCCTTTCCTTTTTCTTCAATAGCCACAATAACCTCTTTGAAGAAGTAGCCAAGTTCAGGGCTGCACGACGTATGTGGGCGCATATCATGCGTGATCGCTTCCATGCGCAAGACCCGCGCTCCATGATGCTGCGTTTCCACACACAGACAGCCGGTTCTACCTTGACCGCGCAACAGCCGGATAACAACATCGTGCGCACAGCATACCAGGCTCTGGCAGCCGTACTCGGTGGCACACAATCACTACATACCAACTCGAAGGACGAGGCGTTGTCGCTACCCACCGAGGAAGCGGTACGTGTTGCCTTGCGCACACAGCAAATCCTTGGCTATGAGAGCGGCGTTGCCGACGTGGTGGATCCCCTGGCAGGCTCATATTATGTCGAGTACTTGACAGATAAGATAGAGGAGAAAGCCTGGGAGTATATCCGGAAGATCGATGAACTGGGCGGTAGCGTACACGCCATTGAACGCGGTTTCATGCAGGCGGAGATCGAGCAGGCGGCCTATGATTATCAACACGCTCTGGAAGAGCAGAAGGCGATTGTTGTTGGCGTCAACCGTTTCACGATAGAAAATGAGGAGCGTCCAATACTGCTGCGTGTCGACCCCGAAATAGGCAGGCAACAGGCCGCGAAGCTGGCAGCTTTACGCCAGCGCCGCGACAACGAGCGCGTGCAACAGGCTTTGACTGCATTGGAGTATAGTGCCGAAGGAACGCAGAATCTGATGCCGTCGATCATCGCTGCTGTTGAGGCATATGCAACACTAGGAGAGATTAGTGACGCTATGCGCCATGTCTTCGGCGAACAACATGAGTTTCGTACCGTAACATTATGAGGGGTCTACCATGACCTCTCTTGGATAGTGCTCTCCGTTACCTATGGGAGCGGGATAGTATGGAGTTGGGTATGCAACCCAGGGATTGCATACCCGTTTCAGGTGAATATGGATGATTGGAATACGCAGGATGCCGCGTCAACGCATAAGATGCATCCTGCACGTGATGCCGAACGTAGTCAGCATAGTCTCGATCATGAAAGGTCAGAGTTGCCAGGGAAAGCAGCAGCCCCCATCGGGGTCTTTGATTCGGGAGCAGGAGGATTGACCATTCTCTCTGCACTCCGGCAAGAGCTTCCAGGAGAACGTTACATTTACTTTGGCGATACCGCGCATTGTCCCTATGGTACGCGCACTGATACAGATATCATCAACCTATCTATTCAGATCAGCCGTTTTCTGATCGACCGGGGAGTAAAGCTAATCGTTGTTGCCTGTAATACCGCCACGCAAGCGGCTATCACCACTTTACGTGCTACCTTTCCAGCCGTACTGTTTATAGGAGTAGTGCCAGCAGTAAAACCTGCCGCCCGCGCTACGAAAAAGGGACGCATTGGTATCGCTGCAACCAATCAGGCTGCTAAGGCCCTTTATCTACGCCAATTGATTGACGAGTTTGCGGAAGGCATCCTTGCATATGCTGTTGGCTGTCCAGAGTTGGTGACGCTGGTTGAACGCGGTGAGCTTGATGGCCCTGTTGTGGAAGAAATTGTCAGGCAGGCATTGCAACCGGTGCTGGAGCAAGATGTTGACGTGATTGTGCTAGGTTGCACCCATTTTCCCGCTTTACGTACCATGATCGAGCGCGTTGCAGGAAATCAGGTACAGATTATCGATAGTGGTGTGGCAATTGCGCGCCGCACTCGTGCAGTGCTGGATGCGGAAGGATTGATACAAACAAGCGCTCTAGATCGTTTTAGCTGTGGAGAACTTGAGGTGCTGTGCAGTGGAGACCCCCAGGCTTTTAGTAATGTTGCCGGTAAAATCTTAGGTTATAGCATCGTTGCCCAACAAGCCAGCCTTAAACGAGAAGGTGTACTATGACGGATCATAGGTACTCACAAGTGACATCTCTACATAGCAGTGAAGACATCCTCGGCGAGAGGTCTGTAGCGAAACCACGGCATGTACGTTTTGCCCGCATTGTATCGACTATCCTGGCACCTGTCACAATTTCATTGCCTTTTGTCGTGCTGGTGGCTTTTTACCATACCCGCGACCAGTTGGCAGCCATCGTCTATGCATTCATAGCACTCTTTTTTCTCAGCATCGGGCCGCTGATCTATGTAGTGATCGGTGTCCGCACCGGCAAGCTTTCGGACCTCGATATTAGTCGCCGCTCACAGCGCGCCGGGCCGTTTCTGTTCGGCATTATATCAACCAGCATTGGATTACTCGTCCTTTCACTTGTTCACGGACCGAAGGACTTGCAGACGGCCTTGATTTTGACGGCCATAAGCGCTGTGATTCTGATGGTGACGACCTTATGGTGGAAGATCAGTATCCACGCATCGACAATGGCAGGTGCAGCCACAATGCTTACCGTTCTCTATGGCATGGCCCTGTTGCCCTCATTTTTGCTATTGGTGCTGGTGAGTTGGTCACGTGTGGTGCTACGCCGTCACACGGTAGCACAGGTGGTGGCTGGTTCACTACTCAGCATTGCCCTGTCATTGGCGATTTTGAAATTGCGGGGTGTATAGGAGTAAAGGCATAGAGAGAAGGCTTTTTGATCTGAATGTTCAAGTGAGCGCATCACACAGGCATCGAAGAGAGATTCGTTTGTCCCACGAAAAAAGGGGCGCAATGTATGCATTGCGTCCCTATAATTGATAAGCTTGTAGCTGTTATTGCCGCCCGCTACTTGCAACAGTTGCACGTTCGGGTAATTGCGCAGCCGTACCTGCCCGGCGCTGCGCACGAATAGCAGGTGCCTGCGCTCGACGTGTCGCGACAAGGGTGGCACGCCTGACCACCCAGACGAAGCCAAAGAGCAAAAACCAGTTGATTACACCTAACACGACCAGGAAGATGATGTTTGATGCACCGAGGGCATTCAGAATCAGGTAGATTGCCCCGGTCAGCAAGATATTCCCGAGTGTTGTGGGAATGAGGATCAGCCAGGCGAACTGCATCAACTGATCGGCACGCAGGCGTGGCAGTGTACTGCGGACCCATATGAAGACGGCAGAGAGCAGGTAGACTTTGCTAATAAAGTAAGCGATACCCAGCAGGTTGCCGAGCAGCCCCCAACCAGGTGAACCAAGCCCGGTCAGATACCCCACTCCCGGTCCAGACCATCCACCCAGGAACAACGCGGTAGCAATCGATGAAACAATGGTCATGTTGCCGTATTCACCCAGGTAGAACATGGCCCAGCGCATACCACTATACTCGGTGAGATAGCCTGCAACGAGTTCTGATTCTGCCTCGGGCAGATCGAACGGCGCGCGATTCGTCTCGGCCAGACCACAAATGTAGTAGATGATGACCATCAAGGGTTGCACCAGAAAGAACCACGCCCATGGTGTAAATCCCTTGAAGATGAAATCGAAGAAACCTATCCCCTTGCCTGGCCAGTCGCCGGCCATCTGGAACCTGATAATCTCGCCGACAGAGACAGTACCAATGCCTGGTTGACCCGGATAATTATTTGTACCGGCCAGAACGCTTGTCACCATAATCACGGTGACAAGTGCAAGGACGAGTGGTAACTCGTACGATATCATCTGCGCCGCGGAACGCAGTCCGCCAATTAACGAATATTTATTATTGGAACCCCACCCCGCCATGATAATGCCTACAATGTCAATCGAACTCATAGCGACATAGTAGACAATCCCGGTGGCCAGGGCTGTCCCCGGCAGGCTGACGTAAGGCGAAAAAGGTATGACAGCAAAAGCCGCAATCACTGGCGCCATGAAAACCGATGGAGCCAGCAGGAATACTATCTTATCAGCCGCTGATACATGAATATCCTCTTTCATGAGCAGTTTGCCGACATCGGCCACGGTCTGCAACAAACCCCAGGGACCCGTATGAATTGGCCCTACCCGGTCCTGCATCCAACCCATGATCTTGCGCTCCGCCAGGATCAGAATCACCGCGCTCGTCAGCACAAAACCAAAATAGGAGAGGAATACAACGATGAACTGCAAAAACTGCCATGAGAAAATCCCGTTGAACAGTTGTGTTCCCAGATCACCGCTTATAATAATTGCCGTATGCATAAGATAACTCCAAAAAATCGCTATCGATCAACCTCACCCAACACAAGATCAAAGCTGCCTATAATAGCTACCGCGTCAGAGCAACGCGGCAGAGACGAATACTCTCGTAGATTTCCTGCATACGCACTTGATAGCGAGCAAAGCAATCACCTTCCTGACGCACCTGCACATTCACCGGTACCTCGCGGTAGGCCATGTTTGGGCGATTGACGCGCAAATCCCAGTTGACTCCGCTGGCACGCAGCATTGGGCCGGTCAATCCATAGGCAATAGCCTGTTGTGGATCAATATAGCCGACACCCTGAGTGCGCGCCTCGAAGATCTCATTGCCGGTGATCAACCCCTCCATCTCGCCCATATTCTTCTCAAGGCGGTCCAGAAATGCCGCACATTCGCTGAGCCAGCCCTTGGGGAAATCATGCAGGACACCGCCGACACGCAGGTAATTGACATTGAAACGACTGCCGGCCAGAGCCTCAAACAGTGTCATGATGCCCTCGCGGTCACGGAATGCCCACAGGACCGGCGTAAACGCGCCCAGGTCCAACAGGTAAGTGCCAACAGCTACCAGGTGGCTGGCTATACGCTGCAGTTCCCCAACCAGTAAGCGAATATATTGTGCGCGTCGCGGCGGCTCAATGCCCATTTCCTGCTCGACCGCGCCTGCATATGCTATTTCATTCAGCATGGGTGATAGATAGTCTGCATTATCCATATAGCGGATACCGCCCATAACCGGGCGATTCTCCAGGATTTTCTCGATACCCCGATGCAAATAGCCAATCACCGGCGTACAGTCGACGATGGTTTCGCCTTCCAGCATCAGTACCAGCCGCAATACACCATGCGTACTGGGATGCTGCGGCCCCATATTGAGCAGCATCTCTTGAGATTTGATACCCTCGGACGCTTCCGCGACTTGCGGATTTGCGCTTGTACTTTGATTTGTTGCCATGGATTTCCTCTTGATATGTGTTCACTCTGACTCACCAATTTGAAAACCAGGTGACGAGGCATAGAATTTATTTTGTATGGCTATGGTTTATGGTCTTTGTCGCAACAAGAGCAGCTTGCGCGCGCGGGTGCCAAAGCTGAAAGTCCAGAGCGCCGCCATCAGCATCGCCATACCCCCAAACAGATTCCTATTCGGATCAGTTGAGAGAAAGAACAGGGTAAAGGCCATCAACCAGCAGCCCAGGGCTACCATACCCGGCATAATCAGGCTCTGTGGACTACGTACACCGGGTGAAAGAAAAGGACGATTCGCAAGCGAAGCATTCGCAGTTTCCTGTGAACTTTCACGAATCCGCGAGGATTGTACTCTACCCGGCGATGTGGCAGTCACGCTGCGAGAAGTATCGCCTGTCCGTGATTGGACTGCTGTTGCTTTTCCTGACCGGGTATTTGATTGGTACTTCCCTGTCCGTTTTCTCGCTTTTGGCATTGTATTGACTCAACTTCCGGCTGGCGTTTGACCAGGTGGCGTTCGGCCCGGTACCGATTCGCCTGCTTCCGTCACATTTTCCTGGTTTACTTCATCCTCGTGCTCATGGAAAGAGTGACCAAAGGTTGGAGTACCGGGATGCAGACGCTCTTCCATGCCCTGTCCCAATTTCTTCTGCACCACGTGTTCCACGCCCTTCTGCTGGTACTGACCGGCAACCGCCACATTTGGGTCAACCTGTGTGGTTGCACGGGGCTTCACCGTCAATGGCACCTGGTGGAAACTCTTGAGCAGAGGATAGCCTTCAAACTCGTCGTCCAGAAGCATACGCCTCAGATCAGGATGACCCGTGAACCGAATACCGTACATATCGTAGGTTTCGCGCTCGAGCCAGTTGGCAGTGGGCCAGACAGAAACAACGCTATCCACTTCCGGCTTCTCATTATCCAGCCGTACTTTAAGCTGGAGCAACTGACCACGAGTGAGCGAGCGCAAATTGTACACGGTTTCCAGGTGATCCAGCATATCGACACCCGAAATACAGCTCAGCATATCAAAGCCCAGCTGGTCGCGCAAGAAACGGCACACGGCCACCAGAGTGGTACGATCAACATCCAGGCTGAGATAATCACCCTTCAGGGTCTTTGGATTGACCGGCTTCCCGGTTATTTGAGCAATCGGGGCAAGGTCTCGGGCGAGCGCTGCGTTCTGGTCACGATATCCAGTAGTTTCAGTACTTAGACTCCTTGGACGCGGTACTATATCCATCGAACAACTCCCTTGCGCCACGCGTAAGCCAGACCAATCGCCAGTATAACGATGAAAAAGAGAATTTCAAAGAAGCCAAAGACACTCAATTGTTTAAAAATGACCGCCCAGGCGATGATAAAGACAATATCTACATCAAAAGCGACAAAGAGCAAGGCAAAGATGTAGAAGCCAAGCGGGTATTGTACCCAGGCCGAGCCTATGGGGGTCTCACCGGATTCATAAGTCTGAAGTTTCTCTTTGGTTCTACTATGAGGAGCGATTAAGTTCGCCACAGTCGTCGTCAGTATGACGAATATAAAACCGGCGGCAAACAAGATGCCCGCGTATAGATAATTGAGATTAACAGTCGTTGTCACACGCCTTCCCTCCAAATAACTGCCTTTGGTCCTTCATTACAAGGAACAAAGTCAAGATTCGCTGTTTTGATTATAGCACAGGAGAGAAGCATCAACCAGAGTAGATGAAGTAGTGCAAGCAAACGGCTCCTGCGCTCGTTTGCTTGCACTACTTCATACATCTCATCGGGCTCATATCTGCGGCATATCCGGCACGGTAACTGTCTCCGGTTTGGCGAATAGTTGAACACCTGATATGGTGGGTTGGTTGCTCATTTCATTGATAGACACTACAATCACGCTCACATTGTCCTCACCGCCGCCATCCAGCGCCGCCTGGATCAGCGCCTTGCCCGTCTTCGAGGGATCGGGCATAGGAGCGCTCATCACACGTTGAATATCGGGATCACGCACCATATCCCACAAGCCATCAGAACACAGCAGCAGTTTATCGCCAACCTGGAGTGGCACCTTGAACGTATCCACCTCCACGTATGGCTTCTCCCCCAGGCTGCGATAAATCTGATTGCGTTTAGGATGCGTGTAGACATCATCGGGTTTAATGATACCCGCATCTACCAGGCTGGCAACCACCGAATGATCGTGTGTGACCTTGACAAGGCCTTCAGGCTCCCGATAGAGGTAGGTACGGCTATCACCTACATTTGCTACATAGGCGATTGGGCCCACAATCAGTGCCGCCGTCATCGTCGTACCCATATCGGCCCGTTCTTCCATATTGCGTTGATGAACGGCCTGATTCGCGTGCTGCACGCCCTCGGTCAGGAGATTCTTAAAATCATCTTCATTCATTGGATTGCTGCTTGAGAGCTTCGGCAGCATAAAATCGATAATCGTCTGAATCGCCAGGCGGCTGGCATCTTGTCCGTTCGCATGACCTCCCATACCATCGGCCACGACAAACAAACCAAACTCTTGTGGCTGGACGTTATTGGGTCTTGCCGCCTGTATCGCGAAGAGGTTATCTTCATTGGGCTTGTGCTGGCGTTTAATACCACGATCAGTGCGGGCTCCCACCGCCAGGCTGAGATTACGCCCCTGGATCTGCTGTATATTATAAGGCTGGGTCCTATCAATATCGTCCATCGTTCCATTGCCAGGTGGAAATTGAATGGTCGGCATCTCGCTGATCGAGGATGCAGGTATTGGAGCAGGAACAGGCTGCACCGGGCTGGCTTGAGGGGCAGGTTCCACCGTAGGCGGCGCTACAGCACGTAAATTCAATCCTGAATCCGAGGCCGAAAGCAGGTAGTGACAGTTCGGGCATACGGAATCGTTGACCGTCACTTGCACACCACAATTGGGACAGCGTACCATGCTAAACGGGGATTGGAGCCGTGCCGTAATTTTAGACTGCTGGTGCTGCGCCTCCATCTCGGCCATACGTTGTGCCTCGGCCTGGTCTACCTTGAACTGCGCCAGTTCGCGTCTGCGCCGCGCCCTCGCTCGCCCAAAAGTCAGGCTCACTAACACCAACAAGAGTATGAGTACAACCAGCCCGACAATGACTGCAACCATAATCACCAACTGTGCGGGAAGACCAAGGATCGTTGCATTTGCGGTATTCCCAGATGTAGGAGTAGAAGACTTGCCAGCTTCACTCGCTTGCAGCGCAGGCACAACCTTCTTCGCATCGAATATCCCAGGTGCCAGAAATTCAGGATTCTTGCTTGTTATCGCTCTCAGCACTGATCTGCGTGAGCGTGAGTTGATTCTGGCCGTTCCCACTCAGATACATGCCTATCACTGTTCCATTCGCACCAAGAACCGGCATCCCTGGCTCATAGTATTGCTGGGGCAGTCCATTTGGTGAACTGCTGGGCGCTGGGGTAGCGGTTCTTGTCGCTGTCGTCGTGGGAACACTGCCTGGCCCATTGCTCACCAGGGGAGGGATCGGATTGGGAACCAGGAACTGTGTTGGTGCTTGCAAGTTCGTCTTGTCGACAATCGGTGATTGCGGCCAGCTTTCTGTGGAGGAATTACTGTTGGCCAGTTCGATGCCTAGCAGGGGGGCCAGAGCGGTTGCACCTGGCTGAGTGACATCCAGGAAAGGCTGGATATGCTGTGCATCAGTATGGAAAGAAAAGAGCGCGCCACCACCAGGAGTGCCCATAGGAGGGGTGATGGTCTCAGTCGATCCAGTGCCTGTTGCTGCATCACCGTGCCCGTACAGGTTGGTCCACTCATGTGGACCAGGGAGCTATCCGTCAACACCCAGTTATTCGCATCGGTAAGAGTGCGGGGTGACCAGCTGCCGACCAGGGTCCCTAAGCCGGTACATGTTGCCACGGAGGGCTCAATTGTGGTATAGGTCACAACCAGGCGCACAACTGAGACGCTTGCCAGGTCCAGAGCTTCTTGTTGTTGCTGCGTTAATGCACGGGCAGTTCTACTCCTGCTTGCGTTTGTGCTGGCGAAGGCAATCGAAGACAACAGGAGTTGTTGGGCAATGAGCAGCCCGCTGAGCATGGAGAGTACAAGCAGGCCTGTACCTCTCCGCATCATAGGTGCGAATCTATGTGTACTCATATGCTTTTCTCCCTTACCCATATTCCATAGTTTTTTTCTCATCGTCCCACTTGACTCCACAAGGTTTTTTTCTTTCCTGTCCCGCCTCAGCCTCTTATCGCTTCAACTGAATGCGCAACCGCTGCTGCATAGCCTGGGCGGCCTGATTCGCAGGCATGGCCGTAACTACAAAGGTGCATTCGCGCAGGGCATCGTCGAGTCTGTTTTCACGTTCATACACCTGACTCAATAAAAAGCGGGTCTGGTGATCGGCGGGATTGATGGTAAGTACCTGCACAAAAGCACGCTCTGCTACTGCTAATTGGTTCAAACGCAAGGCAAGGTGGCCGATAGTGTAGTGGAGGCCTGGCTGTTTCGGATCCAGGCGTACCGCATCCTGAAATTCACGCAGTGCCGGTTCAAGCTGATTCGTGTCCTCGAAACACTTGGCCAGGCGCAAGTGCGCCTCAAGGTTATTGGGATTCAAGCGCAATGACTCCGTATATGCTGGAATGGCCTGGGCCGGTTGCCTTTTGAGGTAAAGATAAACATCGCCCACAAGTTTATGCGTCTCCGGGTCAGCATTGCTGAACTGTAAGGAACGATTGTATGCCTGCATTGCCAGATCAGGCTGCTGGCGCCGCGCGAAAATCTGCCCATAGAGTTTATGTACAAGAGCATTGTTCGGTTCAATCGCAAATGCCTGTCCAGTCGTTGTATACGTCGCATCGATACGCCCTGCCTTGATGTGATCCTGCGCCGCCCGAATCAATGCTCCTGCCGGACCGGTTATTCCATTCCCGCTCAAAGGTGGTCTGGGCGGTGTCTTTCGCTCCCCTCCCAGGGTCGACGACAGGGGTCCCACTACCTGCGGCTTCATCGTTATCTCTGGAAGATTAATAATTGTTTTTCCCATCTCGGCAGCACTGATCCAGCGTTGTTCTAGATTAGGAGCCAGGGCCTTCATCACGACCTGTTCAAAGGCAGGGGAAATATCCGGGCGCAGCATGCGAATAGGCGGAAATGAGAAGATGCTGGGTTTATTATTGGCTGCATCATGATGCGTCAGAACACGGTGCAGAGTAGCACCCAGAGCATAGATATCGCTGCGCGGCTCCGGCATACCATGGAGTTGTTCGGGTGGTGCAAAACCAATCGTCATAATAATAGTTGACTGACGTTGCGACTGGAAGGTGCGCGCAATGCCGAAGTCGATCAGCCCTCGATAAAATCCATGACCAGGTAATGCCTGTCACCTTCTGGAAAGAAGTCCCGCACACGCGGAATGCAGGCATGATTAAGTTCGAGCAGCAGCGTTGCCTCGCGCCTGAACCATTCGACGGCCTTGCCGCGTTCTTCCTCGTTCTGGAAATCATCCAGCATTTCCTTAACGGCACATGGACGGTTGAAACGCGCATCTATTGCCCGGTAGACAGCACCCATGCCACCGGAAGCCACGAGTTTCTCGATCCGATAGCGCCCACCCGAAAGCTCAGTAGCTGGAGGTAAACGATGGTGTCCCCCCGCACTGACCTTTCCACCGCTGCTATCCACATTCCCATAACTCCTGGGATCAGACGGTGCCTGCGCTGCAGACTGAGAAGAATGGGGAACTGAAAGAGCCTGCGGGGCCACGGGCGGCAGAGAGTACTCAGGCTCAGTGCCGCCTGCTCCACTTTGTGGGGTAGCAGGATTACCGACAGGTGCTGGATTTTTAGGATCAAATGGAAAGTTACTTACCATACTTTTACATCGCTCATCAGGACCGCTCTATCGCGCCCCTACAACTTCAACTATGATACCATAAGCCTATGGTACATATAATTGCATCAGAATTCAAGAAAACATGCCTTTACTTTGCTATCAGATTCTCATATTGGCCGCATTATAACATATTCTTCCATAAAGAGGCAGTAGTTAGAACACATCTTTAATGCGGCTCAATTCACAATTCTGTGCCAGCTGATGTCCTTCGCATCTTATGCTACATCTTTAGCCAGCCGATCCGCCTGTTCCGCCGCCTCGACATCGGCCTTCATCCATTGAGCGCCAAAAATACCGATCAGGCCGGCAATTACCAGCGCGGGAGTACAGGTGATTAAAAGAGCATGGCTCAGGTCCTGACCGCCAATACTATGCGCAAAATGGCCACCATGTGTCGGGTCAAAGACGGTCGCCAGCGTACCCACAAGCGAAGGTGCAAAAGCATCACCCAGCAGGTGAGCGATGAGCAGCGAGATGGCTACAGCCGAGGCGCGCAAGGCCGATGGCACGACATCCTGCGTAGCAGCGGTGCTGGGCCCCTGGTAAAACAGAATCAACAGCGTAGTGAGTACAAAGAAGATACTGAAAACCCTGAGGTCGTGGATGGTCACAGCCAGCGCAAAAGATGGGGCACTCAACAGGAAGCCAATGCCACATACCAGCACACGTGCGCCTTGATGACGACGGTTAAGTATATCGGCCAGGTAGCCGCCAAGAATAGTACCTGCTATACCGGCGAATACAATCACGGCACCGGAGAAGAGACCGGCCTGTCCTGAAGTGAGACCAAATGTATCTTTTTGCTGTAAGTAGGTCGGTAAAAAGACGACGTTTACTCCCAGCACGAAGTACGCGAAGATCTGCATCACAATCAATACCACCAGGGTCTTGATGCTCAACAAGGTACGAAACTGAGAGAACACATTTGAAGAAATGGGCAGTGTGTGAGGAGGCTCCTCTATTTCGGTTGCGTTGCCGAATGAATGCGGATCAAGGTCTACAGCTTCCTCTTCGGCCTGGTTGCGGCGGGGTTCACGCAATTTCCAGGCCATAAATGCCAGGATCAAGCCTGGAATGCCCGTAAAGATAAACGCCAATCGCCAGCTGCCGGCGAAGATACCGGCAACCTCGCCTCCAACGACAAAGCCAACCAGGATACCGACCAGTTGACCCACACTCCACCAGCTCATAACGCGCGAGCGCACGGAGCGTTTGAAGTAGTCGCTCATGAGGGCTGTACCGGCAGGAAAATAGCCTGCCTCGCCAATGCCCAGAATCATACGTGAGAGAAAGAGCGTGATGAAGTTGGTTGCCAGTGCGGTAAAGGCCGTGGCTACACTCCAGACTGCCACAGAGATGGCAATCACATTTCTTCGCTTGGCCCGGTCCGCCCAGATACCCAGTGGCACTGTTCCCAGCGTATAGACGATCAGAAAAGCCGATGCGATATACCCAATACCATCAAATCCAAAACCCAGTTCATGCGCGACCACATTGGCGGCTCCGGTCAGCACGTTCCGATCAAGATAATTCAGGAAGTTAATACTGAACATCACCCAGAAGACATAAGCGGGATAACCGGTCAAAATCCGTTTGGAAACACCTGCGTCGGCTTTAGAAGGGGTCGTGATATCACCCATGTGCACCTCCACGTCGAGGATAAAATAAATAATAACAACGAGGCCCGGCTCGGATACAGTACCAATTGTACCATGAGCTTATCGTCGTTGGCTAGGGAGTAGGTGATATGGCTTATAGGGCGACCTGGTGCCTCTTATTTCTTCACACTCAACATCTCCAGAAAGCTCCACGATTTGAGATCACGTTCTAAGTGGAAGCGCAAGAGGCTGTGCATCACCATCTCTAATTCGGTTTGCAATTGAGCGTCCAGGCGCAGGCGTGAGGCCTCTATCCACTTGCTTCGCTGTAGGAAGCGCAACACTTTGAGAGCATTCAGCGATAAACGGCGCTCCCAGAAGCGGGAACATTGCGGGCATAATACTCCTCCCAGGGAAGCCTTGAAGCCGTTCTCTTCTGGTAGCAGTTCATTTCCGCAATGAGCGCAGTTTTGCAACGCGGGTTCATAGCCAACAGAGGATAGCAGGTGCAGTTCAAAGTAGCGCAGCAGGAGTTTTGTATGTCCGTCTTCATCGGCTCCGGCTTCGGCAGGCACAGTGGTATTGGTTCGTTGTTGCTCAAGCGCTGTAGCATCCGCATCCAGGTAACGCAATGTTTCTAAGAGCAGGCTGTAAATATCGAGATGCGGCGTTGAGTCTTCGACAAAGCGATCCACCAGTTCGGCAAGATAGAAGCCGCAGGTCATATGCCACAGATCGGAACGCAGGTGCAGGAAGTTTTCGCGCCCTTCGGCCTGAGTCACAATGTCGAGGTTGCGACCAAGCGCCAGTTGCAACTGGCTGCGGCTGAGCAGTTCAAGATGGCCCGCCAGTTTGCTCACGGGGCGGCGCGTCCCCTTGGCGATGGCATGATATTTGCCTTTGCCAGGAGTAAAGAGGGTGACGATACGGTCAGCTTCCCCCAGGTCGGTGCGCTTGAGGATGATAGCCTCGGTGGAATAACTACGTTGATGTCGCATGGGGAATACCAATACTACTACTTTGAAAAAAAGACGTGACCAGGAAATCACGTCGGTTGGGAGGCGACGAGCGGATTCGAACCGCTGGTGCAGCTTTTGCAGAGCCGTGCCTTACCACTTGGCTACGTCGCCGGAAAAACCAATGAGTAACGGGGAGCGGGAGACGGGGATCGAACCCGCGACTTTCTCCTTGGCAAGGAGATGCTCTACCACTGAGCCACTCCCGCTTACTTTGCCTTGCTTTCGTAACTGTAAGATATCATACCTGAGGCGATTTGTCAAGCGGGTTTTTTCGTCAAAACCTGCTTTTAGAGCTTCTCCCATTCTCTTCTGTTAATTCCGGCCTGCTTTAATATCCTGACCAAAAGATCCTCGCTGATATCACTCTGATGCGGATTGGGTATCCGCAAAGTAATGTTTTCCCTAATCATAAATTGATGTTTTCCACCAGAATAGGGACCATCAAAGCCTAATAACCTGAGATAGTAAATCAAGTCCTTACGCTTGATTGGACCTAAATGAGGCATTATGCAACTTCCCTGATTGTCAATTCAATGCCGTCAACAGCAGGTAAAGGAAGATTTCTAGAAACACGTAACAAAATCCATTCTTCCAGAACCTCTTCCAGCTCCTCGCGGCAGTCTTCCAGCGTCTCTGCATTAGCGTAGACACCATCGAATCCAGGAATCTCTCCATAGAAACTGCCATCAGAGGGTAAAATTTCGTATCTTGCATGATGCATAGCAGCCCTAATATAGTTTGTAAGCATATAGACCTCTCCCTTCTTTTCTTTGCTTGTACGCCGCCTGGCTTTATTCTACCGCATCTTGCTCGATTTTAAAATACCAGAAATGCGGATGCAGGGGCACAATTGATTGCGCCCCTGCATCCGCATTTTTACTCTACTTCAAATCCCCGTTCCTTCAATAATGCTATCACGTGTTCCAATGCCTCCGGTGCCACGCGTACCAGGCGATTCTCTTGAGCAACCCCCGTACCGAGCAGGGGTCCCAGTTCTTCGTCTGCCTGGATATCTTGTAGGGCCTGTGCGGAGAGGCTGAGCAGGGGCGAGCGCTCGACCCCAATCGCATTGTGTTCTGCGTAGCCTCCTCCCCACAATTTGACGCGAACCAGGAAGGAAGTCTGGATTCCGGTTGCTTTTGGTGTGAGCCTGCGCCAACCGGTGGTCTCATCGTGCTCGGTAAAACGCTCGAGTTCTGCCGCGAGGTACAAGTCAACCACGGGATGGCAGGGGTGTAACAGTCCATCATTTTGTAGCCGCCATTGAGGCTCGTGTGTCGGTAGACGCCCACTCTCCAACAGACTCTCATGAACAGGTGCAGATACAAGCGCGGGCAGGTAGTTGCGCTGCCAGAGGACCTCCTGGATTGCTGATAGTTGATCGGAGGCTACTTCCGCCAGCAAAGGGGCAAGGCGACGACCCATCAATGGGCGGGTCTCATCATCGGCAAAAAGGGCATCAAGCAGCGCAACATCATCGACCTCAAGCAGCGTAACGCCACGCCAGAGTTCAATACGCCGCGCCTGCCGCTCCCACTCTATCAGCGAATAGCGTACATTCTGCGGAATCTCGCCTCCGGCGGCCCGTTCCAGTATCTCCTGAATGGCATCGGCATGCAGGCCCACCTGGATCGCGCGAGTGACACTGGCCCTGCTCAAGCGATATTGCGCGATATGCTCCAGGCGCACACGCTCAGCAAAACGATCCAGGTTGACGAGGAGCGCTTCAGAAACGGGGGCCAGTGCTACTACCTCGAAATTTGGTTGCACTATCAATCGCCCCCACATGGGTTCTTCAATATCTATAGGAAGATCGCGGGTGACAAGTGCAATGTCGCTCGCCAGGCGGAAAGCATCAGGATGCCCTTCATCGTTTATTTCGGTCAGCCCCAACCAGTGTAACGGTCCTGATACTATGGCACGAATAAAGCCGCCCTCAACCTGGTGCCAGCCTTCGCGGTGCGTTAACCAGCCACGGCGCAGGCGAAAATCCCATCCATATGGATTGCTTCCTATTGAATATCGATCGACACGCGAACCATACTGACGCGGGAAGAGCAGGTAGGGCACATACAACTTGGTGCGAGCAATAAATGTAGTGAGCTCATGCCATCCTTCCGGCTGCTCACGCAGCACTCGCTGCACGACCATTTGACGGGCCCGCATGGCCTCCTCGTGAGCAGGTTCCAGGGGAGCAGGGGTAGGACGCAAAACCACATCCGGCAAATAGGTCAGTTCGTTCCAGAAAGGGGATTCAAGCCAAAGACGATAGCAACGACGAGCGCGTTCAAGCAAAGGCAGGGCAAAAAAAGTATCCGCGGGCGCCGCATACAATACGCTGCGCCGCTCATAGAGCAGCCCTAGTTTCATCAGTAGCAACCTGGTGAACAGCAGATGGGGCACATCGGCCTCTGTACGTATCCGCTCTGAGAGGGGCGAAGTAGTATGTTCCCTGGTCCTCTGGCTCTCTCCCGGCAACCGTATCCTCTCGTTTTCTACCAATCGCGTCATCCCGGCGGAGCTTAGCTGCTCCAACACCTGGCGCAAAGCCGACCGGGAGAGTAACTTATTGTTGATTAACGGCAGACCTTCGCGCATCCCGGCGGCGATTGACCAGTAGAGATAGAGCGTGCGTTGCAAAGCCCGCACCCCTTCACCCACTTCCACTCCTTCAAATAAGGAAGTCTTCTCTCCCTCCTCATCCGTCTTCCACTCTTCATTTGCAATCTCCATCACAGCCTGGGGCACAATTAGAACACCATCGTAGATACCACTCGCGTAGTCACGGCCAACAAAATTCGTCTGTTTCCCCCAAAACAGTAATCCCAGGAGCAGCAGGCGATGTAATGCCTGCTCAAAGACGCCATGCGGATGGGGAGCCGGATATTGGGGCGGTCCGCTTTGTGATGAACGGCGGCCACCTGTACCGCGTTCAGTGGATGCTCCCGCAGCAGCAGGTGCAGATAAAGGGGTGGTATCCCTCTTACTTTTGGGGGCATTGAGCAATCCCGCGGTGGTGAGATATAAGGCCAGATCACGACTGTTGGCACGCCCACCGCACGATACCAGTTCTCGCAGAATCAATACTTCTATCTCACTCAGACTTTGTATCGCATCGAGGATAGCCCTGGGATCGAAGAGGTGATGCGCAATTTCTGGAATATTCGTGGAGGCAGGATCGGCGGTGAATTCAACTTGTTGCTCTTTAAGAGGAAATGATGATCGGCGCGTCTTTACTAACGCCTGTAAGTGATATGGAGGCACGTTTTGTAACAGGTAAAGGTCACTCTGTTCCATAATCACCCCACCTCGTCGTGCAGGAGCGGAACCTGTCCGCGTCGCTTGAGTTCCTCAACGAGGCGTTCTCCACCTTGTTTTTTCACTATCATCAACGTTGGTTGCAAGGTGCGCACGACCTGCTCATCTACTGAAGTCAGTGCAGAAAGTTCACGCAAGACCGAACCATCGGCAATCTCGAGCAGGGTTGCATCCGTGTAGAGGCGAATCCGGCCATAGTTTGCTATTCTGTGTTCAAGCTGCGCAAGCATTCGCTCAACCGAGTCATTATCTCGTGAAGCATCCACACCGGAAGCCTGCCTGGCAGCATTCCGCAGCGCTTGTAGTAAAGGGGCAGGAGATTGTCCACGGCTAAACGCCGGATGGTATCAACAGATTTCCATCTTCAGCAACAGTGATCGTTGGTGAGCAATTTTGCTCAGGGGGATGCAAGGGGATGGATTGCATGCGCTTCGATATATACGCAGAGACTTCTTCCATATTTTGTTCTGGAATATTACCCGGTAAGATAGCGGCCATAGAAGTAAGCCTGAAAGCAAGCAGACGTTCATCAGGAGATAGAACAATATCCGTCATTCCCCACCAGTGAAGCGGGCCTTGTAACAACCGGGCAAGATAGCGGCCCTCCGCACGCATCCAGTCGGTCAACTGTGCCGGGCGCAAGGGCCGCCCTTCTTCCTGCTCTATCCACCAGTGAGGTGATGAAAATTGCCGTTGTCGTTTCTGCAAAAAGAACGGATTCAAGCGATAGACAAAGCGTGCGAAAGCAGGAAAGTTGATCCAGCGATCCAATGGTGCCTGCTCCAACAACGCCATGAGTGCCTGCCGGGCTTCACTATTTTCTGCCTCCAGT